>Ga0308159_1001122_pt1 | contig 43423 bp, 40 predicted proteins | sample PhyCR1_FD_201040 | JGI IMG/M metagenome (GOLD analysis project Ga0308159, IMG submission 201040) | Phyllosphere microbial communities from UC Gill Tract Community Farm, Albany, California, United States - DLSLC.R1 | ecosystem: Host-associated > Plants > Phyllosphere > Unclassified | place: USA... | reverse complement strand
CATTCTCATCATTCGCGATTGAGACGGAGCGTGACGGAATGCGGGGATGGCGTAGACTGCTGGCAGGCACGATGCTGGCCGGGCAGCTTGTGGCGGGGCCTGCGATGGCGCAGACCAGCCCGATGACCGAAAATGATCCCTATATCTGGTTGGAGGACAAGGACGGCGCGAAGGCGCTCGCCTGGGTCGAGGCGGAGAATGCCAAGACCCTGCCGCGTCTTCAGAACGATCCGCGCTATCAGACCTTCTATTCCGAAGCGCTCGCCATCGCCTCGGCCAAGGATCGCATTCCGATGCCGGGCCAGATCTATGGCCGCATCGTCAATTTCTGGCGCGATGCCGATCACCCGCAAGGGCTATGGCGCTGGACGACCGAAGCCGATTACGCCTCCGCCGCGCCGAAATGGACGACGCTTCTCGACCTCGACGCGCTTAGCAAGGCAGAGGGCAAGAAATGGGTCTGGAAGGGCCTGTCCTGCCTCAGCCCGGAGGATCGGCTGTGCCTGATCGCCCTGTCCGAGGGTGGCGAGGACGCGATCGAATATCGCGAGTTCGATCTGGAGACAGGCCGGTTCGTCCCGAACGGTTTCCGCCTCTCGACCTCCAAGCAGGGCGCGGCTTGGCTCGACAAGGATACGCTGCTGGTCAGTCGTGACTGGGGGCAGGGGACACTCACCAAGTCGAGCTATCCCTTCGTCGTGAAGATGGTGAAGCGCGGAGCACCGCTGGAACAGGCGACCGAGATTTTCCGTGGCGCGCCGACCGACGAGCTGGGCACCTATGCCAGTGTCCTGACCGATGCGAAGGGCAATCGGGCGGTCGTGATCGAGCGGCGACAGACGTTCTTCGGCGGCAGCAAGCTGTTCTGGACGCCAGGCGGCGGGGCCAAGCCTGTCGCGATGCCCGCCCGCGCCTTTCCGGCCGGGATGGTCGATGGCAAGGTGATCTTCCAGACCAGCGACGCCTGGGGCCAGCACCCGGCGGGTTCTGTCGTCTGGGCGCCGCTGTCCGAGCTGCAAGCGGGGCAGATCACCCCGCGCGCGCTGTTCACGCCGACCGACCGACAGGCGGTGGAGGGGGTTTCGACCACGAAGGACCGCGTCGTCGTCACCTATATCGACAATGTTCGGGGCCGGGCGAGCGTCTTTGCCCCGACCGGCAACGGCTGGGCGGCCACGGCCGTACAGGTGCCGGACAATATGGCGGTCGATGTGGTCAGCACCAGCGACCGGTCGAACACCGTCTATCTGTCGACCTCGGGCTTCACGACGCCGACCGTGTTGTCGCGCTTCGACGCTAGCCGTCCGGCCGCGCCGCAAGTGTTGAAGACTCTGCCTGCCCGTTTCGACGCCGCGGGCACCACGGTCCATCAATATGAAGCCGTCTCGACCGACGGAACCAAGATCCCCTATTTCGTCGTCCTGCCCAAGGGCGCGAAGCTGGACGGGACGACGCCGACGCTGATGACGGCTTATGGCGGGTTCGAGATTGCCCGCCTGCCCAATTATCTCGGTTCGACCGGCAAGATCTGGACCGAACGGGGCGGCGCGTTCGTGCTCGCCAATATCCGGGGTGGCGGCGAGTTCGGGCCGAAATGGCATGATGCGGGCCGCAAGACCAAGCGTCAGATCATCTATGACGATTTCGCGAGCGTGGCGAAGGACCTCTTCACGCGGCGGATTACCAATCCGCAGAAGCTGGGCATTTATGGCGGGTCGAACGGCGGCCTGTTGATGGGTGTCGAACTGACCCAGCATCCCGAGCTGTGGAAGGCGGTGACGATCCAGGTGCCGCTGCTCGACATGGTGCGGTATCAGAAAATCGCGGCGGGCGATTCGTGGAAGGACGAATATGGCTCGATCGACGTGCCGGAGGAGGCTGCCTTCCTCCGCAAGATTTCGCCCTATGCCAATATCCGCAAAGGCGTCGCTTACCCCGAGCCCTATATTTGGACCACGACCAAGGATGACCGCGTCGGCCCGCAGCATGCGCGCAAATTTGCTGCGCGCCTGTCGGAATATGGCATACCCTATCTTTTTTACGAAGATACGGCGGGGGGGCACTCGGGCGATGCCGACATTGCGCAAGGTGCGCGGTTAAGCGCGCAGCAGATGGTATATTTCGCACAGAAGCTGATGGACGCGCCGAAGCGATAGCCGAAGGGGCCGGGCGTCTCGCACGTCCGGCCTTTCCAATGCCCCATGCGGCAATTATGCTCTTGCTGCACCGCGACAGGATCGGCAAATGCAGGGGATGACCGATATGACGACGACCGAGCGCCGTCCGGCTGAACCGGCGGCAGGCGCTCCCGCCATCATCTTCGAAGCGATCGTCAAGATGCAGGCGGTGTCCGCCATGTATAATCGCGGCGAAGTGGTGCTGGCGCCCCATGTGATCTTCACGCGACACGACGAACTGTATGTTGACGCGACGACGATCGAGCGGGACGGAAAGCCGCCGCGCGAGGAAAAGATGGGCACGTTCAAGCTTGCCGGACTTGGCGCGCTGCGCCTGACGCCCCGGCGGTTCACGGCAAGCGCCCTGTTCGAGCGCGATGCCGAGAAATATCAGGGTGCGGCCCTGATGATGGTCGAGCCGGGCTGATCCTGGAAAAGCCAGGTACCGCGCTTCGGGTGAAACGCGGTACCTGGGAGCCTTAGCGGCAGCGGACCTGGTTCTGCTCGATCGAGCGACCGGCCAAGGCGCCGCCTGCCGCCCCGAGCAGCGTCGCGATCGTGCTGCTGCGCCCGCCGACCAGATTGCCCAGCACGCCACCGGCTGCGCCACCGATGATCAGGCCGGTCGTGCCGTCCGGGCGACGGCAATAATAGCGACCATCGGTCCCCGCATAGACCCGATCCTGCGGCTGCAGCACGCGCTCGCGATATTGCGAACCGTCGCGATAGTCGCCGACCGGATCGTAATAAGGTTCGGCATTGCGGTCATAGCCGTCGGCCGGAACCGGCGGTGCGGCCCGATAACCACCGGGACCAGCCTGTGGCGGGGCGGGACGATAGTCGCCATCGTCATAGCCGCCCTGGCGCCGCTCGGACTGGTACAGGTCCACTTCCTGACGATAGATCTGATATTCCCGATCGAAGCGCGCCTGCGCCGCCCGGAACCGCGCATCCTGTGCGGCGGTCTGAGCCGTCGCAGGAATGGCCGTTGCGCTGACGGCGGTGGTGATCGCCAAGATGGTCAGACGACGAAAGCCCATCGTTCTTATCCCTCCATACCCCGACAATCGGGGGAGGCGAGCGATACGGCCACGAAAGGATATGGTTCCTGAACGACATCAACCATTCCTCCCCTGCAAGGGGAGGGGGACCATGCGCAGCATGGCGGAGGGGTGTAACCGGTCGTAAGTCTGCTCGATCTCTCCAACGGTGACACCCCTCCGTCAGGGCTTCGCCCTGCCACCTCCCCTTGAAGGGGAGGAATGTGAAGGCTTTTCACCCCTTGGTGACGAAGCTGTCCATCACCCGCTTGCGACCGGCCTGCTCGAAATCAATCTCCAGCTTGTTGCCCTCGATCGCCGCGATCTCGCCATAGCCGAACTTCTGGTGGAACACGCGCTCGCCGACACGCAGATCGTCGCGCCCCTTCTGCCCCAATCCGACGGAGGGCGAACGCGACTCAACGATCCGAGCGGGACGGGCAGGGGCCGCATTCTGCCCCGTCGCAGCCCGCTGCCAGCCCGGACCGCGCCCGGTGCCGCGCCCGACATTGGCGAAGGGGTCGGCATGTTCGGACCAGTTCGCACGCCACAGGCTTTCGCCGCCGGTCATGCTCGTCTCGCTCTCGATATGCTCGGGCGGCAATTCGCCGACGAAGCGGCTCGGCAGGCTCGACGTCCATTGGCCATAGATACGGCGATTGGCCGCATGGAGAATCACCGCCTTGCGCCGGGCGCGGGTGATCGCGACATAAGCGAGCCGCCGCTCCTCCTCCAGGCTGCGCGTGCCGCCCTCGTCGATCGCACGCTGCGACGGAAACAGGCCTTCCTCCCAGCCCGCCAGGAACACCGTGTCGAACTCCAGCCCCTTGGCGGCGTGGATCGTCATGATCGTCACCTCGGGCTCACGCTGGTCGCCGTCGCGGTCCATGACCAGCGAGACATGCTCCAGGAACGCGCCGAGCGACTCGTAATCCTCCATCGCGCGGACGAGTTCGGACAGGTTCTCCAGCCGCCCGGCCGCCTCCGCCGACTTTTCGTTCTGGTACATGGCGGTATATCCGCTCTCGTCGAGCAACTGGCGCGCCAGCTCCGGATGCGCGAGGTCGCGCGCCATGTCGCGCCAGCGGGCGATGTCGCCGATCAGATTGCCCAGGCTCCGCCGCGCCTGCGGGGTCAGTTCGTCGGTGTCGAGGATACGCGCCGAGGCGATCGTCAGCGGCAGTCCTTCGGCCCGCGCCAGTTGGTGGATCTTCGCCAGCGCCTTGTCGCCCAAACCGCGCTTGGGAACGTTGACGATCCGCTCGAACGCCAGATCGTCCGACGGCTGGTTGACGATGCGCAGATACGCAAGCGCATCGCGGATTTCGGCGCGCTCGTAAAAGCGGAACCCACCGACGATCCGATAGGGCAGACCGATCGCGATAAAGCGATCCTCGAACTCGCGGGTCTGGTGAGAGGCGCGAACGAGAATGGCGATATTGTCGTAGGAGGTACCCGACCGCCGCGCCGATTCGATCTCCTCGCCGACCCGCCGCGCTTCCTCGGGGCCGTCCCAGACGCCCAGCACCTGCACCTTCTCGCCGACGTCCAACTCGGTCCAAAGCGTCTTGCCGAGCCGCCCGCCATTATTGGCGATCACCCCCGAGGCGGCGCCCAGGATGTGCGGCGTCGAACGGTAATTCTGTTCCAGCCGGATGACCTTGGCACCCGGAAAGTCCCGCTCGAAGCGCAGGATATTCTCCACCTGCGCGCCACGCCACGAATAGATGGACTGATCGTCATCGCCGACACAGGCGATGTTCTTGCGCGCCTGGGCGAGCAGCCGCAACCAGAGATACTGGACACTGTTGGTGTCCTGATACTCGTCCACCATGATATAGCGGAAGCGCTGCTGATAATGCTCCAGCACGTCGCGATGCGTCTTCAGAATAGTCAGCATGTGGAGCAGCAGATCACCGAAGTCGCAGGCGTTCACGCTGCGCAGCCGGTCCTGATATTGGCGATAGAGCTCGGCCCCCTGGCCGTTGGCGTAGCGCTCGGCTTCGCCTGCATCGATATCGCCGGGGACCAGCCCCTTGTTCTTCCATTCGTCGATCAGGCCGCCCAAAGCGCGCGCCGGAAAGCGCTTTTCGTCGATGTCCGCCGCCACGATCAACTGCTTGAGCAATCGCAGCTGATCGTCGGTGTCGAGGATGGTGAAGTTGGATTGCAGCCCGACCAGTTCGGCATGGCGGCGCAGCATCTTGGCCCCGATCGCATGGAAGGTGCCCAGCCATGGCATCCCCTCCACCGCGTCGCCGACCAGCCGCCCGACGCGCTCGCGCATCTCGCGTGCCGCCTTGTTGGTGAAGGTGACCGACAGAATCTCCGACGGCCAGGCCTTGCGCGTATAGAGAAGGTGCGCCAGCCGTGCTGTCAGTGCCGCCGTCTTGCCCGTGCCCGCGCCCGCCAGCACCAGTACCGGCCCGTCCGTGGTCAACACCGCCTCGCGCTGCGCGGGGTTCAACGTCCGAAGATAGGGATAATCAGCCAGCGAAGCGGCGGGATCGGTAGAAGGCACGGTCATCGCGAACAGTTAGGGAACGTTTGCGGCGGGGGCAACCACCCGTAATCTCGGCCCGGCCTTGTTTCATCGCGGGACGCGTCATCATAGCGTCTTTTGTGCGACGCGAAAGCGACATGTCCGCCGCCTAGAGGCACCGCGTGCCGACGAGCGGCGGGGTGACCCCATCACTCACGCCGCCGTGACGGGCACGATCCGATGCAGGAGCACCACAAGATGAAGAAGTTTACGGCAGCCGCCATTGCGGCTTCTCTGTTTGCGTCCGCAACGGCTCAGGCCGAAATGCGCGAGCCGGTCACGGTCACCGTTCGTCACGCCGATCTCGATCTGCACCGTGCCGCTGATCGTGCCCAGTTCGACGCGCGTATCCGCCGTGCCGCGACCATGGCGTGCGGCCATGTAACGGCCGATCTGCGCCGCAACGCCGACATCACGCGCTGCCGCCGAGAGATGATGGCGGACGCCGCGATCAAGGTCGCGGCATTGTCGACCACTGCGCCGGTCGCGCTGGCCAGCAACAACTGAGATCATGAACGGCACTCGGCCGGGCGATCCGATGCACCGCCCGGTCGCGTTCCGATGTGAGACGGCGCGGACCGGAAGACACCAGGCAGCCGTCATGAAAATGTCACCAGAAAGGCGCAACGCGATTGGTCATGACATCCTATGCGCTCGCCGGTGGCCAATCCGAATCCCACGTTCGCGGGCCGCGTCTCGATGCCGGGCTCCATCCGATGGGCCGTTGGGTGTTCACCGCCCTGTTGATCGGCGGCCTCGCCTATGCCGGCTATAGCATTGCGGTCGACACCGCCCGCGTCGGTGAGCCGATGGCGATGGGCGTGTTCGCTTTTCTGGGGCTGGCGCTGCTGATCGCGCTGGGCTTCGAATTCGTGAACGGGTTTCACGATACCGCCAATGCGGTCGCCACCGTCATCTATACCCATTCGATGCCCGCGCCGCTGGCGGTCGTCTGGTCCGGTTTCTTCAATTTCCTGGGCGTTCTGACCTCGACCGGAGCCGTCGCCTATTCCATCATCACGCTATTGCCCATCGACCTGATGCTGCATGTTGGCTCGGCTGGCGGGTTCGCGATGATCTTTGCGCTGCTGCTGGCAGCCGTTCTTTGGAACCTGGCGACCTGGGCGGTCGGGCTGCCCAATTCGTCGAGCCATGCGCTGATCGGCTCGATCCTGGGCGTCGGGCTCGCCAACCAGTTGCTGTCGAGCATTCCCGGCACCTCCGGGGTCGATATGGCGCAGGTGTGGAAGGTCCTGTCCGCACTGCTGTTCAGCCCGCTGATCGGCTTTGCCGGTGCCCTGATGCTGCTGCTCGTCATGAAGCGTTTCCTGCGCGACAAGCGGCTCTATCGCGAGCCGGAGGGCGATACGCCGCCGCCGCGCGGCATCCGTGCGCTCCTGATCTTCACCTGCACGGCGGTCAGCTTCGCGCATGGCGGCAATGACGGGCAGAAGGGCATGGGGTTGATCATGCTGATCCTGATCGGCTGCGCGCCGACCGCCTATGCGCTGAACCGCACGCTGCCCGAGAGTGCCATGCCCGCCTTCGTGCGCAGCGCGCAGGTTGCGGCGACCGCCTATGCCGCACATGGTGCACAAGGCACCCCCTCGGTCGATCAGGCGCGCGCGGACGTGGTCGACGCCGTCCGCAAAAAGGCGATCGATACGCCCAAAGTCTATGCGGGCCTGTCCGCGCTGTCGCGCGACATCGGCGAACGGATCGGCAATTACGGCGCGCTCAGCCGTATCCCCGCCGCCGTCGTGCCCAACCTGCGCAACGACATGTATCTGGTCCTCGACACCACCCGCATGGTGACCAAGAGCGAGACGGCCAAGCAGCGCTTCACCGCCGCCGAGATCGAGTCGCTCAACAGCTATGCCGGGTCGCTGGAGCGGGGCACCCGCTATATCCCGCTCTGGGTGAAGGTCACGGTCGCTCTGGCGCTGGGCCTGGGCACCATGGTCGGCTGGCGGCGGATCGTCGTGACGGTCGGCGAGCGCATCGGCAAGACGCACCTGACCTATGGCATGGGGGCCGCAGCCGAGCTGATGACGGCGGCGACGATCTTCGGTGCGGAATATATCGGCCGCCCGGTGTCGACCACCCATATCCTGACCTCCGGCGTCGCCGGGGCGTCTGTCGCCAATGGCGCAGGTCTTCAGTTCCGGACGATCCGCAACATGCTGCTGGCCTGGGTCCTGACGCTGCCCGCCGCGATGCTGCTGTCGGGTAGCCTCTATTGGCTGCTGCTGCAAATGGCCCGCGTGCTGGCGGGGTAAGCGGATAAGGCTTTACGCCGGGCGTCCGCTTCTGCACGAGCGAGGCATGACCCATGCCTCGCCTCCGTCGCACCGCCATATCCTGCTGGCCAGCCTGACCGGTACGGCGGTCGAATTCTACGACTTCTATATCTATGCGACCGCAGCGGCGCTGGTATTCGGGCCGCTGTTCTTTCCGGCATCTTCCGCGACGGCGCAATTGCTGTTGTCCTATGCCAGCTTCGGTCTCGCCTTTGTGGCCCGACCGGTGGGGGCCATCGCCTTCGGCCATTTCGGCGACCGGGTGGGACGCAAATCGACCCTGGTGGTCAGTCTGATGCTGATGGGCGGATCGACCGTCGCCATCGCTTTCCTGCCGACCTATGCGCAAGGGGGATGGATCGCGCCGCTGCTGCTGTGCATCGCGCGGCTGGGGCAGGGTCTGGGGCTGGGCGGCGAATGGGGCGGGGCCGCCTTGCTCGCGGTGGAGAACGCCCCGCCGGGCAAGTGCAACACTTGGGGCATGTTCCCGCCGCTCGGCGCGCCGGTGGGCTTCATACTGGCCAATGGCTTCTTCCTGATCCTGGGGCTGATCCTGACCGACGAGCAGTTCCGCGCCTGGGGCTGGCGCCTACCGTTCCTGGCGAGCGCGGTACTGGTGCTGTTGGGCCTGTGGGTCCGCCTGCGCCTGACCGAGACGCCCGATTTTGCCGAGGCGAAGAAGGCCGAGACGTTGCCTCGCGTGCCGATCGCGACGCTGCTCCAGGGGCATGGCCGCGCGCTGCTGACGGGAACGGGCGGGGTGGTCGCCTGTTTCGCAATCTTCTACCTCGCGACCGCCTTTGCGCTCGGGCATGGGACGACCGTGCTCGGCTATCCGCGCGAGGCGTTTCTGGGCATTCAGCTGGTCGCGATCCTGTTCCTGGCGCTCGGCGTCGTCGTCTCGAGCGTGATGGCCGACCGGCATGGCGCGCCCTTCATGCTGCGGCTGGGCTTTGCGGGTTGCGTGCTGATCGGGATCGCGATGGGACCGATGCTGGGATCGGGGTCACTCGCCATCGTGTTCGTCTGGCTGGCGGCAGCGCTGTTCGTGATGGGCTTTGCCTATGGCCCGTTGGGCGGTTGGCTACCCGCGCTGTTTCCGGCGGGGGTGCGCTATACCGGTGTGTCGATGACGTTCAATCTGGGCGGTATCATTGGCGGCGCCCTCGCCCCCATCGCCGCACAGGCGCTGACCGAGCGCGGCGGGCTGAACTTCGTCGGCGGCTATCTGGTCGCCGCCGGTCTGCTCAGCCTCGCCGGGCTCGCCCTGATGCGCGGGCGCGGTGCCTATCAGGCCTGACGAAGCAGGGTCAGCCGCGCCTTCCCGTGGACGCGGGAAGCATCGACGGCGAAGCCCGCAAGCTCGATCTCTTCCTGCTTGGCCGTCTCGATGCTGACCCAGGTTCCCGCACCAACCCAGCCGAGCCGGGCCAGCTTGTCGAGCGCCACGCTGCCCGCGCTTGTCCCATAAGGCGGGTCCATCAGGATCAGGTCGAGCGGCGCCCGCGCAGGCCCCAGCGCCATCACCGAGGAGGCCCGGACATCGCCCTTGGCCTCCAGCTTGGCGAGATTGGCCCGCAGCGCATCGAGGGCGGCGCGGTCCTGCTCGACGAACAGGCAGGACGCCGCCCCGCGCGACAAGGCCTCGATCCCGAGCGCGCCCGAACCGGCAAAGAAGTCGCCGACGGCCAGCCCCTCGAAATCGCCCAGCCGGGCCGTAAGCATCGAGAACAAGGCCTCGCGCGTTCGGTCAGCGGTCGGGCGGGTCACGTCACCCTTGGGCGCGACCAGCGGGCGTCCGCGCCATTGTCCGGCGATCACACGCATCAGCGATGCCCTCCGGGACGACCGGGACGCGAGCCGCCACCGTTAGGACGTCCGCCGCCGCGTGAGTCCGGCCTCGACGGTCCGCCGGAGCGTCCGGGCGAACCCTGGGGACCACGCGACGGACGGGCGGGGCGGTCACCGCGATCGTCGAAACGCGGCTGGCGTGGACCACCAGCGGGCTTGGCATCGCCACGCGAACGGTCGGAGCGCGCGCCGTCCCGTGCCGGGCGTTCGCCCCGGTCGTCAAAGCGCGACGCCCGCTGTCCACCGGAGCCATAACGCTCGCCGGTACCACTGTTACCGAAAGGCTTGGCATCCCGACGCGGCCGATCGGAACGACCGCCCTCGCGAGCAGGCCGCTCGGCCCGGTCATCGAAACGCGATGGCCGCTGGCCGCCAGAGCCCGACCGTTCGGCCGTCGAGGATTTGGCAAAGGGCTTGGCCCCCGGCCGCGCCCGATCCGACCGGACACCGTCACGCGCCGGGCGTTCGCTACGATCCTCGAAGCGGGATGGGCGTTGTCCGCCAAAGCCGGACCGCTCGTTGGTCGGTGGCCTGCCATAGGGCTTTGCGCCCTCACGCGGTCGGTCGGATCGAACGCCTTCGCGGGCCGGACGGTCGTTTCGGGCATAGGCCGACGACGGACGCGCGTCGTCACGGCGGCTCCGGTCGCCAGACCCCATCCGCTCCTGCGACCGGGGGCGGTCACTCGCTCCACCGCGGGCCTCGCCTGCACCAGCGCGTGCCGGGCGCTCACCTGCGGCGCGCGTCGGCGGCGTGCGGAAGCCGGGCTTGATCTTCGCAGGCTTGACCGCGTCGGCGGGGATGCCGCCCTCCAGCGACCGCCGGAACTCGACGATATCGGCCCCCCGGACCTCGCCGATGTCACCGACCGGCAGCTCGTCCAGCACGAAGGGACCGTAGCGCAGCCGGATCAACCGGCTGACCTGCAACCCCAGATGCTCGAGCACGCGGCGAACTTCGCGGTTCTTGCCTTCGCGCAGCGTCATCTCGATCCAGACGTTCGCGCCGGTCCGCCGCTCGAGATTGGCGTCGATCTGGCCGTAGCGGATGCCGTCGATCTCGATCCCGTGGATCAGCTCTTCCAGCTGCGCTTGGGTGATGTCGCCATAAGCGCGGGCGCGATAGGTGCGCTCGACGCCGGTGGCGGGCAATTCCAGCTGACGCTTGAACCCGCCATCGGTGGTCAGCAGCAGCAGCCCCTCGGTATTCAGATCGAGCCGTCCGACCGGCACGAGACGCGGCAATCCCTCGGGCAGGCGATCATAGATGGTCGGCCGCCCCGCCGGGTCATGCTCGGTGACGAGCAGGCCAGTGGGCTTGTGATAGAGGAACAGGCGTGTCGGCTCGGGCGCGGCGACGGGATCGCCATCCACGGTCACGCCGTCGAGAGATGAAAGAAGCGTCGCAGGGGTGTCGATGGTCACGCCATTCAGGGCGATCCGGCCCTCGGCGATCATCCGCTCGATCTCTCGGCGCGACGCGACTCCTGCCCGCGCGAGCAGCTTTGCTATACGTTGATCTGGTGTCATGATCCACGCTGATACAGAGGGTGTCGACCAAAGGAAATTAATTGCGTCGTTTCTCGTAGACAAAGCGTTACGCGAGCGAGCGGGACAGCAGGACAGGCCGATAGAGGGATGAGATTCTTCGGGCGAAAGAAACGACAGCTGGTCAAGCTGCTCGTTGTTGAGGACGAGCCGTTGGTCGCGTTCGACACCGAACACGTCCTGACCGATGCCGATTTTGAGGTGGTCGCCACGGTCGACCGCGTCAGCAAGGCCGTCACCCTGATCGACGGGGGTGCCGGGATCGATCTGGTTCTGGCGGATGTGCGACTGGCGGACGGCAGTGGCGTTGATGTGGCGCGGGCTGCCCATGCCCGCGACATCCCCGTCCTGTTCATCACCGGCACGCCGCCCGATGGCGTCGAGCAACTTGCCGAGGGGCTGCTGATGAAGCCCTATGGCTCGCGCGAACTGCTGGGCGCGATCGATGCGATCGAGGAGCGTCGCGCGGGAAAGGCGCCGGGTCGCCTGCCATCGGGCTTTCGTCTTTTCGCCCGAGCAGCATCATCCGGCCCCGTTGCCCCTGATGGCCAAGCCTTATAGGGTCCCCGCTTTCCGATAGGGTGAGCGGTTCTATGGCGAGTGCGCGTTGGTTGGATGGAGTGCGGCCCTATGTCGAGCCCGCACCGCTGGCCTCGCTCGCGCTCGGCATATCGTCGGCCTTTCCGCTGACCATGATCAACGCGACGCTGGCCAGCCGGCTGGCGGAAGCGGGGATCGAGAAGAAGAGCGTCACCGCTTTTGCGCTGGTGATCCTGGCCTATAATCTGAAATGGTTATGGGCCTGGATCGTCGAGGGGGTGGAGATCCCCGTCCTACACCGCTTGGGCCAGCGCGTCTCGTGGCTGCTGGTCGTGGCGGCGCTGGTCTGCGCAGCGGCGATCGGCCTGGGCCTGGCAGACCCGCGCGTGTCATTGGCGCAGACGGCGATGGCGGCCCTGGCGCTGGGCATCGCGGGGGCGACCTTCGACATCGTGATCGACGCCTATCGCATCGAACTGCTCGAGCCGCGCCAGTTGGGCGTGGGGGCGGGCATGGGCCAATATGGCTGGCGGATCGGCTCGGCACTCGTCGCCTCGCTCTCGCTGGTCATCGCGACGCGCGCGGGATGGAGCGTGGCCTACATGGTCAGTTGCGCCTTCGCACTGCCCGCCGTGCTGACCGCGCTGTTCATGGGTGAGCCGAAGCGGCATAGCGAGATCACCGCCAAGCGCCCGGGCGAGGGGATCGTCCGCGCGGTCGTCGGCCCCTTTGCCGAATTTTTCCGCCGTCAGGGCGCGCTCGTCATCCTGGCCTTCATCCTGGTCCATAAGATCGGCGATACGCTCGCCAACCTGACCTTCCGCCTGTTGTTCAACGACCTGGGGTTCAGCAAGGACGAGATCGCGCTGTACGATGTCGGTGTCGGCTTTTGGGCATTGCTGATCGGCGTGTTCGTCGGCGGCGTCCTCTATGCGCGGCTGGGGATGAAGCGATCCGTGCTGATCAGCCTGATGCTGATGGCAGTGTCCAACCTGTCCTTTGCGGGGCTGGCGGCGCTGGGTCATTCCAACTGGGGCATGGCGGGCGCGATCGGGTTCGAGAATTTTTCGAGCGGGATCGGCGGCGTCACCGTCGTCGCCTATTTCTCGGCACTGACCGACCTGCGCTTCACCGCCGCGCAATATGCGCTCATCTCGGCGGCGGCGAGCGTGGTCGGGCGTATCCTGAGCGGCACGACGGCGGGGGCGCTGGTCGAGCAATTCGGTTATGTCGACTTCTATCTGCTGACCACGGTCGTCGCCGTGCCGGGCGTCCTGCTGTTCTGGTGGATGGCGCGGTCGGGCCTGGTCGACCGTTCGATCGGCAGCGCAGGCGTCGCCGGAGAGGGCGACGCCCGTCGCGAGGCACCGGTCAGTAACTGATCGGCCGCCCTTCGTCCGCAAAGGCCGCCGAGACGGCGGCGGCGCTCGCCAGGACGCTATCGACCCGCCGCACGCCGAGCAGATCGGTCATCAGGAAATGCGCCTTTTGCGGCGCCGCTTCCATCTGGGAGAGGATGGTCATCAGCGCCGCCTCCGCCGCCGTCATCCGCGCACAGCAGCAAGGCGCAATGGCGATCTGGCCCGAGGCATGGGCGGCCAGATCGGCCATCAGCGTCCGCATCAGGATCAGCGGACGTCGGAAATCCTGTCCGAACATGGTGAACAGCGTGTGCGACGCACGGGCATCCGCCAGCCCGTGCGCGCCCATCCGACGTATCGCGAACAGGGCAATCCGGGCGTGGGGGCAGGCCGGCAGCATGTGCGGCAAAGCTGCGGCGAGGGTGGTGGTTTCGGCCATCGGCGGGGGACTCCGTGATTACGGTCCCCATGCTAGACGGTCGCTATTGATAGTCAATCGCAAATAAAGCGGTTGGTGGGATCGTCTCGTCGCATCATTGCGGCGCCTCGTCATTCTGGGCAAGGACCTGTCCGGCCAGGTAAAGTGATCCCGCGATCAGGACATGGGACGGGGCTTCGAGCCGCTCGGCAACCAAGGCGAGCGCATGCGAAGGGTCCCCGGCCGAGATCGCCTTGAGGCCCAAGGCATGGGCCTGTTGCGCAAGGCTTTCGGGCGCGTGGCAGGCGTGATCGGGCACGGGCACGGTAACGATCAGGTCGACCATCCCGCCGAGCTTTTCCAGGACCGGCCCGGCTTTTTTGTTCGCCAGCATCCCCAGAATAAGCGCGGTCGGCCCTTCGGATCGCCAGCCTGCCATGGTCCGCGCCACCGGCGTCGCAGCGGAAGGGTTGTGCGCGCCGTCCAGCCAGCATTGCGTTCCGGCGGGCAGGGCCTGGGTCAGCGGTCCTTGCCTCAGACGCTGCATCCGCGCAGGCCATTGCGCGCCGGTCGCCGCCTGCCTCAGAGCCTCATCCGAAACGGTCACGGCTTGCTGATGTCGCAGCATCGCCACCGCCAGCGCCAAATTGCGTGATTGGTGCCCGCCTGTCAGGTTCGGCCGGGGCAAGGTGATTTGACCCCGCTTGTCCTCGTAGGACACGCCGCTGCGTGTGGACGCGCTCGACCAAGCCTGTCTCCGTGCGAAGACGGGAGCCCAGGCGGCGGCGGCCACCTCGGCGATCGCGTCTCGCAGCGGGCGGGCATAGTCCATCGTCACCAGCGGCGTGCCCGGCTTGGCAATCCCCGCCTTCTCGCGCGCAATGCCGGTCAGCTTGCGGCCCAGAAACGCCTCGTGATCGATGCCTAGCGCGGCGATGCCACAGACCGCGGGCGGCGGAAGGATATTGGTCGCGTCCAGGCGGCCGCCCAGACCCACTTCGATGATCGTCGCGGCGGCCGGATTGCGGGCAAAGGACAGGAACGCGGCCGCCGTCGTCACTTCGAAGAAGCTGGCACCGATCCCCTCGGCATGACCCAGCACTTCGTCGAGCACCGCCGCCAGCGCATCGTCCGTGATCAAGCGGCCGTTCAGTCGGATTCGTTCGTTGAACCGGACGAGGTGCGGACTGGAATAGACATGTACGCTCTGGCCCGACGCCTCGATCCCGGCGCGCAGAAAGGCGCAGGTCGAGCCTTTGCCGTTGGTGCCCGCGACATGGAAAACCGGCGGCAGATGATGCTGCGGATCGCCCAGCCGCCCGAGCAGGGTCGTGATCCGCTCGAGACCCAGGACATCCGCACCGGGCGACAGGCTCCACAGCCGATCAAGCTGTGCCTGGACGGCCGGATGATCGGAACGGGCATGGTCGGGCATCGGCCGGTCTCTTGGAAAGCGGATATGAAAAGAGGCGGACCTCTCGGCCCGCCCCTCTAATGCGATCGATGGGAAAAGGCGACGGTTCAGGCGGCCTGACGCGATCCGGTCAGATAGCCGATCACGGTCGCCAGACGCTCACGCAGGTCACGGCGGTGGACGACCATGTCGAGCATCCCATGGTCCAGATAATATTCCGAGGTCTGGAAATCGTCCGGCAGCTTCTCACGGATCGTGTTCTCGATCACGCGGCGGCCGGTAAAGGCGAGCGTCGCCTTCGGCTCGGCGATCTGGACATCGCCCAGCATCGCATAGGCCGCCATCACGCCGCCCGAGGTCGGGTCGGTCAGCACGACGATATAGGGCAGGCCCGCATCGTGCAGCATCTGGATCGCCACGGTGGTGCGCGGCATCTGCATCAGGCTGAGAATGCCTTCCTGCATGCGCGCGCCGCCCGATGCGGTGAAGATGACATAGGGGCAGTTGTCAGCAATGGCCGCCTCGACGCCGCGCACGAACGCCTCACCGACCGCCAGGCCCATCGATCCGCCCATGAAAGCGAAGTCCTGCACGCCGACCACGACCTTGTGGCCCAGGATGGTGCCGCGTGCATTGACCAGCGCGTCGATCTCGGCAGCGCTGGTCCGTGCCGCCTTCAGGCGATCGGCATAGCGCTTGGAGTCCCGGAACTTCAGCGGATCCTCGGGCACCTTGGGCGCGGGCAGCTCGTTGCAGCTGCCTTCGTCCAGCAGATGGCGGAAACGCGCCTTCGGCCCGATGCGGTCGTGATGATCGCATTTCGGGCAGACGTTCAGATTGTCTTCCAGCTCCTTGGTGAAGACCATCTGCCCGCACTCCTTGCACTTATGCCAGAGATGGTCGGGCGTCTCCTTCTTGACGACGAAGGGGATGACGTTGCGGACGCTGTTGAGCCAGCTCATGCGAGTTCCTTGCGTGCATCGGCCAGTGCCGACGACAGGGTTTGAATATAGGCGCGGACCGGGGCGGGAGCGTTGGCCCCATGCTCGCCCACCAGGTCGACGATCGCCGAGCCGACGACGACGCCGTCCGCCACGCGACCGATTGCCGCCGCCTGTTCCGGGGTACGGACGCCGAAGCCGACCGCGACCGGCAAATGGGTCGCGGCCTTCAGACGGGCGACCGCATCCTCGATCGAGGATTGCGCCGCCTGCTGCTGCCCGGTGATACCCGCGACGGAGACGTAATAGAGGAAACCATCGGCGCCCGTCAAAATCGTCGGCAGGCGTACGGCGTCGCTGGTCGGGGTCGCCAGTCGGATCGAGGCGATCCCCTTGCCGCGCAGCGCGACGCCCAGCGCATCGTCTTCCTCGGCGGGCACGTCGACGCAGATCACGCCGTCGACGCCCGCTTGCGCCGCCGCCTCGGCAAACCATTCGGGGCCGCGGACCGTCATCGGGTTGGCATAGCCCATCAGGACCAGCGGCACCTGCGGATGACGGGCGCGAAAGGCCGTGGCGATCGCCAGGACGTCGGCGGTGCGGGTGCCCGCGCCCAGGCTGCGGATATTGGCCTTCTGGATTGCCGGGCCATCGGCCATCGGATCGGTGAAGGGCATTCCCAGCTCGACCACGTCCGCACCGCCCTCGACCAGCGCGTCGAGGATGGCGGCGGTGTCGCCCGGCGTCGGATCGCCGGCGGTCACGAAGGTGACGAGGGCGGCACGGCCCGCATCGGCGCAGGCCGCAAAGCTATCGGCGATCCGGCTCACATCTTGGCTCCCAGCGCGTCGGCGACGGTGAAGATGTCCTTGTCGCCACGACCCGAAATATTGACCAGCACGATCTGGTCCCGGTCCATCAGCGGCGCACGGCGGATCAGCCCGACCAACGCATGGCTGCATTCCAGCGCGGGGATGATCCCCTCGACCTTGCAGCACAGCTGAAAGGCGTCGAGCGCCTCGGTATCGGTCACGCCTTCATAGACGACGCGGCCCGTATCGTTCAGCCAGCTATGCTCGGGCCCGATCCCCGGATAGTCGAGCCCGGCCGAGATCGAATGCGCCTCTGCAATCTGTCCGTCCTCGTCCTGCAACAGATAGGTCTTGTTGCCATGGAGGATGCCGGGCTTGCCGCCGGTCAGGCTGGCCGCATGCTGGGTGGTGTTCAGGCCGTGTCCGGCCGCCTCGATGCCCAGCATCGCAACTTCGGCGTCGTCCAGAAAGGGGTGGAACAGGCCAATGGCGTTCGACCCGCCACCGACCGATGCGATCAGCAGGTCGGGCAGGCGGCCCTCGGCCTCCAGGATCTGCGCCTTCGACTCGGTGCCGATCACCGACTGGAAGTCGCGGACCATTTCCGGATAGGGGTGGGGACCGGCCGCCGTGCCGATGATGTAGAAGGTGTCGTGGACATTGGCGACCCAGTCGCGCAGCGCCTCGTTCATCGCGTCCTTCAGCGTCTGCGCACCCGATGTGACCGGACGCACTTCCGCACCCAGCAGCTTCATACGGAACACGTTCGGCGCCTGACGCTCGATATCGCGCGCGCCCATGAAGATGGTGCAGGGCAGGCCGAAGCGTGCCGCGACGGTGGCGGTCGCCACGCCATGCTGGCCCGCGCCCGTCTCGGCGATGATCCGCGTCTTGCCCATCCGCTTGGCGAGCAGGATCTGGCCGATGCAGTTGTTGATCTTGTGCGCGCCGGTGTGGTTCAGTTCCTCGCGCTTGAAATAGACCTTCGGCCCCTTGCCCTCGGGTGCGCTCGCACGAAGCGTCTCGGTCATGCGCTCGGCATAGTACATCGGGCTGGGACGACCGACATAATGGGTCATCAGATCGTCGAATTCGGCCTTGAAGGCCGGATCGACCTGCGCGGCGCGATACTCACTCTCCAGGTCGAGGATCAACGGCATCAGCGTCTCGGCGACGTAGCGCCCGCCGAAATCACCGAAATGGCCGCGCTCGTCGGGCTGGGCACGGAAGGAATTGGGGGCGTTCATCTCGTTTCCCTTGGGCATTTGCAGGGCGACCCCTGCAAACGATCCTGTCACTGATTTGTCGCAACGGCTTTAAGGAACGTCGCGATCTTGTCCATATCCTTGACGCCCGGCGCGCTCTCGACGCCAGAGGACACATCGACCAAGGGGGCGCCCGTCCGCCGGATCGCCTCGGCGACGTTCCCGCCATCCAGCCCGCCGGACAAAGCCCAGCGCAGCGGATGGCGAACCCCGTCGAGCAGGCTCCAGTCGAAGCGCAGCCCCATGCCGCCGGGCAGCGACGCGTCGTCCGGGGTCTTGGCATCGTACAGGATCAGGCTGGCCGCCCCCGCATAGTCGCGGGCCTTCTCGACATCGTCGCGCAGCTTGATGGCGACCGCCGCCCAGACCTCGCGGTCGAACTTCGATCGGATCGCGGCCACGCGCGCCGGTGCCGTGCGATGAAGCTGGATCGCGTCGAGCATCCCGGCACGCACCGCCGCCTCGAGCAACTGGTCATCGGGGTCGACGAAGACGCCGACACGCTGAACATGATCGGGCACCCGTCCCGCCAGTCCCGCCGCGACGTCGAAGGTCAGGTGCCGGGGCGAGGCGGGGAAGAAGACGAAGCCGACATGGCTCGCCCCGCCGCCCAGCGCGGCGTCGAGCGTGGCGGGCGACGTCAATCCGCAGATCTTGGCAGTGGTCGGCATGGTCGTTTCCCGAATGGGAGGGTCCGAAAAACGTATTTAGAGGGTCGCCGCGATCGCACGTGCCGCAGCGTCGGGGTCCTCGGCCTGGGTGATCGGACGGCCGATGACCAGGATCGAGGCGCCCGCATCGACCGCCGCGCGCGGGGTGACGACGCGCTTCTGGTCGCCGATCACACCATCGGCCGGACGCACGCCGGGGACGACGAAAAAGCCCTTGGGCCACGCCTTCTTGACGGCGGCGACCTCTTCGCCCGAGCAGACGATGCCGTCCACGCCCGCCTCGGCCGCCAGGTCGGCCAGACGGCGGACATGATCCGCCGGAGAACCGATCACACCGGTATCGCTCAGATCACTGGCGTCCAGGCTGGTCAACATGGTGACGGCGACGACCTTCGTGCCGGTCGGCGCGGCCGCCTTGGCATCCTCCAGCATGGCACGGCCGCCGCTGGCATGCACGGTCAGGATGGCGGGGGCGAGCGGGCCGAGCGACTGGACGGCCTTGGCCACCGTGTTCGGTATGTCGTGCAGCTTCAGGTCGAGGAAGATGGGCAGGCCGATATGCGCCATCTCGCGCACGCCGGTCGCACCATGCGCACAGAAGAATTCCAGGCCTAGCTTCAGCCCGCCGACATGATGGCGGACCTTCTGCGCCAGCGCCTGCGCGCGAGCGAGATCGGGGGTGTCGATGGCGACGTAGATGCGATTGCTCATGAAGGGATCAGACCGTCGGCTGGATATTGGTGGTAACAGGGGCTGTCGGGGCGACATAGGCGCTGGTTTCGGCGGACACGGCAGCCAGCGAACGCTCGGCGGCGCTCAACCGCTGACGCAGCCTCCAGCGCGCGGCATGCTGCCAGATCAGCGTCGGCACCAGCCCGAGCAGGAAGGTCAGGAACAACAGCAGCGGCAGGTTTACGTCCGCGACCAGTCCGCCGACCAGCCGGATCGGCACGGTCGTCCAGTTCCCCAGCGTGAACGCCGCTGCCAGAAAGGCCAGCAGGCACCAGAAGAGCATTTTCAGGAACTGCATGGGTTTCTCCGCATCACCGGGTTCGGCGATGCGGTCTAGCGGCGTTGACCGGGCATGACCAGCCTTCAGCCGATCTCCCGGCGAAGCGAGGCGATCAGGGGCGCGATGGCCGTCAATCGCGCCTCTTCCTCGTCGACTATGGCCAGGAAAGCGCGCCGCTTGAACGCGGCCACCGCGCCGGGCTTCAGGCGGATGGTCGAGGGCAGGGTGGAGACGGCGATGTCGATCATCCGTTCCGCACCGTGCAGGCGACCCCAGAGATAGTCGTTCTCGCGGTAGCTACGGCTGAAGAACGCGCCGAAGGTCAGGAACTGGATGCCCTTCAAGGTCGCTTCGGCACCGCCTGCTCGAATGGCGGCGGCATCGTCGGGGGAGATGCGGTCGACCTTGATCGGGTCGAACTCGTCCAGCCCCTCGCCCTGTAGGAGTGGCAGCGTCGCCACGTCGAAATAGGGGAAACCCAGATAGGTGAGCAGCAACGTCCGTCGGGCGGCACGGGGCAGCCCCGAAAAGGCTGCGGCCAGCCGGGCGTCGGTCTCTCCGTCGAGCCGGATCAGGTCGAGCCGGGCCTCCAGTCGATCGAGCATCGGGGCGCCGTCATCGCGAACGGCGCGGATATCCTCCGCCCATTCGTTCAGACCGATACCGCTCTGTCGCTCCAGAAACTCGGCCAGCGATTCGTAGATGGCGTCGCGGACAGGCGCGAGTTCCGCCTCGCTATGATCCGCCTCGAGTTCGGTTAGCCGCCGGGCGAGCAACCGAAGACGACGGATACGATAGCCGAGGTCGAAGGCACGCAGGAAGGTCCGCGCGCCGTTGCTCGATCCGCCGGTGAAGCTGATCGCCTCGCCACCGACATGGCGGTCCGCGACGGTCCGCTCGATCATCGCGCGAAGGCGGTGGCGGCTTGGCTGGCCGTCGTCGCCCATGGCCTCCGTCAGGATCGTCGTGATGCCGTCGATGACGTTGGCGAGCTTCAGATGACCATAGGCGGCATAGCTGAACCCCGCCTTCGCGGCAGCGGCAGCCTGCGCGCGAACCCGCCACGAAGCCAGTCGCGCGGCGGTCGGGCGGTCGAGGAAGAAGGTGCCGCCGAACAGCTGCTCGATCTCCTGCTCCACCTCCTCGCGGATGGCGGCGAGGATGGCCTGCATCCGATCGATCCGGCCGGACCGGGCGGCGATCGCCTCCAGATTGTCGCGGATCGGCTGCTGGCGGGGCAGTTCGCTGATCGCCCCGATGATCGTCTGGAAAAAGCCCGGATGACCGCCGCCGCCGGGCAGGCGGAAATGCATGCCCGGAAACGGGTCGATATAGACGAAGCGACGGTCGACCTGACGCCGGGCGGGGCGGCGTCCGAGCGCGTCGATGGCGGGGCGGAAGGGCGCGTTGACGAGCACCGATCCGTCGATCAGCACCGCCTTGTCCGCCGCACCCGCCGCATGATGGCGGGGGAGCACGCGGCGCAGAAAGTCATCGCGCTCGGGCCAGTCCTGTTCGCGCGCCGCCAGCACCCGGTCCAACTCGGCGACGGTGAAGGGCGGGAAGGCACCGGGGAAGCTCGACGTCGCCCTGGCCGCAAAGACCAGTTCGGGAATCGCCGCCAGCTTGCCGCCGCCGGTGTCGGTGAAGTCGACGACCATGCGATGTTCGGTCTCGACCACCTCGCCCGGCGAATGGAGCCGCAGCCGCTGCGGCTGGCCGGTAAAGTCGGTGACGGTGACGAACAGATCGAGCGGCTGGCCCGGCGGGATCAGTCGTTTGCCGACCGGACCGTCCGCCATTCGGTCGAAGGCTTCCAGCAACCGTCCGGTAAAGGCATCGGCAGCGAAAGGCGGCTCGAACCAGCGTGAGCGGATCAGGTGACCAAGCTTGGAGCGCACCTCCTCGCGCGTATCCTCGTCGAGCGCCGCGACTTTCTCGCCACTACGCCCCGCCGCCATCCAGGCGATGGGCAGCGCCCACATCTTGGAAAAGCGCGAGGTCGGCGCGGCTTCGGGGGCGATCAGCGATTCGATATCGGCCGCTTCCAGCCAGAGGTCGGTCAGCGGATCGAGCGACTGGCCGGTCGACATGGCATGGCCCAGGAATATGCCGTTGATCCCGCCCGCGCTGGCGCCCGCGATGATGTCGGCCAGGATGCGGACGCGAACGCCGCCGCGCTCAGCCATTTCGTCGAGCAGATCGTGATAGACCGCATCGACCGCAGAGGCGGGAGGATCGCCCTCATGCGAGGCCCGGCTGGCGCGCACGACCCGCCAAATCTCCTTGGTGATGCCGTGCATGTAGACGGCCAAGCTAATGCCGCCATAGCAGACCAGCGCCAGCCGCAGCTCCTTTTCGCGCATCAGCGAGGCCCGATCGTGGCCCAGATGGGCAAATGGTCGGAGGCGCGGCGCGACATCGGGGTCGCATGAACGCCGCAGGCACCGATTTTCAGCTCCGGCGACACCATGATCCGGTCGAGCCGTCCGATCGGCCGCATCGCGTGAAAGCTCGGCCCCGTCTCCGCCACGGCGAAATCGCGGGTAAAGTCCTTCAGGCACCCGGCGGCGCGGGTCCATTCGTTCAGGTCGCCCATCATGACCGTCGGTTGCCGGTGCGCGCAACTCGTCAGATGCGCCAGGATCGCCGCCGCCTGCCGCCGCCGCCACAGGCCCGACAGGTCGAGGTGCATGCCCACCACCCGGATCACCCCGGCCTTGGTCCGCAGATCCGCCATCACCGCACCGCGCGGTTCCAGCGAGGGCAGGTGGATCGCCTCGAAATCCAGCACCTGTATGCTCTTGCGCACCAGGATCGTGTTGCCATGCCAGCCCATAGAGCGAGCCTTCATCCCATAGACGATGGGTTTCCAGTCGCTATGGTCGTCAAGCAGATGGAGCGGGATCACGCCTTCGCGTTCACCGAAGCGACGATCCGCCTCTTGAAGGGCGATCACATCGGCATCGACCTCGCGCAGCACGTCCAGGATGCGATCGGGATTGCGTCGCCGGTCGGCGCCGATCCCTTTCCGAATGTTGTAGCTGGCGACCTTGATCATTCCGCCACTGTAACGCAGCGACGGGCTTTTGGTGCCAATTCCAAAGCAGGATGGAAATGGTGCCGGATGAGGGGATCGAACCCCCGACCTTCGGTTTACAAAACCGCTGCACTACCGCTGTGCTAATCCGGCGTTGCGATCCCCCTAGCGTCAAGACACGCCGAAGGTCCAGCCCTCCGTTTGCGCAACCTGATGGGTGAGGCCCGCCGGATGCCAGAGATCGTCGCGCGTCGCCATGGTGCGGAGCCAGGCGGCAGTCAGGATCGCGTCGGTGCTGTGATCGTCATAGCGATGGAGCGGATCGTGCGGTTCGCTGCCCAAGGCCACCAGCGCCGCATCCAGCGCCGCGGCACTACGCATCTTGCTCCGACCGCGCGGACGACCGGCGTCACGGGCGGCGATGGAGGTATAGATTTCGACCACCAGTGCGCCGGAGGGCGGCACCGGGTCGAACGGCCAGATCGCCATGCGCCCGTCCAGACGCCGGAGCAGCCGCATTCCGGCAAAGCTTGCCTTCGCCACCTGCGACGCGCCGATCGCGTCATAAACGGTCGAAGGCTTGCGCGCGCCATCGGTCGCGATCTCGCAGGTTCGCCAATGGAGGAAGTCCGCCTTGCGCCCGTCCGCCGCCCCGAAATAGAAATGCCGCCCGCGCCGCGCCTCCAGGAAACCGCGCGCGCCCAGATCGGGATCGTCGCAACTGTCATCGACATAGGCCCAGAGCGCCCGCGCGTCCGCGGTCGGCCTATCCCCCGGCAGATGTGCCCCGCGCGTGACGAACGGGGCCGAAAAGCTGAAGTCGAAGCCGATCAGCAGCGGTTCGTCCGCCCGTGCCAGCAGCCACTCGGCCACGCCTTCACGCGACCAGGCCCGGCCCGGCGGGGCGATGATGACGGGAGCGGCGTTTCCCGAACGGCAAAGGGCGACCTGAATACCCGGATGCGCAACACCATGCGCACCGGACCAGTCGATCGCGACGAAGCCGCTGAAACGGTCAGCCGTGACGGTCATCGCCGCCATCCTGCAAGGCACGGCGGCGCTCGTCCCACCAGGCCATACGCTCGGCGATGCGTTTCTCCAGACCGCGCCCCGACGGTTCGTAGAAGCTCTGCGGCGGCAACTCGTCCGGCCAGTAATTCGCGCCTGAAAAACCGCCATCGGCGTCGTGGTCATACTGATAGCCCGCGCCATAGCCGATCTGCTTCATCAGCTTGGTCGGCGCGTTCAGGATATTGGCGGGCGGCATCAGCGACCCGGTTTCCTTGGCGGTTCGCCATGCTTGCTTCTGCGCCTTATAGGCCGCGTTCGATTTGGGCGCGGTGGCGAGATACAGGCATGCCTGCACGATCGCCAGTTCCCCCTCGGGAGAGCCCAGAAACTCATAGGCGTCCTTGGCCGCAAGACACTGGGTCAGCGCCTGCGGATCGGCCAGCCCGATATCCTCGATCGCCGTCCGGGTCAGGCGACGCAGCAGATAGAGCGGTTCCTCGCCCGCCGTCAGCATCCGCGCAAGATAGTAGAGGGCCGCCTGCGGGTCCGATCCCCGGATCGACTTATGCAGCGCCGAGATCAGGTTGTAATGCCCCTCCCGGTCCTTGTCATAGACCGCGACCCGGCGTTGCAGGAAGGCCGACAGCCCGGCGGCGTCGAGCGGTTCGGGCAGGTCCACGGCAAACAATGTCTCGGCCTGGTTGAGCAGGAACCTGCCGTCGCCGTCCGCGCTGGCGAGCAGCGCATCGCGGGCGGGCGGTTGCAGGGGCAGGGGGCGCTCCATCAACGCCTCCGCCCGCTCGAGCAACTGTTCCAGCGCCGGCTGCCCGAGCCGATGGAGGATCAATACCTGCGCCCGGCTTAGAAGCGCGGCGTTGAGCTCGAAGGAGGGATTCTCCGTCGTCGCCCCAACCAGCGTGACCGTGCCATCCTCGACGAAAGGCAGGAAGCCGTCCTGCTGCGCACGGTTGAAGCGGTGGATCTCGTCCACGAACAACAGTGTCCGCTGGCCGAGCCGGGCATGGTCGCGCGCCTCGGCAAAGACCTTTTTGAGGTCCGCGACGCCGGAAAAGACCGCCGAGATCGCGGCATAGCGCAGGCCTACTTCGGCGGCGAGCAGCCGGGCGATGGTCGTCTTGCCCGTGCCCGGCGGTCCCCAGAGGATCATCGAGGATAACCGCCGGGCTGCAACCATCCGCCCGATGGCACCCTCCGGGCCGGTCAGGTGATCCTGCCCGACGACCTCGGTCAGCTTCATCGGGCGCAAACGATCGGCCAGCGGCGCATCGGCCGAAAGAGAGGGCTGGGCGGGGGCGGGGTCCATACCCGCGAACAGATCGGCCATGGCCGTCATGTAGGGGCGCCGAAGCCCCCCGTCACCTTTCCTATCGAAGATATATCTCGAGTCATCTTGACGAACTCCCTTTGCGATATATCTTGAGCGTATCAAAACCCAATCTGGAGTATCAGAATGCGACATTTTCACGGGCACGGACATGGCCAGGATCATCACCAACGGCGCGGCCGGTGGAGTTTCGGGCCGCTGGAAGTGCAATGGGATTTCGAAGACCCACGCGGCGGACGGCGAGGGCCGGGCGGTGGCCGCCGGGGACGGATGTTCGACGGTAGCGAGCTGCGGCTCGTCCTGCTGAAGCTGATCGCCGACGAACCGCGCCACGGCTATGACCTGATCCGCGAGGTCGAGGCGATGACCGGCGGCGCCTATGCCCCCAGCCCGGGTGTCATCTATCCGACGATCACCCTGCTCGACGAAATGGGCTTTATCGAGGAACAGCGTTCCGAGGGGGCCAAGAAGCGTTTCGCCGCGACCGATACCGGCCGCACGCACCTGACCGAGAATGCCGAACAGGTCGAAGCGCTGCTGGCCCGGCTGCGGGCCTTGGGCGAACATCGCCAGCGGGTCGATGCGGCGCCGATCCGGCGTGCCATGGGCGGGCTGAAGATGGCGGTGATGGAGCGTTTCGGCGGCGGCGACGCGCCGCAGGAGATGGTGCATGAGGTCGCCGCGATGATCGACGAACTTGCACAGAAAGTGGAACGCCTGAAATGAGCCTGTCCATCGCCCGTGTGCCGACCCCGTCGGCCAGCCGCTATCTCCAGCAGCTCGCCAAGCACTGGGGCCACAAGATGGAGGTGTCCTTCACCGCCGAGGAGGGCGCGATCCTGTTTCCCAACGGATCGAAACTGGAAATGCGCGCCGCCAGCGAGACGCTGGATATCGTACTGACGGTGCCCGAGGACTGCGATGTCGCGCAGATGCGGCAGGTGGTCGCCAGCCATCTCGACCGCTTCGCCTTTCGCGAAGCGCCGCTGACCTTCGACTGGCGCGAAGGTTAAGCGAACAGGGCGCGATAGGCGTCGAGCACCGCGTCGTTGACCTTGTCCCACCGGTAATCGGCGACGCGGGCCTGTCCCGCCTCGCTGAACCGGTGGCGCAGGGCCTGATCGGTGGCGATCCGCTCCAGCGCATCGGCATAGCCGCTGATATCGCGCGCGCCGACCAGATAGCCGGTCTCACTATCCGCCACGAGGTCCATCGCGCCGGTCGCGTTGGCGGCCACGACGGGCACGCCCGCCGCCATCGCCTCGGTCGTGACGTTGCCGAAGGTTTCGGTCACGCTGGGGTTGAAGAAAATGTCCATCGACGCGACCGCACGGCCCAGATCGTCGCCGGTCTGATAGCCCGCGAAGATGGCATCGGGCGTCGCCTTGGCGAACCACTCCTGCGCGGGCCCCTTGCCGACCACCAGCACCTTATGGGCCACGCCGCGCCGCCGAAGCTCCGCCAGCGCCTCGGCAAAGACGTCGAGGCCCTTTTCCTTGACCAGACGCCCCAGGAACCCGATCGCCACCTCATGGTCGGCGATGCCCAGCGAACGCCGCCATTCCAGGCTGCGGCGCAAGGGGCGGAAACGGTCGTGATCGATCCCGCGCGACCAGATGCCCATCGGCGGCGTCACGCCCCATCCGCGCAGCAGCGCGATCATGCTGGGGCTCGGCGCCACGATCCGGTCGAACTTGTTGTAAAAGCGGGTCAGCAGCTTGATGATCGCCGGTTCCAGGAAACCCAGATGGTAATAGGCCGGATAGGTCTCGAACCGGGTATGGACCGAGGCGATCGACGGCACGCCGTTCTCCCGTGCCCAGCGCACGGCGGCGTGACCCAGAAACTCGGGCGCGGAGACATGGACGACGTTGGGCGCAAACGCCTCTAGATCGGCCCGCACCTTGGCCGGAAGCCCGCGCGCCAGCTTGTAATCGGCGCGGAACGGCATCGGGATGGCGGGAACATCCACCAGATCCCCGACCGGCGGAAAGGCGGGCGTGGAGGAGGTCGGCGAATAGACCCGCACGGCACCGCCCCGCGCCAGCAGATGGCCGACCAGCAGGTTCAGGCTCTGGTTCGCGCCGTCGCGCGTATAATTATAGTTGCCGCTGAACAGCGCGACACGAAATTGTTCTGGGATCATGGAGTTCGCCCCATAGCCGTGTGGGCCTCCAAAGACCACTCCCGCCGCCCGATCAAATCCGTTCCATTTTCGTTCCGCTCCGGCTAGAGCCTCGGCATGGCTAAGATCCAGAAGCGCTATGTCTGCCAATCCTGCGGTTCGGTGTCCTCCCGTTGGCAGGGGCAATGCCCCGATTGCTCCGAATGGAACACGATGCTGGAGGAAGCGCCGGTCCAGCTGACGCCCTTTGCCGCGAAGCATAACCTGCAAGGCGGCGGTAGGGCGATTCAATTGGTCGGACTGGACGCCGATATTCCGCTGCCCGACCGGATGGCGACCGGCATCGCCGAACTCGACCGCGCGCTGGGCGGCGGCTTCGTCGAGGGATCAGCCACGCTGATCGGCGGCGATCCGGGGATCGGTAAGTCGACCCTGCTGCTCCAAGCAGCGGCGAAGCTGGCGATGGCGGGCAAGCCGGTCGCCTATGTCTCGGGCGAAGAAGCCGCCGATCAGGTCCGGCTGCGCGCACGGCGACTGGGGCTGGGGCAGGCCCCCGTACGACTGGCGGCGGCGACCTCGGTTCGCGACATCCTGACCACCCTGTCGATTGGAACGCCGCCCGCGCTGCTCATCATCGACTCGATCCAGACCATGCACTCCGACCTGATCGAGGGGGCGCCGGGCACCGTCAGCCAGGTGCGCGCGTCGGGACAGGAGCTGATCCGCTTCGCCAAGGAACGCGGCACTGCCGTCGTGCTGGTCGGCCATGTCACCAAGGACGGCTCGATCGCGGGTCCGCGCGTGCTGGAGCATATGGTCGACACCGTCCTCGCTTTCGAGGGTGAGCGCAGCCACCAGTATCGCATCCTTCGCGCGATCAAGAACCGGTTCGGCGGCACTGATGAGATCGGCGTCTTCGCCATGCAGACCGAGGGGCTGACCGAAGTCGGCAATCCCTCGTCGCTGTTCTTGACCAATCGCGAGGAAGGGATCACCGGCGCAACCGTCTTCCCTGCGCTGGAGGGCACGCGGCCGGTGCTGGTCGAAATTCAGGCACTGACCGTGCGGCTTGCTTCGGGGGCCACGCCAAGGCGCGCGGTTGTCGGCTGGGATACCGGACGCCTGGCCATGATCCTGGCGGTGCTGGAGGCGCGGTGCGGGCTGAGTTTCTCGTCCGCCGAAGTCTATCTCAACATCGCGGGCGGCTACCGCGTGCAGGACTCGGCCGCCGATCTGGCGGTGGCGGCGGCGCTGATCTCAGCCCTGTCCGAACGGCCGGTGCCGACCGACGCCATCGTCTTCGGGGAAATCGCGCTGTCTGGCGAAATCCGCTCCGTCGCGCATGGCCCGTTGCGATTGAAGGAGGCGGGCAAGCTCGGTTTTGAAAAGGCGATCGTGCCGCGCGCCATGGCCAATGATGAAGGCGGCCTGCGCATGACCGGCTTTCGCACCCTGGCCGAGTTCGTTGACCATATGCTGGGGCGCGGGTAGCGAAGGGGCCTGATGGCGCCATGCCCCGATGATCGTGGCTCATGGGCTGGTTGAGATATGGGATAACAGGCGTTGACGGCCCTAGATATTCTTGTCCTGATCGCGGTGTTCGGTGCGGCGATACAGGGATTCATGCGGGGCTTCGTCACCGAAGTGCTCGCGCTGTTCGCCTGGGTCGCGATCGTCGCCGCGCTGAAGATGTTCCATATCGCATTGGCGCAGGCGCTGACCGGCGTGGTCGGCACCGTATCGGGCGCGGCCGTGCTGGCCTTCGCGCTGATCGTCGGCGTGACCTATCTGGGCGGGCGCATGATCGCGCGGGCCATCGGTTCGCGGACACGTACCTCCATCCTGGGTCCGGTCGACCGTGCCCTGGGCTTCGGCTTCGGCGCGCTCAAGGGCCTGATCCTCGCCAGCCTCGTCTTCCTGGTCGTCGCCCTGATGGTCGATACGGTCAGCGGCGGCCCCGCCCGGCGGCCCGAATGGATGGTCAAGAGCCGCACCTACAAGCTGCTGAATGCAACCAGCGCCGGGATCGCAGATTTTGTCGATCGCCGTCGCCGGGGCCTGCCCGTCTTCGGCGCACCCACGCCCGCCACCGCCTCCGGCCCGAACAATAGCAGCGAGACCCCGTGATGAATGCGCCCCTCTACAATGCAGAGATTTTGCGCCTGACCACGGCGATCCCGCACGACCAGCGCCTGACCGATCCGATGGCCAGCGTCGAGCGTCGCTCGCCCATTTGCGGCAGCCGGGTGACGGTGGACGTCAATCTCGATGAAGCGGGCCGGGTGGCCGAGGTCGGAATGCTGGTCCGTGCCTGTGCCCTGGGGCAGGCGTCGGCGGCGCTGCTGTCGGCGCATGTCGTCGGGCGCAGCGTGACCGAACTGGCCGCCGCGCGCGACGAACTCACCGCCTGGCTGGCGTCGGGGCAGGGGGATGCCCCCGCCTGGCCCGGCGTCGACATCTTCGCCCCGGCGCTGCCCTACACCGCCCGCCACCCCTCGATCCGGCTGGCGTTCGAGGCGGCGGCGCAGGCGGCCGAGGATGCGGCGGCCGGAGCCAGGAACTGATGCACGGCGAGGTATCGCTGCTGCGCGACGGGGCGATCCTGTTCGGGTTCGGACTGGCCTTCGTCCTGATCTTTCGGCGGTTGGGACTGGGTGCGACACTGGGATATCTTGTCGCGGGTGCGGTCGTCGGCCCGCACGTCCTGGGGCTGGTCGGGGACGCCGAGTCCAAGCTGGGCATCGCCGAGATCGGCATTACGCTCCTCCTGTTCATCGTCGGGCTGGAACTGAACCCCGCCCGGCTGTGGCGGATGAAGCATGAGATTTTCGGCCTCGGCCTGCTTCAGGTCGCGATTTGCGGGCTGGCGATCACCGGCATCGTCATCCTCGCGCATTTCTCGCCGGAAGCGGCTCTGGCGCTCGGCCTGCCGCTCGCACTGTCCTCGACCGCGCAGGTGCTGCCGATGCTGCAGTCGTCGGGGCGGATGCGCACGCCCTTCGGCGAGCGGGCCTTTTCGATCCTGCTGTTCCAGGACCTATCAATCGTCCCGCTCATCACCATCGTCGCGGCCATGTCGCGCAACCCGGCCGATCATACCGGGCCGCCGGGCTGGATCCTGGCGCTGGAGACGATCGGCGCGATCATCGGCCTGATCCTGGCGGGGCGCTTCCTGCTGCGGCCCCTGTTCCGCCTGATCGGCAATATGGGCGAGCGGGAGATGTTCGTCTTTGCCGGGCTGTTCACCGTGGTCGCCAGCGCGGCAGTGATGGAGTTGCTCGGCCTGTCGACCGCGCTGGGCGCCTTCATCGCGGGCGTCATGCTGGCCGACAGTCCGTATCGGCACGAGCTGGAAGCGGATGTCGAGCCTTTCCGCTCGATCCTGCTGGGTCTGTTCTTCCTGGCGGTCGGCATGATGCTCGACCTGCCCGCCATCGCCGAGCGGCCGCTGTTCGTCGCGATCATGGCGATGGCGTTGATTGCCACCAAGACCTTGGTCATCACGCTGATCGGGCTGGCGTTCAAGATGAACTGGCGCTCCGCCCTCGCGCTGGGCCTGCTCATGAGCCAGGGCGGCGAGTTCGGCTTCGTGCTGTTCGCCCAGGCCCAGCAAGGCTATTTGATCGCGCCGGAGGCGGCGAGCCTGTTCGGGGCGATCATCACCCTGTCGATGGCGACGACCCCGTTCCTGATGGGCGCAACCCGCCGTATCCGCGAAGAGCCGGTCATCACCCGCGGCGGCCAGCGCGAGGGGCCGGTGACCGACGGGGCCAATGCCCTGATCGTCGGCTATGGTCGCTTCGGCCAGACCGTCGCGCAGATGCTGATCGCCAGCGACATACCCGTGACCCTGATCGACCGCGATATCGAGATGATCGACATCGCCGCATCCTTCGGAGCGAAGGTCTATTATGGCGACGGCACCCGACTGGACCTGCTGCGCCAGGCCGGCGCGGCGGAAGCGGAACTGATTCTCTTCTGTCTGGATGACGACCAGATCACGTTGGAACTGCTGGAAAGCGTCCATGCGGCCTTCCCCAACGCCTCGATCTTCGTCCGCGCCTATGATCGACGCGCGGTCCTCCGCCTCAAGGGCGGCCCCGCATCCTATGTGGTGCGCGAAGTACTGGAATCGGCGGTCAAGATGGCCCGCCTGGCACTGGGCAGCCTGAAGATCGACCATGCGGAGATCGACCGGGTGGAAACCATGTATCGTGCCCGCGACAAGGAACGGCTGGCGGCACAAGCGGCCGCGGGCGACCTGCGGGCGGCCAGCGACCGGATCATCACGCAGGACGAAAGGAACGGCTGACCCATGGGACTGGTGGCAATCCTGGCGGCGCTCTCAGGAGCGATCGCGATCGCAGCCGGAGCCTTTGGCGCACACCGGGCCGAAGGCGTAGCCGTCGAATGGCTGCGCACCGGTGGACAATATCAGCTGATCCATGCCGTCGCCGCGCTCGTCGCGTTGCGCATGGAGGCAAGGGGGGTCGCATGGACCTTCGTCATCGGCGCGGCGATCTTTGCCGGGACGCTCTACGCCATGGCCTTCGGCGCCCCGCGCTGGTTCGGAGCGATCACCCCGATCGGCGGTACGCTCCTGATCGGCGGCTGGCTGTGGCTCGCCTGGTCGCTGCGCTGAGGCTTCACGCCGGGCTTCACCTCCGCCTGGGGATGTTCTAGGGACCGGCCATGGCCGATCCATTCTATATCACCACCGCCATCCACTATCCCAATGGCCGCCCGCATATCGGTCATGCCTATGAGATAGTGGCGGCCGACGTCATCGCCCGGTTTCAGCGTCAGGCGGGCCGCGATGTTCTGTTCCAGACCGGCACCGACGAGCATGGCCTGAAAATGGCCCAGGCGGCGCGTGCGCGCGGCATCTCGACGCGCGAGTTCGCGGACGAAATGTCCAGCCATTTCCATGTGATGGCCGACCGTCTTGATATTTCCTACGACCGTTTCATCCGTACCGTCGACACCGATCACTATGCCGCCAGCCAGGCGATCTGGAAGGCCATGCAGGACAAGGGCGACCTGTATCTCGACCGGTATGAGGGCTGGTATTCGGTCCGCGACGAGGCGTTCTATGACGAAAGCGAACTGACGGTCGCCGGAGACGGCACCAAGCTCTCGCCGCAGGGCACGCCAGTCGAATGGACGGCCGAGGAAACGTGGTTCTTCCGCCTGTCGAAATACCAGCAGCCCTTGCTCGATCTGTACCGCGACAATCCCGATTTCATCCGCCCGGAAAGCCGCCGCAACGAGGTGATGCGCTTTGTGGAGGGCGGCCTGTCCGACCTGTCGGTGTCGCGGACCAGCTTCGACTGGGGCGTACCCGTGCCCGACAGCCCCGGCCATGTGATGTATGTCTGGGTCGATGCGCTGACCAATTATCTGACCGGCACCGGCTATCCGAACAAGGACAGCGATTTGGCGCGCTTCTGGCCTGCCAATCTGCACCTGATCGGCAAGGACATCGTGCGGTTCCACACCGTCTATTGGCCCGCCTTCCTGATGTCCGCCGACCTGCCGCTGCCGCAGTCGGTGTTCGGTCATGGCTTCCTGCTCCACCGGGGCGAGAAGATGTCCAAGTCGGTCGGCAACGTCGTCGATCCGATGGGGCTGGCCGATGCCTTCGGCGTGGATGCACTGCGCTATTTCTTCCTGCGCGAGGTCAGTTTCGGGCAGGACGGTTCCTATTCGGCCGAAGCCATCGTTACCCGCGTCAATGCCGAACTGGCCAACAGCTTCGGCAACCTGGCCCAGCGGACCTTGTCGTTCATTGCCAAGAATCTGGGCGGCGAACTGCCCGAAGCCGGACACAGCGATCCGGCCGATGCGGTGCTGCTCGAGGAAGTAGTCGTCGCCTGTGCCGCGCTGAAGACCGCCTTTGACGATCTGGCGCTCAGCCAGGGGATCGAGGCGTGGATGCGCGGTGTCTATGCCTGCAACCAGTATATCGACGTGCAGGCGCCTTGGTCCTTGCGTAAGACCGATCCGGAGCGGATGCACGCTGTGCTCGGCACGCTGGTTCGCGCCATCCGTATGCTGGCGATCGCGATCCTGCCGGTGACGCCGCGTGGCGCCGGACTGGTGCTCGACACGCTGGGGGCGGAGGAACGCGATCACGCCGCGATCGATGATGACGGCTGGTATGCCCGCCGCGCTGGCAACGGCGTACCGCTGTCCGCCCCGACCCCGGCATTCCCGCGTCTGGAAATCCCGGCAGAGGCCGACACCTGATGCTGGCCGACAGCCATTGCCATCTGAACTATAAGGGGCTGGTCGAGGAGCAGGCGGCGATCCTGACCCGCGCGCGGGATCGGGGCGTCACCGCGATGCTCAACATCTCGACGCGGGAAAGCGAATGGGATGCGGTGATCGTCACCGCCGAGCGTGAGCCCGATGTCTGGGCGACGGTCGGCATCCACCCGCATGAGGCCGATGCGCACCCGCATATCGACACCGCCAAACTGATCGAGCGGGCGCGTCATCCGCGTGTCGTCGGCATCGGCGAGAGCGGCCTGGACTATTATTATGACCATAGCGATCGTGCGCGGCAGCAGGCGAGCTTCCGCGCACATATCGCCGCCTGCCGTGAAACCGGTCTGCCGCTCGTCGTGCACACCCGCGACGCCGAGGAGGATACCGCCGCCATCCTGGCCGAGGAGATGGGGAAGGGGGCCTATCCCGGCGTCATCCACTGCTTCACGGCCAGTGGACATTTCGCCGATAAAGCATTGGCGTTAGGCTTTTATATATCCATATCGGGTATCGTGACGTTCAAGAGCGCGAAGGATCTTCAGGAAACTGCTGCACGCCTGCCTCTGGATCGGTTGCTCGTCGAGACCGACGCGCCGTTCCTGGCGCCGGTACCCCATCGGGGCAAGACGGGGGAGCCGTCCTTTGTCGCCGACACCGCCAGGTTCCTCGCCGATCTGCGCGGCGAAACCGTCGAACAACTGACCCAGGCGACCGCCGAGAATTTCCATCGGCTGTTCGCGAAGACCCGCGCGTGAAAATCCGCATCCTCGGTTGCGGCACGTCTTCGGGCGTGCCCCGGATCGGCAATGACTGGGGGGCGTGCGATCCGACCGAGCCTCGCAACCGACGAATGCGTTGTTCGGCACTGATCGAGCATGACGGCACCCGCATCCTGATCGACACCGGCCCCGACATGCGCGAACAGTTGCTGGCGGCCGATATCGGCACGGTCGATGCCGTCATCTGGACCCATGATCATGCCGATCACTGCCATGGTATCGATGACCTGCGGCAGATCTTCCACGCCTTGGGCGAGCCGGTGGCGGGCTATGCGCGGCCCGCCACTGCGGCGTCGCTCGAGGCGCGGTTCGGCTATGTGTTCCGGGGAAAGACGGGATACCCGCCGACCGCGACCATGACGCCGATCGATGACGAATTGACGATCGGCCCGATCCGCATACGCACGGTAGACCAGCCGCATGGGCGTATCCTGTCGGCAGGTCTGCGCTTCGAATGCGACGGCAAGAGCATCGGCTACGCCACTGACTTCCATGAACTGATGCCCGAAATGGCCGAACTTTATAGCGGCCTTGACCTTTGGGTCGTCGATGCACTCCGCCGCCATCCGCATCCGGCGCATGCCGACCTGCCATCGGTTCTGCATTGGATCAACGGCCTTAAGCCACGCCGCAGCGTGTTGATCCATATGGACCAGTCAATGGACTATGCGACCCTGTGCCGCGAACTTCCGGAGGGTGTCGAGCCTGCCTATGACGGCATGGAATTGATCCCGTGAGCGGCGATCGGGCCATGGACATCGTCTATTATGGCCTGATCCTTTTGCTGCCGCTGAGCGCACTGGCGGCCCGGCGCATTCCCATCGGTCAGACGGTCCGAATGACGCTGATCTGGATCGGGATATTCGGCGCCGCTTTCCTGATCGTTGCACAGCGGGACCGCCTGACAGGCCTTTGGTCGCGTGAGGCTATGCCGGACGGGATTGTGCGCATTCCGGTAGCGGCTGACGGGCATTTCTACGCCACCGTCCGCATCAACGGGATCGAGCGTCGGATGCTTGTCGACAGTGGTGCGACCACGACCGCCTTGTCCGAGGCAACCGCCCGGGCCGCCGGGCTCGATCTCAACGAAAGTCCGTTCGGCAGCCTGATCGAAACCGCCAATGGTCACGTCACGGCATCGCATGTCACCATCGCCGAACTGTCCATCGGACCGATCCAACTGAGGAATGTCGGCGCCGACGTGTCATCGAACTTCGGCGACCAGGATATCATCGGCATGAACGTGCTGAAACGGTTGCGTTCATGGCAAGTGGAGCAAGGGCTACTGATCCTGAACACCGCGCCCTAAGCACGTTTTTACATAATATATATTATCAATTTGAAGGAATGCCGAGTTGGAACGCCTGCTGGCCATCATGAAACGCCTCCGCGACCCGCAGACCGGCTGCGAATGGGATGTGGCGCAAAGCTTCGAGAGCATCGCGCCTTACACCATCGAGGAAGCCCATGAAGTCACCGACGCAATCGCACGCGGTGATATGGCGGATCTCAAGGACGAGCTCGGCGATCTCCTCCTGCAAGTGGTCTTCCATGCCCAGATCGCTGAAGATCATGGGCAGTTTGCCTTTCCCGATGTCGTTGCGGCGATCAGCGACAAGATGGAGCGGCGTCACCCGCATATCTTTGGCGATCAGGCCGAAGGTGGTCATCACCTATGGGAGCAGATCAAGGCCGAGGAACGTCAGGCCAAGGCGGCGGGCGGTACGCTGGATGGCGTCGCGCTTGGCCTCCCCGCCCTGATGCGGGCGGACAAGCTTCAGAAGCGTGCCGCCCGGGTCGGCTTTGACTGGCCGGATGCCGAAGGATCGCGCGCGAAGGTCGACGAGGAAATCCTGGAGATCACCGAAGCACCGCCCGAGACACTGGCGGAGGAATTTGGCGATCTGCTATTCTCGGTCGTCAACTGGGCGCGCCATTGCGGCGTCGATGCCGAAGCGGCGCTCCGTTATGCCAATGGCAAATTCGAGCGCCGCTTTCGCGCGATGGAAGCCGAGGCGGGCGATGGTTTCCCCGCACTCGAACTGGAAGCAAAGGAAGCCCTATGGCAGGCCGTCAAGCGTCGCGACGGGTGAACCGCTCATAATTGGACTCGGCCAGGCGGACATCATAGACCGCCTGATCGCCCTCGATCACCTGATCCAGCACCTCGCCATGCGCGTGGAGCCAAGCGGCCCCCGCCCCGTCACCGGCGTCCAGCATGACGCGATACCGCCGATGCCCGGAGGTCAGCGCAGCCGCAACCTGCTCGATCAGGTTGTCAATGCCCTCCCCCGTCATCGCCGACAGCGCGACGATGTTGGGACGGCGTTCGGCGTCGACCAGCACATCCTCACGCGCATCGCCCTCGATCAGGTCGATCTTGTTCCACGCTTCGAACCGCGGCGTTTCGGGATCGACACCGATCTCGGTCAGCACCGCCTCGACATCGGCGCGCTGCGCCTCCGTATCGGGATGCGCAATGTCGCGGACATGGATCAGCAGGTCGGCCGATACCACTTCCTCCAACGTCGCCTTGAATGCGGCAACCAGCTGGGTCGGCAGGTCGGAGACGAAGCCCACCGTGTCGGACAGGATCGCCTTGTCGATGCCGGGCAATGAAATCTGGCGCAAGGTCGGATCGAGCGTGGCGAAAAGAAGATCCTTCGCCATGACATGAGCGCCGGTCAACCGATTGAAAAGCGTTGATTTTCCTGCATTGGTATAGCCGACCAGCGCGATGACCGGCCACGGCGCGCGCTGACGCCGCTCGCGATGAAGCCCACGCGTCCGGCTGACCTGATCCAGCTCACGCCGCAGCCTTGCCATGCGATCACGGATCATCCGGCGATCGGCCTCGATCTGCGTTTCACCGGGCCCCCCGAGGAAGCCGAAGCCGCCGCGCTGCCGTTCGAGGTGGGTCCAACTGCGCACCAGACGACCGGCCTGATAGTCGAGATGCGCGAGTTCGACCTGCAACCGCCCCTCGGCGGTGGCGGCGCGCTCGCCAAAGATTTCCAGGATCAGGCCGGTGCGGTCGATGACCTTGGCCTCCAAGGCGGTTTCGAGGTTACGCTGCTGCACCGGGGTCAGCGAGGCGTCGAAAACCACCAGCTGGGCTTCTTCCATCCGCACCTGCTGGGCGATCTGCTCGACTTGGCCGCTGCCGATCAGCGTGGCGGGCTTGGGCGCACGAACGCGCAGCGCGACGCGCTCGACCACGTCCAGGCCGATCGCCATGGCAAGTCCGGCGGTTTCCTCCAGCCGCGCCTCGGCGTCACGCACGGCATCGCCCTGGTCGGGCAGGACGATGACCGTGCGGGCACCGCGGGCGAATTCACCGCGGTCGCGATCGAAACCCGTACTCAATCCTCGGCCGACCCCGCCTGCTCTTCGGCCAGATTCAGCGGACGGGCCGGCTGAATGGTCGAGACGGCGTGCTTGTAGACGAGCTGGGCCATGCCCTCACGCTGAAGCAGCATGCAGAACAGGTCAAAGCCGGCAATCTGTCCCTGCAGCATGACGCCGTTAATCAGGAACATGGTGACGGGGTCTTCGGACTTGCGCACCGCGTTCAGGAAGATTTCCTGCAAAAGCGGGTTCTTGCGCTGCTGTTCGTTCACGCCGTGGACGATCGCAGCGACGTCCAGCGGGCCCGAGGGCATGATGGTGGAGATGGCATGCTTGTAGATCAGCTGCGACTGACCGTCGCGGCGCAGCAATACCGAGAAATTGTCGAACCAGGTGACGATACCCTGGAGCTTCACGCCCTTCACGAGGAACATGGTCACCGGCGCCTTGGAGCGGCGCAGTGCATTCAGAAACAGGTCCTGCAGTGAACCCGATTTGTCGGCCATGGTCGAGCCCTTGTTCTTGGCGGGTCCGTGCCCGCGAGTAGCGCCGTTTCCCGGCGTCGGAATTGCGCCCGTGTACCGGGCGCAACCGATATCTATGGTCTCGACAGGCGTTCGTCCAGAGGTGGCGATCAATCCTCTCGCGTCTCGCTGATCCCCAACAGCTTCAGCTTGCGGTGCAATGCCGAGCGCTCCATCCCGATGAAGCTGGCCGTGCGTGAGATATTGCCGGAAAAACGCCGGATTTGGACACGCAGATATTCGCGCTCCCAACTCTCGCGGGCCTCACGGAGCGGGGCGCCCATGATCGCCGTCGCACCGCCGCCGCCCATATCGGCCCCCTCCCCCAGCACCTCGGCGGGCAGCAGGTCCAGATCGATCCGCCCGACCCGGTCGCCCGGCGCCAGGATGATCGTCCGCTCGACGACATTGCGGAGCTGGCGAACATTGCCCGGCCAATCATAAGATTGCATCGCAACCATGGCGTCGGCCGCGATCTCGGGCGTGCGGACGCGGCGCTCGCTGGCGTAATGGGCCATGAAATGCTCGACCAGCGGGGGGATGTCCTCGCGCCGTTCCGCCAGCGACGGGATGGTCACGGGCACCACATTGAGGCGGTAGTACAAATCCTCCCGGAAGCGCCCCTCGGCGATTTCCTGGGTCAGGTCCCGCGCGGTGGCGGAGACGACGCGGACATCGACCTTGACGACGCGGGTGCCACCGACGCGGGTGAAACTCTGGTCGGTCAGCACGCGCAGGATACGTGCCTGGGTCGCGATCGGCATGTCGGCGATCTCGTCGAGGAACAGCGTGCCGCCATGCGCTTGTTCGAGAAGGCCGGTACGGACCAGATCGCCCCCCTCCTCCACGCCGAACAATTCTTCCTCAACCCGCTCGGGCGTCATGCGCGCGGCGCTGACCACCACGAATGGCGCATCGGCACGGTTGCTCCAGCCGTGGAGCAGGCGTGCGGCGACTTCCTTGCCGACGCCCGCCGAACCCATGATGAGTACCCGGCTGCCCGTTGCGGCCACACGCTTCAGTGTCGCGCGGATGCCGTTGATGGCGCTCGACGATCCGGTCAGATCGGTCTCCCGCCCGGCCGACGCCCGCAGCGAGGCGTTTTCACGACGCAGCCTTTCGGTCTCGGTCGCGCGCGCGACCATCAGGAGCAGGCGTTCGGCCTCGAACGGCTTTTCGATGAAGTCAGCCGCGCCCTTGCGGATCGCGGCGACGGCCGTGTCGAGATTGCCATGACCGGAGATGACGAGGACCGGAATAGACGGATCGCGCCGCTTGATCTCGTCGAGCAGCTCCAGCCCGTCGAGCTTCGACCCTTGCAGCCACACGTCGAGCAGGACGAGCGACGGACGTCGCACCGCCACCGCCTCCAGTGCGGAGTCGCTATCGGCCGCGACGCGGGCATCATAGCCCTCGTCCTCCAGCACGCCCGCGACGAGTTCGCGGATATCGAGTTCGTCGTCGACGACGAGGATGTCCAAAGCCATGATCTTTTTACGTCCGGGTACGAGTCAATGCGGTGAGCTGGCCCTCCCCAGCCAGTTCGGGTTCGGCGCCCCCCTGATCCAGCGCCGCCAGGGCACCGGCGTCGAACATCATCGAAACGATGGTCCCACCGGCGGGATTGTCGGAAAAGCCGATCGTGCCGGCATGTTCCGCAATGATCTTGTTGACGATGGCGAGGCCCAGTCCGGTGCCGCGCGCGCGCGTCGTCATATAGGGCTCGATGATGCGGTCGCGCTCCGGCGGCAGGCCGATGCCATTGTCGGTCACCGTGATCGTGACCATGCCGCCCTGCTGGCCGACAATCATCACAACCTCTCCGCCCGTCAGGCCCTCCGGACGGGACTCGATGGCTTCAACGGCATTCTTGACGATGTTCGTCAGGGCCTGGCTCATCTGACGACGGTCGCAGACAAGGGTCGGGGCGGGCTCCTCCTGATCCAGCTGGAACCGGACCTCGGGATGCGCGACTTCGTGCAGGAACATCGCCTGAGCGCAGATATCGGCAATCGCTTCCTCGCGGAATACGGGCTTGGGCATCCGAGCGAAGGAGGAGAACTCGTCGACCATACGGCGAAGGTCTCCGACCTGACGGACGATGGTCTCCGTCAGGCGACCGAACGTCGGATCTTCCGGCCCGACGACCTTTCCATAGCGTCGCTGGAGCCGTTCGGCGGCAAGCTGGATCGGGGTCAGGGGGTTCTTGATCTCATGCGCGATGCGGCGCGCGACGTCCGACCAGGCGGCGCGGCGCTGGTCGAGCAATTGCTGGGTGATGTCGTCGAAGGTCAGGATCGGACCGTCGCCGGTCTGCGCAATGCGCACCGCGAGGGTCCGCATGTCGCCATGGAGCGCCACCTGCACCGTCGCTTCACGCCGTCCCTGGTCGAGCAGTTCGTCAAGCTCGGGCGCGACCTCGCCCAGCTTGCGCCCGACCAGACCGCCCTGATCGGCACCGAGCAGCAAATCCGCAGAGTTGTTCGCGATCCGCACCTGCCGATCCCGTCCGATCGCAACGACACCAGCGGAAACACCCGCCATCACCGCCTCGATCAACGCACGACGATTGTTGAGCTGGGCATTGGCAGTGACCAATTCCGTGTTCTGGCGCTCCAACTGGCCGGTCATCTGGTTAAAGGCGTTGGCTAGCGTCCCAACCTCGTCGCGGGTCTTGGGATCGGGCACGCGGGCGGTCAGGTCACCACCCGCGATCCGCCGCGCAGCGTCGACCAGCTCGCCCACGGGGCGGACGAGACGGTCCGCCACGGCTAACGCGATCCAGACCGCAATGCCGACGATCAGAAGCGCGATCGCGAACAGGACGAGGTTGAACTTTAACTGGAGCGACCGGGCACGCCCCTGAAGCGCACGATAATCGTCGAACACGTCCTCGGCGGCGAAATGCTGCTTGCTGAGGAACTCGGCATTCACTGGCGTGCCGATATAGAGCATCAGGCCACTACCCTCAGGCAAAGGCGTGACCACCCAGACGCGCTGCTCGTTGATGCCCACTTCGGGCCGGCTCAGCTTGCTCGCCTGCTGGATCATTTCCGGCGTCACCAACTCGCGAAAGGTCGTGTCCGACGGCTGGTTGAAGAAGTCGTAGAATTTGAAGCCCTGCTTCCGATCGTAGGAGAAGAGGACCGACTCCACCGTATCGCGCACGACCGTCTGCTGGACGAGATAATCGTGGAAATCGCGCCGGTTCTCGCGCAGCGCGGGCAGGTTACGGCCGAGGTCCTGCGACATGGCACGGCCGGTATCGACCCAGCGCTTGATGATCTGCTGCTGCGACTGGCGGGCAATGTCCATGGCGTCACCGAACGCCTGGCGGGCGCGATCGGAAATCCAGAATTCGGCCGAGGACTGGAACAGAACCGAAGCGGTGACGACGGTCAACAGGATCGGAATGCTCGCGGTCAGCGAGAACAGCGCGACTAGTCGCACGTGCAGACGCCCACCACCGCCGACCGCCGACTGGGCGGCCCGTCGCATTGCGACCCGCCGCCCGAGCAACATCAAAAGAAGCACGCCCGGCACCAGATTGAGCGCGAGCAACCCCGCCATCACCGGCGGTGCTATCAGCCCCTGCGCATCATGACGACTGTCGATATAGACATAGGTCCCGACCGCGACCGCGACCGCCCCCAGGACGACCGCAACCTCCATGACCGGAGTGACCGCGAAGCGAGAGCGCGGCCCTTCGGCAGGTTCAGCGGGCTTCACGGACGCCAACATCGTTGCAATCGTACAACGTGAAGCGTGTCCTGCAAGCCACAATTCGTGAAAATTATCCCAAGGCCTCTCCACCCTCGTCATCGCCATTGACGGGGATGTTCAGCGTATCGAGGCGCTTGCGTAGCGTATTGCGGTTGATGCCCATGGCGCGCGCTGCACGAAGCTGGTTGCCGCCGTGGCGTGCGAGCATCGCCTCGATCAGGGGGCGTTCGACCTCGCCGATGATCCGGTCATAGAGCGTGCCGTCATCCAGCGATGTCGGCTGCGACATGGCGAGACGCGCGATATAAGCACGCACCGCCGCCGACAGGTCGCCATCCGCAGCCGCAGCGCCGACCGCTGCGGAAGACGAACGCGCCTCCCCCAACATCGTCCGCACCGCTTCGGCATCGATCACCTCGTCGCGCGCGAGCACGGCGAGGCGCCGCATCATATTCTCAAGCTCACGAACATTGCCCGGCCAGTCATGGGTGACCAGCACGTCGAGCGCATGGGTATCGATCCGGCGCTTGGGCAGTCCCTGTAGCGCGGCATTCTCCAGGAAATGCCGGGCGAGCAGCGGAATATCCTGCCGTCGTTCGCGAAGGGCCGGCAAGGCGATCGGCACGACGTTCAGGCGATAGAACAGGTCCTCGCGGAATTGCCCTGAGGCCACCTGCTGGCTGAGATCGCGGTTGGTCGCCGCCACGATGCGGACATCCGTACGGATCGTCCGAGCGCCGCCGACCGTCGTGAACTCACCCGATTGCAGGACGCGAAGCAGACGCGTCTGCGCTTCCATCGGCATGTCACCGATCTCGTCGAGGAACAGCGTACCGCCCGCCGCCTGCTCGAACCGGCCAGCATTGCGCTGGGCCGCGCCGGTGAAAGCGCCGCGTTCGTGCCCGAACAACTCGGCCTCGATCAGTTCGCGGGGAATGGCGGCCATGTTCAGCGCGACGAAGGGCGCGACGCGGCGGGGGCCGAGGTCGTGGATAGCCCGCGCGACCAGTTCCTTGCCGGTTCCCGATTCGCCCGAGACGAGGACGGTCAGGTCGGTGGACACGACGCGGGCGATCACACGGTACACGCCCTGCATCGCCTGCGACCGGCCGATCAGCGGCAGCGCACGGTCATCCTCGCCCAACCCGTCCTCGACCAGCACGCCGCGCCGGGCGAGCGCGCCTGCGACGGCATGGGTCAGCGCGTCGAGGTCGAAGGGTTTGGGAAGATACTCATATGCCCCGACCTCTGCCGCACGGACGGCGGTGGTCAGCGTGTTCTGCGCCGACAGGACGATGATCGGCAGGGCGGGAAACCGCTCGGCCACGCCCCGGATATGATCGATACCGTCGCCGTCCGGCAGGATC
>Ga0308159_1001119_pt1 | contig 43555 bp, 37 predicted proteins | sample PhyCR1_FD_201040 | JGI IMG/M metagenome (GOLD analysis project Ga0308159, IMG submission 201040) | Phyllosphere microbial communities from UC Gill Tract Community Farm, Albany, California, United States - DLSLC.R1 | ecosystem: Host-associated > Plants > Phyllosphere > Unclassified | place: USA... | reverse complement strand
TGGACCCGACCATTTCTGCTCACGAAGCGGGCGGGGCGGACGCGGGGCGCGCCTCCCGGCCGGGGTCCGTGCTGGCGCGTCAGCGCGCGGCGGTGGTGCGGCGCGCGACCAGGCGGGGTTCGACGAGGAGTTCCGTGGCGGCGATCCGCGGATCGGCGATGCGGGCCAGCAGGCGCTCGCCGGCGCCGCGGCCGATCTCGACACTGCGGTCGTCGATGCTCGTCAGGCCGACGTACCGCATCGCCGCCACCGGGGTGTCGTCGTAGCCGATGACGGAGACGTCCTCGGGGACGCGCAACCCGCGTTCGGCGAGCTCGGACAGGGCACCGAGGGCCATCACGTCGTTCGCGGCGAAGACGGCCGTGACGTCCGGGTGCTCGTCGAGGAGCATGCCGAGGGCGCGGGAACCGGCCTCCTCGGTGGGTTCACCCGGCAAGACCGTCGTGACGACAGAGGCGCGTGCTGCTGCGGCCTGCTCGAACCCGGACTGGCGTTCGGCCGAGGCCGCCGAACTCGCACCGACGAACCCGAGTCGGGTGTGGCCGAGGCCGAGCAGGTGCTGCGCCGCGATGCCGCCACCGGCGTGGTCGTCGTTCGCCACGGTGTCCGCGCGGGGGATCGCGACACGGCCACCGGCGATGACGAGCGGCATCGAGGCGGGGATCGCGAGGTCGGTGGTGGGCTCGCCGGCGATCACGATGCCCTCGACACGCATGGAGAGGAAGCCCTCGACCGGAGAGGCATCGAGCCCCGTGTTGAGGAACCGGTCGGCGACCACGAGCCGGTGCCCCTGGTCCTGCAGGCTCTCGCGCAGACCCGTGAGCAGGTCCACGAACCACTGGTTGCGGAAGTCGTCGAGGACCACGCCGATGGTGCGGCTGCGCGTGCCGGCGAGGGAGACAGCCGCGGTCGAGGGCCGGTAGTCGAGCTCCTGGATCGCCTTGAGCACGGCGGCCCGGCGCTGGTCGCTGACCCGCGGGGAGCGCTGCAGCACGAGGGAGACGAGGGACTTCGAGACCCCGGCGCGTGCGGCGACGTCGTAGATGGTCGCGGGCTTGCCGTCTCCCATGATGCGCTTCGACCTCCGTTGGCTCGTGCGTCGATCGTAGCGGTTGACGTGACATGGGCCGGGCGGGTGGGGTGCGGGGTGGGGGTCGGTTTCGTTTCGTGAGCAGAAAAGGTCGGGTGCGGGGCGGCGACCCGACCATTGCTGCTCACGATCCGCGCGTGGCTGGTCCTCCACACGGGAGGCCCGGGGTGCGTTGTGCACAGAAGTCGCGTTCGGCGCGCGGGCAGTGGGCGCGGGGCGCGAGCGTGGTCGTCATGCGAGCACGACCACTTCCGACACCACTGCGCGGGCGCGCGTTCGACGTCGGTGCGGCCGACCGCGCGGGCGTCTCCCGACAACGACTCCGACGGCGTGACCTGATCCGGCCGACCCGGTCGATCCGATGGGCACGTGACCGTCCGCCCGACCCGGTCCACCGGATCCGGGCGTTCCGGCCGGTCCTGGTTCCCGGGCAGTTCATCAGTCACGTCTCGGCGGCGGTCCTCTGGCAGCTGCCGGTCCCTGCCGCCGACGGCCCCGTGCACGTCACGAGTCCCGTGCCGATCGCGCAGCCACGACGCCACGGGGTGGTCGGGCACCGCATCACGCCGGACCGTGCCCGGGTGACGGAGCGGTGGGGGATGCCGACGAGCACACCCGCGGCGCTGTGGGTGGACTGCGGTGCGATGCTCTCGGTCGACCAGCTCGTCGTGCTCGGGGACGCCATCGTCACGGAACGACGGTGCAGGACGACGATCGACGACCTCGCTGCCGCCGTCGCCCTGGCCGGAGCGCGATCGGGTGTCCGACGACTGCGCGTGGCACTCGAGCTCGTGCGGGTGGGGGCCGGGTCACCGCAGGAGACCCGAGCGCGGCTGGTGATCGTCGGCGCGGGGCTGCCCGAGCCCGAACTGCAGGTCGACGTGCTGGACGAAGCCGGTCGGTTCGTCGGCCGCGTCGACCTGGCCTACCCGGAGCACCGCATCGTCATCGAGTACGAGGGCGATCACCACCGGACCGACGCCGAGCAGTGGGGCCGTGACCTCCGTCGCTACCGCGAGATGGAACGACTCGGCTGGGCGGTCGTCCGGTGGACCAAGTCCGACCTCGACACCCCGGCGTTCGGCGCGGTCGCACAGCTGAGGTCGCTGCTCGCGCGCCGGGGGTAGCGTCCGCGGCATGGCGACGCTGCTCATCACCGGAGCCGCGCGCCGGATCGGGAGCGCCCTGCGTCCTCGACTGCGGTCCGCGGGACACGACCTCGTGCTGCTCGACGAACAGCGACCCCACGATCCGGTCGTCGCCGGGGAACGGTTCGTGCCCGGTTCGGTGAACGACCCGGCTGCGCTGGACGATGCGCTCGCCGGGGTCGACACCGTGGTGCACCTGGCGGGCATCCCGACCGAGGCCGCCTGGGACGACCTGATCGCGGCGAACCTGACCGGCACGAAGAACGTGCTCGAACGGGCGGCCGCCGCCGGGGTGCTCCGGGTGGTGCAGGCCAGCTCGATCCACGCGGTGGGGCTGGTGCCCGAACCCCTCGACCAGCCGGGGAGCGTGCCCGGCGACCGGCTGCCCCGTCCGGACACGTACTACGGCGTGACGAAGGCCGCGATGGAACTGCTCGGCAGCCTGTTCGCCGACCGGTACGAGATGTCGATCGTGTCCGCGCGGATCGGTGCGTTCGGTGCGCTGCCGCCGACGACCCGGGGGCTGCTCATGTGGACCTCGCCCGACGACCTGACGCGCCTGGTCCTCGCGACCGTGGCACTCCGCGACCCCGGGCACCACGTGGTCTGGGCACTGTCGCGGAACACCGGGTCGCCGGCTGACCTGTCCGCCGGGGAGCGCATCGGGTTCCACCCCCTCGACGACGCGTCCGCCGTACTCGATGCGGACGCCCGAGCAGCCCTGCCGACCGACGACCTGAGCATCCTCGGCGGCGGGATGGTGCACCAGCCGCTCGGCGAACGGACTTCGTGAGCAGAAGAGGTCGGGTGACCTGATGTCACCCGACCTCTTCTGCTCACGAAGCGTGCGCGCGGCCCCGCGAGCGCCCGCCCGCGCCGCCCGGCGCCCGCGCCCCGCTACCCGATCAGGCTCGGGCGCAGGTCGCGCAGCGTGCGGGAGCGGGTCTGCCGCGCCGTGACCACGAACGACACCAGGAGCGCCCCGAGCAGCCAGCAGAGCAGCACGCCCGCGTCGGACCACGCGGCGCCGAGGTTCCCGCCGTACATCGTCTGCCGGATCGCGTCGACCGAGTACGTCATCGGCAGTGCGAAGTGCAGCGCCGCCAACGGCCCCGGCAGCGTCTGCCACGGGAACGTCCCGCCGGCGGTGACGAGCTGCACGAGCATGAGCACCAGGCCGAGGAACTGCCCCACCGATCCGAGCAGCACGTTGAGCGCCATGATGATCGCCGCGAAGGTCGCCGAGGCCAGCACCATGATCCCGATCGTGCCGCCGACGTGCACCACGTTCAGGTCGAGGGCGAAGCGCACGATGAAGAACAGCGCCACCATCTGCACCAGGCCGAGGAGTGCCGGGGTCAGCCAGCCGCCGAACACCACGGCGAGGGGCTTCCGCACCGCCGTGATCGCACGCTTCGAGATCGGCTTGAGGATGAGGAACAGCGCGTACATGCCGATCCAGGCCGCGAGCGAGATGAAGAACGGCGCGAGGCCGGCACCGTAGTTCGACGCGGCGGCGACGTTGTCGTCCCCGACCTTGACCGGGTCGGAGATGACCGAGGCCTGCGACGCACGCTCCGAGGCGTTCGACGCCGGGATCTTCGTGCGGCCCTCGTCGAGCGACGACGCGAGCTTCGACGAGCCGGTCGTGAGCTTGTCCAACCCCGATGCGAGCGACGAGGCGCCCTGGTCGGCGGTCTTCGCACCGGTCGCGAGCTGCGATGCACCGGACGACAGCGTCGGAGCGGCCGAGGCCAGCTTCGACGTGCCGTCGGCCACCTTCGAAGCTCCCGACGAGAGCGTCGAGGCGCCGGTGGCCGCGTCCGCGATCCCGGACGACAGCTCCGGGGCCTTCGCGGCGAGCTTGCCGGTGCCGGCGGCGAGCGTGTCCGAGCCGTCGGAGAGCTGCTGGATGCCGCTCGTCAGTGCCGGGGCCTGCTCGGCGAGCTGTGAGGCGCCCGCGGACACCTGCGCGCTGCCGGTTTTGAGCTTCTGCAGGTTGCCGGACAGGTCGCCGGCACCGGTACCGAGCTCGGTGCTGCCGGCCTGCAGGTTGTCGAGCCCGGCGAGCAGCCGGGTCTTCTGTTCCGCGGAGAGCACCGTGGAGGCTTGGACGACGGGCTTCAGCGACGCGACGAGTTCGGGCGACTGCGCAGAGAGCTGCTGGACGCCCGCGATGAACGGTGCGGCCTTGTCGGCGAGCTCGGCGTTGCCGCTGGCGACCTGCGACGCACCACTGGACAGGCGCGCAGAGTCGGAGGGAAGCGAGGCCGTCTGGTCACGGAGCTGGTACAGCCCGGACTGCAGCTGCTGCGCCCCACTGTCCAACTGCTGCGTCTGCGACGGCAGCGCCGCCGTCTGCTGCTGCGCGCTGGCCAGCCCGGACGCCAGGGTCGACGCCCCCGACGCCACCTGCTGCGCCCCGCTGTTCAGCTGCTGGGTCTGCGACGGCAGGTCGGCCGTGCCGGACGCGAGCTCCGCCGCACCGGACGACAGCTTGCCGGTGCCGTCGGCGAGCGTGTGCGCGCCCCGGTCCGCCTTCTTGGTGCCGGACGCGAGTTCATCGGCCCCGTCGACGGCGTCGCCGAGGCTGTCCCGCACGTCGGCGAGCCCGACGAGCAGGGTCTTCGCTGCCTGCTTGCCGACACGCTCCGCGACGGCGGTGCGCATGGTCTTGCCCGCCTGCTCGGCGATGGTCGAGGCCAGGTAGGAGTTCGTGTCGGCCGTCGTCATGACGAGCTTCGCCTGCGTCGGGTCGTCGGACTGCGCGGACACCAGGTGCTCGGAGAAGTCGTGCGGGATGGTGACGACGAAGTCGTACGTGCCGTTCCGGACGCCGGAACGGGCGTCGGCGGCGCTCGTCTTCGTCCACTTGAAGTCGGCGCCGTCGATGGCCTCCTTCGTGACGTCCTTGCCGTAGTCGACGTGGTCGCCGTCCAGCGTGGCGCCGGCGTCGAGGTTCACGATCGCGGCGGGGATCTGGTCGAGCTTCGCGTACGGGTCGCGGTTCGCCCACAGGTAGGCGCCGCCGTACAGCAGCGGCACGATCATCAGCGCGATGAACGCCAGGCGTGCGAGCGGGGTCGCGGTGAGCCGCGCGAGTTCTGCGCGGACGAGCGAGGTGGTGGTCACTTCTGTGCCTCCGTCGGGACGGTTGCGGATGCTTCGGTGACGGAAGGAGCGGCCGGGAGGCCCGGCTCGGTTCCGTCGGTTCGGGCCACGTCCTCGGGGTCCTCGGTCTGGGGCGTCGCGAGCGTCGCGACGTCGTCGTGCGTGTCGATCGTGTCGAGCAGGTGCTCGACGGTGGTGGCAGCGGCCTTCGAGGTCACGAGGACCACGGTCACGCCCCGTCGTGCGACGTCGCGGACCACCTGGAACCAGTCCTCGACGGCGCCGCCGTGCCGCTCGGGCGAGGTGATCACGATGCCGGTCACACCGTCGCGGAGCAGGGCGAGTTCGACCAGCAGCCGGACGCGCACGACGGTCGGCACCCGCTGCACGGCGGTGTCGACGTAGTCCCGCAGTCCGAGCTCGTCGAGCACCGTGTCGACGTGCTCGCGGTTCGGGCGCTGCCCGGCGAACGCGAGCTCCTCGCGCACGATCTGCTTGAGGGTCATGACGGGGAAGGGCTCGGCGACCCCGGGGGTGTCCACGAGCGCGAACGAGCGGCGGACGGCTGCCGGGTCCTCGTGCCCGTCGAGCAGCAGGCGGCCGGTGTCGGGCTGCATGCGGCCACCGGCGACGAGTGACGCGAGCACGGGTGCCTGCTCGGTCTCGACGGCGAGGACCCCGGGGCGTCCAGGGGCGGCGACGGCGGAGACGACGGGCAGGGGGGCGCCGGGCTCCTCGCCGATGCCGACGTGGTCGAGTTCGAGCGTCATGCGTGGTCCTTCGGGGCGGAGGCGGGAGCGGGAGCAGCGGGTTCGGAGAGCAGTGCCGTGCGCCAGTCGATGCCGGCCATGCCCAGCGCCGACACCACCACCATGCGCCGTCCGTCCTCGTCGCTCGTGCCGGAACGGGTGGCCTCGTCGAGGACGGCGATGCACGCACCCTCGACCAGACGGCCGAGGGTCTCGGGGTCGACGTCGTCCCGCATGGCGCCGTCGGCGATCCCGAGCGCGCACGCCTGGCGTACCTGCGAGCGCAACGGCGCGAACACCTCGGCCACGGGTTCGGCGAACGGGCTGCGGACGGCGACCCGGGCCATCGAGCGGACGTGCGACACCTCGGTCCAGAGCGTCACCGCGATGGCGGCGAGGCGTGCGGCCGGCGGGAGCTCCTGCAGGTCCGATGCGGTGGGCATGGCTGCGGCGATCCGGGCGGCACCGGCGGTCACGACCTCGCGCACCAGGTCGTCGCGGGAGGGGAAGTGTCCGTACACCGCACGGCGCGAGAGTCCCGCAGCCGCGGCGATCGTCTCGATCGAGGCGTCCGGGTCCTGCTGCAGACAGGTCTTCGCCGCGTCGAGGAGGGCTGCCCGGTTCTCCGTGGCGTCGCGGCGGGGCGCGCGGGAGGGCTGCTCGGTGGTGGTCACGCACCCCATCGTAATAACGTGCACACGTGTGTGCAACTTAACAGGTTCCGTCCCCCGGACGAGGGGAGTCCCCCAAAGTGCGGACTGTCCTCCCTGAGAACGAACGCATAGCTTCACAGGAATCTCATGCGAACCACGGACTGAGCCAGGAGTGCCCTCTTTGAACCGTGCAACACCGAACACCGACCCGAACCCCACCCCCCATCGCTTCACCCGCGTCCTGACCGCCGGCATCGCCGTGGCGGCCCTCGCGTGTGGCGGTCTCGCAGTCGGGGGCGCGGCCTCCGCAGCTCCGGCCGGGATCTCGGTGGCCGACCTCAAGCTCTCCGCCCCGCTCCGTGACGCCAAGCCGACGAAGACCGTCGCCGCCTTCGTGCGCACGACCGGCCAGGGTGCCCTCGAAGTGGACGCCAAGGCGAAGGGCGGGGACCTGACGAAGTCGCGGACCCAGTCCTCCGCGGCCAAGAACCGCGTCGAGGCGATCCAGTCGACCGTCGCCGCGGTGCGGTCGGCCGTCAAGCGCGCCGACGCCGACGCGACCGAGCTCTACTCGACCGAGTACACCGTCCCCGGCGTCGCGGTCGTCGCCGACGTCGACGCGTTCCGGAAGATCGCCGAGCGCTCCGACGTCGAGAGCATCATCCCGCTCACGCCGAAGAAGATCGTCGAGCCGACGGTCAACGAGAACGCCGACGCCGCTCCCTCGGGCGTCGACCCCAGCCTGGTCCAGCCCGGTGCCGACGGCGTCGCGCCGAAGAACGCCGCGAGCGACGTCTACACACGTTCGCTCAACGCCTGGCAGCAGACCGGCCACACCGGCAAGGACGTCAACGTCGCCGTCCTCGACACCGGTCTCGACTACACGCAGGCCGACTTCGGTGGCCCCGGCACCACCGAGGCGTACCAGCAGGCCCTGGCGAACGCGAGCGGCGGCGCCCCGGACCCCAGCCTGTACGACGCGTCGAAGTTCCTCGGCGGGTACGACTTCGCCGGTGCGACCTACAACGCCGACCCGACGGACCCGGACGCCTACGACCCGGTGCCGGCTCCCGACGACAACCCGATCGACGGCAAGGGCGGCGACCACGGCACGCACGTGTCCGGCTCGATCGCCGGCTACGGCCTGACCGCCGACAAGCAGCAGTTCGACGGCGACTACACCAAGCTCACCACGCAGCAGGTGCAGGACATGTGGATCGGTCCGGGCACCGCGCCCGAGGCCGGCCTGTACGCCCTGAAGGTCTTCGGTGACAACGGTGGCTCGACCGACGTCACCGGTGCCGCGCTCGACTGGGTGGGCCAGGCGCTCACCGAGGGCAAGGACATCAACGTCCTGAACCTGTCGCTCGGCTCCGACTACGGCGCACCGGACGACCCCGACAACGCCAAGATCGACGCACTGACCGCTCGCGGCGTGCTCCCCGTGATCGCCTCGGGCAACGCCGACGACTTCACCGACATCGGTGGGTCGCCGGGCAACGCCGAGGGCGCGCTCACCGTCGCCGCGAGCGCCACCGGCCAGTCGCTCTACGACGGCGTGCAGGTCACCGCACCGGCCGACGTCGCGAAGACCTACCGCTCGCAGTACTCGTCCAACTTCAAGGGCACCCTGCCGGTCGAGGGCGACGTCGTCGTCCCGACCGCGAACATCGACGGCTGTGCCGCGTTCAGCGCCGCTGACGCCGCGAAGATCAAGGGCAAGGTCGTCTGGCTGAAGTGGACGGACGCCGCGCTCGAGTGCGGTTCCGCCGTGCGCTTCGGCAACGTCGAGGCCGCTGGCGGCGTCGGCGTCCTGCTGGCGGGCACGCTCGACACGTTCGAATCCGGCATCGGTGGCAACGCGACCATCCCGGGTGCCGAGCTGACCGCGAAGAGCGTGGCGAGCCTCCAGGCCACCGCGAAGGCGGGGACCCTGCACGTGCGCTTCGCGGACGAGCTCAAGGGCTTCGAGGTCGCCATCGAAGCGGACGCCGTGAACACGCTCGCATCGTTCACCAGCCGTGGTGTGCACGGATCGTTCGACGACATCGTCAAGCCGGACATCGCCGGCCCCGGGGTCAACGTGATCTCGGCGGCCAACGGCACCGGTGACGGCCGCATGTCGATGAGCGGTACCTCGATGGCCACGCCGGACGTCGCGGGCATCGCGGCGCTGACGTTCCAGTCGCACCCCACCTGGTCCGCCCCGCAGGTCAAGGCGGCCCTGATGAACACGGCGACGCACGACGTGAAGGACGGCAACCGTTCGGCCACCCTGCTCCGCCAGGGCACCGGTCGCGTGGACGCACTGCAGGCGGTCACCGCCGGCACCACGGTCCGCAGCGCCGAGAACGACCAGCTCGTCACCGCGTCGTTCGGCGTCGTCGAGGTCGCCAGCGGGACGAGCGAGACCCGCACCCTGCAGATCGACAACACCGACAGCACGGCGCACACGTACAACGTGTCGTACCAGCCGCAGGTGTCGCAGCCTGGTGTGACCTTCGCGCTCAGCTCGAAGCAGGTCACGGTGCCCGCCAACGGCACCGCGTCGGTCACGCTGACGTTCTCGGTCGCCGACGCGACGAAGCTCCGCCGGGTCATCGACCCGACCCAGGAGGCCGTCCAGCAGGGCTACCAGCGCGAGTTCGTGGCCGCCGCTTCCGGCATCGTGGCGTTCGCGCCGACCGACAGCTCGCTCAACCCGATGCGCCTCGGGGCCTACGTGGCCCCGAAGCCCGTCAGCGCGGTGCGGGCCCGGACCACGGTCTCGTTCACGGGGCCGGGCAAGTCGGCCTCGCTCACGCTCAAGGGGCGCACGCTCGACCAGGGCGGACTGACGACCGGCTACCACGCCGCCGTCGCTCCGTTCGTGCTCGGCGGCACCGACCCCGCCGAGGCGTTCCCCGAGGGTTCGGCGACGCGCTCGCTGCAGGCGGCCGACGTCCGTTCCTACGGTGCGTCGTACGACAAGGCGTCGGGAACCCTGGCGTTCGGCGTGCAGACCGCTGGTCCGGACGCGAACCCGGGAGCCGTGACCAACGTCGAGGTCCTCATCGACACGGACCGTGACGGCGAGCCCGACTTCCTGGTGTACAACGCGAAGTCGGCTGCCGTGGACGCCACGTTCGCCACGACGGTCGACCTGGCGAAGGCCGCCCTGGACGACCCCGACGTCGACCCCGTCGTCGACGTCCAGCCGCTCAACGGCGGTGCGCCCGGACAGGACGTGAACACCTTCGACAGCTCGGTGAAGGTGCTGACCGTCGCTGCGAAGGCCATCGGTTCGTCGAAGAAGTTCGACTACACCGTGCTGACGGAGTCGGCCTACGCCCCGGGTGCTGCCACCAGCGGTTCCTCGGTCGTGGACGAGACGAAGACGGCCACGTTCGACCCGTCGAAGCCGAAGCTGTCGTTCTCGCAGGACGGCACCACCGGCGTGCTGTTCGCCGACGCCGACTCGCTCACGGTCACCCGTGCCTCGGGTGTCACCAAGGCGACGGTGCTGCTGCTCCACCTCGACAACGCGGCGGGCAAGCAGGCCGACACGTCGACGATCAACGTGGTCCCGCCGAAGCTCGCGCTGGCGAAGGGGAGCAAGGTCACGGTGAGCGGGACGGCGAAGGTCGGCTCGACCCTCACCGCGAAGCACGGCACGTGGAGCACGACGAAGGCGACCTACAAGTACCAGTGGCTGCGTGACGGCAAGGTCGTCAAGTCGGCAACGGGTACCAAGTACAAGCTCGGCTCGTCCGACGTCGGGCACCGCATCAGCGTGCAGGTGACGGCCCACGCCTCCGGGTACAAGGACGGCACGGCCAAGTCCGGGGCGACCGCGAAGGTCACGCGCCGCTAGGACAGGGAGCGCGCGCGGTTCACGCGCCACATGGTGAGCAGAAGAGGTCGGGTCCCGAGTGGGGGTCCGACCTCTTCTGCTCACGAAGCGCGGGGCACCCCACCCCGCGAACGCGTGTTCGGGACAGGTAGTTAGACAAACTAGTGAAGTGGTGCCAGTGTGGCTCTCATGCAGAACACGCTGAACCAGCTCCGGTCCAACCCGGTCGAGTGGCGCCGTCGTGGACTCACTCCGCCGGACGTCATCCAGGCCATGATCGAGCAGCGCCTGGCCGAGCCGGGGCACTCCCAGCCCGTCGGTGACCCGTCGTACCAGGACTTCTTCCGGAGCTGATCCGAGGTCGGCCGGGTGGCTCGGGACGCACCGGCAGACAGACGGGAGGCGCGGTGCCAGCTGGCACCCCTCCCTCGCAGGCTCGGTCGGCGCGCCCCGCGCAACGCTTCGCGTCGCCGCTGAGCGGAACGCGCCCGTTCGTCTCCCGTGACGTCTCGGACGTCACTTGCCGATCGTGCCGTCGGCCGCGTCCTCGGCCGTGCCGATCTGGACGGGTCCGACCGTGCTCCGACCGATCCGGACGGACATCCAGGTGCGCTCGATGTGGACAAGCGCCCCGCCGTCCACAGGACGTCACAGCGGGTGACGCGCAGGTGACCAGCCGATAGACTCGGGTGGACCACCGGCCCGGAGGGCCGTGTGCGGTCCTCCGCCAACGTGAGGAGAACCAGATGCCCGCAGCAGTCATCATCGGAGCCCAGTGGGGCGACGAGGGCAAGGGGAAGGCCACCGACCTCCTCGGCTCCCGCATCGACTACGTCGTGAAGTTCAACGGCGGCAACAACGCCGGCCACACCGTCGTCGTCGGCGGCGAGAAGTACGCCCTGCACCTGCTGCCCTCCGGCATCCTGACGCCCGGCGTGACCCCGATCATCGGCAACGGCGTCGTCGTCGACCTCGAGGTGCTGTTCCAAGAACTCGACGCCCTGCGTGCCCGCGGCGTCGACGTCTCGAAGCTGCTCGTGTCGGCCAACGCACACGTCATCACGCACTACCACCGCACCGTCGACAAGGTGACCGAGCGGTTCCTGGGCAAGCGCCAGATCGGCACCACCGGTCGCGGCATCGGCCCGACCTACGCCGACAAGATCAACCGCGTCGGGATCCGGATCCAGGACATCTTCGACGAGAACATCCTGCGCCAGAAGGTCGAGGCCGCGCTCGACCAGAAGAACCACCTGCTGGTCAAGGTCTTCAACCGCCGTGCGATCGACCCGGAAGAAGTCGTCGAGTCGCTGCTGTCCTTCGCCGAGCGCCTGCGCCCGATGGTCGCCGACACCGCCCTCGAGATCCACCGTGCGCTCGAGCGTGGCGAGACGGTCCTGTTCGAAGCCGGCCAGGCCACCATGCTCGACGTCGACCACGGCACCTACCCGTTCGTCACCTCGTCGTCCGCGACCGCCGGTGGCGCCGCGACCGGTTCGGGCATCGGCCCGGGCAAGCTCGAGCGGATCATCGGCATCGTCAAGGCGTACACGACCCGCGTCGGCGCCGGGCCGTTCCCGACCGAGCTGTTCGACGAGTCGGGCGAGTTCCTGCGCGCCAACGGCTTCGAATTCGGCACCACCACCGGCCGCCCGCGCCGCTGTGGCTGGTACGACGCCCCGATCGCCCGCTACACGGCACGCATCAACGGTGTGACCGACTTCGTGCTCACCAAGCTCGACGTCCTGACCGGGCTCGAGACGATCCCGGTGTGCGTCGCGTACGAGGTCGACGGCGTCCGCGTCGACGAGGTCCCGGTCAACCAGTCCGACTTCCACCACGCGAAGCCGGTGTACCAGGAGTTCCCCGGCTGGACCGAGGACATCACCGGAGCCCGCACCTTCGACGACCTGCCGAAGAACGCGCAGGACTACGTCCTGGCGATCGAGGCGATGTCCGGCGCACGGATCTCCGCGATCGGTGTCGGCCCCGGCCGTGACGCCATCGTCGTGCGGCACGACCTGCTCGGCGACGACGAGCGTGCCGACCAGCGCGCCGGCGAGCGCACCGACGCAGCGTGACGATGCGGATCCTGTTCGTCTGCAGCGGCAACATCTGCCGGTCGCCGCTCGGCGCGCAGGTCCTGACGGCACGACTCGGCCCGGACGCCCCCGCGTTCGTGGTCGAGTCGGCCGGCACCATCGCCGACGACGGTGCCGCGATGGACGCCGCCGCGGCCGAGCAGTCCGTCCGGCTCGGGGGCGACCCGTCGGCCCACCGGTCGCGGTACCTGACGGCCGAGATCGTCGCGAGCGCCGATCTCGTGCTGACCGCCGAGCGATCGCACCGTGCAGCCGCCGTCTCCCTGGCGCCCCGGGCCTCCAAGCGGACGTTCACGATCAAGCAGTTCGCGCGGGTGCTCGCCGGCCTCGAGCCCGGTGACCTGGCCGACGTGACGACCCCGCAAGAACTCGTGGAGCGCGTCGCCCGGCTTCGCGGCACCGTCCCGCCGCCCGCCGACCCGGCCGACGACGACGTGGACGACCCCTACCGTCGCTCGACGGCGACCCACCAGCGCGTGGCCGACGAGGTCGACGTGGCCCTGACGGGCATCGCGGACGCATTGCGCGCCGTGGTCTGACCCCCTGACGGACGGGAGGCCCGGTGTCAGCTGACACCGGGCCTCCCGTTTGTCTGGACTGCTCGTGTCCTGCAAGTGATAACGATTCTCAGTTGCATGTAAGGTCGCTGTGGCAGCGCGCAGCGCTGCGTCCCCGCCTCTCAGCAGATCAGGAACCCATGCGTCCACGCTTCCTCATCGGTGCGCTCGCGCTCGCCGTGATCATCCCCGGCGCGCTCCTCGTGCGCCCCGCACCGCCCTCGCCCGACCGACCGCTCGCGGACTCCGTCCCCGCCTGGACCGCACACGCCGAGCGCGGTGACCCGGTGACCGCCGACGAGTTGTCCCTCACCGTCCTCCTCGACCCCGTGCGCCTCGACCGCGCCCCGGCCGTGGCGACCTGGTTGCGCGGTGCCGGGCTCCACGTCGGCCCCGTCGAGCGCTCGATCGCATCCCTGCCCGTTCGCGGGACGGCCGCGCGCATCGCGGACGCCTTCCACACCTCCTTCGCGCGGTGGGAGGTCGCCGGACAGAGCGCCGTGGCACCGGTCCGCGCCCTCGCCGTGCCACGCGGGCTGACCGCCGTCGTCGGCGTGTCCGGAGCCGTTGACTCCGACGCCGTCCGACCGACCGAGACGACCACTGCAGCAGCGGTGGCACCCACCCCGGCACCGGGTGAGACCGTCCCGCGACCGCCGGTCCTGGCCGACGACGGACAGTGCGCAGCATGGTGGGGCGAGCGCCTCACGACGGACTGGCCCGCATCGGTGCCGGTCACGCACCGATCGAACGCGCTGTGCGGGTACCAGCCGGCCCAGTTGCGCGAGGTCCACGACGTGCCGGCCGGGTACACCGGACGCGGCGCGACCATCGCGATCGTCGCCGCCTACGACGACCCCGACGTCGAAGCGAACACGGACACCTACTTCCGGGCGGCGGGCGCCCAGCCGTTCCGCTCGGGGCAGTACCAGCACCACGCTCCGGCGTCGCCGGACACCTCCCGCTGCGGCGGGCCGCAGAGCTGGACAGAGGAGCAGCACCTCGACGTGCAGGCGGTGCACGCGATGGCCCCCGACGCCGACATCGAGTACTGGGGTGCCGACGACTGCAGCACCACCTCGTTGTTCTCGCGGATCCTCGACGTCGTCGAACACGGCAGTGCGGACGTCATCAGCCTGTCGTTCGGGTCCACCGAGGACCTGGACACCGCGGACGACCGGACGCTGCTGAACCGGGTGCTCGTCGAGGCGGGGGCCCGGGGCATCTCGGTGTTCGCGTCCTCCGGCAACGACGGCGACAACAGCGCCGTCGGTGACCACGACTCCGGCCCCGACGTGTCGTCGCCGGCGTCCAGCCCGTACGTGACCGCGGTCGGAGCGACCAGCACCGGGCTCGCACGTGACGGTTCCGTCGCGGTCGAGGCTGGTTGGGAGACCGAGACCCGCTTCGCGCGCAACGGTGCCCTCATCCCGCCGGGCTTCGCGTACGGCGCCGGCGGCGGCCAGTCCGACGTCTACGACCGACCGACGTGGCAGCGCCAGCTGCTCGACGAACCGGGGACCGGGCGACTCGTCCCCGACGTCGCGTCGATCGGCGACCCCAACACCGGCTTCGTCGTGTACGGGCCACACAAGGGCGTGACCGGCTACGTCACGCACGGCGGCACGAGTCTGGCGACCCCGATGGTCGCCTCGATGGTCGCCATGGCCAAGGCCGCCACGGGGGTCCGGATCGGGCTCGTCACGCCGATGCTCTACGAGATGCTCGGGACCGACGCCGTCCGCGACGTCCGCCCCGCTTCCGCTGCCACCTGGTCGCCGCGCGGGCCCGATGCCGGAGCGCTGTGGCCCGAGACCCTGTTCCTCTGGGACACCGGTCGGCAGGGACTCCGGTCCGCACCCGGCTGGGACGACGTGACCGGGGTCGGCGTCCCCGCCGGCCGCGCCTTCTTCACCGCGTTCGCCGAGGAGGCCCGCCGATGACCGATCGTCCACGCACCAGTTCCGTCATCGCGCTCGCGGCCTCGGCGCTGCTCGGCATCGGCCTCGTGGCGCCCATGCTCGCGCTGCCGGCCAGCGCGGACACCGCGGCCGACGGCGCCACCCTCGCCGCCGCGTCGGGCGTCGAACTGACCGACATCGACGGTGGCACGCTCACCGCACCGACCCCGGCCGTGCGCTGGGACTCGGGCGACCCGACGGTGGCCCGGGTCGACACGACGCAGGACGTCCTGAAGCTCAACACCACCCGCACGAGCGGTCTGCGCTCGGAGGCCGGCCCGGACGGGGCGACCTCGACGATCGCGAGCGGGGAGTTCACCCTGCGCGATCGTCCCCCCGTCGTGTTCACCGGACTCCGCGCCGCGTGCACTCCCGGCGGCACCCCCGCGGTGTCGTTCGACCGCCTGACCATCGACGGCGACGACGTCACCACCGAGGCCACCGCGACGCCCGGGTGGAGCCGCGACCTGCCGGAGTCCCGTTACGGCGCCACCAAGGTCGTCGTCGGCAGCACCACGACGGCCGCCGACGGCACCACGACGACGGTCGCGCTCCGCATCGACGCCGAAGCCGGTGCCTCCGAGATCTGGCGCGTCCGTGCCGGATCGGTCTCCTGCGCGGCGGGTGACCGCTGGCCGGCACCCACCCCGACGCCGACGCCGACGCCGACGCCCACCCCGACCCCGGCTCCGACGCCTGATCCCGCGCCGCAGCCGACCCCGGCCCACGGCGACGCCCTGGCCACCCGGAGCGTCAGCGGTGTGCAGGTGACTGCCCCGGACGGAACCGTGCTCATCGACGGGCAGCCCACGGTGACCGGCGTCGCGAAGCGCACCGCCGACCGGGTCGACGCTGCCGACGGTTCCCCGTCGACCGCACGTGGGGTCACCGTCTCGACTGCGGCGGACGGTACTTCGGACGTGCACCTCGACTCGTTCGAGCAGATCCCCGACCGGGCCTCGGACCCGGTCGCGGAGTACCGCTGGCCAGCGCTGCGCGTGTACGGCCTCGACGCCCACCTCACGCCGGAGGGGACGATGACCGTGGACTTCGCGAACGAGTCGAACGCGGTGTTCGTCAACGGGGTGTGGATCAACACCGCCACCGACCTGTACACCGGCGTCGACGCTGACGGCAAGGAGCGGGTCAGCGTGGCCTTCGGGGAGCGCACGGTGCACGCGGACGGCAGCACGACCCTGACCGCGCTGCACTACCGCGACCTGACGGGGGCGCACCCCGACGTGCGGCTCGGCGCCGTCACGATCCCGGCGAGGGCGAGCAGCCCGACGGACGCTCGGGTCACCGCCGCCTTCGGGGTGGGCGTCCGGGGGACGGACGGTACGGCGCTGGTCGCCCCGCAGCCGCGGGTCACCAGTGCCGGGGAACACCGTTCCGCCGCCCGCATCGACGCGACCGCCGGCTACCCCGCCCGGGCAACCGACGTCACGGCGGCGATCGGGGACGACGGCGACACCGCGACCATCTCGGTCGGGCACTTCGAGCAGATCCCGGACGAGGCCACCGACCCCGTCGCCGCCTACCGCTGGCCGGCACTCCGCGTGAACGGGTTGCACGCCGAGGTGACGGCGGCCGGCACGATGACGGTCTCCTTCGACGACGAGTCGAACGCCGTGTTCGTCAACGGGGTGTGGATCAACACCGCCACCGACCTGTACACGGGGCTCGCCCCGGACGGGACCGAACGGGTCCGCGTCCACATCGGCGAACGGACCGAGAACCCGGACGGGACCGTCACGCTCACGGCGCTCCGCTACGAGGACCTGACCGGGACGCACCCCGACGTGCTGCTCGGCCAGGTGACGTTGGCGGCGGCGCAGCCCGCCCCGGACCCGACCCCGGGAGGGGGCGGCACCACGCCGACACCGGAGCCGCACGACCCGGCCATCGCACGCTGGCACGCCTTCGCGCTCCGGGCATCCGGACCGAGCGACGTCCCGGCACAACCCGTCGCTGCGCCCGCCGCCGACGGCACCACCGTGACCGAGCGGGCGGACGAGGTCGGGGACGGCGCCACCGGACAGCTGCGTGTCGACGGGGTCACGGTGCGGTCGGCGAGTGACCGCGGCGAGGTCCGACTCGAACGGGTCGTCCTCTACCCGGGCACGAGCATCGCCGGCGAGCTCCGTGACGTCCGTGTCCGGGTGACCCACGGCGGTGCCACCGTGAGGACCGCGGGTGGGCAGATCGCGGGCACCACCATCCCGGCGGGCACGATCCGGGCGAACACCCGGATCGCCCTGCCCGGCGGGCTGGGGAAGGTCGTGCTCAACGAGCAGCGGACCCGCGGGCGGGACCGGACCGTCACCGCGCTGCACCTGAGCGACCCCGCCGGGTTGGCAGCCGACGTGTCGGCAGCGGTGGTCACCACGGCAAAGGTCGATCCGCCCGCGAACGGCGGAAATGGCGGGCAGGGCGGCGGCAGCGCAGCCGGAGGCCCGGGCAACGAAGCGGCTCCCGGTGCCCTGACGCCGGACGGCACGAGCCCGGCCGGTACGAGCGGTACGAACGGCATCGGGACGGGCAGCGGAGACCTCGCGTTCACCGGTGCCTCGCTCCTGCCGGGCCTCATCGCGGCGGTGCTCCTGCTCGGTGCGGGTACCGCGATGGTGGCGCTGCGGCGTCGACGGCGCGTGCGCTGACCACAGGCCCGCGGGATCGCGGGACGTCAGGCCCGGTGCCGGTCGGCACCGGGCCTGACGTCCGCCGCGTGGGGGAGGCCCGCGCGACCACCACGTGCGAGGATGACTCATGCCCGTCGTCGAGTCCCGCTGCGTCGTCCCGGTCGAGCCCGACGTGGCCTTCGCCGTCTCGCAGACACAGGGGGCGATCCGGAAGCGTTGGGACCCCTTCATCCGCCGCCAGCACCTGATGGACGGGGCCACCGTGCCGGCGAAGGGCGTCCGGACGTACACGGTGCAGCGGTTCGGGCTGGCGATGGAGAGCGAGTACGTCTCGTACCACCCGCCGTCGAACGTGGGGATGAAGATGACGAAGGGCTCGTGGTTCTTCGAGCGGATGGGCGGAGGATGGCGCTTCCAGGCGGCTGAGGGGAAGCCCGGGCACACCCTCGCGACCTGGCGCTACAACTTCACGTGCCGGCCGAAGTGGCTCGCGCCGATCGCCGAGCGCATCGGCGTGCTCGTGCTGCAGCGGGACATCGACCGGCGCATCCGGGGGTTCGCCCGCGGTTGCGAGGACCCCGTCGTCCTGGCCCACGTGGCCACGCAGCGCGCTGCCTGACCGGACCCGCGAGACGCCGGCGTCTGCGCACGACGACGGCGTGTTCAGGAGTGCCGAACCGAGCGAAAGGCACTTGCATCCTTCGATGGAACTCCCGCAGGTGCATCCCGAAGCCGGTCGTCCCCGAGCGCCCGGCTTCCTAGCGTCGTCTGCATGACGAACACCACCGAAGTCCGGCCCACCGCCGGCCCCGCAGCCCGCGACCGAGGGGGTGTCCGTGGCCTCATCGCCCGGCACCCGCTCGTGTCCTTCTTCACCATGGCACTCGGCCTGAGCTGGCTCGCGTGGGTGCCGTACATCCTGTCCCCGCACGGCATGGGCGTGTGGGACATCCACTTCCCCGAGGTCCTGGGCAGCGCGCAGTTCACGGGCGTCCTGCCCGGTGCGCTCCTCGGCCCGTTGGGCAGCGCGTTCATCGTCACCGCGGTCGCCGACGGTCGCGCGGGGCTCCGCCGCTGGGTGGGACGGCTGTTCCGCTGGCGGGTCGCCTGGTACTGGTACGCACTGGCGCTCGTCGTCGTGCCGGCCCTGATCGTCGTGTCCGCGCTGCCGTTCGCCGGTGGTGACGTGCGGGCTCCCTCGGCCCTGGCCTTCGCCATGCTCGTGCCCGGCCTGATCATCCAGCTGTTCTCGACCGGCCTGAGCGAGGAGCCCGGCTGGCGCGACTTCGCCCTGCCCCGCCTGCAGCACCGCTTCGGGGGCCTCGGCGCCGCCGCGATCCTCGGCCCGATCTGGGCGCTCTGGCACATGCCGCTGTACTTCAGCGACTGGGGCGGCTGGCCGAACGCGCACTGGAGCGAGCCCGTCGTGTTCGCCCTGTTCACCATCACCTTCAACGTCGTGATGATCCAGGTCTTCAACCAGACCCGCGAGAGCCTGCCCCTGGCCCTGCTGCTGCACGTCGGCGTGAACAACACGATCTCGACGCTGTTCCCCGAGATGTACCCGAGCATGACCGCCGGCACGTTGATGATCGGCTTGACGATCATGTCGACGATCGCCGCCGCGGTGCTGCTCGCCGTGACCCGCGGCCGCCTGGGCTACGACCCCGCCCGACGCGCCCTGCCCCTCGACGCACCGGTCCCCACCCGCGCTCGCCTCGTAGGATCCAACGATGGCCCCCGCTGAGCACGACGCGCTGCGCGCACCGGCCGAGCCGGCAGCGCAGCGCGAGCCGGCAGCGCAGCCCGCGCCCCCGGCCGAGCCGGCAGCGCAGCGCGCCCGCCGCGTCGACGTCTTCGTCGCCCTGGGCACGGCCGTCGTCGCCCTCGGGCTGCTGCTCGGTCTGCCGCCGCTGGACGCCCTCGAGCCGGACGGCCCCGCCCTGGCGATGCGGGTCCCCGCGCCGTTCACCCTGGCGTGGAGCGTCCTGGCCCTTGGCCTGCTGGCCCAGTCGGCCGCCCTGCTCGCCGCCCGCCGGGCACCGCGCACCGTCCTGATCGCGGTCGCCGCCCTGCCGGTGGTGGTCGCGGCGCTCGCCCCGGAGTCGTCCGACCTGTTCGGCCTCACCGCACTGCCCGTGGTGGTCGCCGTCGTCCTCGCCGCACTCCGCGTCCCGCTGGCCCGCCTCTGGCCGACACTCGTGGTCGCCGCTGCCCTGGTGGCAGCCGGCAATGTGGTGCTGGCGGTCGCCGGTGACACCACGGCCGCCGTGTCCGGCTCGCTCGGGCAGGGCGTGCTGCAGGCGATCGGCGCGGTCGGCCTGCCCCTGCTGGTCACCCTGCTCGTGCAGTCCCGCCGCGAGGTCCGCGTCGCCCGCACCGCCGAGGCCAGCGCCGTGAACCGGGAGCAGGACGCCCTGGTCGACGCCGCGGTGTCCCGCGAACGTGCCGCGATGGCCCGTGAGCTCCACGACATCGCCGCCCACCACCTGTCCGGCATCGCACTGATGGCCGCCGTCATCGACCGGCAGATCGACGCGGACCCGGAGCGTGCCCACGAGGGTGCCCGCCAGGTCCGGGAGCAGAGCACCGCCGTGCTCGAGGACCTCCGACGCCTGGTCGGCCTGCTCCGCGACGACGCCCCTGCCGAGCGCGCCGTCGAGACGGTCGCCGGCATCGTCGACCTGGCCGAACGCGCCCGGTTCCGCAGCGACGTCCGGCTCGACGTGCTGCCGGGGGAGCGTCCGCTGGCCGACGGCGTCGGCCCGCTCGCGCAGCTCGCCGCGTACCGCACCGTCCAGGAGGCACTGGCCAACGCCGCCCTGCACGCCCCGTCCGCCCCGTGCACCGTCACCATCGACGACCGCGACGCGACCCGGGTGGTGATCCGGGTGGAGAACGCACCGGCCACCGTGCCGGCAGCGGGGACCTCTCCCTCGGGCGGCAACGGCCTGCGGGGGATGCGCGAGCGGGCGGACCTGGTCGGGGCGCGCCTCCAGACCGGCCCGACCGCGACCGGCGGATGGCTGGTGGAGCTGGCGCTCGGCCGGGAGGCACCTGCCGCACCCGCGCAGGCCGCCGACGGCACCGGGGTGGTCGCGTGATCCGCGTGCTGGTCGCGGACGACCAGCCCCTGGTCCGCGCCGGGGTGTCCGCGCTCCTCGGGGCAGAGCCGGACATCGAGGTGGTCGGCGTGGCCGCCGACGGCGGCGAGGCGCTCGCGCTGGCGCGCGAGACGCGACCCGACGTCGCCTGCCTGGACATCCGGATGCCGGTGATGAACGGCATCGAACTCGCCCGGATCTTCTGCGCACCGGACGCCGATCCGGCGATCCCCGTGCTCATGCTGACGACGTTCGACCTGGACGACTACGTGTTCGGGGCGCTCGAGGCCGGAGCCTCCGGGTTCCTGCTCAAGGACGCCGAGCCGGACACGATCGTCGACGCCGTACGGCAGGTCGCCGCCGGCAACGGCACGCTCGACCAGGCCCTGACCCGGCGGGTGCTGCGGGAGTTCGTGTCGCGGCGGAGCCTGCAGCCGGTGTCCGGCGACCGGGCCGACGGCGTGCTGACCGCCCGCGAGCGCGAGGTGCTCCTGCTGCTGGCGCAGGGGATGTCGAACGAGGAGATCGCCGCTGCGCTCGTGCTCGAGGTGTCGACCGTCAAGTCGCACCTGGCGCGGATGCTGCCGAAGCTCGGGGTGCGGTCGCGGCTGCAGGCCGTGGTGTGGGCGTACCAGAACCGGATCGTGACGGTGCCGGAGCAGCCGTAGCGGCCCCGGTGTCCGCCGGCGGGCTGCGGCGTCAGCCGGCGGGCTGCGGCTCGGCGGCGCCGGGGACGACGAGCTGCCAGACGTCGTCGTCTCCGTCGTGGGAGAGGTACAGGCGGAAGGTGCCCTCGTCGGCGAGGGGGTCGCCCGAGAGGTACTCGACCGGTTCGCCGCTCGTCTCGCACTGGTCCGAGGTGCTGATGACCTGGATCGTGTCGCCGGGGGCGACGGCGTCACCCTTCGTGACGTCCGTGACCGTCGCCTCGTACACCTCGTAGATGCCCTGCGGTTCCACGGTCCGGTCGGTCTTGGTGACGTCGGCGTCGACGACGAGTTCAGCGGCGTCGCGGCGTTCGGCCGGGGTCTTCAGCGGGACGTAGTCGGTGCACCCGGTGCTCTGCACGTTGTCGTCGTTGCTCGAGTTCGTGGGGGCGCCGGTGCCGCTGCCGACTTCGGGGGCGCAGCCCGCGAGGGTGCCGCCGAGCACGATGACGAGTGCCACGACCGGTGCGATCCGTCCCCACTGCATGGGGCGAGTATGGCTCACGACGCGACCGGGGGCTAGCCCGCTGCGCCCTTGGCGCCCTCGGCGGCGATGTGGATGGCCTGCTGCATCCGGACCGAGACCTTCTTCGACATCGCGACCGTCGGGTGGACGCCGTCGTACGTGCGCGAGGACGGCCAGCCGCCGTCGAGCCGGCGGTCGGCTGCCCACGGGTCGACGAACATCCAGCCGCGGGTGAGTGCGTGGTTCTGCAGGTCGCGGTTCAGGATCTCGCCCTGCTTGCGGCGGTCGATGTGCTTCTTGCTGTAGTTCGTGATGTTCGACGGCGCGATCGCGGCGATCACGACGTGGCGCGCGCCGACCTTCTTCGTGATCTTGTCGATGTTGTTCAGGATCGACTTCGTGCTGTACCCGTAGCGCAGGTCGTTCGTGCCGGCCATCACGACGAGGACGTCGGCATCGTGCGCCGAGCTCCGTTCGAGGATCCGCGTCGAGGTGGCTCCTCCGATCGAGGTGCCCCCGACGTTGGCCATCGTCGGGTCCTTCAGCTGCCGCATCCACGAGGCGTCCATGGCCGTGAGCGAGTCGCCGGCGTAGGTGAACGTCAGCTTGCTCGGTGTCGGAGCGGGCGTCGGGGTCGGCACCGGTTTCGGCGTGGCCGTCGGGGCGGTGCTCGGCGCCGGGGCGCTGGTCGGAACGGGCGTGGGCTCGCTCGGCTGGCTCGGCTGGCTCGTCGGCTCCGTGGTCGGGGACGGTGCCGGAACGTCGGTCGGCGCGGGGGCGGGGGCGCTCGTCCCGGTTCCCTCCACGGCGGTCGCGGTGTTCGGGACTGCGGCGAGCAGGGTGCCAGCGAAGACGGCGACGGATGCGGCTGCGGCGATGAAGGGCAGGCGGGAGGAGCGCTGGTGGTGAGGCAACGTGAGCTTTCGTTTCGGGTGCGAACTTCACCACCCTAGAAGTTCCGTGACATGTCATCGTCCCCCAGGTCTGGGGGGCCGCACGGCTCGCGCTCCGCGGACAGACAGATCGTTCCCCGTGCTACACGATCCGGTCGCTGTCCGGGGAACGCGCGTTCCCGTTCGGGGGACTGTGCACCGACGCGTCTGGCTGGTGCAGTGTATGCATGCACATCGAAACGCCGCCGGTGACCACCCCCGACGACCCCGCCCTGCGGGGTGAGGTCATCCACGGGATGATCACGGCGCTGCGTTCCCGTCCGCTGCACGAGGTGACGCCCGACGTCGTCGCGGCTGCGGCCGGGGTGGACACCGACGTCGTCGGCCGCACGTTCCCGAGCTGGGACGGCCTGCTGCTGGCGACCATCGACCGGTGGAACGAGGACCGCACCGTGCCGCTCATGCCCCTGGCCGAGCAGCACGGCACCATCCGGTTCCTGCGCGCGATCGTCACCGCGAACGTGGCCGACCCGTCGCTCATGCGGTTCCTGACGGCGACGCTGAACATCGCGGCATCGCCCGAGCACCCGCTCGCGCCGATGCTGCACGCCCGGTGGCGACGGTTCCACGCCTTCGTGCAGCACGCCCTGGAGCGCGACGTGCTGCTCGGGCGCGAGCCGAGCACGATGGAACCGGCCCGCGGCTCGGAGCAGCTGCTCGCGACCTACGAGGGGCTGCAGCTGCAGTCCATGGTGCGACCGGAGATGGACCTGCTCGAGGCCTTCGACCGCGCCGTGACGCGCCTGCGCGAGGGCTGGTCCCGCGCGTACGTGCCGCCCGTCTGGGACCTCGCCCGGGTCGGTTGACCCTCCGGGTGGCTCGTCGGGCCGCCCCCACAGACCGAGGACGCTAGGGCGTCCGAGGGCAGACGCTCACCGTCTGCACGCGTCGCCGCACGATTCGGGTTCGAGCGGCGGCGCGTACCAATCGCCGCGAGACGACCGTGCATTCCCCACTGGTCGCCCGTCGCTCGTTCCGCGCCGTCAGTCCGCGTGCATCGCGAGCGGTCGCTCGGTGTCCACCTCGACCGGCTGCCGGCGGATCGCGATCACCGTGACGTCGTCGTCGTGCGGCACCTCGTCGGCGCGGGCCGACAGCGCGAGGACGACCGCATGGGGATCGCGGCCGGCGCGGGCGATCGCGGCGACGGACTCGATCGTGTCGTCCAGGTCGTCGTACAGGTCGAGCACACCGTCGCTGAACGAGACGAGCAGGTCGCCCGGTTCGAGGGTGCCGTCGGTCGTCGCCCACTCCTCGCGGATGCCGAGCCCGAGCGGCATGTCGCCGGAGCGCAGCCGGTCGACGTGTCCGTCGGCCCGCAGGACGAAGCTCAGCCCGTGCCCGGCATCGGCCCACTGGAGGGTGCCGTCGTCGGAGATCCGGGCGTGGAACAGCGTGGTGAAGGCGAGGTCGGGTCCGACACCCTCTGCGGTCAGCCCGTCGGAGGCCCGCTTCAGCGCCTCGCCGGGGTCCTCGACGGTCCGGGCGCTGCGCAGTGTCGCGCGCACCGCGGCCGCGATCAGCCCCGCACCGACGCCCTTGCCCATGACGTCACCGAGGCTCACCGCCACGCCGGTCGGCGTCGGGTACCAGTCGAAGAAGTCCCCGCCGACGCTCCGGGCCGGCAGGCAGGCACCCGCGACGACGACGTCCTCGGTGATGCGGCCGGTCGTCGTCGGGAGCAGGGACCGCTGCACCGCGGCTGCCCGGTCGATCTCGGCGCGGACCTTGCCCTCACGTGCCTCGGCGGACCGCAGACTCCGTCGGGCCCGGCGGGAGAGCTCGTGCACGACGACGGCGACGGTGCCGAACACGACGACGAGGATGCCCAGACGGACGAGTTCACCCGCGCCGGGCGCGTCGGACGGGGTCAGGACGTACGGGGCGAGGATCACGACCACGATGCCCGCGATCGCGAAGAGCACGGTGCGACGGCCCTCGAGCGACGCCCACCAGACCACGGGGAGCACCACGATCGCCGTGAACAGCGAGGAGCCGGAGCCCGTCCCGGTGCGCAGCAGCGCGATCGTCAGGAAGTCGACGGTGAGCAGGACCGGCACCACCCAGGCCGCGCGGCGCACGAGTGCGGGGATCGCGCTCATCAGCGTCGCGACCACGACGCCCACCACACTCGCGACGAACAGGTGGTGCTGGGTGATCGGCAGCGTCGGCATCACGACGCTCAGGAACGCCGACAGCGCCAACAGGCCGCTGATCGGAGCCTGACGGACGAGAGGGTTGTCGACGATGCTGGTTGGGCGAGTCATGCTCAGTGCAGGCTAGTGGTCCGCGCTGCCGAGCGACCGCCCCTGACCCCATCTGGGGACGCAGCCCTGGCTGCTCAGCGCGGCCAGGTGGCGACGACCGCGACCGCGTTGAACAGCACGTGCGCCAGGATCGCGCCGCCGATGCGGTCGGTCATCGCGACGAGCGTGCCGGTGAGCAGGCCGAGCAGGAACGTCGTGACGAACACCTGGAACCCCCCGAGCGACGTGCCACCCGCACCGAGCAGCAGGTGGAGCAGCGCGAACAGGAACGCCGTGACCAGCACCGCGAGGAACCGGGTGCGGGGCGTGAGCTCGGCGGCGAGCCGGCGCTGGAACAGCCCCCGGAACACCACTTCTTCGAGCACCGGACTGACGATGACGATGCCGATCGCCGACACGAGCAGCAGCCCGACGTCGGGCGTGCCGAGGGACGGTGCGGGGACCAGCCCGGTCGTCCCCGTGAACGCGAGCGACATGACGACGTCCACCGCGCGGCACACGATCACGATGCCGATCGCGAAGACCACGATCCCCAGGTCGAGCCGCAGCCGCGACACCATCGCCGCACGCGGGGTCCGACGGAGCACCACGGCGGCCGCGACGACGAGCGGCACCCACACGGCGGCGTCCGCGGCGAGCACCTGCAGGACCGGCGAGGGGATGCCCCCAGTCCGGGTGACCTGTCCGACGATCCGGGTCAGGATCACGGCGACGCCGAGCGCGACGAGGATGACGATGAGGTCCCGCTGTCGCCGCACGCTGGGCTCGGTGGTGGTCGTGGCCGGCTCGGAGCGCATGGGGCCACCGTAGAGGACACCGCGCGCCGGATGGCGACTTCCCCCGAGCAGTGCTCGTTCCTGTGGCACTATTTGTATGCCGTGCGCTGGGAGTACCCCGGCGTGCCTGTGTCGGGACCACGGGGACGGCCATGATCGGGGAAGGCAAAGGCGTGGAACTCCGCGACTACATCACGGTGCTCCGCAAGGGATGGGTGCTGATCGTCGTACTCGCCCTGGTGGGAGTGGCCGCAGCCGCAGGGTTCTCCCTGCTGAAGAAGCCGGTCTACTCGGCATCGGCGCAGGTCTTCGTCTCCACGGAGACGTCCGGCAGCGCCAGTGACCTGGCGCAGGGCAACACGTTCACCCAGCAGCGGGTGCTGACGTACTCGAACCTGGTGTCGACGCCGATCGTGCTGCTGCCGGTCATCTCGTCGCTCAAGCTCGACATGAACGCGGACCAGCTCGCGACGATGGTGTCGGCGACAGCGCCGACGAGCACGACCCTCATCTCCATCTCGGTGGAGGGCACCGACCCGGTGCAGGCCGCCGACATCGCGAACGCGACCTCGCAGAGCCTGACCAACGTCGTGCAGGACATCGAGGCCACCGACGCGAGCGGCAAGAGCACGGTCAAGCTCACCCGCGTGAAGCAGGCCGACGTGCCGAGCGTCCCGGTCAGCCCGAACGTGCCCGTCAACGTGGCGCTCGGGCTGCTCGTCGGGCTCGCCCTGGGCATCGGCATCGCCGTGCTGCGCCAGACCCTGGACAACCGGATCCGCACCGAACTCGACGTCGAGAAGATCAGCGACAAGCCGGTCGTGGGTGGGATCGCCTTCGACGCCAAGGCCGCCGAACGCCCGCTCATCGTGCAGGTCGACCCGCGCAGCCCCCGTGCCGAGTCGTTCCGCACGCTCCGCACCAACCTGCAGTTCCTCGACATCGGCACCGGTGCCCGCACCTTCGTCATGACGTCGTCGATGCAGTCCGAGGGCAAGAGCACCACCGTCGCGAACCTGGCGATCGCCCTGGACAGCGCCGGGTTCCGCGTCATCCTGATCGACGCCGACCTGCGCCGCCCCCGTGTCGCCGAGTACATGGACGTCGAGAGCAACGCCGGTCTGACCGACGTGCTGATCGGCCGCGCCGACCTGGAGGACGTGGCCCACCCGTGGGGACGCGGCAAGCTCGTCGTCCTGCCTGCCGGTCAGATCCCGCCGAACCCGTCCGAGCTGCTCGGCTCGCGCGCGATGCAGGACCTGATCGACCTGCTCGAGCAGCAGTTCGACTACGTCCTGTTCGACGCACCGCCGCTGCTGCCCGTCACCGACGCGGCGATCCTGGCCAAGAAGGCCTCCGGCGCGATCGTCGCGGTCGCCTCGGGACAGACGCTGAAGGGCCAGCTCGCCGCGGCCGTCGCCACCCTCGAGAACGTGGGGGCCCCGGTCTCCGGCTTCGTCCTGACGAAGATGCCGCTGAAGGGTCCGGGTGCCTACGGCCACGGCCGCTACGGCTACGGCTACAGCTACGGCCACGACGAGGACGACAACACCGTGACCACGTCGACGCACCCGCCGAAGCGTTCCGGCAAGAAGCTGGGCGTGCTCCGCCGCGCCGGGCGCTGAACGGGGCCGATCAGATGAAGAATCGCCGGGGGACCCGAAGCCTCGGCCGCGCACTGCCCCGGACCACGTTCATCCTGGTGGCCGTCGTGGTGGTGGCGCTGATCGTCGTCGACGTCGTGCTCGTCGCGCTCGCCCTGGGCCGGACGGCGCCCGAGGAGAACGGACCCGCCGGCCCCATCCCCACCTTCTCGGGAACGCCCGACCGGCGCGAGACACCGCGACCGAGTGCGTCTGCCGACGCCGACGCCGCCTCCACCAAGCAGCAGGGTCGCCGCCTGCTGGCAGCGGTCGACGGCCAGGAGGCGTGGCGCGCGTCCGGTGGGTCGTGCGGCGGCCCGCGGCCGGTGCTGGAACACTCCGTGGACGGCGGGGCGACGTGGGTCCCGGTGGGACTCGGGACGGATGTCGGATCGCTCATGGCGATCCGGGCCTCCAGTGCGGAGCTCTCGGTCCTGGTGGGTGTCGGCGACGACTGCACCACGACGGCGCGGACCAGCACCGACGCCGGCGTGACGTGGGAAGCCGGGGCGCCCGGCGCCGCCGGCGCCGGCATCAGCACCGACGGTGTCGTGCTCGCGAGCGGGACGGAGCAGGCGCCGTGCGGCGACCCGATCGACGCGTTCCAGGGCGAGAAGACCGCGGTCGTCATCTGCGACGGCCAGCTCGAGTGGCGCACCGGCGATGCCGCCTGGGTCGACGTGCCGATGGGCGGCGTCCGTTCGATCGGCGTCGACGGTGGCAACTACACGCTCGCCCGCGTCGGTGCAGCAGCCTGCGACGGCGTGCAGATCGAGACCATGTCCGCGTCGGACGTGACGCCCTCGTCGTCGACCACGCCGATCGGCTGTGCCGACGGCGCGGACACCGACAACACCGTCACCATCGACCGTGTCGGCCAGGACGTGTGGCTGTGGGACGGCAAGACCGTGCGGGTCTCGTCGGACGGTGGCGCGACGTGGTGACCGGGTCGTCCTCGTGACGACGGATGCGCTCCGCGCACCGCGCGCTGTCGGCGCCACCGACGAGTGGAGCCGCAAGTACTCGCGCCGCGTGCTGTTCACCGACCTGCTGGCGCTGATCTGGGTCGTCTTCGGTGTGCAGATCGCCTGGCTCGGGCTCGAATCGAACCTGGCGACCAACACCGCCGACCTGCGGCTGAGCTACTTCGCCATCTCCATCGTCGTGATCGTCGTGTGGATGAGCGCGCTCGCCCTGTACGACACCCGCGGTGCGCGGGTGATCGGTGTCGGCAGCACCGAGTACCGCCTGGTCGCGGACTCGAGCGTCCGGGTGTTCGGCCTGCTCGCGATCGCTGCGTTCCTGCTGCACGTCGACCTGGCCCGCGGCTACGTGCTCATCGCGTTCCCGATCGGGATCCTCGTCCTCCTGCTGTCGCGGTGGATCTGGCGGCAGTGGCTCGTGGCCCAGCGTCAGCAGGGCGCGTACTCGGCGACCGTGCTGCTCGTCGGGTCTCCGGCCAGCGTGCTGCACATCGGCCGCGAACTCGCGCGTTCCCCCGAAGCCGGCTACCGCGTGGTCGGGGCGGTCGTGTCGACGAACCACCGCGGTCTGCTGACGGGTTCGACCATCCAGAGCCACGGCGGCTTCGACGACGTCGGCTCCGCGCTGCGCGAGACCGGCGCCGACACCGTCGTGATCACCAGCTCCGACGACCTGCCGCCGGAGCGCGTCCGTGAGCTCAGCTGGTCGCTCGAGCCGGGTCGGCAGCACCTGGTGGTCGCGCCGAGCCTGACCGACATCGGTGGTCCCCGCATCCACACCCGGCCGGTGCAGGGCCTGCCGCTCATCCACGTCGAGACACCGACGTACTCGGGGCGCAAGCTCTACACGAAGCGCGCCTTCGACCTGATCGGTGCAGGGTTGCTCGTCGTCGTCCTGTCGCCGCTGCTGCTCGTGCTCGCCGTGCTGGTGAAGACCACCTCGACCGGTCCGGTCTTCTTCCGGCAGGAGCGCGTCGGCCTGAACGGCAGCACCTTCCGGATGATCAAGTTCCGTTCGATGGTCGTCGACGCCGAGGAACGCCTGCAGGAGCTCAGCGCACTCGACCGGGCCGAGGGCAACGACGTCCTGTTCAAGATGCGGAACGACCCCCGGGTCACCCGGGTCGGCGGGTTCATGCGCCGCTACAGCCTGGACGAGGTGCCGCAGCTGTTCAACGTCCTGGCCGGCAGCATGTCCCTCGTCGGACCCCGACCGCCGCTCGCACGCGAGGTCGCCCGCTACGACACACACGTCCACCGTCGGTTCCTGGTGAAGCCGGGCATGACCGGCCTGTGGCAGGTGAGCGGTCGATCCGACCTGTCATGGGAGGATTCGGTGCGGCTTGATCTGTACTACGTGGAGAACTGGTCGATCGTGGCCGACCTCCTGATCCTCTGGAAGACCTTCAAGGCAATCGCCAACAGCCGGGGTGCGTACTAGATGGTTGATCACAACGACGTCCGGCCCGACGGCGGGGACGAAGCCACTCCCCGCGACACCCTGCTGGCTCTTCCCACGGTGCGCGCCGCGGGCGTACCACTGGTCGCGATACCCGGCTCGAAGATCCTCGACGAGCTCAGACTCATCGCCGATCACCTGGACGACGCAGGCGTGCCGGTCCATTTCGTCAACGCCTACACCGTCTCGTTGACCGCTGACGAGCGCTACTTGCGCTTGTTCCAGTCGGACGGGCTGAACATCGCCGATGGGACGCCCCTCGCTTGGATTGCCCGTCGGACGAGTGGCCAGGTGGCACATCTGCGTGGTCCAGATGCGTTCCGTGAGCTGCTTTCGTCGAACCCGTCGCACGGCATCCGGCACTTCCTTCTCGGCGGAAGTGATGCTTCGCTGGCCCGTCTCGAAAGCGCGATCGCGCGGGACTACCCCGACGCAGTGGTGGTGGGGTCGTTCAGCCCCCCGTTCACTGACTTCGGAACGAGCGATCGAGAACTGATCGACTCGTTGATCCGGGAGTCGGGGGCGAACATGCTGTGGGTCGGTATCGGGACTCCCAAGCAGGACTACGAGGTCCAGCGACTCGCCGAGCGGCACCCCGCAGTCGTGTTGGCGGTTGGAGCCGCCTTCAACTTCGTGTCTGGAGACGTGGTCGAAGCTCCGAGACTGTGGCGCCGGACGGGCCTGGAATGGTTGTACCGGCTCTTCCGTGAGCCACGACGCCTCTGGCGACGGTACTTGCTGGGCAACGTGAAGTTCCTGCTCCTCGCCCTTCGGAGACGACGTGGCTGAGGCAAGCGCGGACGTCGTGGTGATCAGCCAGCTTCCTCCACCGGTGCACGGATCGACCATCATGACGCGGACGTTCCTGGAGGTACTTCACCGCTCCGGCCTGCGGGCGGTCCTCGTGGATCGTCGCTTCAGCAAGTCAGTCGACGAGATCGGCGGTACGAGCCTCAAGAAGATCCTCAGCGCTTTCTCGCTTCTGTTGCGACTCGGGAACGCACTCCGACGCAACCGAGGAGCGGCGGTGGTGTTCTTCACCACCAACCGGCCGCCATCGTTCTGGGTGGATGTGATGATGAGCGCAACGCTCCAGGTGCTGCGCCGTCCCTACATCGCGTACGTGCACACGTCGGGGTACCAGGAACTCGCTGACCGAGGCGCAGGACAACGCCGCGGGGTCGCTCTCCTCCTCGGCGGTGCTGCGTCCGTGGTCGTCCTCGGGGAGTCGATGGTCGCTGACGTACGGCGGTTCAACGACTCGATCCGCACGATCCCCAACGCCGTGCCGGAGCGGCAGCGGAAAGCCACACCTGTGGCCGAAGCATCGTCAATCGTCTTTCTGTCGAACCTCATCCCCGGCAAGGGTGCGGAGGACTTCATGCGCATCGCGAACCGATGCCTGGACAGCGCGCCGGGATCGCGCGCGGTCGTGATCGGGCGTGCTTCGTCGGACGAGTACCTCGACGGTCTCCGTGCGCTCCTCGACCCGCACGTTCGCGATCGAGTGGACTTCACGGGTGCTCGGTTCGATGAGGACCGCGACGATGTTCTCTCGACAGCAGCCGTGCTCGTCTTCCCCAGCACCTACCGCTACGAGGCACAACCGTTGACCGTGTTGGAAGCGATGCGGTTGGGTGTTCCGGTCGTCGCCTACGACGTCGGAGGCCTCCGCGATGTCATCGAAGACGGCAAGAACGGATTCCTCGTCGGCTTGGGTGACTGGGAGGCGGCGTCCGAACGTTGTCGGGAGATCCTGTCGTCACAGCGTGAGCGCGAACGCCTCGCAGCCGGAGCCCTCGCAACCTCGCGTGAGCGCTTCGGACTCGCCCAGTACAGCGCCGCATGGGTCGCGCTCCTCGAGCGAGGTGTGTGACGTGGCGGGCCGACGATTCGCGATCGTGCAGGAGTACGTCCCGGAATACCGTGCGCCACTCTTCGACAGGTTGGCGGCGGCGCTGTCGGCGGAGGGCGATGAGCTCACTGTCTTCGCAGGAGAACCAGCGGGCACTCTCGCACAACGACGAGACGGCATTCGCACCCGCCCGTGGTTGCGGAAGATCCGGCAGCGGGAGCTGAACTTGCTCGGGAAGCGACTGACCATCCGCGCTCTGCCTCGCGACGTCTGGCGAGCAGACCTCATCGTCGTGGAGCAGGCCCGACGGAATCTCGACGTCCCACTGTTGCTCCTCTGGCCCCGCACCGCGCGGAAGACAGCGCTGTGGGGTCACGGTGCTGACGTCGTGAAGGTGCCGTCCCGCTTCGAACGCCTGTACAGCCGCCTGATCACGCGAAAGGCCGCCTGGTTCTTTGCGTACACGCCTTCCGGTGCCGAGTGGGCAGCCGAGATCGGTAGGGATCCACGGCGTACCACGATCTTGTACAACAGCATCGACGTGGGGCAGCTACAGGAGGACCTTCGATCCGTTCAGACAACGACGTCGGCGCACCAGGTCTGCTTCATCGGCGGGCTCGACGCCAGCAAGAAGATATCCGAGCTGATCGCGATCGGAGAGGCCGCACACCGTGCGGATCCTGCCTTCCGCCTGGCGGTCGGGGGCGACGGACGGCTTCGAGGTGCGGTCCAGTCCGCTGCTGACCGTTTTCCGTGGCTCGACTATCGTGGCCCCGTGTCAGGACGCGCGAAAGCGTCGATGCTCTTCGAAAGCGAGTTGCTCCTGCTTCCAGGTCGAGTCGGCTTGACAGCAATCGACAGCCTCGCAGCAGGCCGGCCGATCGTCACGCTCGCCTCTTCCCTGCACGGACCGGAGTTCGGGTACCTCGAGCCAGGCCGGACCTGCGTCGTGTCTGATGGTGTCGAGGACGCCGCCCGGTCTATCGTGACGCTCCTTCGCGATCGACAGGCACTTGCGACAATGCAAGACAGCTGCCGCCGGGCATCTCAGAAGTACTCCATCGAGAACATGGCGCAGTATTTCCACGGCGGGCTGAAGGAAGCGATCAAGGACGACGATGAGTAAGTTGCACGTGATCGTGGCCAGCCACAACCGCGCTGAGACCACCGGAAACGCGTTGCGGTCGCTCCACGAGGCGGCTTCCGGTGCGGGTGTCGAGTACGACGTGACGTTGTTCGACGACGGTTCGTCAGACGACACCATCGCGCAAGCCACCGCCGCCGTGGATCGACTGACGGTGCTGCAAGGTGACGGCTCGGCTTTCTGGGCGCTGTCCATGGCCACTGCAGAGGCAGCGGTGCTGGCACGGGACGACGTCCGGGACGACGACTGGTTGCTCTGGTTCAACGACGATGTCCAGCTCGAGCGCTCGGGGCTCCGGGCACTGTTCGAAGCAGCATCACGCCTCCCGGATGGCATCCTCATCGGGAGTACCGTCGACGCTGTTTCGGGCGAGCTGACCTACGGAGGTCTCCGGCGCGCGGGTGTCCACCCGCTCTCGTTCGCTCTCGTCGAGCCGTCAGGACTCGTCGAGGAAACGAAGCGAGTCGACGCGTTCAACGGCAACATCGTGCTCCTACCCGTCCAGGTCGCTCGGGCGGTCGGATCGATCGACGGAGGATTCAGTCACGCGTACGCGGATGTCGATTACGGGATGCGGGCGACCTCGGCAGGTGTGCCGATCTGGGTGACCGGGGGCACCGTCGGTTACTGCAGCCGGAACCCGACCGTCTCGCACCGATCCCTCATCACCGCCTGGCGGTCCTTCACCAGTCAGAAAGGGGCGGGCAATCCGCGCTCGCTGCGGCGTTACCTGCGCCGGCACAGTGCACGCTCGTGGTGGTTCTTCTACACAGCGTCCTACGCGCTCTGGTGGATTCGGGCCCTCCGTCGGACAGCGCGCGGCGAAGGAGCAAGCCGATGACGACCTTGCTCTTCCTCGTCGTGGCGATCATCTTCATGGTCCTCGCGATCGGTCTGGTGCGGATGCAGCCGCGCGTCGTCTACTGGGTCGCGTCCTTGTACGCCGTGACGGCATGGGAGTACCCGAACTTCGGAACGATCGGCACTTTCGGAGGTACGACCATCACCCTTGGCGACGGGCTAGCGGTGAGCCTGATCGTCGCGGGACTCCTGGACGCTCGGGCGGTGGTCCGGCGTTTCCCACCTGTTGCTGTCATCGCTGGTGCGGTGCTCGTCGCACTGCTCGCCATCTCGCTCGTTCAGGGGATCGCGACCTTCGGCCTCGGCGTCGCCGTGAACGAAGCACGTGGCTTCTTGTACGTCCTCGGCATCTTGTTCTGGGCGGTGACGCGACCCTGGCCGCAATCCGAGGTCGTCTACGCGGAGAAGTTCCTCGTCATCGTGCAGGGCGTCGGACTGTGCGTCGTGGGCCTGTACCACGTCGCGCGGTACGGGTTGGGCGGGACCGCCGACTTCGTTCTCGTCAGCGGAGAACTCAGCCAGACTGGCCGGCCTCTGGTCTCGGGGCAAGCCCTGCTCCTCACGCTCTGTGCGGTTCTTGCTCTCCGGCTCTGGCAGCGCAATGCGCAATCGCGCTGGGTCTGGTTGTTCGGCTTGTTCATGGTGTTCGTGATCGTCAGTCAGCAGCGGACTGTCTGGTTGACGGCCCTTGCAGTCGCACTCGTCCTCCTGGTCCGCGGACCTCGTGCTCTTCGCCAGAAGCTCGTGCTGCTCTTCGGGGTGCTCCTCGTCGGGGGCGTCCTGGTGTCGGCAGCCCAGTCGTCGACGAGCAGCATCGTGGCTGAGTTCGCCGGCTCAGCATCGAACACCGGAACGTACTCCGCGCGACTCACGAGCTGGATCGGGCTCATCGTGCAATCGGTGGGCGAGGGCGTGCTGACCGTCCTGTTCGGAGCACCCTTCGGTCACGGGTTCGGCAGGTTCGAGGGTGTCGGCCGATGGGTGGTCTTCGCTCCACACAATTGGTACGTCACGGTGTACCTGCGGGAGGGGCTGATCGGGCTCGGCGCGATGTTGGTCATCTTCCTGCCCCGGTTCTTCGCCGGGTTCAGGGCCAAGCGAGATGTCTTCCTGACTGCCGTTCTCGTGTGCTTCCTCGTCTACGGATGGACGTACTCGTGGCAGTGGTGGACCTGTCTGCCCCTCGCCCTGGCGTTCCTCGACCGAGACTTCCCCGAGGCGATCTCCCCGCAGAAGCCCGCGCTCCATGGCTCCCGGCGGCTTGAGGTGCACAGGTGAAGCCCGGGATTCGGGTCCTGCACGTCCTCGGGGAACTCAAACCGAGTGGCATGGAGCGAATGCTCGTCTCCGGAGCACAGGAGTTCGAAGCGGCGGGTGTCGACGGTCATGTCCTCGGCGTGGGCCTCCATCACCCGTTCGAGCGCGCGATCCGGGACGCTGGCTACTCGGTGACCACCACCGACCGCGCGTTGCACACCGCCGCTGGGCGCGAGGTGCTGCGCCGCCTCCTCGCTGACGTCGAACCGGATGTCGTCCACATCCACACCGAGGGCAGGTACTTGCAGACGGTGCTCGCTTTCCGGAGGCTGAACCGGCGACTGCCCGTCGTGAGGACCATCCACAACGTGTTCGACGCGCGCGGTCGGTGGTTTGTCCGTCGTGCCGCGCAGGCGCTCGTCGCTGACCGGTTGGTCAGCGCTCTCATCGCTCCGAGCCCTGACGTGGCGGAGAATGAGACGCGCTTCGGCCGTCGGCCCCAGGTGATCTACAACTGGGTGGAGGACCGGTTCTTCGATCTGGCGAGGCAGCGTGCCGAAGCGGCGGTGGCGCCCTCGGCCCCGATCGTCATCGTCGGGAACTGCTCGAGGATCAAGAACCACGAAGTGGCACTCGAGGCAGCGCTCCTCGGGAACCTCCGCGTTGCCCACGTCGGTTCCGAAGAAGATGCCGGGCCCGTTGAAGGGGAACTCCTCGAACGACTCGAGCGAGCGGGACTCCTCGTCGCTCGCGGGGTAGCGGATCCGGGAGCAGCGCTCGTCGCTGGGCGCGTGTTCGCGATGCCCAGCCGTCACGAGGGCATGCCTGTTGCGCTTGCTGAAGCGTTGGTCGTCGGCCTGCCCGCGATCGTTTCGGACGTTCCGGGGCTCCGGTGGGCCGTGGGGCAGAGTGGTGTCGTCGCACTCGCAGACCGGGAACCGGCGAAGTGGAGCGAACGTCTCCGCGCGGGAGCCGTGGCGAGTAGCGGTCCGACGATCGACTTCCATGCCTCCAGGGGAGTCGCCGAGTACACGGCGGTGTACCGAGCCACCACCACCAGACGACGAAGAAGGGCTGCCCCGTGATCCGAGGAGTGCTGACAGGCATCCGGCGGCGGCGGTGGTTCCGGGCGCTGCCGACGACCGTGGCGTGCGAGCGCGGCCTGCGCTTCGGCGCACGCGTCCGTCTCTGGGCGCCGACGTCGCTGACCATCGGCTCGGATGTCCATCTCGGGTCCGACGTCCGTATCGAAGTCGACGGCAGCATCGGCGACGCGGTTCTCATCGCCAATCGGGCGGCCATCATCGGTCGACGTGATCACGACATGACTGTCGTGGGGGTCCCCATCACCGCGAGTCCTTGGGTGGGTGACACTCCGGCCCTCAGCGCCGTCACGACGATCGGAAGTGACGTCTGGATCGGGTTCGGAGCGATCATCTTGTCCGGCGTCACGGTCGGGGACAGCTCCGTCATCGCGGCTGGCTCAGTCGTCACGCAGGACGTCGAGGCGAACACGGTCGTCGCCGGCAACCCGGCGAAGGTCCTCAGGCCTCGATTCCGCGAAGGAGAACTGAGCGCGCACTGGGACGCCTTGCGAGGACAGGGTGTCCGGCTCGCCGTTGACGAGGCGGCAGGTGCACCCAATGTCTGAATCGTCTCCACGGATCTTCTACGTGCCGAACGAGTTCGGCGGTTTCCGCCAGCTCGGCTTCCGTGATCCGCTGGAAGCGCTGGTCAGGGCCGGTCGCGTCGCTTCACTCGCGACCTTCAGCGTCCTGGACGCGATCCGGAACGGTGGAGATGCCGAGCGTCACCGGGAGGAGCTCGTGCGACGGGTGTCGGATTTCCGCCCGGACATCCTGCTCATGCAGCACCTCGGACACACCGGACTGCGTCGGCAGCACTTCGCGGCCCTGCGCGCAGCCTGTCCTGGTGATTTGATCTACCACGAGGCTGATCCCTACTCGAGGTACCTCCATCCGATCCCTCCCGAAGCGAAGGCGGCAGGCAGGGCCGCGGACGTCGTATTCACCGTGGGGAGCAGCGGGTTCAGCGAGAACTTCCGGAGGGCGGGGAGCGCCGACGTCCGCTGGATCCCCTCGGCCTACGAACCGACGAGGAGCGCCAACTTCGACCGACCGATCCGGAAGGACCGCCCGTACGACGTCGTCATCGTCGCCAATCGGAATCGTCCTCGGCTCCGAGGTCTGCCGGACTGGCGGGAACGCATTCGATTCGTCGAGTTGATGCAGCAGCACTTCGGAGACCGGCTCGCTGTCTTCGGGAGAGGCTGGGAGGGAACGACGGCCAAGGGGCCCGTGCCCTTCGAAGCGCAAGACGAGGCCATCACCTCAGGCTGGGTCAGCGCCAACTGGGATCACTTCGCGGGCGAAGCGTCCTACTTCTCGAACAGGCTGCCCATCTCGTTGGCTGCAGGGTCGATCCATGCGACGACCGAACACCCCGGATACGACGAGATCTTCCCCGCGAGCAGCAGCAGATTCCTGTTGCGCGGACGGACGCCGGAGGCCCTCATCGGTTCCATCGAGCAGGTGCTGGCCGAGACCACCACGAACGACCGCCTCGACTCGATCGCCGCGGGTCGTCGCTTCGCTGACGAGAACTTTCGGCAGGACGATCTCATGGTCCAGATGCTGAACTGGCGCACCCGGTGGATCGACCCAGCGGACGCCCGCGCAGTCTGGGACCGGACGACGGGAGGACGGCTGTGAGGATCGGACCGATCAGTACGCTTCCCCTGCGTGCTTCGCTTCGGATCGAGCGGGGCAAGAACGCCAAAGAGCTCCGCAGGAAGAGTGATGGCCGAACTGCGCCCGGGGGCTGGACACCTCCGCGAAACTTGCTCGGACTCCGTGTGCGCATCGATCCGTACCCCGATCTCGGCCATCAGCTGTCGACGTGGATTGCGGGGTACCTCTGGTCCGCCGATCTCGGGGTGCCGTACCTCGGTGGGGAAGTGACGAAGGACACGAAGGGGCTCTTCGACCTGGCGCAGCTGACCGCTGCCGCACCGTCCGGGAACGTGCTCGAGCAGCGCCTCGCCGCGACTGGGTTCGAGACCGACGATTGGTCGCTTCACGCTCTCCAAGAATCGACGAGCCGTGCAGCACCTCGTTCGAGCCGTCCGTGGATCGGGCGCCTGGCCTTGGACCAGCGTCGCTGGGACCAAACGCCGGCTGCAGAACCGCTCCGACGTGCAGTCCTCGGAGGATACCTCGGCGATCAACTCCGGAGCCTCGAGTCGGAGGCGGACTACATCGCTGTCCACGCCCGCCGCGGCGACATCGGTCCTCAGTCGCATCCCGACCGCTGGATCGGTCTCGACTACTACCAAGGCCTGATCAACGAGATCAGGGGCGTGCCAGCACTCAGCAGCATGCCGATCAGGCTCTTCACGTCGGGAGATGCTGCGGACCTGCGCGACCTGGAGCGCGTCGGAGTGTCGATCAGTGACGGAGGGCAGCGCGATCAGGACTTCATCGAGATCGCGGCAGCTCGGGTGGTCGTAGCGGCACCGAGTTCGTTCGGTTTCCTCGCCGCGCTCGTGTCGCGTGCACCTGTCATCGCCCGGACCCCCTGGTGGCACCATGTGCCCGACTCCGGCCGCTGGCTTGCGTACCAGGCTGACGAAGGCCTCGACATCGCTCGTCTCGGCCGTCTGGTCGCCGGTGCCCCTTCGTGACCTCGAACGGGCGACGCCTCATGGCGGGGGCGTCATGGGTCTACGGGCTGCAACTCCTCACCGTCGTCGTGCAACTCGGCTACGCGGCCCTGACGTCGAGGCTCGCTGCTCCGGGCGTCTTCGGTGCGTACAGCGTTGCGCTCTCCATCGCGGCGCTCGTCAACCTCCTGGGGTCCGGTGGACTGTCGCAGACCGCCGCTCGTGCACCTGATGCGGAACGTTCGTCGACACGGCCCCTCGCGACCTACGCCCTGCTCCTCGGAGTGGCGGCTGCCCTCTTCACCTTGGTCACAGCCGATCTCTGGAGCGCATTCTGGGGCGCTCCGCAGGCCGCCGGTGCTGTTCGTCTCCTCGCCGTGAGCGCGCTGGTGATGCCGTTCCTCAGCCTGAGTACGGGCCTTCTGCGCCGCCAAGGCGCTTTTCGTGAGATGGCGATCGCGACCTTCTGTTCCAACGTCGTCGGAATGGTCGCGGGTGCCGGAGCCGTGCTCCTCTTCCGAAGCCCGGAATCACTCGCCGTGTCCGCAATCATCGGACAGTGGGGCACCCTGCTCTGGGCGGCCACCCGGCTCCGCGGCGCTCTGGTTCCGGGGCGGCTCGCCCTCCGATCGGACAACGTTCGGTTCAGCACCAAGCTCGTCGCAGTATCTGTCTTCCAGTACATCTCCGGCAACGCTCCGCGGTGGAGCGTGAGCCAGTTCGTCGGAGCCGGCGTGCTCGGGGCATGGAACCGGGCAGATGTCCTGTCAACGGTCCCGTTCTCGCAGCTGCAGAACGCGCTGATGCAGGTGATCTACCCGGAATTCCGTCGCTACGAGGTCGGCACGTCGGATGCGAAAGCCGTGTGGCTGGACATGCTGACCCTGGTCGCATGGCTCACCCTGCCAATCGGTGCCGTCATCGCTGGAGTAGGACCGGAAGTCGTCCACCTCGCGCTCGGGCCGGGGTGGGAACTCGCAGGCCAAATCCTGCCGCTGCTCGCGGTGCTGGGAGCCGTGCAACCGTTGATGATCCTCCTCGCCGGCGCCCTCGAGTCCGCGGCGCTGTTCAAAGCGATCTGGCTGTCCGAGGCCGTCGCCTTCGTCATCAGTGCTGTCGGCGTCGCGATGGTCGTGGTCCATCAGCAGTACGTCTTCGCCCTCCTAGCACTCATCGCGGCGATGATCGGTCGGCACGTGGTCCACATCATCCAGGCGCAACGCGTCCGAGCGCTCGGCTTCCGGCAACTCGCGCTCGGGTACGCACAGCCAGCGGGATTCGCCCTGGTTCTCTACGGCTCACTCGTGGTGCTGTTCCACGATTTCGGCGTCGGCCCCGTCCGCGTGGCGGTAGGACTAATCGGCCTTGCTGCCCTCGCTGCATGGGTGGGCTTGACGCGTCGATCCTTCCCGCCGCTGGAGATCCTCCACCGTCGGGGGATTCTCGGTCGTCGCGGCGAAGGTGCACCGTGAGGCTCGGAACCTCCGCGGGACGCAAAGGAGTTCGGTCTGGCGGTCTTCGCTGACGCTCGTACGGTAGATTCAGCCGATCAGGGGGCCGGGAGGTCGGATGTTCCGGTTGATCCCTCTCGATCACGAAGGGGCGGCTGTGAAACCGATCTTCCTCGTCTACACCTTCCAGGACGCGGAGCACCTCCGGGAACTCGTCGAAGCGCTGTCACCGTACGAAGTGATCGTGCACGTTGACGCGAAGGTCGATCTGTCCCCGTTCGCAGTCGCCGTCGAGGACTGTGCCAACGTCCGGATGGTGAGGGACAGGGTGCAGGTCAACTGGGGTGGCTACTCGCAGGTCCGTGCGATCCGAGCCCTCGTTCGGCACGGACTCGAGTTCGCAGACGACGACGACTACCTCGTCCTGCTCTCCGGGTCTGACTACCCACTCCGTACCGTCGACCACTTGATTGCCCACCTGGAGGAGCACCAGGGTCGGCAGTTCCTCCGCGCATTCGAAATCTCGGCGAGTGAAGAGAAGTACCGTAGTCAAGTCGACCGGCATCACCACCGTGACATGCGTTTCTTGTCGACCCGGACCGGTAACAAAGCTCTCCGAAAGCTCCGTAACGGGATCATCCGACTCATCGACGGCCCCTTCAGTGTGAAGCGACCTCCGGCACTCCCGGGCGGGCTGCGCGTTGGTCACGGCGGTACGCACTTCGCGGTGACAGCATCGTGTCTCCGCGAGATGGAAGCCCTGGTGACGCCGGAGATCGAGCACTACTTCGCAGCGATATTCTGCCCGGAGGAGAAGTTCTACCAATCCCTGGTCATGTTCACCCGCTTCGCTTCGGCGACGCCAGCAGGCGGCTTCGAGGACTACGTCGGCCCGGGGAACTGGCGATACGCCAACCTTCACCTGATCGACCCGACTCTCATCCGGGTGTTCACCGAAGAGGATTGGCCGGAAGTGGCGTCCTCCAATGCCTTCTTCATCCGGAAGATCGTGACCGGACCAAGCACTGGTCTTCGCACCAAGATCAAGACCGAGCGGCTGACCGCCGCGCGCTCCAACTAACGACGTGAGGACGGGAACCAGTTGCCCAAGAAGGCCTTGATCACAGGCATCACCGGACAGGACGGCTCGTACCTGGCCGAGTTGCTGCTCCGAAAGGGATACGAGGTGCACGGACTCATCCGTCGTGCGTCCACGTTCAACACCTCGCGGATCGACCACCTGTACGTGGACCCGCACAACCCCGACGCCAAGCTCTTCCTGCACTACGGGGACCTCGGCGACGGTGCGCGGCTCGTCAGTCTCCTCAGCGAGCTGAAGCCCGACGAGGTCTACAACCTCGCGGCGCAGTCGCATGTGCGGGTGTCGTTCGACGAGCCGGAGCACACCGGCGATGTCACGGGTGTGGGCACGATGCGCATGCTCGAGGCGGTCCGGGTGTCCGGGATCCACACGCGCTTCTACCAGGCGTCCTCCTCTGAGATGTTCGGAGCCACCCCGCCGCCGCAGAACGAGGAGACGCCGTTCTGGCCGCGTTCTCCGTACGGCGCCGCGAAGGTCTACAGCTACTGGGTGACCCGGAACTACCGCGAGGCATACGGGATGTTCGCGGTCAACGGCATCCTGTTCAACCACGAGTCGCCGCGTCGGGGTGAGACATTCGTCACCCGGAAGATCACCCGTGCGGTCGCTCGGATCAAGGCCGGCCTCGAGGACCACGTGTACCTCGGCAACCTCGACTCCGTCCGCGACTGGGGGTACGCCGCCGAGTACGTCGAGGGGATGTGGCGGATGCTGCAGGTCGACGAGCCGGACGACTTCGTGCTGGCGACCGGTGGCGACTTCACGGTCAAGGACTTCCTCACCACCGCCTTCTCGCACGCCGGCCTGAACTGGGAAGACCACGTTCGGTTCGACGAGCGATACCTGCGACCGAGCGAGGTCGACGCCCTGGTCGGCGACGCCTCGAAGGCCAAGGAGAAGCTCGGTTGGGAGGCGACCGTCGACACCGCCGAGCTGGCGAGGATCATGGTCGACGCCGACGTCTCGGCGCTCGAGCACGAGGGCCGTCCGTGGATCGACACAGTCCGACTTGAGAGCTGGGGTTCCTGATGGCCGCGACCGACTTCACCCCCGGTCCGATCGACCGAGCTGACCGCGTCTACGTCGCGGGGCACCGCGGCCTGGTGGGTTCCGCGGTCTGGCGCAAGCTCGAGTCGGAGGGCTTCACCGACGTGGTCGGACGGACCTCGTCCGAGCTCGACCTGAAGGACCGCGGCGCGGTCTTCGCCTTCTTCGCCGAGCAGCAGCCGAAGCACGTCGTCCTCGCCGCCGCGAAGGTCGGCGGGATCATGGCGAACAACACCTACCCGCACGACTTCCTGAGCGAGAACCTGCAGATCCAGGTCAACGTGATGGACGCCGCGGTGGAGCACGGTGTCGAACGGCTCGTGTTCCTCGGCTCGTCCTGCATCTACCCGAAGATGGCCGAGCAGCCGATCCACGAGGACGCACTGCTCACGGGCCACCTGGAGCCCACCAACGACGCCTACGCCATCGCCAAGATCGCCGGCATCCTGCAGGTGCAGGCCGTCCGTCGGCAGTTCGGCCGCCCGTGGATCTCGGCGATGCCGACCAACCTCTACGGTCCCGGCGACAACTTCTCGCCGACCGGGTCCCACGTCCTGCCGGCGCTCATCCGCCGGTACGACGAAGCCGCTCGCAGCGGTGCATCAACCGTTGAGAACTGGGGGACCGGGTCGCCCCGTCGTGAGTTCCTGCACGTCGACGACATGGCGGCAGCGGTGTTCCATCTCATGGAGCACTACGACGGTCCTGACCAGGTCAACGTCGGTACCGGGTCGGACGTCACGATCAAGGAGATCGCCGAGACGATCGGCAAGATCGTCGGGTTCGAGGGCGAGACGGTCTGGGACACCACCAAGCCGGACGGGACCCCGCAGAAGCTGCTCGACGTGTCGAAGCTGGCGGGTGCCGGTTGGACGGCACAGATCGGCCTCGAAGACGGGCTTCGCAGCACCATCGACTGGTACCGCGAACACGCGGATTCCGTCCGTCAGTGA
>Ga0308159_1001117_pt1 | contig 43582 bp, 38 predicted proteins | sample PhyCR1_FD_201040 | JGI IMG/M metagenome (GOLD analysis project Ga0308159, IMG submission 201040) | Phyllosphere microbial communities from UC Gill Tract Community Farm, Albany, California, United States - DLSLC.R1 | ecosystem: Host-associated > Plants > Phyllosphere > Unclassified | place: USA... | reverse complement strand
AACGACGTGCCCGCCCCGACGTCGGTGCCCATGCCGAGGCGCACCTGTTTCTGCCACGAGGTGTTGATATCGAACAGGCCGCTGCCGAGAAACAGGTTCGACGTCGGACAAAAAGCGATACTGGAATCCGTGTCGTGCAGGCAATCCCATTCGGCGTCATGCAGATGAATACAGTGGGCAAACACGCAGCGCGAGCCGGTCAGGCCATAGTCGTGATAGACATCCAGATAACCCTGATGTTCAGGATACAGCGACTTTACCCACGAAATTTCATCCACGTTTTCGCACAAATGCGTTTGCAGGTAGATGTCGGGATGCTCCTGCCTGATTTGACGCACTTTCGCCAGCAATTCCGGCGATGAAGTAGGCACGAAGCGCGGTGTGAGTGCATAGCTCAACCGTTTGTGATTGTGCCAGCGGTCGATAAGCGTACGGGTGTCGCGCTCACTCTCTTCGGGGGTTTCCAGCACGCTATCCGGCGCATTCTGGTCCATCATGACTTTACCGGCGATCAGGCGCATATTCAGGGCGGCGGCAACGGTAAAGAGTGCATCCACCGACTGCGGATGCACGGTGCCAAACACCAGCGCCGTGGTAGTGCCGTTATTAAGCAGCTGATCGACAAAGAATTTCGACATTTTATTGGCGTAATCGATGTCGTGATACTGAGCCTCGGTCGGAAACGTATAGTTGTTGAGCCACTCCAGCAACTGCTCGCCGTACGCGCCGATCATTTCGGTTTGCGGATAATGAATATGGGTATCGATAAAACCCGGCACCAGCAGCTTGTCGCGGTAGTCGTCGAGCGGCACTGGATAGCTCAGCTCCATAAGGGTTTTTTCGCCCTCTTCCCGGCTGCCCAGCCAGACAATCTTGCCGCCGTCGAGAAACATCATGCCGTCTTCAAGATAACGGGCATTGGCCTCAATCTCTGCGGGCGTTTTGATTATGCCGCCAATATCAAAGAAGTTGCCTCGAAGGGCGCGAGTTATAGTGAATGGAGAAGTGTTGCTGGTCATGAGAGTCCCTTTACGATAGCCGGTCATGCAGGTTGACCGGTTTCATCGAGTAGCATTGTTATAAAAAACGATAACAAGGGTAAGCAAGGGTTGTGCCAGAGTTTGACCAATCGGTCAATCCGGTTGTATGGAACTCAATGTAAGGGGCGGCGGCTATTTAAGCAACACTTCATATTGCGGATTGAATTCATCGAAGATAGGCAGCGCGGCGGCTCCCAGTGCGGCGGTATCCATGCCGGTCATGCCCATTCTGACGCGTGACTGGGCCGGATAACGGCTGCGAACGGAATTGTACAGCGGCGTCAGGCGGGCAATGAGCCTGGCTACCAGCGGTTGCGGCATCATTCCACCAATGATCACGCACTGGGCATCGAAAACACATTCCATGATATTGATGGCCTGACAGGCAGGTTCGATGGCGGTGTCCAGCCAGCGTTCAAACCGTGCCTCATCCACCGCCAGCAGATCTTCCGGCGTGGCCGTGTTGGGGTCCAATTCGCAGCCTTCGTACGCGGCCTGTAATGACAGATAGCGCTCGAGACATCCATTATTACCGCAGTAGCAGGCGCGACCGCCCGGTTGCACCACCATGTGCCCGACCTCGCCCGCGTTATGGGCATGGCCGCTGTAGATGCGCCCTTCCGTAAACAACCCGGCACCCAGCCCCGTGCCGATATACAGATAGACAAACGAGGTCAACTGCTTGGCGATGCCGTGAAAACGTTCGCCGATGGCGGCGACGGTGGCGTCGTTTTCCAGCGTGACCGGCCAGCCGGTAGCTGCGCCGAGCCGTCCTTCGATATCGATATTGTCCCATCCGTGCAGCGTGGTCGGCCCTTCGGAAGAAATCCCTTCAACGCCGAAAGGTCCGGGCATCACGATGCCAATCCCGAGCATCTTGCGCCAGTCGATTTTTACTTTCTGGCGCATTTCTTGCAGCGTTTTCATGATTAATTTCAACGTCGCGTCGGGTTGCGGCTTTTGAACGTCGATGAGTCGGCGAAACCGCACCTTGCCTTTGAGGTCGACCAACACCACGCGCAGCGTCTGGTGATCCAGATGAATGCCAATCGAATAGGCACTGTTGGGATTCAGGGTGAGCGGAATGGCGGGCTGGCCGCGCCCCGCGACACGGCGTGGCAATCTGGAGGCAATGATGCCCGCGTGCTCGAGTTCGGCGGCAATATTGGACACGGTTTGCGGCGTCAGTGACGTCAAACGCGCGATTTCGGCTCGGGTCAGCTCGCCGTTCAGGCGAATCGCTTCAATCACCACACGGCGATTGTGCGCCCGCGCATGTTCGAGATTAGTACCAGAAGTTGTCATAACTGCCTACGCACCAAGGAAAAGCCTGTGAGCAGTATGCTGTTCAAGACTCGGGCAATCAAATTGATTTTATTAATGCCAAGCGCTTCACAGCCTTTAGGGCTAAAACCCTGTAAATGTTATGCGCATGTGAAATTTCTTCAGTAAATAGAGACCCAACGGCCCGCGGTTGTCCCATTTTTGCCGCGATTAAAGCAATCAAATTGATTTAATCATGTCGTTGCCGCGAGGCATCGACCGGAGTGAAAAATGATAACGAGATTACGTCCTGCCAGCCTGTGCGTATTGTCTGCCCTTGCCTTGGGCTTTTCTGCCAATACGCTTGCCGAAACCACGCTAAGCGCCCTGTTTATGACTCAGGCCGCCTACAGTGAAAACGATATTCGCGCCATGACTGCCGATTTCACCAAGGCGCATCCCGACATCAAGGTGAATCTGGAATTTGTGCCTTACGAAGCGCTGCATGACAAGATTGTTGCCGCGCGCGGTGCCGGTGCCAAAGGTTACGATGTCGTGCTGTTCGACGCTATCTGGCCCGCCGAATTCACCAAATATGGTTTGTTGCAGGATGTCACCTCGCGCATCAACAAAGACCAGGCGGGGAAAATCTTCGCTGGCGCCATTTCCACCGTGACCTATCAGGATAAACGTTGGGGCATGCCGTGGATCCTCGATACCAAATACCTGTATTACAACAAGGCGATGTTAGCGAAAGCCGGAATTACCGCCCCGCCGACCACCTGGCAGGAACTGGCGCAGCAGGCCGAAATTCTCAAAGAGAAAAATGTGGTGAAATATCCGCTGGTTTGGAGCTGGTCGCAGTCCGAGGCGCTGATTTGCGACTACACGACGCTGGTTTCTGCCTTCAAGGGCGATTTCTATCAGGACGGCAAGCTGAACTTTACCAATCCCGGGGCCATGAAAGCCATCAACTACATGAAGGATTCGCTGGATAAAGGCCTGACCAACCCGAATTCGCGCGAATATCTCGAAGAAGACGTGCGCAAGTCCTTCTCCAACGGCGATGCGGCTTTTGCACTGAACTGGACCTATATGTACAACATGGCCAACGACCCGAAGCAGAGCAAAGTCGCGGGTGATGTCGGCGTGGTGCCTGCGCCGGGCGAAGCAGCGGGACAGGCTTCCGGAGTCAATGGCTCGATGGGGCTTGGGATAGCCAGGGCGAGTGTGCATCCGGACCAGGCCTGGGAATACATCAGCTACATGACGTCACAGCCCGTGCAGGACAAGTATGCCAAATTGAGCCTGCCTATCTGGAAATCTTCCTATGACGACCCGGCGGTGCAGAAAGGTCAGGAGGCGCTGATAGCCGCCGCCAAGTCATCGCTCAACGTGATGCTGTCACGTCCTGTCACTCCGAGCTATTCGCAGCTTTCGACCCTGCTGCAGCAGAATGTGCAGAGCGTGTTGCAGGGCAAGGCGCCCGCTGCCGATGCGATGGCCGCCGCCACCCAAAGTGCAGACCGCCTACGTTAAGGAATGACTATGCTCAGTTTGCCACAACGTGAGCGTCGTCAGGCATGGGTGCTGCTGGCACCCATGCTGGTGATGATGTTTCTGCTGACCGCCTGGCCGCTGGTTCGCACGATTTGGCTTAGCTTTACCGATGCCGGACTCATCGGCGAGGGTCCTGCACCCGCCTGGGTCGGCATCGACAACTTTATCTACGCACTAACCGATCCCGATTTTCGTGCCGCGCTGTGGCGCACACTCTATTTCACTGTCGTATCCGTCCTTATCGAAGGGGTGATCGGCGTGCTGGTTGCCCTGCTGTTGAACCAGAAATTCCGGGGTCGCAGCGCGTTGCGGGTGTTGGTGATTCTGCCGTGGGCGCTGCCAACCATCGTCAATGCCACGATGTGGCGGCTCAACTTTAATCCGGATTACGGCAGCATCAACGCCCTGCTTTCACAGTTGGGGCTTATCGATCACTACCGCAGCTGGCTGGGTTCGCCCGACTCGGCCATCAATGCCGTAATGTTCGCCGACGTCTGGAAGAACTATCCGCTGGTTACGCTGCTGACTCTGGCGGCGCTGCAAACCATTCCCGAAGACCTGTTCGAGGCGGCGCGACTTGACGGCGCCTCCGCCTGGCGACGTTTTCGTGCCATCACCTTTCCGGCAATCGCCGCACCGCTTGCCGTGGCGATTGTCCTGCGCACCATCGACGCCTTCAAGATTTTCGACATTATCTATGTCATGACGCGCGGCGGCCCGCTGGACAGCACCAAAACGGTCAGCTTTTTTGTGTATCAGGAGTCGTTCAGCTACCTGCGCGCGGGCAGCGGTGCAGCCTATGCCGTATTGATGACCTTACTCTGTGCCCTGCTGATTGGACTTTATATGCTGCTGCTATTGCGCCAGCGCAAACGGGGAGTCAGTGAATGAAACATCAACTGAGGAGAGGGTTGTGCTATCTGGCTGCGCTGCTGGTTGCCGTCTCGATTCTGGCACCGATGCTGTGGCTGTTTCTGATGAGTGTGAGCTCAAGTACCGATCTGGCGCGCGTACCGCTGCGCTGGATCCCGACCCAGTGGGATTTTAGCCGCTATCTCAGTCTGCTGACCTTGCAGGCCGGCCAACCCGGCGCGCTGTTTCTGCATGCGCTCGGCAACAGTGTGCTGGTCGCAAGCGGCGCGACGCTGATTTCGCTGCTGCTGGCGATACCGGCGGCATACAGTTTTTCACGCTATGCAGGGCGCGATGGTTGGTTATACGCCAGTTTGGCGATATATATGGTGCCGCCGGTTGCCTTTGTGCTGCCGCTGTATTTCATTCTTGAGCAACTCGGCCTGTTGAACACGCATCTTGGGCTGATTCTGGTTTACTGCTCCATGATCCTGCCCTTTCTGACCTGGATGCTGAAAAACCAGTTTGATGCCCTGCCGCTGGATATCGAACAGGCGGCCCGTCTGGATGGCCTGCGCTACTGGCAGGTTTTACTGCGCATTACCCTGCCGCTCGCCAAACCGGCTTTGGGTGCCTCCGCGATGTTTGGCTGGCTGCTGGCCTGGGATGAATTCTTCTATGCGCTGCTGTTTACCAACAACATTGACGCCCAGACCTTGCCCGTGACCATTGCCGGTTTTACCGCAGGACGCGCCACGGATGATGGCCTTATCGCCGCGGTCGGGATTCTCGCCGCCGTGCCGCCCCTGTTTATTGCCCTGTGGCTGCAGAAAACGCTGGTCAGCGGGTTAACCAGCGGCGGCAGCAAGGGTTGATATGTATAACATTTCTCACGCAGCCGACTCTTTTGCCTGGAAGCAACCATGATAAAACCAGAAACTTCGGCCCGCCTGTACGTGGTCGGAAATATCAATGTGGATGTGATTATGAGCACGCTCGACGAATGGCCGCAAAAAGGCACAGAAGCGATGCTTGAAAGTAGTGCAATACGCCCCGGCGGTTCTGCAGGCAACTGCGCGCTGGCGCTGGATGCCCTGAACACGCCGTATCGGCTGGTTGCCAATCAAGGCAACGATCAATTTACGCCCTGGCTGGCAGAACTTTTTGCGGCCAGTGCGGCTGACTGGCCGCGCTATGCCTGCGAAACCTCACTCACCTTCGGCGTGACACATTCTGATCACGAGCGCACGTTTTTCAGCAATCAGGGGCACATCGTGCGGTTGAGCCGTGAAGATGTGCTCTCGCAACTTCCGCGCGAAGCCGTGGCTGGGGACTGGGTCCTGCTGTGCGGCACCTTTCTGTGCACCGCCTTGCTCGCAGAGTATTCCTCTCTGCTCGAGACGCTGAAACGGCGAGGTTTCAAGGTCGCTATCGACAGCGGCTGGCCGCCAGCGGGCTGGAGCGCCACCTTGCGTCAGCAACTTTTCCCGTGTCTGAAAAATTGCGATGCCCTGCTGCTCAATGAGGTCGAAACGCTGGGGTTGAGCGGCTGTAACAGTCTGCCCGACGCCGCCTCGATGCTGCTCGACTTGCTCGCCGACAACGCAGTCGTGGTGGCAAAATGTGGGCCCGATGGCGCTTATTTGTGGTCCGCACAAACCCATCTGCACACCCCGGCAGAAGCCATCGCCGTCGTCGATACCATTGGCGCAGGCGACAGTTTCAACGCCGGTTATTTCAGTGCGCTGATTTATGGACAAGACGCGGCAACGGCGCTGGACTGGGGCGTACGTGTCGCCAGTGCCGCCATCAGCAGCTCACCGCGACGTTACCCGGACTGGCAAACCCTTTTCAGTACGGCTCATCGAGCCAATCGGCAGGAGAATCAATAAATGGCAAGTGTTGAGCTGGTTAAGGTAGCCAAACATTACGGCAGGATGCAGGTGTTGAAACCCCTCGATCTGTCGATTGAAGACGGCAGTTTTACCGTGCTGGTCGGGCCTTCCGGCTGCGGAAAATCCACCCTGCTGCGCCTGTTGGCGGGGCTGGAATCCGTCAGTGACGGGGAAATTTTGCTGGATAATCGCAAGATCAATAATCTTGATCCCGCCGATCGCGACATTGCGATGGTGTTTCAAAGCTACGCGCTTTATCCGCATCTGACCGTCGCCGAGAACATGGCTTTTCATATGCAGGTCAAACGCGTGTCCAAGGCCGAGCAGCAAAGTAAAGTGTTGCAGGCTGCCAAGGTATTGGCTATCGATCACCTGTTGCAGCGCTTGCCCAAAGACTTGTCGGGCGGGCAACGACAGCGTGTGGCGATGGGTCGGGCATTGGTGCGCAGCCCGAAAGTGTTTCTGTTTGACGAACCACTGTCGAATCTCGATGCGCAACTGCGTATGGAGCTGCGGGCGGAAATCAAGGCGGTCCACCAGCAGTTTCGCACCACAACGGTGTATGTCACACACGATCAGGTTGAAGCCATGACGCTGGCTGACCGTATCGTAGTGATGAAAGACGGATTTATCGTGCAGCAAGGACAACCGCTGGAAATTTACGACCGCCCAGTCAACACCTTCGTGGCGCGCTTTATTGGCTCGCCGCCGATGAATCTGTTCAATGGCGTCGTGAGTGAACGGCATGGCCAACCTTGTGTGCAGTGCGATGCCCTGACCTTTGCGCTGCCGCAGAAATGGTGGACCGCCGCCAGAAACATTATGGGCCAACCGGTCACGCTGGGGCTACGTCCGCATGACATTGTGATTTCGGTAAACGACAATCCTCATCCTCCCGGTACCTTGCGACTGCTCGAAGTAACGGGGGAAAGCAGCCTGATGCATATTGACTGGTGCGGTTTTGCCTTGCATGTGCAATGTGCAGGCCGTGTGCGGGTCAGTGTGGATGCACCCGTTCTGCTGGATATTCGGGTCGACGGGGTCCATTTGTTTGCGGCCGAAAGTGGCGAGAGATTACTGGAATCGCGCTAGGAAAATAGCAATCCGCTGCCCATTTTATTTGGGCGGCGGTGAGGTAGCAACTATCTCAATACGCGTCTGGCAAGATGAAGTTTGGCAAAAAAGGTAATGACACGCGTTTCGATAAGTAAGTAAAACAAGCACCCAAAGGCAACGGCAATGAGAGTATATAAAACGCCAAAGAGGTCTTTATTGATTGAATAATGTGCAAAGATATAGTGTTTGGAATAGGCGAAAAAGAAGTGAGTAATATAAATACTAAAAGAAGCATTCCCTATAAAAATGAGTGATTGATAAATCCTTCCTGTCGATTCCCTCATTATACTGAATAAAAAGACTATAAATAATGATGTAAAGCCAAAACTGAGTAAACGAGGTGTACCATGTCGAAAAAGCCACATACCCATTAAAAAAATGGCCAAAATCAGTGTTGCACAAAGCGGTATGGAAAGACTCAATTTAGGCAATTTCGTAAAAACTTGTGCATAAACACACCCTAACGCAAAGTTTATCATTAGAGGGTCGCCAATCATGTAACGAAAATTGTCCAGCCCCAGAGGAGGACCACGAAGGGCGAAAATATTGTCAAGTGTAACCATAAATACGAGCAGACCCGTCGTAAAGAATATCAATTGCCTCTTTGTGCTGACCAGCATCATCATCAAGGCATAAATGGCATAAAAAAACATTTCGTAAACCAGTGTCCATGAGGGGCCAATCATCATTAAATAATTTGGATTACTGGTAAAAGTCGGGAGTAAAAAAATATTGCCGAAAATATTATAAAGATTGGCAGGATGTGTTTTTACAATGTAAATCACAATAAATGGCAGTAGGACAAGAAGATAGATGGGATATATTCTTTCTATTCTTCTTTTCATAAAATCGATAGCAGTTGAAACTCCGAGCCTTGAGTCTTCCCGCGTTTTGTAACACATAATAAACCCGCTCAGGATAAAGAACGCATCGACACCGAAATCTCCCATGTATTTCAAACCATATCGTTGAGCAAAATTTGTATTTGAGTCTCCCCACAAGTGATTGATAACCACCAAGATCGCCGCCAATGCTCTTAAGATTTGCAAAGCATCTATCTTTTTTTTAATTTGCATATTACTCCCTACTACCACGTGTCTTCATATCAGAAACGATGAGTAACTGCCTAAATTCTCGCTGACGAGACAACCGAAAGTGTAATGACTGAAGATCAGTCAAATAAATGTTTTGAAATTCGGATGCAAAATGAGGATTATCAATTAGCAACCTACTCATTGACCCGGCAATCCGATACGCTATGCTCAAAACGTCGCCAAACCTAGACCTTTTATTTTTAATGGAAAATGCTAATTCATTTTTTAGCTAAGTATCAGGGACTTGTTGGTTTTTAACTTAAGCAATTTCAGATATATTCGAGTGCTATGCCAATGAAAAAATTTACCCTTCCTGCCGGTTCCGCCCTGCCATTGCTGGTGGCCGGTGCCATGTTTATGGAAAATCTCGACACGACGGTGATAGTGACCGCGCTGCCCAAAATGGCCGAAGCCTTTGGCGTGCATGCCATCGATCTCAACATTGGCGTTTCCGCGTATATTCTGACTTTGACGGTGTTTATTCCCGCGAGCGGATGGATTGCCAATCGCTTTGGGACCCGCACCGTCTTCTCCTCGGCCATTATCCTCTTTACGCTGGCCTCGATTCTGTGTGCGATGAGTGTAAGTCTTCCGACGTTTACCGCCGCGCGAATGCTACAGGGGTTTGCCGGTGCATTAATGGTTCCCGTCGGCAGGCTGGTGGTGCTTAGAAATACGGCCAAGGCCGATCTGATTCGGGCGATTGCCACCATCACCTGGCCCGCACTGGTTGCGCCGATACTGGGTCCGCCGCTGGGAGGTTTTATTACCACCTATGCCTCGTGGCACTGGATTTTTCTGTTAAACGTTCCGTTGGGCATCGCCGCGCTGCTGCTCAGTCTCAAACTCATTCCCAATGAAAAAGGTGCGACAGGGATCCCCTTTGACATCACAGGATTTGTGCTGACTGGCATTGCCTGTTTCGGGCTGATGTTTGGTCTGGATATGTTCAATAAAGGCGGCAGTTACCTATTGCCGTCCCTTTTCGTGCTGGGCAGCCTCCTGATTGGCGTTGCGGCGGTCAGACATTCGCTTGTCACGCCGCATCCCTTGTTGCCTATGGTAGCGATGAAGATAAAAAGTTACGCTGTCACGGTTATCGGCGGATCGCTGTTTCGTATCGCGATTGGCTCCCTGCCTTTTCTGTTGCCGTTACTGTTCCAGCTCGGCTATGGCATGAGTCCTTTCGATGCGGGTCTGCTGGTACTCTCTGTCTTTGCTGGTAATCTGGCGATGAAACCTTTTACCTCGGCCATTTTGTTCCGTTTTCCGTTCCGCAGCATTCTGGTCGTCAACGGATTGATCAACACACTGACGATTTTTGCCTGCGCCTTCCTGACGCCTGCGGTGCCGACCGCCCTGACCTTTATTTTGCTTTTTATCAGCGGCATGTCGCGATCGATGCAGTTTACCGCCATCAACACGCTGGCCTTCTCGCAGGTGCCCGGTCCGATGATGGGCGGCGCAAACACTATGTTCAACACCGCGCAGCAGCTCTCCTCCGGGTTGGGTATCGCTATCGGCGCGCTTGCCCTGCGCATTGCTCAGCATTTTGAACCGGCGGTGGCGAGTGGTACTTCGCTCGGCAGTTTCCGGCTGGCCTTTATCATCGTTGGCGGTATCGCCATTTTGGGTATGCTTGACAGCATGACGCTCAATGCCACCGACGGTGATGAAATACGTCAGAAAAAGAAGGCCGCCGCAAAAAAAGACGCGCAGGAAACAACACAGCCCGAGTGAGTCATCACAACATCAAGCTTCTGGCGGCCGGTGGGCGCACTGTGTTATTAGTGATTTGAAGCAAGAGTGGGTTAACGAGAGTAAGTGAGACGTCGTCTATTATGTTTGCCCTGATAAATGGGCTTTTTATTTTAAGGAATGACCGATGATTATTTTTGTAACCGGCGCGACAGCCGGATTTGGCGCGGCGATCGCCCGCAAATTTGTTAAAGCCGGGCACCAGGTAATTGCCACCGGACGTCGTAAAGAACGTTTAAATGCGCTGAAAGCCGAGCTGGGCGATGCGCTGTATGTAGCACAGCTTGATGTCACCGATCGCGCCTCCATCGGAGAGGCTATCGCCGCGTTGCCTGCCGAGTGGCAGCACATCGATGTGCTGGTCAACAACGCCGGACTGGCGCTCGGCATCGAAACCGCCGACAAGGCGTCGGTGGATGACTGGGACACCATGATAGACACCAATACCAAAGGTGTGGTGTTCGTGACACGCGCTCTCCTGCCGGGCATGGTTGAACGTAATGTCGGCCATATCATCAACATTGGCTCGACGGCGGGTAACTGGCCATACAGCGGCGGCAATGTCTATGGCGCGACCAAGGCTTTCGTTCGCCAGTTCAGCCTTAATCTGCGTACCGATCTTTTTGGTACCAAAGTCCGTGTCACCAACATTGAACCGGGTCTGTGCGGCGGTACCGAGTTCTCCAACGTGCGTTTTAAAGGCGACGAAGCGAAAGTGGGTCAAACGTATGACAAAACCAATCCACTGACGGCAGAAGACGTGGCAGAGTCCGTATTCTGGGCCTCGACCCTGCCTGCACACGTGAATATCAACTCCATTGAGATGATGCCGGTCAGTCAGTCGCTGGCAGGTCTGCGCGTGAATCGCGACGAATAATTGCTACTAAGCATATAAGGGGCAATGCCAGTGGCGTTGCCCTTTTTTTATTGCCTAACAGGATTTCCAGCCGGAAATAATGATAAGCATGCCTGCCAACGCGATGCCGGCTCCAAGCCAATCGGTCGTCGCCAGTTTTACGCCATCCACAAAGCGCAACCAAAGCAGCGCAGTGACCACATAGACACCGCCGTAAGCGGCATAGACGCGGCCGCTTGCCGCTGGGTGCAAGGTCAACAGCCACACGAACAGTGCAAGACTGAGTGCCGCAGGCAGCAGCACGAGCCCATTCGCGCCCTTGCGCAGCCAGAGGTAAGGCAAAAAACAGCCTACGATTTCGGCAAGTGCGGTAACAAAAAAAAGCAGGGTCGTCTTGATCATGACCTAAAAACATCTCTATGAGTAAATTGTTGTAAATTCAGACCGATTTATTCAATCAACGATAAACCAGTACGGGCTCATTACGTGACGTACACGGTTAGGGTGGTATAATTTCAGTAATCGCGTCGGCGATGTGTAAACCTATAAGGATGAGCCAATGAAAACAATAGTGATGTCTCGACTGCTGCGCAAAATGCTGCCTGTCGCTCTGCTGGTGCTTTCGGGTAGCTGGCAGATGGCCGCCCATGCCGAAACCAACTGTGCCGGCGGAACCTGTGTGTTTGGCGGTAACGGCAGCAGCGCATTGAGCAATGAAGAAGCACGCCAGAGCAAAGAGCAATGGAATGCCACGCGTACCCTGCGCGAGCAGAAAATCAATCGTCAGCAGAAAGACAATGCCAAATACGATCAGTCCATCGATCTGCGCGACAAGTGCAATGCCAGTCGTAATCTGAATGCCTATTGGGAACCCACCACCGAGCGTTGCCTCGACCGTCGCACCGGTTCTCAGCTTCTTGCACCCTAACGTCTTGAAAGTGGGCAATTAACAGCTAAGCTTTTATCACATGCTGTTCAAATAAGGACGAAATCATGAACAAGGCTTTATTGGTGGGTTTGACATTATTCTCTCTGTCTCCCTTGGCGGCGATGGCCTCCTGTGACAGCGTCAAAGCGGATATCACCCAGAAGATTGTGGCTAACGGCTTGCCTGAGTCCAATTTCAAGCTGGACATCGTTGCCAACGACCAGGCCGATCAGGCTGGCGGTCAGGTTGTGGGTCACTGCGACAACGACACGCAAAAAATCGTCTACACCAAACTGTCGAATGGCGGTGACGACACCACGGCCAGTCCGAAGACCGGTACCAGCCAGGATGCCACCGCGCAATAGTTAAAGCTGCAAGCATAAAAAAGGGCCTGATCGTCTATGCGTTCAGGCCCTTTTTATCTCCAATGTTCAGCCTTCGCTGTGCTTGCGCGCAGGTTTTTCGCCTTTTGGCACCAGCAACACCGCCGCAAACACCCATATCGACATCATCGCCGCGAGAATAAAGACCCAATGCAGCGAGGCAGAAACCTGCTCCACAATATTCGCCAGTTTTCCTGCGGATAACTGCTGTCTTTGCGACGTTTCCATCAGGGTCTGAACCGGATCACTGAGCGCAGGTAACCGGTGCTGCAAGTTCAGATTGAGCGTCGCGCCAAGAATGGCGGTGCCGATAGCCGACCCCAGCATCCGGGTAAACAATGTCGAAGCGGTTGCAATGCCGCGCACAGAGGCATCGACCGCGTTCTGAACCGACACAATGAACGTGGTATTACAGAGCCCCATGCCGCAGCCAATCGTAAAGGCGGCGACCCTCGCCCAGCCGAGTCCGGAATCGGGTTTAAGCAGCAGCAACACCAGACTGCCGCCCGCCAACGCCAGTGCGCCGGTGAACACGGTAAAACGATAGGATGTGGCATGCATCAGTCTGCCGCTCAGCATGCTGGCGAGCGGCCAGCCTATCGACATCAACGCCAGCGTGCTTCCGGCCTGAAGCGGTGTTCCGCCGAAAACGCCCTGCACATAGGTCGGTAAAAAAGCGCTGATGCCCATCATGGTGGCGCCCAGGATCAAACCGCCGACATTGGCCGCGACGACAATACGGCTTTGCCATAACGACAGCGGAAACAGCGGTTCGGCCGCACGACGTTCTTGTCTAATCAACAGCAGCATGGCGGCGATGGCCACCGCAATCAGCAGCGCGGCGTAGTAACCCAGCGTTTCGGCCTGTAACAAGGCCAGCAATAGCGCGGCAACACTCAATGACAGCAGCGCCGTGCCGCCGAGATCCAGCGAATGCGTCTTTTTGACATCATCGGCCGGCAGATACCGCGCCAGAATCATCATCGCGACAATCCCTATCGGCACATTAATCCAGAACACGATGGACCAGTGAAAATGCTGCACAATGAAGGCACCCAGCAAGGGTCCGACGATGGCCGACACGCCCCATACGCTCCCGAGATACCCCTGCGCCCTGGCACGCTCGTGCGGACCATAGATATTGGCGACGAGCGTGGTCGCCACGGGCGTTATCGCTCCAGCGCCGAGGCCCTGCAAGGCGCGAAAGGCAATCATCCACACCAGGGAAGGCGCAAACCCGCAGAGCACGGAGCCAAGCAGGAACAGTAAGGTGCCGATAAAGAACATACGGCGACAGCCATAGAGATCGGCGAGTCGACCATAAATCGGCACGGTGATAGCCTGCGTCAGCAGGTAAATCGCGAAAACCCATCCCAACAGGGTAAAGCCGCCCAAATCGGCGATGATGGTTGGCATGGCGGTCGCCACAATGGTCACTTCGACGGCGGCCATAAACATCGACAACATACAGGCAATCAGGACGAGTGGCCGATGTCGGCTGTCGACCTTGATATCAGGTAAAGTATTGGTAGCGATAGCCGTTCTCCTCTGCAATCTGCTGTTCAGTATATCAGGGGGTTGCAGGAAGACATTTCGCCTAACGTGTTTCGAGAAGAGAAAGATCCAGATAGTGCGCCAACTCACGGGATTCGGCGCGCGGAAGATACGGGATCTCGCCAAGCAGAGGGGCGGCGATATTTTGTGTTATCACGCCGATGGTTTCCGCGTAATGCGCAAGACAGGGATTGATTCTGTTGGCTACCCAGCCGAGCAGCACGACGCCATCGGCGAGTAGAGAGTGCGCGGTCATCAGGGCCTGATTGACACAGCCTTCCTGAATGCCGACCACCAGAATGACCGGCAATCTGTTCTCGATAACCCAGGTGGAATACGCTTGATGCGACGAGATAAGCGTTTTCCAGCCGTCACACCCTTCTACGACCACCATGTCCGCACCCTCTTTCAGAAAATAAAGTCCTTGCGTCATTCGAGTGAATAAATCGGCGGGGAGCGCACAGGTAAAAATATCTTCCTCCGCGAGCGCAAAAGGCGTGATTTTGCCAAGCGGATAGGCAACGGAAGAAGCTCGCTGCAATGTCAGGGCATCCTGATTCTGCACGCCGTCCGCCAGCGCCTGATTTCCGGTAGCAATGGGCTTGTACCCCAGCACGGTTTTACCCTGTGCGGCAAACGCCTGCAACAGTGCGCGCGATACAATGGTTTTGCCCACCCGGGAATCGGTACCCGTCACAAATACCTGCGTTAACCTCTTCATAGTACTCCCGAATAATTCCATATCGCCTCCCTGATAAACCTTCAGGAAAGTTTGGAGGCGAAATCGACCAGATATCGTTCGAGTCTAGGGGCTGGGCGGAAATAACAATTTGCGTTAGCGCAATGTTTTATCAGGTGACGATGGGGTTAAGGATTTATTCGCGACTCGTTAACCCTGCAGCAGTTTTACCAGTAGCGAACCGTTGTATAGCGCGTCCTTGATGAGCGCAGCACCGGGCATGGTGCCGTGATTGTCAAAATAGGTGGATTCGAGCTCGATATGTTCACTGTAGGCAGGCAAAGCCTGCTGCTGGATGCAGGACATAATGGCCGGATGCAGCGTAGATTTGGCGAGATTCAAGGGAGAGCCAATCAAAATCTTTTCAGGATTGAACAGATTTACCATGATGGCCACAATTCTGCCGACGTTTTGCCCGACGCCGACAATAATATCGCGTGCCAGCGCATCACCGCGATTGGCGGCATCACACAGCGTTTCAACGGTAATGGGTTGGTCGTGAAGCAGTGAATTTTCGGCGAGATTGAGCCGCGCTTTCGCCAATTCCAGAATGTTGTCGATGCTGGCCAGCGTTTCCAGACAGCCGTGGTTGCCGCAGTAGCAACGTTTACCGTAGGGATCGACCTGAGTATGCCCGATTTCCACCACGCTGCTGGTGCGGCCATGCAAAACCTGACCGCCGGTAATGACGCCAGCACCTACGTTGTCGTCGATAACCACCTGAATAACGTTGCGAAATCCTCGGGAGGCGCCATACAGCGATTCGGCTTTCGTCCAGGCGGCGATATCGTGCTGTACAAACACAGGCAGGCCGCTGCGTTCGGCAAGCTCGGGGCCAATCGCCACGTCGTCGGCCTGATAGAAAGGCATTTTCTGAATAATCCCGCGCGAGGAATCAATCATGCCGGGCAGCGTGATAGCCATGGCGGTGAGTCGTTCAAGGCGGGATTGGTGGCGAATAAAAAACTGATCGATGAGCGCGACCAGACGGGTCAGAAACGGCGCTGACCCTTCTGCGGGCAGTGAAAGCTGTTCTTCGACGACCAGTTTGCTGCTTAAATCGCGAAGGCTCAACGTGACTGTACCCAGGCCGATGCGGGCCGAAAGATAGTGCCAGGCTTGAGTGTCCAGCACCAGTCCAATGGCCGGACGCCCACGGCTACCGGGTTCCTGATATTCGGTTTCCTGAACCAGATGCGCCTGCACCAGTTCACGCACGATTTTGGTAATACTGGCGGGCGCAAGCTGCGCTCTCTTGGACAGCTCGATACGGGAAATTGGACCAAACTGGTCTATAAGCCGGTACACGGTACCCGCATTGATTTGTTTGATCTGATCGATATGACCCGGCTGCCCTTCCACTATCACTCAACTTGCCTCGTTATTTTTCGCGCTTCGAAATAAATATTAAAGGTTATAGGCAGCTTTTTGTCAGATATCCTCAACTATTTGATTCGATATGTGATTTAGAGCACATATTAGGGCGGTTTGGTGGCCTTGTGACGGTCAAACCCCGCTCATTCTTCCTCTTCCATCAGCATTTTTGCCAGGGCAAGCGCGGGTGCAGACAGAGGTCGATGTCGATGACTGACCAGCCAGACCTGCGTATTGACCTGTTCATCTTTGAAAGACAGGTATTTAACCCCGTCAACCTGAATTCGCTTGTAGGAGGCAGGCAGAATAGACACGCCCAACCCTGCCGAAATAAGCCCGATGATGGTCAGCGCTTCGCCGACTTCCTGAGTGATAAACGGCGTGATCCCGGCATGGGCCAGTCTTTGCAGAATATCGTCGTAAAGAGAAGTACCGACGTCTTTGGAAAAAAACACAAACGGCTGATCGGCGAGATGGCTCAAAGTCAGCTCGCCCGCCGGTAGTTGAGTGAGAGGATGGGTCGCCGGAACCACGGCGACCAGCGGGCCGGTGTGCAACACATGATGTTGCAGGACATCCGGCAGCACGCCGTTTCGCATGACCCCCAAGTCAAACTTCCCTTTGATCAACGGCTCTATCTGCTGCTGACTGTTCATCTCTTCTATGCGGATATTGACGTGCGGATGCGCCAACCGAAAGCGCTGAAAAGTGCGGGAGATTTTTTTGACGAACGGCGCAGACGAGGTTAAGCCAATCGTCAACGTCCCCTCTTCACCTCGATGCACGCGCGCCGCCTGCTCGGAAATGTCCTGCACCCGATCGACAATTTTTTTCGCCTCTTTGAGAAACAATTCGCCCGCCTGTGTGAGGCGTACGGTGCGATTATTTCTATAAAGCAGCACCGCGCCAATCTGGGTTTCCAAAGACTGGATTTGCTGACTCAGTGGCGGCTGGGAGATGTTCAGCTTTTCTGCCGCCCGCCCAAAATGCAACTCTTCGGCCACCGCAATAAAATAGCGCAGATGCCTTAACTCGATATTGTTCACGGAACCCTCATTGATATCTTATAAGTATCAAACTCGTGTAATTAATATATTAGAAAACGGAATTAAACCTGAGTAAAATTTTTGACATCAAGACACACGCCTTGAAATTACCCTCTTTCCCTATTTTAATTAAGGACCTCTCGTGAACTCCACGCGTCGGCAGCCCGCAAATTCTGCGGCAGGCCATTCGGTAAACGATGACGAACTGCATACCCTCCCTCAGCAGAACGCACCGCAGGTAAAAGGCATTTTCATCAAAAGAGGCACGCCACAGTTTATCCGTGTCACGTTGGCATTGTTCTCGGCCGGGCTGGCGACCTTTGCCCTGCTGTATTGTGTGCAGCCGATTATGCCCGTGCTGTCGCAAGCCTTTGGTGTTTCACCGGCCGCCAGCAGCCTTTCGCTTTCTGCCGCTACCGGGTTGATGGCCATTGGTCTTCTGTTTACCGGCCCCATCTCCGACGCGGTGGGACGTAAAAATGTCATGGTGGTCGGGCTGATGCTCGCCGCGCTTTGCACGCTCATCTGTTCCGTGATGACCAGCTGGCACTCCATTCTCGTGATGCGGGCTCTTGTCGGGCTGTCGTTAAGTGGCGTGGCCGCCGTTGCCATGACCTATCTCAGCGAAGAGATCCACCCCAGCGTGGTCGCTTTTTCGATGGGGCTTTACATCAGTGGCAACTCGATAGGCGGCATGAGCGGACGACTCCTCACGGGCGTTTTGACCGATTTCGTTTCCTGGCGTGTCGCGATTGCCATCATCGGCGTTTTTGCGCTGATTTCTGCCAGCATGTTCTGGAAAATTCTACCGCCGTCGCGACATTTCCGCGCCAGCTCGTTACGTCCGCGTAAACTCTTTATCAACTTCAAACTGCATTGGCGCGACAGCGGACTGCCGCTTCTGTTTGCCGAAGGCTTCCTGCTGATGGGCAGCTTTGTCACCATGTTCAATTACATTGGATATCGACTGCTGGCCTCGCCTTATCATATGAGCCAGGCTATCGTCGGTATTCTGTCCATCGCCTATCTGATGGGCACGTACAGTTCGCCGAAAGCCGGGGCGTTGACGGCGGTTTATGGCCGCGGCCCCGTACTGATTGGCGCGCTGATTCTCATGCTCGCAGGTATTCTACTTAGCGCCCTGTCGCCGGTGTGGGTTATTTTCATCGGTATGGCGATGGTGACCGGCGGCTTCTTTGCGGCGCATTCCGTCGCCAGCGGCTGGATTGGCAAACGCGCACGCCGTGCCAAAGGTCAGGCGTCTTCTCTTTATCTGTTCTGCTATTATGCAGGCTCCAGCGTCGCCGGGACATTGGGCGGCGTCTTCTGGCACAACTTCGGCTGGGCCGGTATCACGGGCTATATCTGCACCATGCTGGTTATCGCGATTGCGATTGGCTACCGTCTTATGCATCTGCCGGAATCAAAAATCCGCCCTGCCTAAACCTTACCTCTATCAAGCAAGGCGAGCCCATGTGCTCGCCTTTTTTGTGCTTTACGCACCAATTTTCGGCCTCTCACAGACGTGATTCAGAAAGTTTTTGCCTGCTAGACGCGTTTTATTGTGATGTCGAAGTGTGCGCGGTTTCATTTTATGAGGTAAAATGTATGTTGTAACTAATAAGTGGGGTGAATGGATGACTGGCTACGACCTTAAATTACGAATGAATGAATGCTTCAGGGATTTGGAACTTTCGACCGCCGACTTGACCCGATTTCTCAACCAACTGGAGTTGGTGCAAGGCCGTGTTTTCTCGTTGCCCGAGATCGAGAAAGGTGCTGAACAGGACCCCGCTTCCCTTATTGAAGTGACGCCGCATCTTGGGCAAGAAGCCCACCAGCTGGCCATGCAGCATTTCCAGAAACTGTTTATCCATCACAATCGTGAAAACATCAGCAGTAAATCGGCGGTGCGGCTGCCGGGCGCGCTGTGTTATGCCGTAGATAAATCGGAATTGCAGGCCGCACAGTTGTTGGTGCAAGAAGTGAATACCCTGAAGGCGGAGCTGGAAAATATTGTGACCGTCGAATCGGGACTGGCTCCCGAGCAGCGTTTCGAGTTTGTGCACAGCCAGTTGCGTGGATTGATAACCTTGAACGCCTACCGTTCTATCAATACCCTGCTGGAGCCGGACTCGGTAAGATTTGGCTGGGCAAACAAGCACATCATTAAAAATCTCAGTCGCGACGAGTTGCTGCAAAAGCTGGAGAAAAGTTTGAATGCCGGTCGCGCCGTGCCGCCATACACACGGGAGCAGTGGCAACAGAATGTGACCCGGGAGATCATGGACGTGAAAAAACTGCCTGAGCACGCCATCCTGAAAATAAAACGTCCCGTGAAGGTTCAGCCCATTGCCCGCGTCTGGTATCAAAACAGTCAGAAACAGGTGCAACATCCCTGCCCTTCGCCGTTTATCGTGCTGTGCCCGCGTGAACCTGCCCTGCAAATTCCGAAAATGGGTGAACTACTGAATTACGATGCCGCTGCGGTCAAACACAAATACAAACCCGACTCCCAACCCTTGAATTTACTCATTAAACGTTTGCATCTCTACACAGACCAGCCCGTGTAAGCCAATAAAAAAGCTCTGCCCAAAAGGACAGAGCTTGAAGACGTCTTCAGCAACGTTTTACTTTTTCATGCTGCCAACCATGTCTTCCGGACGTACCCACTCATTGAACTGTTCTTCGGTCAGATAGCCGAGTTTCAGCGCAGAAGCTTTCAAAGTCAACCCTTCTTTATGCGCTTTCTTGGCGATTTCTGCGGCTTTGTCGTAGCCAATGTGCGTGTTCAGTGCGGTGACCAGCATCAAGGATTCGTTCAGCAGCTGCGTGATACGATCGCGGTTCGGCTCGATGCCGATGGCACAATGCTCGTTGAATCCACGCATGCCGTCGGCCAGCAGGCGAATAGATTGCAGATAGTTATGGATAACCATCGGGCGGAACACGTTCAGCTCGAAGTTACCGGAAGCGCCGCCAATATTCACCGCGACGTCGTTACCCAGTACCTGCGCGCACAGCATGGTCATGGCTTCGCACTGCGTCGGGTTAACCTTGCCAGGCATAATGGAGCTGCCCGGTTCGTTTTCAGGAATGGAAATCTCGCCGATGCCGCTACGTGGGCCGGAAGACAACCAGCGCACATCGTTGGCGATTTTCATCAACGACGCCGCCAGACCTTTCAGAGAACCGTGACCATGCACCAGCGCGTCACAGGTTGCCAGCGCTTCAAACTTGTTGGGGGACGTCACGAAAGGCAAACCGGTCAGGCTTGCAATCTCTTTGGCTACGCGCTCGGCGTATTCCGGATGGGTGTTCAAACCGGTTCCGACGGCGGTGCCGCCCAGCGCCAGTTCGGCAATGTGTGGCAGGCTGGCTTCAATATGAACCAGGTTGTGTGCCAGCATCGCGGCCCAGCCGGAGATTTCCTGACCCAGCGTCAGCGGCGTGGCGTCCTGTAAATGTGTACGGCCGATTTTAACGATGTCCTTGAATGCTTCGGCTTTGTCGGACAAGGTTTTGTGCAGGGCTTTCAGTTCCGGGATCAATTGCTCGCGAACGGAGACAACGGCGGCCACATGCATGGCGGTCGGGAAAACGTCGTTCGAACTCTGGCTCTTGTTAACGTCATCATTTGGGTGAATCAAACGGCTTTCGCCACGTTCACCGCCGAGAATTTCACTGCCGCGGTTGGCCAGAACCTCGTTCATGTTCATGTTGGTCTGGGTACCGGAACCGGTCTGCCAGATAGAGAGCGGGAATTCGGATGTGTGCTTGTCGGCGAGAACTTCGTCGGCGGCGGCGATAATTGCATTACCGCGATCGGCCGCAAGCAGGCCAAGATCCATGTTTACGCTTGCAGCGGCGCGTTTGGTCTGGGCAAGAGCATGAATAAGCGCGGTGGGCATCTTTTCCGAAGAGATACGGAAATGCTCTAGTGAACGCTGTGTCTGTGCTCCCCATAGTTTATCGGCCGGGACTTCGATCGGTCCCATTGAGTCTTTTTCAATGCGATGAGCTGCCATTACTGTCTCCTTACGCGGTTTCATCAATAAAATTATAAATTGCAGGGTACCGACGACGCTCCCAAGGCTTAGCCGACGGATAGGCAATTATATACATAAGGTTAATGACATGCTTTGGGAATTATGTGATTTGCCGATGACCGCACTTTTTATACATTATCAGTTGCTATGGAGCATTCAGTCATTGTTTACTTATCACCGCTAACTTGTCAGCAATTTCACTGCCACAACGGATAGAATTAATGCAAAAGATGCATAACAGTGTTCAAAATTACGCGTGGGGAAGCATCGATGCGCTTTCCCGCCTTTACGGTATCAGCAATCCGCAGGGAATTCCGGTCGCTGAACTGTGGATGGGCGCCCATCCCAAAAGTAGTTCGACCGTTGAAGACACCAACGGCCAGACCCGTTCGCTGCGCGAAGTGATTGATCAGGATCTTGTCGCGAATCTGGGTGAAAAGGTGGCTACACGCTTTGGCGAACTGCCGTTTCTGTTCAAGGTGCTCTGCGCCGATCAGCCTTTGTCGATTCAGGTACATCCCAGCAAAAGCAATGCCGTCATCGGTTTCCAGAAAGAGAATCAGGCCAATATTCCCCTCGATGCCGCTGAACGCAACTATAAAGATGCCAACCATAAACCTGAACTGGTGTTCGCACTGACACCTTTTTCGGCCATCAACGGTTTCCGTGAACCGGGTGAAATCGCCTCGTTATTGCAGCCTGTTTCCGGCGCGCATCCCGATATTGCCCGTTTCCTGCTCAACCCGGACATGGCGCATCTGAAAACACTGTTTACCGCGCTTCTGGTCATGAGCGGTGAAGAGAAATCGCTGGCACTCGATATTCTGAAAAATGCCCTGCATTCCCGCAGCGGCGAGCCGTGGGATACCATTCGCAGCATTGCCCAATTCTATCCTGAGGATAGCGGCCTCTTCTCTCCACTGTTGCTGAACGTGGTCGAACTGCAGCCCGGCGAAGCCATGTTCCTCTATGCCGAAACGCCGCATGCTTACCTCAAAGGGGTTGCGCTTGAAGTAATGGCGAATTCCGATAACGTGCTGCGCGCCGGACTGACGCCGAAATACATCGATATTCCGGAGCTTGTCGCCAATCTCAAGTTCGAATCCAAGCCTGCCGAGACGCTGCTTACCTCGCCTGAAAAACAGGATAATGCCTTGGTGTTTCCGATTCCCGTGGAAGATTTTGCCTTTGCGCTGCACGACCTTTCCGCCCTGCCGCAAACGCTGACGCAAGACAGCGCCGCCATCGTATTTTGCATGGAAGGCCAGACGATTCTGGACAACAACCAGCAGCAAATCGTGCTGCATCCGGGTGAATCCTGCTTTATTCCTGCGTCGGACAACGCGGTGAAGGCGAGCGGTAACGGGCGTATTGCCCGCGTCTTTAACCAGCTTTCTTAAAACTTACTGCAAAGTTTTTTACGCCAATCGGTTAATATTCCTAATTATTAGCCAATTGGCGGCTTTTTTTGCCTCATTGAAAGCAGCACGTCACGAAGTTTGTTACGCTTGATACCACTGTCTTCAGATTGTTTTAATGAAGGTTTTCAGAACGTATTTAAAAGGATGAACAGAACTATGAAAAAATCGTTAGTCGCTGTAAGCGTCATAGTTGTACTTGGCGCAGCCTGGACCGGCGCTTCCTGGTATACAGGAAAAATGCTCGAGCAACATATGGGTGATATCGTTGCCGATGCCAATACGCAGCTGAAAACACATTATCCGCAGTCTGGGGTCACGCTGGTTTATCAGGATTATCATCGCGGTATTTTCAGCAGCCGCGCGCGCTTTGTGGTAAAGCCTGACGGCACCACACCCAACGGTGCGCTGCAATCGGGTGATGAAGTGGCGTTTATCGAAACCATCGATCATGGCCCTTTCCCCGCTGCACAGCTTAAAAAATTCAACCTGATCCCGAGCATGGCGTCGGTTCATTCAGAACTGCAAAACACGGCAACGGTGAAAGGTCTGTTTGATCTGACACAAGGTAAATCTCCGGTCAATGCCGATACGCGCATTGGTTACGGCGGCGATACGGCGTCGGTTATCGACCTGTTGCCGGTCAACTATCAGAAAAACACCAGCAAGCTCGAGTTTGCGGGCGGCACCATCAATCTTGATGTCGCCAAAGATATGCAGAAAGTCGAGATGGATGCCAAGACCGGTAGCCTCGCCTTTACGTCGCCTAACCAGTGGGGCCAGCTTGAAAAAGTGACCCTGAGCGGCGTTTCGCTCGATACCGATACCCACAAGGGCAAATTCGATATTTCGCTGGGCAAAGGTAATCTGAACGTCGACAACATCGGCGTGAACATCGATGGCAAAGATGCGGCGCAGTTGGCCGGCCTCAAGATGAACACCAATTTCGACGAAGACCAGCAGAATCTCAAAGGTCAGATTGATTACTCCCTCGACTCGCTGAAGATTCAGGGAGCAGATTTTGGTTCGGGCAAGTTGAGTATCAAACTCGACAAATTGGACGAGCAGTCGGTCAAGACCTTCTCCGACAGCTACAACCAGCAAGGAATGGCGTTGATGCAGCAGGCGCAAGCCCTGGGACCCGACGTTTATCGCCAGCAGGCGACCGCCCTGCTATTGTCCAAATTGCCTCTCCTGCTGAAAGGTAATCCAAGCATCACCATCGATCCGCTAAGCTGGAAAAACAGCAAAGGGGAAAGCACCTTTACCCTCAAACTGGACATGAAAGACCCCGCCGCCGCCGGTTCGGCTGCCCAGAGTCAGGATCAGCTGATTTCGCAATTGGTGAACAACGTTGACGCCAAATTGACCATTCCTCTGGATATGGCGACCCAGATGACCACGCAAATTGCGCAGGTTGAAGGCTACACCGGTGACGATGCCGAGAAACTGGCGAAACAGCAGGTGCAGGGTCTGGCCGCAATGGGTCAGATGTTCAAGATAACCACGCTGAAAGACAACGCAATCACCAGCACTTTCCACTTCTCGGGCAATCAAATTGATTTGAATGGCCAGAAAATGAGTCTGCAGGAGTTTGCCGGTCTGTTCGGTATGCTGGGCGGACCAGAAATCCCGGCGCAGAATGAACCTTCTGCCCCTGCGCAGCCTGCAATCCCGGGCGCGCCGGTTGTCCCTGCGGTTCCCGCAGTACCGGCACAGCCAGCACAGCCAGCACAGTAACGGTAATCTTTACGGGCGCAACGTTTCGGCTTTGCGCCCCTTACTCCCTTCAAACTCCCGCGTACATTCCCTGCAAAAGATTGATTATTGATATTGGTTTTTCACGCCATCCTTTACCCTGCGCCAGAGGTTTATCATCAATCCGTCTGAATTTACAGGGAAACGCCAATGCTCAATGTCCCGCCTGCCGTGATTCACCAACCACGCAGCCAAAACCCCTATTGTACGACTGTCGACACTCTCCCGACCGCGACTTATACCTGGGTTTATGGCCTGTCCGCGCTGGCCCCTGTCGAAAACAGCGCTAACATGCTGAATTCGTCTCTTCATCGGGAAGTTAACGAAACCTTGCTTCCAATCCCGCAGGATGACCTCAATGCGCCGGAACGGGCTTGTCAGTCACTCTTATCTGCGCTGAAAACGGTGCGTAATTGTTTCGGCAACGGGTAAAAGCGAATGATAAAACCGCGAGTCTGGCCGAATGGTCTATTTAAACAGCGCTTAATTCGGAACGGCGTGTTACCTAACGTTAAAAACGCTATAATACTTTGCACTTTATTGACGATAAAAATGGGTGCTGCCAATGATTGATTCTCGACTTCCGCTTACTGATATTCACCGCCACCTTGATGGTAACATTCGTGCCCAAACCATCCTCGATCTGGGTCGTCAATTCAATCTTGCCTTGCCTGCCAACGATTTGGAAACGCTGCGTCCACATGTTCAGGTCACCAAAACCGAGCCGGATCTGGTCAGTTTCCTGCAAAAACTGGATTGGGGCGTTGCCGTTCTGGGCTCGCTCGATGCCTGTCATCGCGTCGCGCAGGAAAACGTCGCCGATGCGGCGCGAGCCGGTCTGCATTACGCCGAGCTGCGTTTTTCCCCCTATTATATGGCGATGAACCACAAGCTGCCGATCGACGGCGTGGTCGAGGCCGTCATTGACGGCGTGCGTCGCGGTTGTCGCGATCACGACATCGACGTCAATCTGATTGGCATTCTCAGCCGCACCTTTGGTGAAGATGCCTGCGTTCAGGAACTCGAAGGATTACTGGCGCACAAAGACGGCATCACTGCGCTGGATTTGGCCGGTGATGAACTGGGTTTCCCGGGCAGTCTGTTCCTGGATCACTTTAATCGTGGCCGCGATGCCGGCTGGCAGATAACGGTGCATGCGGGTGAAGCCGCTGGCCCTGAAAGCATCTGGCAGGCCATTCGCGAGCTGGGCGCTGTGCGTATCGGGCACGGCGTCAAGGCCGCAGAAGATCCGGAGCTGATGGATTTCCTCGCCAAGCATCAGATTGGTATCGAGTCTTGCCTGACGTCGAATATTCAAACCAGCACCGTTTCTTCCCTGGAAAAACACCCGCTGGCGACGTTCCTGCGCCACGGCATTCTGGCTTCCATCAATACCGACGACCCTGCCGTGCAAGGTATCGAGATTGGTCATGAATATCAGGTTGCCGCGCCGGCAGCAGGACTCACACCCGCCGAAATTCGTCAGGCGCAGGAGAACGGCCTTAATATGGCCTTCCTCAGCGAAGCCGACAAACAACGTATCCGCGTTAAGGTACAGGGTTAAGCGCACCACTGAAAAACAAAAAGGCCGCCTGATAGCGGCCTTTCTTTTAAGGTTCAACGTGTTGATTATCTAGCGATTGCTGCACAATAAAGGTGTGCAATTCTGGATGAGGAACAGTGCCGTTATTTGGGCACCGCCAGCGCTTTTTGTTGCTGTGCAGACTCGATGCCCAGCTCAATCAACTCCATCACTTTAATCGCCTGTGACGCTGTCACGGGGTTTTTACCTTGCCCATTAATGGCATCGCGTACGCCCGCATAGTAAGCCGGATAATTCCCCGGAATAGTAAGCAGCGTTTTTTCGGCCATCACGTCTTCATGATGCAGCGTGACCACGCCGTCGCGCATATCATAACCCCAATCGGGTTGCGGCAGACGTTCTCCTGCTTTCAGTCTGTCTTCCTGAGGATCCAGACCAAACTTCACAAAGCTGCCTTTTTCACCCTGAACAGTGAATCGCGGCGTTTCACCCGCGGCATAAACGGTGGAATGCAGCACCACGCGACGTCGTGGGTAGGTCAGCACGGTATGGAAATAATCCACTGCCTGCGCACCGGGGCGCAATTTTGCCTGATCGGAGTAAATGCTGTCCGGCACACCAAAGAGTTCCAGCGCCTGATCCAGCAGGTGCGAACCCAGGTCGTACCAGATTCCACTGCCGAGATCGGCCGTTTCACGCCAGCGCGTTTTGACTTCTGGACGAAAACGGTCGTAATGAGATTCGAAATAGAGAATCTCGCCGAGCGTTCCCTCTTTGATAAGCGCTTTTAGCGTCAGGAAATCTGCATCCCAGCGGCGATTATGGAATACCGACAGCAGCTTTCCCTGCTCTTCGGCCAATATGTCAAGCGATCGGGCCTCGCCCAGCGTGACGGTAAAAGGCTTGTCGACAATGACATGCTTACCCGCTTCAAGCGCCTGTTGCGCCAGCGAAAAGTGGGTGGTGTTGGGGGTAGGAATCACCACCAAATCAATCGAGGGATCGTTGAACACTTCCTCGGGAGAGGCGACGACGTTGACCGATGGCCAGTCGACGTTCACTTTCGAGGCATCGCTGCTCGAAACAACGGCCAATTCGAGTCCCGGCGTTCCCGCAATCAGGGGTGAATGAAACGTTTTACTCGCAAAACCGTAGCCAATCAGTCCAACACGAAGCGCAGCTGTCATCTTTTTATCCCTAAATTCGTGGTAAGCGTGCTGCCTAGTGTAGCGTAAATGGCCCGGTCGAGATCAATCAGACTTTGGCGCAAGTTATTCTTATGCGTAATTACGGGCATTAAAAGCTGTAAGTGGCAGCGTTTTCATTTTCGCGATAAGGCTTGGCCGGATAGTTGATTTCGATACTGCGGCGGCGAAAATCGCTCGGGCTGACGCCAACGCGTTTGCGGAACACCCGCGAGAAATACAATTGATCGTCATAACCGACTACGCGGCCAATGGTCGCTATCGATTCCTGAGTGGTTTGCAGCAGCAGTTTGGCGCGGATAACCCGTTGATCTTCCCGCCAACGCAGAATATTGATACCCACCTGTTCGCGGAAAAGGTGCGCAAGACGCGACGGCGAAAGACAGACATGGCGCGCCACTTCGTCAATGCGCAACTCGCCCGCCAGATTACCGGTAATAAACTGACAGGCCTCGATGACGCGCGGATCCATGATTTTTTGCGGGCTTTGCGGGTCTTCTTCCATCGCTCTCAGCAGCAGGCGCTCCAGCAGATTCATCCCTAACTCTTCACCAAATCGCCGCCCCGATTTTTGCGTCTGCTCGATGTTGGCGAACAGGCGATCAAACTCCAGCAGCAGCGTGTTGTTCGGCAACGAGAGTCGGCCCACTTCCCGCGTTTTGCTGTGCCACTCCAGCCAGTCGGCCCAGTAGGCGCGGGGGCGGAAATAGACCCAGCGATGATACCAGCAATCGCTGTTGGCCGAACGGCTGTAAAGATGGCGCGCCTTGGGCGGAAACAGCAGAAGATCGCCCGGATTGCAGTAGAAAGTGTCTTCGCCATCAAACACTTTGCCCTGCCCCTTGACGGTCAGATTCAGGATGTAGCCTTTCATTCCGCCAGGGCGGTCGATGGAAAAATCAAGCGGACCGTCGGCCAGAATCGGCGTCATACCGGCTACCAGATAGGCATTGAAACTGTAGCCCGGAAGCAGCGGGTTGGACTGTTGGTCCTGAATCATGCGGTGATACATCGAGCCTCCTAAAATCATCACGTCGGGTCCTACCATTCTATCGGGCAATAAAATTACTGCCCATTTGTGTTAAAAAAATGTGAAGGAAAGTCACTTTTATGGACTTTTTTCCTTCCCGTGAGTCATTCAGACGCTGAAATCGTTTACACCGCGCGTTTGGCCTTCTGTTTGTAGCGGTCGAAAATCACCGCCGCCAGCAGGATCAACCCACGCACCACGTACTGCGAGAACGGCGAAATGTTTAGCAGGTTCATCGCATTCTCGACCGTTCCCAGAATCAGCACCCCTGCCACTACATAGGAGATTTTGCCGATGCCGCCCTTGAGCGATACGCCACCAAGCACGCAGGCCGAAATCACGATCAACTCATAGCCCAGCGAGGTCATCGGCTGGCCGCTGGTCATACGCGACGCGAGAATGATCCCCGCTGCCGCAGATACCAGCCCCGAGAGCACGAAGATGATGATTTTGGTGCGCACCACCGGTACACCGGCGAGTCGCGCGGCCTCTTCATTGCCACCAATCGCCAGCGTATTGCGACCAAAGGTGGTTTTGTTGAGCAGCAGACCAAAGGCGATGAGGCAGCCTACGGTGATCCAGATGGGCGCAGGCAGGCCGAACCAGTTGGCGTAACCCAGCGCGAAGAAGCGCTCGTCTTCAATGCCGACCGCCTTGCCGTCGGAAATGATGTAGGCGAGGCCGCGCACAATCTGCATGGTCGCAAGCGTAGTTATCAGCGCGTTGATTTTCAGTTTCGCGATGACGAAACCGTTGACCAGCCCTGAAAGCATGCCAAGCAGCAGACCGGCACCTACGCCAATCCACAGGCTCTCGGTCATGTTGATAACCACCGCGGCGGTCACCCCCGCACAGGCAATCACCGAGGCGACGGAGAGGTCAAAATCGCCCGAGGCCAGACAGAACAACATGCCGCAGGCGACCATGCCCGACATCGAGATAGCCAGCCCCAGCCCTTTCATATTGATGAACGAGCTGAAGTTGGGCACAAACAGCGTGCAGGCAAGGAACAGCGCCGCAAATACCACCAGCATGCCGTAGCTGTCCCAGATGCGCATCAGGCTCTGGCCCCCGCGCGCGGCCGCATTCGGCTGCTCGGGTTTGGTTGAATTGGTTGTCATACTGGACATCATTTAACTCCTGCTCGGAAGCGCCGGGGCAGCCTCCGCAATGGTGTGGGATTAGTTAACAGGTCAACATGCAATAAAAGCTGGCGTTGGCAATCAAGTCAGTTCCGGGGTTCGCAGCATCGCCATCCCCAAGGCTTTTTCTTCTGTGGCGTCGTCATGCGTCAGTTCGCCGGTTATCTCGCCTTCGCGCATGACCAGGATCCGGTCGGCGAGTCCCAGCACTTCAGGCAGATCGCTTGAGGCAAACAGCACCGCAATCCCCTGTTTTGCCAGCGCATAAATGACATTGTAAATCTCGTGCTTCGCGCCGACGTCGATACCCCGCGTCGGTTCATCGAGCAAAATGACCTTCATCTCTTCCGACAGCCAGCGGCCGAGAATCGCCTTCTGCTGGTTGCCGCCCGACAGATTCATAATCAACTGTTCAGGACCGGGCGTTTTGATGTTGAGCGCCGTGATTTGTTTGCTGGCGTTGATTGCCTCCCAGTGATTGTTGATAAGGCAACCGGCCTTGAGGCTTTTGCGTCGCGCGCTGATGTTGATATTGTCGCGTACCGAGTGCACGGGAATGATGCCGTCCGCCTTGCGGTCTTCAGGGCAAAGCATGATGCCCTGACGAATCGCGTCGATGGGCGTGGTGATGTTCAGCGTTTTACCGTCCAGCAGAACGCGCCCCGAGGTGATTTTAGTGCCGCCAAACAGCCCTTTCATCAGTTCGCTGCGCCCGGCGCCGACCAGTCCGAACAACCCGACGATTTCACCCTGCCGCACCGTCAGGCTAATAGGCGTTTTCACCCCCGGTGCCTTGACCGCATCAAGTTCAAGACGCACCTCGCCATGTGGACGCGGCTGATAGCCGTACACATCGCCGAGATTGCGCCCGACCATCGCCTGCACCAGAATGTCGTGGTTAACCTGCTGCATGTCTTTGAATGTCCTGACATAGCGACCATCCTTGAACACGGTAATGGCATCGCTCAGCGCAAAAATCTCCTCCATGCGGTGTGAAACATACAAGATGACGCGCCCCTCGGAGCGCAGTTCGCGAATCACTCGAAACAGCTGCTCGATTTCACGGGCCGAGAGTGAACTTGTAGGTTCGTCAAAGGCAATCACCTTGGCATTGCGCGCCAGCGCCTTGGCAATCTCCACCATCTGCCATTGTCCAATCGAGAGATACTTGAGCGGCGTGTCGGGGTCTATATCCAGCCCCAGATGCTCAAGCTGCAACTTGGCCTCATAGCGCAGCAGTTTGCGATTAACCCAACCGCGACGGCTCGGCAACTGCCCCAGATAGATGTTTTCCGCCACCGTCATTTCCGGCACCAGATGCAGTTCCTGATAGATAATGGCGACGCCTGCATCCAGCGCATCGGTGGTATGGACAAAATTCACCGGCTGACCCTTGATGAGAATCTGCCCCTGGGTCGGGCTGTAGAAACCGCTCAGGATTTTCAGCAACGTGGATTTCCCCGCGCCGTTTTCCCCCATCAGGGCGTGGATCTGTCCGGCGTAGCAGTCAAAGCTGATGCCATCCAGCGCCTTGACGCCGGGAAAGGTCTTGCCTATCCCGTCAAACGTCAGGTAGGGCTGGCGGGTATCGAACGTGTCCAGCGACGGATTGAGCGCGGCTGACGATGTTAAAGAGAGCGAAGACATAGCGGTAACCCTTTATCTAATGACAGGGGATACGCCAGTGAATGCGCGTATCCATCAGACTATTTGCCGCCCAGCCCTTTTTTATCGAGCTCGGTCTTGAAGTTGTCGCGCGTGATAAGCACCACATCGGTGACTTCCGTGAATTTCGGCGGCTCGACGCCTTTGTTCACCCAGTCATTCAGCATCTGGATACTTTTATAGCCATGTACGTCCGGGCTTGGCAGCAGCGAGCCATAGAAACCGGTCTGTTCGTTTTTCGACAGTTCATTGACCGCATCGACGCCGTTGATGCCGATACCAATCACATTGGCCGCCTTGAAGCCCTGACCTTCGGTGGCACGCACGCCGCCGAGCACGGTGTTGTCATTCATGCCCAGAATCAGCCAGTTTTTCACTTTGGGATGCTGCACCAGCAGTGAGTTGCCTGCGTCGAGTGCACCCGGAATGTCATTGGATTTGGTCGGCACCTTGAAGATTTGCGCGGCCGGGAAACCGGCGGCTTTCAGCGCGTCCATCGAGCCTGTCGTGCGGCGGCGCGCGGTGTCCAGCTCATCGGCGGTAATCGCCATCACGCCCGTGTCGGCCACATTCCAGCCGCGTTTCTGCATCTCTTTGTACAGTTCCTGCCCCTGGCGTTCGCCGATTTTGCTGGCCGCCATCATGACCAGCGGCACGTCTTCCATCGGTTTACCCTTGGCATTCACAAACTGGTCATCCACGGCGATAACTTTCAGGTCGTAACTGCGCGCCTTGACCATGATGGCCGGCCCCAGTCGCGGGTCGGGCGTACAGATAACAAAGCCTTTCGCGCCGTTGGCCGCCAGACTATCGATAGCGTTCAGCGTTTTTTCACCGTCGGGCACGGCAATCTTGATGACCTGGAAGTTGAGATCTTTCCCGGCTTTATCGGCAAACTTCCATTCTGTCTGGAACCACGGCTCCTCCGGCTGCTTGACCAGAAATCCCAGCTTCATGGAATCTGCTGCCATAGCCGAATGTGACATAACGGCCGCCAGTCCAACCGCTGCCAGCGCCTTAGTGAATTTATGCATGATGGTCTCCGACTTTTTATTGTTGTTACCCGCAGTTATACCTACAGGCATGAAAACGTTATCAGTAAGGATCGTGTCAAAAAAAAACCGCTAATAAACCACGCTGTAGGGGAATTCATTAACGGATTGAGATAAGACGAGATAAGTTTTAACCGGAATTTTTTCCGAATATGGAGAGCGTTATCACAATTTAAAATTGCAGCCAATCTGTGCATATATTTAGCAAATTCAACCAAGCAGCCAGTTTATGACCGGCTTCACATATCTTTCATAAGGAGCAGGAAAGTACATACTTCCAGCAGGTGCCTCCTCACTCTCGCCGTCATGCCTCTCTTAAGGTTATCAACAGCAAAAGTCAGCCGCCTGCAGGCTGATGCGGTCCTATAACTTCGGGGGAATTAACCATGGCGCAAGGCGCGATTGCTCTTGGTCTGGATTTTGGTAGCGACTCGGTGCGGGTTCTGGCCGTGGATTGTCACAGCGGTAAAGAGATAGATACGGATGTGGTGTATTACCCTCGCTGGCAGGAAGGCTTGTATTGTCATGCCGCAAAAAACCAGTTTCGGCATCACCCCCTCGACTATATCGAAGCGATGGAAAGCGCCATCGTCAATCTGGTGGCGCGACTGGGGCCGGAACTCAGCGCGAAGATTGTAGGTATCGGCGTAGATTCCACCGGTTCGACACCCGCGCCGGTGGATGCGCAGGGTCGAGTGCTGGCGCTGCTGCCTGAATTTGCCGGCAACCCAAACGCCATGTTCGTGTTATGGAAAGATCACACCGCGATAGCCGAGGCCGAAGAGATAAATCACCTGTGCCGCAGCGGTCATTTTGCGGATTACACCCGCTATATCGGCGGCGTTTACTCCTCGGAGTGGTTCTGGGCCAAGATTCTGCATGTATCGCGTCAGGACAGCGCGGTGCGCGAAGCCGCCGCCTCCTGGGTGGAACTCTGTGACTGGGTGCCCGCCCTGCTTTCCGACACCCTCGCCCCTTCGCAGATGGCGCGCGGGCGGTGCAGCACGGGTCACAAGATGCTGTGGCATCCTTCCTGGGGCGGTTTCCCGCCACGCGAATTTTTTGCTGCGCTGGACCCGTACCTGGTCGAAGATCTGCCTTATCCTCTGTTTATCGACACCCAAACCGCCGAGAAGCCCGTGGGGACGCTCAGCGCAGAATGGGCGCAGCGTCTTGGTTTGCCGCAAAGCGTGGTAATTTCGGGCGGCGCATTTGACTGCCATATGGGCGCGGTCGGCGCGGGTGCGCAGCCTTATACGCTGGTCAAGGTGATTGGCACCTCAACCTGCGACATCCTGATAGCCGACAAGGCGCGCGTAGGCGAACGCGCGATAGCCGGGATTTGCGGACAGGTCGACGGCAGTGTGGTGCCCGACATGGTCGGCATGGAAGCGGGACAATCCGCGTTCGGCGATATGTACGCCTGGTTCAGCCAACTGCTCGGCTGGCCGCTTGAGCAACTCGCGAAGGCGCATCCCGAACTGAAACCCCAGATTACAGTGATGAAAAAGACGCTGCTGGCCGATTTGACCACCGCATGGGCCGCCAATCCGACCCTCGACAGCCTGCCGCTGGTTCTGGACTGGTTCAACGGTCGCCGGACGCCGTTTGCCAATCAGCGACTGAAAGGCGTTATCACCGACATCAACCTGGGCACGCAGGCGCCTGAACTGTTTGGCGGTTTTATTGCAGCCACCGCCTTTGGCGCCCGCGCCATCATGGAATGCTTCGAGCAACAGGATATTCCGGTGGAAAACGTGCTGACGCTTGGCGGTATTGCACGGAAATCGCCGGTCATCATGCAGGTGTGCGCCGATGTGATGAACCGTCCGCTGCAAATTGTCGCCTCGGATCAGTGCTGTGCGCTGGGTGCCGCCATCTTTGCCGCCTGCGCCGCCGGAGAGTTCGCCACCATTCCCGAAGCCCAGCAGTCGATGGCCTGCCAGATTGAACAGACCTTGCTGCCGGATCCCGAACGCGCTGCGCAGTTCCAGCGGTTGTATGAACGCTATCAGCAGTGGTGCGCGGCCTCCGAGCCGTTGTTTGCGGCCTCTGTTCCCGCTTGATTCCCGCGCCGGGGCGACCCGGCGACACCTCACCTTTTTCATGCACTTTCAGGAGTTATAAAATGGACGCATTCAAACAACTCGAAGTCTGGTTTGTTATCGGCAGTCAAAATCTTTACGGCGCAGAGACGCTGCGTCAGGTAAAAGAGAATGCCGAAAACGTGGTACAAGGCCTGAACCATTCAGCAGGGCTGCCCGTCAAGCTGGTGTTGAAACCGCTGGCCACCAGTCCCGACGAAATCACGGCCCTGTGTCGCGATGCCAACTACAACAAAGACTGTATCGGGTTGATAACCTGGCTGCACACCTTCTCTCCGGCGAAAATGTGGATCGCCGGACTCAGCATTCTGCACAAGCCGCTGATGCAGTTTCATACCCAGTTCAATGCCACCATTCCGTGGGACACCATGGACATGGACTTCATGAATCTTAACCAGACCGCGCACGGCGGCCGCGAATTCGGCTTTATCGGCGCGCGGATGCGCCAGCAGCACGCCGTGGTGACAGGGCATTGGGAAGATAAAGAGAGTCATCGCCGTATCGCCCAGTGGATGCGCGTTGCCGCCGCGAAAAATGAAGGCCAGCAGCTGAAACTGGCCCGTTTCGGCGACAATATGCGTGAAGTCGCCGTCACCGAAGGGGACAAAGTCGCGGCACAGATGAAGTTTGGCTACACCGTGAGTGCCTATGGCGTTGGCGATTTGGCGGCGGTCATCGACGAAGTGAGCCGTGGCGATGTCGACACCCTGATTGAAGAGTATGAAGCCACCTACCAGTTGACCGACGCGGTTAAACTCCATGGCGACAAGCGCGAAAACCTGATCGACGCCGCCCGTATCGAACTTGGCATGACCCGCTTCCTCGAACAGGGCGGATTCAAAGCCTTCACCACCAACTTCGAGAACCTCTACGGCATCAAGCAGCTGCCGGGTCTTGCAGTACAGCGACTGATGCAGAAAGGCTATGGTTTCGGCGGTGAAGGTGACTGGAAAACGGCGGCCCTGCTGCGCATCCTGAAAGTGATGGCGAGCGGATTGCAGGGCGGCACTTCCTTTATGGAGGATTACACCTACAACTTCGAGGCAGGCAACGATTTGGTGGTCGGCTCGCATATGCTTGAAGTCTGCCCGAGTATCGCTACTTCGCAAAAACCGGTGCTTGATGCGCAGTTCCTTGGCATAGGCGGCAAGGCGGATCCCGCGCGCCTTATCTTCTCTGTACCGGCAGGTCCGGCGGTGAATGCCTCTGTCATTGATATGGGGGACCGTTTCCGCCTGCTGGTGAATCTGGTTGATACCATCGAGCAGCCGAAACCGTTGCCGAAGCTGCCGGTCGCCCGCGCAATCTGGAAGGCGCAGCCGTCGTTGGCAACCGCGGCCGAAGCCTGGATTCTGGGCGGCGGTGCGCACCATACAGTGTTCTCGCAGGCGCTGGATATCGACTATCTACGTCTCTATGCCGAGTTGCATAACATCGAAATGCTGGTGATTGACAATGACACGACCCTGCCCGCGTTCAAGGATGCGCTGCGCTGGAACGAAGTCTATTACAAGCTGTGCGCCAACTGATTAAACCCGTAATAACATTGTCTTGAAACCCTTAATAACTTTGTCTTGAAACCCGGCGCGGCGCCGTTTTCCGCCCCGGGTTTCATCCTTCCTCTCCACGAATTGATTATTCCTGCGCCATCCTCGCCCTGCCAACAGGCAAAAAGTGATAATTTTTACGCTGTTGCACCCCAATCACATGATCACGATAGCGACGAATCCTTTCACGCGTTAAGCTATCGCGCCTTGAATGTCCAAATCCGCCAGGTTGTGCAGGGTTTCTCGTTTTTAGACTGCGCCGGATTGTCATCAACTTGATTGAATAAGGTTTTTTATGTCGCAAACGTATGGCGCTCAGCGTATCGGTGGCTGGTTACTGGCTCCGATGGCTTACCTGATTGTCAACTTACTTAGTGTGGTCCTGATGTTATTCCTCTATTCGATGGCGATTTTCAAGCCCGAATCGCGGGAATATCTGGTCACCAATTCGCAGGCATTTACCTTGCAGTGGTATTTTTCAGTCGTGACGACACTCGCGATGGGCTTCTTTACCCTCGTCGTACTGTGGCAATTTTGCCGCAAAGACAAGGCGTTACCCAAGCTCTACATTATCTGGCTGCTGGTGACCGTGTTGCTTGCCGTGAAGGCCTTTGCCTTCTCGCCCGTGACCGACGATCTGGCCGTGCGCAATCTGTTATGGCCGCTATTGGCGACGGCACTTTTAGTGCCCTATTTTAAACGTTCGCGCCGAGTCAAAGAGACGTTCATTCTTTAGTTCCGGCAGGCAATAAGTATTCAGGTTACTGGTTTTCAATATTTTTTAGGCACTCTCTCATGACATCATACTTATTACTGTTTATCGGTACCGTGCTGGTAAACAACTTTGTTTTGGTCAAGTTTCTTGGGCTTTGTCCGTTTATGGGCGTGTCCAAAAAGCTGGAATCGGCGATTGGCATGGGGTTGGCGACAACCTTCGTAATAACCTTGTCCAATATCTGCTCCTGGATTGTCAACACCTTCATATTGATGCCGCTGGGTCTGGTTTATCTGCGTACCATGGCCTTTATTCTGGTTATCGCCGTGGTGGTGCAGTTCACCGAGATGGTGGTGCGCAAGACCAGCCCGTCTCTTTATCGCCTGCTGGGTATCTTCCTGCCGCTTATCACCACCAACTGTGCGGTACTCGGCGTGGCGCTGCTCAACATCAACCAGCAGTTCAACTTCATGCAGTCGGCGCTGTACGGCTTTGCCGCGTCGCTCGGCTTTTCGCTGGTCATGGTGCTGTTTGCCGCCATCCGTGAACGTCTGGTGGTCGCCGATGTGCCTGCACCGTTCCGGGGTTCTTCCATTGCCTTGGTCACCGCCGGTCTGATGTCTCTGGCCTTTATGGGCTTTACCGGGCTGGTGAAATTCTAATGTTCGAATTATGGGTTGCTATTGGAGCACTCAGCGCACTGGCGCTGGTGTTCGGCTTACTGCTGGGTTACGCCTCGCGCCGTTTTGCGGTCGAGGGTAATCCGGTTGTCGACCAGATTGACGATATTCTCCCGCAGAGCCAATGTGCCCAGTGCGGTTATCCTGGCTGCAAGCCTTATGCCGAAGCCGTCGCCAATGGCGATAAAATCAATAAATGTGTGCCGGGCGGCGAACCGGTCATGCTCAAGCTTGCCACGCTGCTGAACGTTGAACCACAGCCGATGGACGGCGACGCCATTGAAGCCGTGCCCGTGCGCCGTATCGCGTATATCGATGAAAGCAACTGCATCGGCTGTACCAAATGTATTCAGGCCTGTCCGGTCGATGCCATCGTAGGCGCGACGCGCGCGGTGCATACCGTAGTTTCCGACCTTTGTACCGGCTGCGACCTGTGTGTCGCCCCCTGCCCGACCGACTGCATCGAGATGCTGCCGATCAAGACCACCACCGCGAACTGGAAATGGGACATGAACACCATTCCAGTGCAAATGATTCCTGCGGAGTAACATGTTTAATCTGTTTGCTGCGCTCAAAAAAGAGAAAATCTGGGACTTCGACGGCGGAATCCATCCGCCCGAAATGAAGACCCAGTCGAGCCTGGTGCCGCTGCGCCGGCTGCCTCTTCCCGAGCGTTTTATCCTCCCTTTGCAACAGCATCTGGGACCTGAAGGCGAGCTTTGCGTCAAAGCGGGCGATCGCGTCCTGAAGGGTCAGCCGTTGACTGTAGGCCGTGGCCGAACCGTTCCGGTGCATGCGCCAACCTCTGGCGTGATTGCGGCCATTGAACCGCATATCACCGCGCATCCCTCTGGTCTGAAAGAGCTGTGCGTAATTATCGATGCCGACGGTGAAGACCGCTGGGTGGAACGCGCCGTGGTTGAGGATTACACCCAACTCGACGCGGCGGCGCTCAATCAGTTGATTCATCAGGCCGGGATTGCCGGTCTGGGCGGCGCAGGTTTTCCGACGGCCAGCAAGATTCAGGGCAGTCTCGACCAGACTCGCACGCTCATTCTCAATGCCGCCGAATGCGAGCCGTACATCACCGCCGACGATCGCCTGATGCAGGAGCACGCCGACGAAATTTTGCAGGGCACGCGCATTCTCTGCCATATGCTGCATCCCGAGCAGGTATTGATTGGCATCGAAGACAACAAACCCGAGGCGATTGCCGCATTCAGGAAAGCGATTAAAAAAGAGCAGCATGCAGGAGTCAAAATCGAACTGCGCGTGGTGCCGACCAAATATCCTTCGGGCGGAGCCAAACAGCTCACGCGCATTCTGACCGGCAGAGAGGTGCCCAAAGGCAAACACTCCTCCGCCATCGGCGTGCTGATGCAAAACGTCGGAACGGTGTTTGCCATTAAACGCGCCATTCTCGACGCCGAACCGCTTATTGAACGCGTGGTTACGCTGACCGGCGAAGCCGTGAAAAAGCCCGGCAACGTCTGGGCGCGTCTTGGTACACCCGTCGCCCATCTGCTGCGCGAAGCCGAGTTTACTCCGCCAAACCAGCAGAAAATGGTGATCATGGGCGGCCCGTTGATGGGCTTTACCCTGCCATCGCTTGACGTGCCTATCGTAAAAATCAGTAACTGCCTGCTTGCCCCATCCGAAAGTGAAATGGGACAGCCCGAGCCGGAAGAAGCCTGTATTCGCTGTAGTCTGTGTGCAGAATCCTGTCCCGCAGGGCTGCTGCCGCAACAGCTTTACTGGTTCAGCCGGGGGCAGGAGCACGAAAAAGCGCGCAATCACAACCTGTTCGACTGTATCGAATGCGGGGCCTGCGCCTACGTCTGTCCGAGCAACATTCCGCTGGTGCAGTATTATCGTCAGGAAAAAGCGGAGATTCGTGCACTGGATCTCGAAGCCTCTCGCGCCGCCGAAGCCAAGGCGCGTTTCGAAGCCAAGCAGCAGCGTATGGAACGTGAAAAGCTGGCGCGTGAAGAGAAGCACAAGAAATCTGCGGTCAAACTCAGCGATGAAGACACCGCTGCGCTGAATCCGCGCGTCAGTGCCGCCGCCAAAATCCAGAAAACCGATGAAACGCCGGTTGCGGATCCGCGTCAGGCTGCATTGGCTGCCGCTATCGCCCGTGCCAAAGCGAAAAAGGCCGAGGTCATCAAAGACGGTGAGGACGTGCCGGTCTCCAACGAGCCTATTGAAACTCCGTCGGATATGCCGGTTGAAGGCGACAGCAGAAAAGCGGCCGTTGCGGCGGCCATCGCCCGTGCCAAAGCCAAGAAAGCGGCGGCGGGTAATGCAGCCGACCCTGTTGGCAACAACGATGCAGCAGTGCCAGCGCCGCAGGTAGCAGACGCCGCGTCACCGCAAGGTGCAGAGGCCGAATCGCCGGAAGATAAACGCAAGGCGGCCGTTGCAGCAGCGATTGCACGTGCCAAGGCCAAGAAAGCGGCGGCGGCGGGTAATTCAGCCGAACCTGTTGGCAACAACGATGCAGCAGCGCCAGCGCTGCAGGTAGCAGACGCAGTGTCACCGCAAGGTTTAGAGGCCGAATCGCCGGAAGATAAACGCAAGGCAGCCGTTGCGGCGGCGATTGCACGTGCCAAAGCCAAGAAAGCGGCGGCGGAAACGCCTTCGCAGGACGCTGTTTCCGTGCCAGCGCCGCAGGTAGCATACGCCGCGTTACCGCAAGATTTAGAGGCCGAATCGCCGGAAGATAAACGCAAGGCGGCCGTTGCGGCAGCGATTGCACGTGCCAAAGCCAAGAAAGCGGCGGCCAGCGCATCTTCCGATGAAGCCCCTTCTGTGACAACGTCACCTGAAAATGAAGTGCAGGCAGTACCACAAATAGAAAGCGATCCACGCAAAGCCGCCGTAGCGGCTGCGATCGCCCGCGTAAAGGCCCGTAAAGCCGCTCAAGCTCAGACGTTGTCGAGCGAAATGTCGAACGAGGAATAAATGGCCTTTAGAATTGCGAGTTCTCCTTTTACCCATAATCGGCAGAGCACCAGCTCAATCATGCTGATGGTTGTTTTGGCCTGTATTCCCGGCATTGTCGCGCAGGTATGGTTCTTTGGTTATGGCACGCTGATTCAGATTGCGCTGTCCATTCTGATTGCCGTGCTGGCAGAAGGTGCCATATTACAGCTGCGCAAAATGCCCGTCGCCAAGCGTCTGGGTGACAATACCGCCCTGCTGACCGCCGTGCTGCTCGGCGTCAGCCTGCCGCCGCTTGCGCCCTGGTGGATGATAGTTATCGGCACCGTGTTCGCCATTATCATCGCCAAACAGCTTTACGGCGGCCTTGGACAGAACCCGTTTAATCCGGCGATGGTCGGCTATGTCGTTCTGCTTATCTCTTTCCCGGTGCAGATGACAACCTGGTTGCCGCCCGATGCTTTACAGGCGCATCCCGTGGGCTTTGTGGACTCGCTGATGACGATTTTCAGCGGCCATGATTCGCAGAACATGACCGCCTACCAGCTCCAGATGAATGTAGACGGCATTACTCAGGCTACGCCGCTGGACGGTTTTAAAACCGGTCTGCGTTCGGGTCATACGGCCGCGCAGGTGCTGGAACAGCCGCTGTTTAGCGGCGTGCTGGCAGGGCTCGGCTGGCAATGGATAAACCTGGGTTTCCTGCTGGGCGGTCTCTATCTGATGTGGCGTCGTATCATCAGCTGGCACATTCCCGTCAGCATGCTGGCGATGCTGACCTTTTGTGGCACGCTTGCCTGGCTGCTGGCACCGGAAGCCTATTCGCCGCCCATGATTGGTCTGTTCTCGGGTGCCACGATGCTGGGCGCGTTCTTTATCGCCACCGATCCGGTTACCGCTTCGACCACGCCGAAAGGTCGCCTGATTTTTGGTGCCTTGATTGGCCTGCTGGTATGGCTGATTCGTGCCTACGGCGGTTATCCTGATGGGGTTGCCTTTGCCGTACTGCTTGCGAACATTACCGTGCCGCTGATTGATCATTACACGCAGCCTCGTGTTTACGGCCATCGTTAAGGAAAGACTATGTTAGATACAATGCGCCGCTATGGCCTGACGCTGGCCTTTTTCGGCATCCTGATGACCGGAATGACTGCACTGGTCAACCTGCTGACCAAACCGACTATTGCCCATCAGGCGCTGTTGCAGCAAAAATCGCTGTTTGATCAGGTGATTCCCGCAAGCGTGTATGACAATAACATGCAGCAGGAGTGTTACAACGTCACTAATGAGTCACTGGGTACAGCCACTGCGCACCATATGTATGTCGCGCGTAAAGGCGGTGAGCCGGTTGCGGCCGTGGTCGAAACCACTGCCCCCGACGGCTATTCCGGTGCCATCCAGCTCTTGGTAGCGGCAGATTTTCATGGCAAGGTATATGGGACGCGTGTCCTTGAACAACATGAGACGCCGGGCCTCGGCGACAAAATCGAAGTCAGAATCTCGGACTGGATCAAAAGTTTTGCTAATCAGACAGTTAACGGTGCCAATGACGGGCGCTGGGCCGTGAAGAAAGACGGCGGCATGTTTGATCAGTTTACGGGTGCTACTATTACGCCTCGGGCCGTGGTCCGCTCGGTAAAACGTACCGCCCTGTTTATCGAAACTGTGCCTGCGCAGCTTTCCCACCTCACCCCTTGTGGAGCACATGATGAGTGAAGCAAAAACACTAATCGTTAACGGGTTGTGGAAAAACAACTCCGCCCTCGTTCAGTTATTGGGCCTGTGTCCACTGCTGGCGGTCACCTCTACGGCGACCAACGCCCTTGGACTGGGCCTTGCCACCACTCTGGTGCTGACCTGTACCAATGCGATGATCTCCGCTTTCCGCCGCTGGGTACCAAGCGAAATCCGTATTCCCATTTACGTGTTAATCATTGCCTCTGTGGTCAGCACCGTTGAAATGCTGATCAACGCCTACGCCTTTGCGTTGTATCAGGCGCTCGGCATCTTTATTCCGCTAATCGTGACCAACTGTATCGTGGTCGGACGCGCAGAGGCCGTAGCCGCCAACAGCCCCGTACATCTTGCGGCGCTCGACGGCATGATGACCGGTCTTGGCGCGACCTCGGCAATGTTTGTGCTGGGATCACTGCGCGAGATTATCGGTTCGGGCGTTCTGTTCAACGGTGCCGACCTGCTGCTTGGCCCGTGGGCGAAAGTGCTTCGCATCGAAGTTATCCATCTCGATAACCCGTTCCTGCTGGCAATGCTGCCGCCGGGCGCATTTATCGGCCTGGGTATGCTGCTTGCCGGTAAATATCTGATAGACCAGCGGATGAAGGCCCGCGCTGCTGCACGCGCCGCGCATACGTTGCCCCATGGAAGCCATGAGAAAGCGTAATGAACAAGGAAAAACGCGTCAGTATTCTCGAGCGCCTGCGCGCCAACGATCCGCATCCGACGACTGAGCTGGTTTACACCACGCCCTTCGAGTTATTGATTGCTGTGCTGCTTTCCGCACAGGCGACGGATGTGAGCGTCAACAAGGCCACCGCCAAGCTTTATCCGGTAGCGAATACCCCGCAGGCAATCTGGGATCTCGGCGTTGACGGCGTCAAGGACTACATCAAGACCATCGGGCTGTTCAACGCCAAAGCCGAAAACGTCATCAAGACCTGTCGCATTTTGCTGGACCAGCATCAGGGACAGGTGCCCGAAGACCGCGCGGCGCTTGAAGCCCTGCCGGGAGTGGGTCGCAAGACGGCCAATGTGGTGCTTAACACGGCCTTCGGCTGGCCGACCATCGCCGTCGACACTCACATCTTCCGCGTGTGCAATCGTACCCGCTTTGCGCCCGGTGAAACGGTCGAAAAAGTCGAAGATCGCCTGCTCAAAGTGGTGCCCGCCGAGTTCAAGCTGGATTGCCACCACTGGTTTATCCTCCACGGCCGCTACACCTGCGTGGCCCGCAAACCGCGCTGCGGTTCGTGTTTGATTGAAGATTTATGCGAGTACAAGGAAAAGGTCGAGGTATAAAAAGGGTTTTCTCGTTTTAGATTTGGGAAATCTAAAGGCAAAGTTTGGTTTTTTAGATTGGGAATCTAAATACAACTTGCTGTTTTTATTGCAAAATTTGTTTTTAATTTCAAATCCAAGGTCAAAAGCAACGGCATGCGCTGCGCTTACTGGGCGGCGGCCCAGACCGCCCAAAGGGTGTGCCTGGGCCCACACCCTTTGGAATCCCGGGCCCTTTGCCCTCGCGACGCGATACG
>Ga0308159_1001116_pt1 | contig 43599 bp, 21 predicted proteins | sample PhyCR1_FD_201040 | JGI IMG/M metagenome (GOLD analysis project Ga0308159, IMG submission 201040) | Phyllosphere microbial communities from UC Gill Tract Community Farm, Albany, California, United States - DLSLC.R1 | ecosystem: Host-associated > Plants > Phyllosphere > Unclassified | place: USA... | reverse complement strand
ACAGCCCGGGCCGCGATCGGACGAAGCGGTATCTCATTAAATAACGTCCTGGCTGACCCACCGCCTCGTCCGAATCGCGGCCCGTACCGTCGTGACCTCCGGCGTCTCCCACAGGAATTGCGTCAAGACGGACAGCCGTGTTCGCTGTTGATCTTGCTTCTAAGTGCGCGGAACTTCAGCCGACACAAGACGCGACTTGGGTGCAGGCTGAACGCAGGCGGCGGGCCCACGGAGCGTCGCCGAAGCGAGGGTACGCTGACGAAGGAAGCGCCGAACCAGGAGCCAGGACCCTTGGTTACTTGGGGTCTTATCAAGTAACTCGCCGGAGGCGAAACGTTTCTGCCGTTAGGCAGAATCTTGGCTGACCACACCCTCACAGACACATAAAGCCCTAGCCGTGCCCCGCCACACAGACAAAAAAAGGCAGCACCCATCAAGGATGCCGCCCTTTTCGTATAGCCCGAAGTCTTAAGCCTTGGCGCGCAGCAACGCCTCAAGCTTCTCCTGATCGCGAGCAAACTGACGAATACCTTCAGCCAGCTTCTCGGTCGCCATCGCATCCTCGTTGGACGCCCAGCGGAACTCGCTTTCGTTCAACGTTTGACGCGGCTCACCGCCAGTGCCCGGCTTGAGCTTCTGCACCAGCGTGCCGGTGTCCTCGGACAGCTTGTGCAGCAGATCAGGGCTGATGGTCAGTCGGTCGCAGCCGGCCAGCTCTTCGATCTGGCTCAAGTTACGGAAGCTTGCGCCCATGACCACGGTTTTGTAGTCATTGGCCTTGTAATAGTTGTAGATGCGTGTCACCGACTTCACGCCCGGATCTTCGGCACCGACGAAATCTTTGCCTTCAGCCTTCTTGTACCAGTCGTAGATGCGGCCCACGAACGGCGAAATCAGGAACACGCCAGCGTCGGCACAAGCTTGTGCCTGAGCGAAGGAGAACAGCAGGGTCAGGTTGCACTGAATGCCTTTCTTTTCCAACTGCTCGGCGGCGCGGATGCCTTCCCAGGTCGAGGCCAGCTTGATCAGGATGCGATCGCGGCCAATGCCGGCCTTGTCGTACAGCTCGACCAGGCGCTCTGCACGTGTGATGCAGGCGTTGGTGTCGAAAGAAATGCGGGCGTCCACTTCAGTGGAAACGCGGCCCGGCACCACTTTCAAAATTTCCTGACCGATGGCCACGGCGAAACGGTCGCTCGCCAGTCCGATGTCGTTGTTCGCGCCGCTGAACGCTTCTTTCAGACGGTCTGCGTTGCTGTCGCTCGACGCGGCCTTGAGCAGCAGGGAAGGGTTGGTCGTGGCATCAACCGGCTTGAGCTTTTCAATGGCAGCGAAATCGCCGGTATCGGCAACGACGGTGGTGATCTTTTTGAGTTGTTCCAGCTTGGAAGTCATGAGCGTGCTCTGTCCTGTGGGTTTGATGACATTACCCGAGCGCCGCCGGTCACTCAAGGGCGTAAACCGCTGCGCATGCACTGATTTAGAGGGCCTGCGTTTGCGCAAACAGCTGACCTGTGCGTCAGCCATGACCCGGCACGACATGACCTTTTTTGCAGGTCAGTCCGGGCTCATGGTTGTCGGTTCCCGAGGAGGGCGGATACTCGATCCAGACTGGTTGGAGCGTGGATGCGACAGGTTGTTCCCGGCGCCTTCGTCTATTGTGCTGAGGACCGATTCAGGCGAGAGGGACCATCACCATGAAGAAACTGATCAATGACCCGCTGCGCGTCGTCGACGACATGCTGCAGGGGGTGGTGCTGGCCGCTCAGCGGCTGGCGTTGCTGGAAGGGGAAAACATCGTCGTTCGCCGGGATTTTCATACGCTCAAGGCCGACGGCAAGGTCAGTCTCATCTCTGGCGGCGGTGCCGGTCACGAACCTGCACATGGCGGTTATGTCGGCAGCGGCATGCTCACCGCCGCAGTGGCCGGGCCTGTATTTACCTCGCCCAGTGTCGACGCAGTGCTCAGCGCGATCATGACCGTCGCCGGTCCCGGGGGCGTGCTGCTGATCGTCAAGAACTATACCGGTGATCGTCTCAACTTCGGGTTGGCCGCCGAGATCGCACGGGCCGCCGGTGTCGACGTGGACATGCTGGTGGTCGGCGACGATGTGGCACTGGATGATGATGGCGGCCGGGTAGGTCGTCGCGGGATTGCCGGGACCGTGTTCATTCATAAGGTGGCCGGCGCGGCGGCTGAAGCGGGATTGTCTCTCAAGCAGGTCAAGGCCGAAGCCCAGAGAGCGGCGGCGGGGCTGTTCAGCATGGGGCTGGCCCTCGGCGCTTGCACCGTGCCCGCTGCCGGAAAGCCGGGTTTCACTCTTGCCGACGATGAAGTGGAATACGGCTTGGGCATCCATGGCGAAAGCGGTGTGCGTCGTGGCCATGTCCAGCGGGCGGGCGAAATGGTCAGGGTGTTGCTGGAGCGGATCGTCGAACAGGGCGACTTGAAGGCCGGTGAGCGGATCGCACTAATGGTCAATAACCTGGGCGGCACCGCGGTTCAGGAGCTGGACATCGTCGCGGGTGAGGCGCTATCAGGCTTCGCCAGCCGTGGTTTGAACGTTGAAGCTGTGATGGTCGGCACTTTTCTCACCGCTCTGGAGATGCCGGGATGCTCGCTGTCGGTCATGCGCATTGACGATTCGATGCTCGCGCGGCTCCACGCGCCGACCGATGCCGGTGCCTGGCCCGGCATGAGCACTCCCGCCCTGGACGTTGCCAGAGTACCTGCGGTCGCCACCGCCGAGAATCACTCCACTCAGGGCACCGAGTGGGCGCAACCCAATGCGCAGGTACTCAGGCGCGTCCTTCAGGCGATCAGCCGAGCCTTGCAGGATAACGAAGAGGTGTTGACCGAGCTGGATTCGGTGGTGGGCGACGGCGATATCGGCATCAGCCTCGCCCGTGGCGCGCGGGCCATCGACGAAGCGCTCGATACGCTGGCCCTTGACCGACCGGGTGTTGCGCTGCAGCAGCTGTCGGCGGTATTGCGTCGCGTGCTGGGCGGCACTTCGGGGCCGCTGTACGCAGTGTTCGTGCTGCGCGCGGGTGTCAGGCTTTCGGCTCACGCAGAGCCTGATTCGATTGCGGCCTGGGCCGAGGCGTTTCAGGCGGGGTGCGATGGCATGGCCCGGCTTGGCGGCGCCAGTGCGGGGGACAGGACCATGCTCGATGCATTGATTCCGGCAGCGGCTGACCTTGCCAGGCAGACCTCTGACGCCAGCGCGCTGGAGGCAGCCACGCAGGTCGCCATCGCCGCAGAATTCGGGGCCGAATCCACACGCAATATGCTTGCGAGCAAAGGGCGTTCGTCCTACCTCGGTAATCGTGCGTTGGGGCACATCGATCCGGGGGCGTTTGCAGTCACGGTATGGGCGCGGGCTATCGCGTCGGCGTTTGAAAGCTGATGTGCGACATAGCCAAAGGCTTACAGCGCGTCAGGCGAAGTCGCTCTATGAACTGAAACATTGGCGGGTTAACTTGGATCCATCAACTGAAGCAACGGAACCGCTTCAGCGATCAAGGATGATCAGCCATGGCGCGGAGCGCTGCCGACAGGAAGTTGGAATGGTGTTGAACTGAAAAACGACCCGCTTCGGCGGGTTTTTTTATGGCTGCAGATTTATCCATCACTCGCCGCTTGCACCGCTGCAATCGCTGTCTATCTCCTTCACCAGGGCGTTCTGCTGGAACAACTGCAGATGCACCTGGCATTTCGCACCGGACGGCAAGCTGATGCTCACGCTGTTGGCCGGCACTCCACTCTGAACGTCGCCCTGCTGATTGATGCTCGAAGTCCCGTGCACACTGCTCTGGCTGACCGTCATACGGTACTGCAGCGTCAGCGGCTCCGGGTTCTCGATGTGCGGACGGATCATCACCATCGCGCCATTGCGCTGGCTGTCGATCGATACCGCCAGTTGCGAAAAATCCATCATCGGTTTTACCTCTGGGTCGCGCTGGCTTTCATGTTATCGCCGTACTGAGTGACCGAGACGGTGCCGCCGGACCCCGCCTGATTGACGCTCGCCTGGTTGGACTGCCCGTACTGCCCGACGAATGCCTGATTGTAGGCGCCGTTCTGCACCACGCTGGCCGAGTTGTCGGTGCCGTGCTGGGCGACGCCGGTCTGGTTGTTGTTGCCCGACTGATTGACCTGCGCGCTGTTGTCCGAGCCGCTCTGCTGCGCGGTGATGGCGTTATTCGCACCGCTTTGATTGATCACGGCCTGGTTGCGATTGCCGGACTGGCTCTGGTTGATGCGTTGTGTCGCGCCGCTCTGATCGACCCGGGTCCGGTTGTTCGAACCGATCTGCGAAATCGTCGACACGCTGTTGCCGACGGTGATGTCGGAGTAGCGTTCCTCGCGCACCAGATCGGCTGCCTGGCACAGGGTGCTGCCAAGCAACAAAGCTGCGGCGACCCATGGATATCCGTTATTTCTGCGTGACATTCTTGTCTCCAGTCGGCAGCAGCTCTCTATCGGCTTCGGCCATTGGCAGGGTGGTCATTTGCTCGTCGTAGCTCTTCAGATAGCTCTGCAACAACGGCTTGTTCAGATCGTCGGGGTTCTTCAGGTTCCAGCTACCCTCGCGGGCACCTTGGGCAATCATGTGGATCAACGCGGTTTCGATGGCTTCGCGCACGCATTGCTGCACCGGCTCGTTACGCGACAAGCCCGTTTCCACTTCCAGCAGATGCTTGAGCGAAACGAACTTGAAGATGCCGAAGTCCACCTGAATCGAGAACACGGTCTTGGTGGTGGTAATGCTCTGGATGATGTCGCCGGTGCGGATGTCGATGGCGCGCAGGTTCACGGTCACCTGGTCCTGGCGGTACAGCTCCGAAGGTCCGATGCCGAGGTAGCGCACACCGATGCCGCCGGTTCTGACGTTGCTTTCATAGGCGACGATGGCGCCTTCGATGATCATGTTGGCAGGACGCAGGGCGGGCAGTTGGACCTGAGCCTGGTCTTGCGGTTGCTCCAGGGCGCGGATGATCTTGCGCTCGGTGAGCAGGTCTTGCAGGTTTTCGCGTTCCACCGGTTTGAACCAGCGCGAATCGCGCAGTGCGGTGATCAGCAGCGACGCGGCGCCCTGTGTCACCGACGTTGAAAACGAGCTGTCCGGCGACGGTTTGTATTGACCGGTCTGGTCTCGCAGCCCGTACACCGCAACGCTTATGGGGCCTGCCGGAGCGGGCAGGTGGGTCAGGTCACGCAGGCTCTGTGTAGGTGGCGAGAGCGTGGCCTTGGAAATGGTCGCAGCAGGACGCGAAGTGGCACAGCCGGCAATTAGCATTACGGCAGAGACAATCAATGTTAACGAACGGACGCGCATTCTTTTTCTTCCTACAAAGAAAACCCCGCCGGTGGCCCGGCGGGGTAAGACATCTTAGTGTTGGTAGACAGTTGCGACGTTGCCGCCACCGCCAGACTGGCTGACGTTGGCGACCATGTTGTTGCCCGATTGAGTTACGCCGACCACGTTGGCAGCGCTGAAAAAGCCCGAGCTCGAGCCAGTCTGGCTGACGGTCGCGCGGTTGCTGTTGCCGGTCTGCAACAGGGTTTCTTCGTTGTAGTTGCCAGTCTGGGTGCTGGACGCATAGTTGTTGTCGCCACGTTGCTGAACGTTGGCGTAATGCGAGTCACCGCTCTGGTACAGACCGGCGGTGTTGTAGTCCCCGCGCTGGGCTGCGGTGGCAGAGCTGTTGGTGGCGCTGGTCTGCTGAACGTTGCCCAGGTTGTTGTTGCCGTTCTGGGTCAGGTTGGCAGACGTGTAGATGCGGCTGTTCTGCTGCGAAACGTTACCGGTGTTGGAGTTGCCGGTCTGGCTCAGGCCAGCGGTCACGTTGCCCTGGTTGCCCTGTTGCGAGATACCGCCCAGGTTGTAGTTGCCCGACTGGGTGAGGGTCGCGCCGACGATGGTGTTGTTGCCCGATTGCGAGGTGGTCGCGGTGTTGTTGTTACCGTTGCCCTGAGTGATGCTGGCGCTGGTACGGGTGTTGGTGTCCTGGCCGATGGTCGCGGTGTTGTAAGCCGACGATTGATCCAGAGTTGCCGACTGGCCGAGGGTGTAGCTGCCGCCGGTCTGGTTGATCGCGCCGCTGTTGTTGTTGCCGGACTGCTTGGCAGCGGCGTTGTTGTAGTAGCCGCCCTGATTGATGTTCAGGGTGCTGGAAGTCGCGGTCTGGCTGATCGGGGTACCGGCGAAACGACCGGAAGCCTGGGTGCCGGCGTTGTTCTGGCCGCCTTTCTGGTTGACGTTGACGATCGAACCGGTCGCGCCTTGCTGGTCGACGTTCAAGCTGTTGCTGGAGCCGTCCTGAGTGGTATTGACGGTGCTGTTGTCAGCCATTGCAGCGCCAGACAGTGCAACCAGAACAGCGATAGACAGAAGGGATTTACGTGCGTGCATCATGAGCTTCCTTTTTCAGTTTTTATGCTTCGGGTTTGGGGTGTCGCGAACTTTTCTACGGCAGGTCTTACGGTTGATTCACTTGAAACTGGGTGGTCTGCCCGGTGTTCTTGTCGGTGGTGACAATCTGCAGCAGGCCGCCCTGAAGGTTGGTGATCGAGATGCGGAAGTCGGTGGTTTCCACGATCCCCGGTACCAACTGGCCATTGGGGCCGACGATGCTTGAGGTCACCGCCGAAGACACCCGGCTGAGAATCGCGCTCTGCAACATGCTGTTGAACTGGGTCAGCGCGGTCTGGCCAGAGGCCGAGGACGACGATTTTTCGGTGAAGTGGTTCTGCGCCTGGGCCTGGTTCAACAGCACGGGACCGTTGAGTGGGTTGCCACCGAACGAGGGGTTGTTGGGCACGTAGGCCAGTTCGCTGGCTTGGGCGCTGACAAATGCGCCGGACACCAGTGCCAGGCTGACTACGACCAGAGACATCCGCTGCATATCCATACCTTTCATAGTTCGTCGCGCCCCAGGTCCGGGTCGCCGAAAAATTGTGCGAGTTGGTAATCGAGAATCGCCTGGTAGACCTGCGCGGCGGCATCTGCACCGATCGCAGGGATCAAGGTGCGGTTGGGCGGCAGGAACATCGAAAACAGACGGCGATTGCCGTAGTCGACGAACACCTGGCTGCCAAGACGTGCGGTCGGACGTTCGCTGATGGCGACGGTGAACGTGCCGTCCTCGTCCTTGTCGCGCCAGGCGCTGGCAAAACTGTCGTAAAACGTACGGCCGGCCATGGTCATGGTCTGGCCGATGACAATGCCGCCGACATCACGGCGGTTGAGCGTGCGCTGTTGGTCAACCGTGGCGGAAGTGTTCACGCTCGGTTGTGCAAACAGCGGGGCTGTCACGCACAGTTGCAAGAACAAGACACACAAAGCTCGTGAATACGTCATGTTTGTAAGGTCGGTGACACAGAGTTGGTACTTGTTATATATGAATAATTCCTCTTTGCCACTACTCAACTAAAAATAAATTAATTATTTTTATTGGCGTCAAATTCCGTTCGGTTTTTTAGTTGGTTCAATAGAGCCTCAATGAAGGCTGGGGCAAAACCATGGCGTCAATTTAATATGTCCGTGATTAGGCCTAAGCCCCTGTGATCGTTGGGGTTTGGCGGGGCGGGGGTTGTGCTATCCGTTTGGGTGGTGCTCAATTTTATATATGGGGTGTTTAAGTTTTAATGTTGTCGGGATTTTTTTTAAAGCTTTGGTGGCCAGTTGTTTAAATGCTGGTGTCAACAATGCTTCCTATTTAAATATTTTCTAACTCGAGGCTCTTGCTAATACGGTCAGGCGCAAAGTATGTGTTTGTCACAGGAGGTTTGGAACTTTATCGTGCCGTCTAAGTTGTTTTCCTCTCGTCATCTTAAAAGCCTGACTTGCGCAATACCCGTCTGGGACGCGGGTGGGATCCAGGGTGGAACTTATAACGGGCCAACTTGAATACGTGTCCGATGTTCGCGCTGTAGCAAATGCGCACAAGAAAATTAGAATTTTTCTCATTCCTGAAACAGTTCGAGCAGCATTGAAAAGTGATGCCTCTACGCCACTATTTAATCGGACCCTTGGCGTTTCACCGCTTCGCGACAGTGACATTGCGTTACATGACCGGGCGCCTACAGCTTGATCGCCTGAACTGATAAACTGCGCGCCCATTACGCCTGACCCGCCTGACCGCCCAGATGCTGCCAATGACCGCTCCACGTACCGCCAGCCAGCCGACCGAACCTTCCCGCCGCTTTTCCGTGGCGCCGATGATGGACTGGACGGACCGCCACTGCCGATTCTTCCTGCGCCTGCTATCGAAGAACGCGCTGCTGTACACCGAGATGGTCACCACCGGCGCATTGCTCCACGGCGACAGCGAACGCTTCCTGCGTCACGATCAAAGCGAGCACCCGCTGGCCCTGCAACTGGGCGGCAGCAACCCGGCGGACCTCGCAGCCAGTGCGCGTCTGGCACAGGCCGCAGGTTACGACGAGGTCAACCTCAATGTCGGCTGCCCGAGCGACCGGGTGCAGAACAACATGATCGGTGCGGTGCTCATGGGCCACCCGCAACTGGTGGCCGATTGCGTGAAGGCCATGCGTGATGCCGTTTCGATCCCGGTGACTGTCAAACACCGCATCGGCATCAATGGCCGCGACAGCTACGAGCAACTCTGTGAATTCGTCGGCACGGTTCGCGACGCGGGCTGCACCAGTTTCACCGTCCATGCCCGTATCGCCATCCTCGAAGGCCTGTCACCCAAGGAAAACCGCGATATCCCGCCACTTCGCTACGAAGTCGCCGCGCAGCTCAAGCAGGATTTCCCCGATCTGGAGTTCATCCTCAACGGCGGCATCAAGACCCTTGAGCAATGCCAGGAGCACCTGAAAACCTTCGACGGCGTGATGCTCGGTCGCGAGGCGTACCACAACCCCTACCTGCTGGCGGAAGTCGACCGAGAACTGTTCGGCGGCAGCGAACCACAGATCACCCGCGCCCAGGCGCTGGCGCAGCTACGTCCCTATGTCGAAGCCCACCTGCGCGACGGCGGCTCCATGCACCACATCACCCGCCACGTGCTCGGCCTGGGCACCGGCTTCCCCGGCGCACGCAAATTCCGTCAATTGCTTTCGGTGGACATTCACAAGACCGACGACCCGTTGGGTCTGCTGGATAAGGCAGGGGAGTTGTTGGAGGGGCGATGAGGGGGCAATGTCGATCGGTCCAGTCCATCATTGGGCTGATCGAATGCCTCAAGGATCTAGCCCCCGCAACACGCGTCCAACTTCAGTCTGTACCTGATAAGCCGGCGCCTCCACCGCATTGAAATCCTGGGTATAGCGCTGGGCGAAGCCATTCACGCCCCATTCCTGATACTGCTGCACATGCTTGAGTTCGTGGGCCCAGAGGGCGACGTTGGTTTCTGCTGCTTCAGCGGTGCGGAAGACGATGATGTCGACCAGCGTCACGGCGCCGATATCGGGGTTTTGCATCATGGCGCTCGCGGCGCTGAGTTCGCCGTTGTCACCGACCTTATAAAGAGCTGCGTCGAGCACGCTGGGTGGATACCAGCGCAGCAGTTGCTCGCGGATGGCGTCGGGGATCGGCTGGGTGCCACTGATGGCCGCTTCGGCGCGGGACTGGCTGAGCCAGAGCGCCAGCGCCGGGCCCGCAACCTGTGTAATTTCGGTGGGCATGCCGCTGCCGAGGATCTGTCCGACGTCGGGAAGGCAGATGCAGCCGTTGAGGCAGATGGGTTTTTCGCCTGCCGGGCAGGAGGCGGGTTCGGCTATAGCGCTGCTGTTCAGGCAGAACAGCAGCAGGGCAAGGAAGATAACGCGCATCGGGATTCGGCAGTGTGCCCCTCTGTTATCGCCGTCCGGTGCGCGTACTCACATCCACCCACACCGCCAGCACCAGAATGCTGCCTTTGACGATCATCTGCCAGTAGCTGTCGACGTCGAGCATGGACATGCCGTTGTCCAGGCTGGTGATGACCAGCGCGCCGAGCAATGCACCATAAACGGTACCCGAACCGCCGCGCATCGAAGTGCCGCCGATGAAGCAGGCGGCGATGGCGTCGAGTTCGCCCATGTTGCCGGCCGAAGGTGATCCCGCAGCAAGACGCGCGGTGTTGACCAGACCCGCCAAGGCGCACATCACACCCATGATGCCGAAGATCCATAATTTGACTGCCTGCACGTTAATGCCCGACAGCCGCGTGGCTTCCATGTTGCTGCCCACCGAATAGATGCGGCGGCCGAACACGGTCTGGCTGGTGATGTAGCTGAACACGCCAAGCAACACCAACAGCAGCAGGACCGGCACCGGAATGCCGTCGTAGCTGTTGAGGGTGTAGACGAACCCGGCCAGCACCGCGCCGATGGCGACCACGCGCAACACATCGCGGACCAGCGAGTGCGCGGCCAGGCCATGCAACGCGCGATTGTGGCGCTGACGCCAGGTGAGGAACAGGGTCAGGGCGAACAGCAGAACGCCAAGCGTTACGCCTGCCAGCGGGGGCAGATAGCCCTGACCGACATAGACCAGTTGCGGCGAGACCGGCGCGATGGTGGTGCCGCCGGTGATGCCCAGCAAGATCCCGCGAAACGCCAGCATCCCGCCAAGGCCGACAATAAAGGAGGGAATGCGCAAGTAAGCCGTCATGCAGCCGTTGGCGAGACCGATCAACAGCCCGCACAGCGCAACGATTGCCAGATTCACTGGCAGCGGCACGTGATACACCACGTCGAGAATCGCCGCGACCCCGCCGAGCAAGCCGAGCAACGAACCCACGGACAGATCGATCTCGCCGCTGATGATCACCAGCACCATGCCGCAGGCAAGAATTCCGGTGATCGACATCTGCCGCAGCAGGTTCGACAGGTTGCGCGGGGTGAGGAAGCCACCCTCGGTCTGCCAACTGAAGAACAGCCAGATGAACGCGATGGCGATGACCAGCGCGAGCATCTTGTAGCGGGTGAAGAGTTGTTTGACCTGATTCATTTACGCGCTTCTCCCCACGACTTCTGGCCGATCATTATTGTCATGTCCTTGGTTTTGGCTGAGCGCAGCGGCGAGCACCTGCTCCTGGGTCAGATCCTGATTGACGAAGTCGCCGCGCAACTGACCTTCGCCGATCACCAGCACACGATCGGAAACGCCGAGCACTTCGGCCAGTTCCGACGAGACCATGATGATCGACACGCCATTTGCCGCCAGTGCGCCCATCAGCTTGTAGATCTCGTATTTGGCGCCGACATCCACGCCTCGTGTGGGCTCATCGAGGATCAGTACACGGGGTTGAGTCAGGAGCATTTTCGCCAGCACGGCCTTTTGCTGGTTGCCCCCGGAAAGACTGGTGATCGGCAGAAAAGGGCTGGCGGTCTTCAGGTGCATGCGCGCGATTTCCTTGTCGATGCTGCCCAGTTCCTTCTCGGCGTCGATGCGGGTCAGGTGCGAGAAACTGTCGAGCACCGCCAGGGTAATGTTCTGGCCGACACCAAGGTCGGGAATGATGCCTTGACGCTTGCGGTCTTCGGGGACCATGCACAGCCCGGCGCGAATGGATTTCAGCGGCGTGCGCGTATCGATCTGCTTGCCCTCCAGCCAGACTTCACCTTCGTAGCGACCGGGATAGGAACCGAACAGCGCCGAGACCAGCTCGGTGCGACCGGCGCCGACCAGCCCGGCAATGCCGAGAATCTCGCCGCGCTTGAGGGTGAAGGAAATATTGTCGACGCGTTTGCGTTTGGGGTTATCGACATCGAAACAGGTGAAGCGCCGGGCCTCGAAGATCACCTCGCCGACGTCGTGGGGCTCGGTGGGGTAGAGGTTGCTCATTTCGCGCCCGACCATCTGGGTGATGATCTTCGGGATGTCCATGTCGGCCATGGCCGTGGTCGCGATGTGTTTGCCGTCGCGGATCACCGAAATGGTGTCGCAGACCGCCGCCACTTCATCCAGTTTGTGGGAGATGTAGACGCAAGCCACGCCCTTGGCCTTGAGGTCGCGGATGATGTCCAGCAGCACGTCGATTTCCGAGCGGGTCAGTGCCGAGGAGGGCTCGTCGAGGATCAACAGTCGCGCCTGCTTGTTCAGGGCCTTGGCGATTTCCACCAGTTGCTGATAGCCGCCGCCGTACTGGGAAACTGGGAGCGAAACGTTCATGTCCGGCACTTTCAATTCGCGCATCAGCGCCTCGGCGCGGTGGATCATCGCCGGGTAGTTCATGCGCCCGCCGGGCAGGGTCAGCTCGTGGCCCATGAAGATGTTTTCCGCCACCGACAGGTCGGGGACGAGGGTCAGTTCCTGATGGATGATCACGATCCCGGCGGCTTCGGTTTCGCTGATGGACTGCGCCTTGAGCGGCTGGCCGTCCCAGAGGATTTCGCCTTCCCAAGTGCCGTACGGATAGACCGCCGACAGCACTTTCATCAGGGTCGATTTGCCGGCCCCGTTCTCGCCGCACAACCCGACGCATTCGCCGGGCCGCACCTTGATATCGATGCCGTTCAGGGCTTTGACACCGCCGAAGGATTTGACGATGCCGTTCATTTGCAGGAGGTAGTCAGACATTTGCGAGTTACTCGACACAAGGATTCAAGACCACCCCGCACGCACGGCAACCCTGGGTTGATCGCTGGCCTATTCAGACGGCGATCAACCTGTGGGAGAGAGCTTGCTCGCGAACCGGCCGGTACACCCACCACCTCTTCAGCGGTTGAAGTACAGCATTCGCGAGCAAGCTCCCTCCCACAGGGACGGGTTGGCCACGCCACGGCGCGGTGTCAGGACGAAAGCCGTTACTTTCCGGCGATCTGATCCTTGGTGTAGAACCCATCCTTTTCCAGCAGGTCGATGTTGTCTTTGGTCAGCGGGGTTGGGGTCAGGAGGATGGTGTCGACTTTCTTGGTGCCATTGTCGTACTGCGAGCTGAACGCCGGTTTCTCGTTACGTGCCAGTTGCACCGAGAGCTTGGCGGCTTCCGAGGCGATCAGTTTCAGCGGCTTGTAGACAGTCATGGTCTGCGTGCCGTCGATCACGCGCTTGACCGCAGCAAGGTCGGCGTCCTGCCCGGAGATCGGCACCTTGCCAGCCAGTTTCTGCGCGGCCAGGGCCTGAATCGCACCGCCGGCGGTGGCGTCGTTGGAGGCAACGATGCCGTCGATCTTGTTGCTGTTCTTGGTCAGGGCGTTCTCGACGATGCTCAGCGCCTCGGTCGGGTTCCATTCCTTGACCCACTGCTGGCCGACAATCTTGATGTCGCCCTTGTCGATGGCCGGCTGCAGCACTTTCATCTGGCCCTCGCGCAGCACCTTGGCGTTGTTGTCGGTTGGCGCACCGCCCAGCAGGAAGTAATTGCCCTTGGGCTGCGCCTTCAATACGCCCGATGCCTGCATCTCGCCGACCTTCTCGTTATCGAAGGAGATGTAGGCGTCGATGTCGGCGTTGAGGATCAACCGGTCATAGGAGACCACTTTGATCCCGGCCTTCTTGGCTTCGGCCACGGCGTTGGTCAGCACGGTGGCGTTGAACGGCACGATGACGATCACGTCGACGCCACGGGAAATCAGGTTTTCGATCTGGGAAATCTGCTTCTGTTCGTTGGCATCCGCCGACTGGACGAAGACCTTGGCGTCCATTTTTTCGGCCGCAGCGACGAAGTAGTCGCGGTCGCGGGACCAGCGTTCCAGGCGCAGGTCATCGATGGAGAAACCGATTTTCGGATGGGCCGAATCCGCCATGACAGGGAGGCTGAGGAGCGCCAGGGCACTGGCGAGCAAGGTGCGTTTCAGGTTTTTCATTGTGGTGCGTCCTTTTATTTTTGTTTGGGGGCACTTCCTGAGCGTGTACGTGTTGCCGGTAGAACTGTAGTGAGTCGCCGGGCGCCGCGAGCAACGAATTGTCGCGAGAATGTAACCGCCATATTTCGCAGGATCGCGGCGCCGGTTTCGGTTATCGATAGATGAATCTGTTCACCACGCCTTCGAGCATCTCCTGACGCCCACTGACCGCCTGCGGGTTGAGTTCATGGTTCATTGCGTGCAGCGCCAGAGACTCAAGGCTGAAATCACCGGACAGCACTGAGCGTCCGAACGGCTTGTCCCACCCTGCGTAGCGTTGATCCTTGAACTGCTGAACCTGGTCGTTTTCGATCATCGCCGCCGCACGTTCGAGGGCGAGCGCCAGGACATCCATGGCAGCAACATGGCCGTAGAACAGGTCGATTTCGTCAAGGCTTTGACGACGGACCTTGGAGTCGAAGTTGAAACCGCCGCTTTTGAAGCCGCCAGCCTTGAGAATTTCGTAGGTGGCCAGGGTCATCTCTTCGACGCTGTTGGGAAACTGGTCGGTGTCCCAGCCGTTCTGCGGATCGCCACGGTTGGCGTCGATGCTGCCGAAGATGCCGAGGGACGCCGCCGTGGCGATCTCGTGATGGAAACTGTGCCCGGCGAGGGTCGCGTGGTTGGCCTCGATATTGACCTTGATCTCCTTCTCCAGGCCGAACTGGTGCAGGAAGCCGAACACCGTGGCGCTGTCGTAATCGTATTGGTGCTTGGTCGGCTCCTGAGGCTTGGGCTCGATCAGCAGATCGCCCGCGAATCCAATCTTGTGTTTGTGCTCGACGACCATGCGCATGAAGCGCCCGAGCTGTTCGCGCTCACGTTTGAGGTCGGTATTGAGCAGCGTCTCGTAACCTTCGCGACCGCCCCACAGCACGTAGTTGGCGCCGTTCAAGCGTTTGGTGGCGTTCATGGCGCTGAACACCTGAGTCGCCGCATAGGCGAAGACTTCCGGGTCCGGGTTGCTCGCCGCGCCTGCGGCAAAGCGCGGATTGCTGAAACAGTTCGCGGTGCCCCAGAGCAACTGGATGCCGCTTTGTTCCTGATGGCGTTCGAGCTCATCGACCATTTGCGCGAAGTTGTGGCTGTACTCTTTCAGGCTCGCCCCTTCAGGCGCCACGTCGGTGTCGTGAAAGCTGTAGTAGTCGATGCCCAGCTTGGAGAAGAACTCGAACGCGGCATCGGCCTTTAAGCGCGCCAGTTCCATGGCATCGCCCGGCTTGATCCACGGGCGCTTGAAGGTGCCGACGCCAAACATGTCGGCGCCCGGCCAGACGAACGTGTGCCAGTAACAGGCGGCCATGCGCAGGTGCTCGCGCATCGGCTTGCCGAGGATGATTTTGTTGGCGTCGTAATGGCGAAAGGCGAGGGGGGAATCGCTGTTCGGGCCCTCGTAGCGAATCCTGTCGATCTCGGGGAAGCAGGGCATCGGTGTTTTCCTTGTTGTTCTGGGGGGAGCTGAATCTGTTCCGATACTAGCAACGGCCCACCCCAAGAAAATTATGAAAATCACCAACTCGGTGTTCGATTTTGAGTATTGAGATTCCTCTCGCGCAGGCCTAGTCTGTGCCGACCGGTTTCGCCGGTTCGGGAGAAAACAATGAAAACCGTCCCGCCCGTGCATCGAATTGCGCTGCTGTTCAATGGCGGCAAGATCTACGATCGCGGCATCATCACTGGCATTGGCAATTACCTCAGTAGCACGCGCGCATCCTGGGATCTGTTCCTTGAGGAGGATTTTTTGTGCCGGCTCAAAGGTATCGAGCGCTGGCAGGGCGACGGCATCATTGCCGATTTCGACGACCCGCTGATTGGCGAAGCGCTGGCGGCAAGCAAGTTGCCGGTGGTGGCGGTGGGCGGCTCCTACGAGGATGAGCGCGACTACCCGAAGAACATCCCCTATGTCGCAACCGACAACTTTGCCCTGATAAAGCTGGCCTACGAGCACCTGATCGAGGCCGGGCTGACCCGTTTCGCCTGCTTCAGCCTGCCCGAAGCGCAGAGCAATCGCTGGGCGCAGGAACGCGAAAAGGCCTTTCGCCGTCTGTTGCAGCGCGACGGCCTGCAGGGTGAGATCTATCGCGGGCTGAGCACCAGTGCTCCACTCTGGGACAGCGCTGTGGAACAGCAGATCGCCTGGCTGCAAAGCCTGCCCAAACCCATCGGCATCATTGCCGTCAGCGACGCCCGCGCCCGTCAGTTGCTGCAGGCTTGCCTGACCGCCGGGATCGCGGTGCCGGAGCAAGTGGCGCTGATCGGCATCGACAACGACCCGCTGACCCGAACCCTGACCCGCGTGCCTTTGAGTTCGGTGATTCAGGGCACGCAAAGCATGGGGCGCACCGCCGCAGCCTTATTGCATCAGATGCTGCACGGCATGCCCTCGACGACCCAGCAGATACTGGTGCCCCCCGAGGCGATCAACGTACAGGCCTCCAGTCTGCATCAGCCGCTGGGCAATCCTTACGTGATGCAGGCGCTGCACTTCATTCGTCAGTACGCGTGCCAGGGCATCAAGACTGCGCAAGTCGCGGGGTATGTCGGGGTTTCGCGCTCGTCTCTGGAGTCGCACTTCCGCAAGGAGCGCGGCTGCAGCGTGCATGACGAAATCCTGCGCTTCAAACTGGCGGCCGCAGCATCACGGCTGGAAAAGACTGATTCGGCCATCGCCGACATCGCACAGAATTGCGGCTTCAAATCCGCTCAATACCTGCACACCGTGTTTCGCCGAGAATTCGGCTGCACGCCCCGCGAGTACCAGCAGGAGGTCGCGGCGCCGCTTCATTGATTCGCCTTCAAGGCACGCCCGTGACGGCCGTGCCTGTACATAACAACGACAACATCACAGGAGTCATCGATGCATCCGATTCGTTTAGGGCTGGTGGGTTACGGCAAGATCGCGCAGGACCAGCATGTGCCGGCGATCTGCGCCAACCCGCAGTTCGAGCTGGTGTCTGTCGCCACCCTTGGCCAGCCATGCCCCGGCGTCGACAACTTCAGCTCGCTGGCCGAGTTGCTCGCCCATGGCCCGCAGGTCGACGCGATTGCCTTCTGCACCCCGCCGCAAGGGCGTTTTGCCCTGGTTCAGCAGGCTCTGGAAGCTGGCAAGCACGTGCTGGTAGAGAAGCCGCCATGCTCGACCCTTGGCGAGGCAATGTCGCTGATCGACGAGGTTGAGCGGGCAGGCGTCAGCGGGCTGTTCGCCTGGCATTCGCGTTTCGCACCCGGCGTGACCAATGCCAAAGCGTGGCTCCAAGGCAAGGCGCTGAAGCAGGTGCGTGTCGAGTGGAAAGAACAGGTGCGCAAATGGCACCCGGGTCAGGCGTGGATCTGGCAGGCGGGCGGGTTGGGCGTGTTCGATCCGGGGATCAATGCGTTGTCCATCGTCACCAATCTGCTGCCAGGCAAGTTGTTCGTTCAGTCTGCCGAATTGAGCGTGCCGAGCAACTGTCAGTCGCCGATTGCCGCATCCATGCAAATGCGTTCGGGTGAACAGGTGCAGGTCGTTGCCGAGCTGGATTTCGACCACAGCGACAACGAGCTCTGGCGCATCGAATTGCACACCGACGAAGGCATGATGCGGCTGGATTCGGGCGGCGCCCAGGTCAGCATCGATGGGGTGACGCAAGGGGTGTCAGAAGAGGGCGAATACCCGGCGATGTACAAACATTTCGCGCAGTTGATCGCTGACAAACAGAGCGATCTCGATCTGCAGCCGCTGCGCATTGTGGCTGACAGTTTCTTTGTGGGGAGCAAAGAGACCGTGGCTGAGTTTCACGAGTGATTGTGTCGCAGCGGGTGCCGATCTGATGGCCGCTGAATGACTTTGTGGGAGGGAGTTTGCTCGCGAAAGCCGGGTGTCAGATGCCTCTTCGTCACCTGACCAACCGCCTTCGCGAGCAAGCTCCCTCCCACAGGAAATCATGTCTGACGCGGGCCTAGAACTGCCCGACACCCGCCAGCGCAATGGAAAACGAGACGATCAGCATCAGCAGAATGGACATGTTGATGGACATTGGAAATCCTTGTTCGGGTAGTCAATGTCGCCATGATCGCGTTCTGCACGGTCAAAATGAACGGCGTTGTTGAGTATGTTGGCTATCGACACAATCGATAGTCCAAGCCTTTGATATGCCTGCGATGTTTGTGTTAGGGGCGATACATGGGCTCGAATTTAGAAATTCTTCAACATCTCCCAGAACGACGCACCCACGCCGGTGATGCTCTCACCGGCAATCAATCCGGCCGCTGCGGTGATCGCGAACCGTTCGGTAACGCTGGGCCAGCGGCGGCTGACGATCCAGGTCAGTACCGCGCCCAGTCCCATCATCATCGAGGTCGAAGCGGGGAGCACGAATGCCAGGCCAAGGGCTGCGGTGCTCGGCAGCCAGCGCGCCATCCGCTGCGGCAGCAGGCTGTCCAGCGCTCCCAGCACCAACCCGACGAAACCTCCAATGAAAATTGCCCAGCGAATCTGCGGTGACAGCGACTCCAGGCCGTGGGTCAGCGTCTGGGCGACGGCCTTCCAGGTAGCGACGGCGGGGGCCGGCCATTGTTCGGTGAGCAGCATGTGCTGTGGGTCTGGGATCAGCGCCAGATAAACCAGCACACCAACTACGCTACCGAGGAAAATCCCGATGCATTGAGCCATGACCTGTTTTTTCGGGGTGGCGCCAATCGCCAGCCCGACCTTGAAATCGTTCATCAGGTCGGTGGACTGCCCGGCGGCGCCACCCGCAGTATTGGCGCTCATCAGATTGATTGGCACCTGGCCCGGCGCGATAAGGCCGAAAGTCAGTTGCGACAGCTTGCCGATGGCGCCAATCGGCGCGATGCCGGTCGCACCGACCACCCGCGCGGCCACCACTGCCAGGCAGATCGCTAACGGAATGCTCAATAACGCCATCCATACGTCGATGCCGAACAATGCGGCTTGCAGGCCGACCACCAGTGCGATGGACAGCAGAAGCCCCAGTGCGGGCCCGAGGGAGAACGGCGCACGGGCGCGGGGCGTCTTCGGTTTCGATGCGTGCCTGGGGGATTTGAAGAGGCGGATGCCTAGCGCGCTCAGGGTGGAGCACACCATCAGGCTCACCCCCGGCCATAGCAGCCATTCCACCAGCTTGGCGAATTGCGGGCCGTTGGCGTCTGGCGCCAGCACCACCCAGCCTTCGCTGATCAGCCACGGCGCCAGAGCGCCCCAGGCCAGTAGCGCACCGAGGATCAGCGTCAGCCCCACCCGGATGCCGATGATGCCGCCAAAGCCGATCAGCAACAGTGACGGGTCCAGGGTGAAGGTCAGGCGTTCCAGCGTGGCCGTCGGCGCCCAGCGCGCAATCGCCCAGACGAAACCGTCGACCCATTTCACCAACCCTGAAAGCAGCGCGGCACTGAACAAGACTTTGATTCTGACCACTGCCTCTTGGCCGTGATGGTAAATGTGTTGCAGGGTTTCCAGTGTCGCCATGCCTTCGGGAAATTTCAGGCCATGATCGTTGAGCAATGTAGGTCGCAGATACCAGGCGATCCAGATGCCCAGAAAACTCACGGAAAAAACCCAGGCCATCATCGGTATGGGGTCCAGCTGTTGGCCGGTCAGCAAGGTGTAGGCGGGGATCGGCGCGACCAGCCCTCCCGAAATGATCGACGCGGCCGCCGACGCCACCGTCTGGTTGATGTTGCTTTCGTGCAGGGTCCACGCCGGCTGACGGCTGTTGCGTCGTGCCAGGCTCTGCCAAATGCCGAAACCCACCAGCAGCGCGATGATCGACATGTTGAACGACCAGCCGATCTTGAGGCCCGCGTAGACATTGGATGGGGTCAGCAGGATGCCCAGCACGGCGCCGGTCAGCACTGCACGCAGGCTCAATTCGCGCTCGATGCGGATGGCGGATGTGGTCGTGGCTGCATAGCCGCCCATTGGCAGATCCTGTTCAAGACGTCGGAAAGGCGCCTGAACAACTGAGCCTTGAGCACCCGGAAGGTTCAGATCGAGGGTTCGATTCAGGCTCGCCGTGCTTGTACTGTCCTGCTAGGGTATTGGCGTTTCTGCCAACCGATGACCCTGCGCTCAGGACCCTTCATGCCCCCGACACCGATCCGCATCACCGCCGAACAGACCCTCTCCGATAACTGGTACGTGCTGAAGAAATACAGCTTCGAGCTGCAGCGTCGCGATGGCAGCTGGCAGTCGCAAGACCGCGAGGTATATGACCGGGGCAACGGCGCAACCATCCTGCTATACAACCTTGAACGGCGCACCGTGGTGCTGACCCGCCAGTTCCGCATGCCGGCATTCGTCAACGGCCATAGCGGCTACCTGATCGAGGCCGCCGCAGGTCTGCTCGACAATGCCAGCCCTGAAGAACGCATTCGCCTGGAGGCCGAGGAAGAGACCGGTTATGTGGTGCGCTCGGTGAAGAAAATTTTCGATGCATTCATGAGCCCCGGCTCGGTGACCGAGCGCATTCACTTCTTCATCGGGGAATATCAGTCCCACGACCGTGTCAGTGGCGGCGGTGGTCTGGAAGAGGAGGGCGAGGACATCGAGGTCCTGGAATTGAGTTTCGAAACAGCCATTGCGATGGTCGAAAACGGCGAGATTGCCGATGGTAAAACCATCATGTTGCTGCAGTATCTGGAGCTGAGATTGATGAGGTAGGAAGTGTCTGTTTCTCACTCCGACAGGTCCGGCGAGTTCGACTGATAATGCGACGCAGGTCTCAGGACAGCGTTGATTTATATCGGCTCAGACACGTTCTTTTGGCAAGGGACAATTCTTTCCCACCCTGAATTTCAAAATCAGTATTCAAGTCGTCAAGCTAATTAAAATCTTATAAATCAGACGCTTGTAGCGGTTATGCCACTACTTAGCCGCCATCCGTCGGCTTACGAAACGACCTCACCCATATAACGAAAGTTTCACCAATCGGTAAAATTTCTTACATTGCAATGAGAATCGTTTGCGTTATTCTTCGCGTTCCTTTGTTACCAGGGATGTCGAACAAGATGGATTTTCGTCCTGCAATGAGCCAGCCCACACGGCTTCGCTCCACCTGTGTCAGCGGGGTTTGCGCATCGGTCGATCCACGTCTTGACGCACTGATGGGCACCTACAACACCCATCGGGAAGGGTTGCTGCGCCTGGCTGCGAAATTCCTCGGCTGCCGTGCCCGCGCCGAAGATGTGGTGCAGGACGCTTTCGTGAAAATGCTCGAAAGCGACCTGGCCTCCATCGAGCCCGGGCGCTACATGTTTCGTGTGGTGCGCAACCTGGCCATCGACCGTCTGCGTCGTCAGCGCCTGGAGCGCAACCATGGCGCCGAAGCCGAGCTGGAAGAGCAGCCGCGTTTCGACGTCTCGCCCGAGCGTGTCCTGGCAGGGCGCGAGTCGCTCGATCAGCTGGTCGGTGCCCTCAACGAGCTGCCCAAGCGCATGCGCATCGTGTTCAACCTCAGCCAGATCCAGGGCTATACCCAGCGCGATGTCGCCAAGGTCATTGGCACCTCGCCGACGATGGTCAACTTCCTGCTGCGCGACACCCTCTCTCACTGCCGCCAGCGGTTGGGCGAGATCTAGACGTCGTCGTTTACCCCTTTGTTTTTAGCTTTCACTGCCCGGAGTCATCCATGAAATTAGTTCGTCTGGTCTTCCAGCAATACCGCTGGCCGCTCGCGATGGTCCTGCTGCTGAGCATCAGCAGCGGCCTGTTGAGCGTGGGCGTGATTGCCTTCGTCAACCAGCGCATGATCAGCACCCACGACGGTCTGGGCACCGCGTTGTGGCAGTTCGGCCTGATGCTGGTGTTGCTGCTGGCGCTGGCCTCCGGGGCCTCGCTTTCGCTGACCGCTCTGGGCCATCGGTTCGTTTACGGCCTGCGCCGGGTGATGGTCAAGCGCCTGCTGGATACCAATATCGAGCGCATCGAATCCATTGGCGGGGCGAAGATCTTCGCCAGCCTGTCCAGCGACATTCGTGCCGTGACCATGGCCTTCGTGCAGCTGCCGGACCTGATCTACGGCACCGTGCTCAGCGTAGCTGCGTTCAGTTATCTGGCCTGGCTGTCGCCTTCATTATTCGTCACCACACTCTGCTGGATGGTCTTCACCCTGGGCGTCGGCTGGTTGCTGGTGGGCAGACTCAACGCGCACATCCGCGCGCTGCGTGAGTCCGAAGACAAGCTGTACCAGAGCTATCAGGGCGTGATCGACGGTCGCAAGGAACTGACCCTCAACCGCGACCGCGCCCGGCGTCTGTACGAAGAAACCTTCGACACGGCCGCGCTGCGTTATCGCGAGCATTTCACCTTGGCTGACCGCTATCACGGGCTGGCGAGCAACTGGGCCAACATCATGGTCCTGGGTACCATCGGCCTGGCTTTTTATCTGGCCAACGGCCTGGGTTGGGCGCCCACCGAAGTGGCAGCGACCTACGCGCTGACCGTGCTGTTCATGCGCACGCCACTGGTGCTGGCGGTGGCCGCGATCCCTGCGCAGATCTCCGGGCGAGTCGCGCTGGATAAAGTCGAATCGCTGGCGCTGGCCGAGCATCACGACAGCTTCGAGGTCGCGCCAAGCCACATCGTCGGTCATTGGCAGACACTAGAACTGCGCGACGTCGAGTATCACTACCCGCCGCAGGGCGATGAACCGGGCTTCGATGTCGGCCCTGTCAGCCTGACCCTGCGGCGTGGAGAAACCGTATTTCTCATGGGTGGCAACGGCAGCGGCAAGTCCAGCCTGGCGCGGCTGTTGAGTGGCCTGTATCGCCCCTCGGCAGGTGCGATCCTGATCGATGGCCAGGTCATCGGCTCCGGTGACTGGCCCGCCTATCGTCACCTGTTCGCCAGCGTCTTCACCGACTTTCATCTGTTCTCGCAACTGCTAGGTGAAAACGGTGACAACGCCGACGCGGCGCACATCGATCACTGGCTCGACCAGTTGCACATGAAGCACAAGGTGCAGATCGGCGACGGTCATCTGCTCGATACACGTTTCTCACAGGGTCAGCGCAAGCGTCTGGCGCTGCTGCTGGCGTTGCTGGAGAAGCGCGACATCCTGCTGCTCGATGAGTGGGCGGCGGATCAGGACCCATTGTTCCGTCGGTTCTTCTACCGCGAGCTGTTGCCGATGTTCAAGAAGGCAGGCGTCACCGTATTCGCCATCAGTCACGACGACCAGTATTTCGATCTGGCCGATCGCCTGGTGAAGATGGAGTCGGGTCAACTCAGCGAGTTGCAGGGCGACCGCCGCGACAATGCCAGTCGCGACGCAGTGCATGAAATCGGCGGCGCGTATCAGTTGAAAAACGTAAAGGCTTTGTAAGTTTTTCATCGCAAAAGACTAAACAGCCAGAAGGCTCAGGCGTCTTTGTAATGATAATCAGTCTTACTCATTCTCGATGCGCGTGAACTGCCCCCAGCGTCTGTGACACCGGTCACAACCTCGCTGGAATCGATCGCGCATCGCTCCTAACGAGAGGGAAGCATGGAACTCGTCTACGACTACATCGGCATCGGTTTCGGCCCGTCGAACCTGGCACTGGCCATCGCCACCCAGGAGCATGCATTGCGCAACGGTCTGGCGCCTCAAGTGTGTTTCCTCGAGAAGAAGCCAGCGTTCAACTGGCACGAAGGCATGCTGATCGACGGTTCCACCATGCAGATTTCCTTCCTCAAGGATCTGGTCACCCAGCGTAATCCGGCGAGCCGCTTCACCTTCGTCAACTACCTCAAAGAACGTGGGCGTCTGCAGGATTTCATCAACCTCAAGACCTTCTTCCCGACTCGCGAGGAGTACACGGATTACCTGGGCTGGGCGGCCTCGCATTTCAACGAGCAGGCTCATTACGGGGAGGAAGTAATCTCGGTCGAGCCGCATTTCCAGGACGGTCGCTTCGTCGCCGTCGACGTGCTGTCCCGTGGTTCAGGCGGTGGTATTTCCCGTCGTCGTGCACGTAACCTGGTGTTCGGGATCGGCGGTATTCCTCAGGCGCCGGAGGCGTTCGACGGCTTGAGCGATCCGCGCATCCTGCATTCGGCGGGCTATCGCGGCGGCATCGAAAAACTGCTGACCAACCGTCCCGGCCCGGTGCGTGTGGCGGTGGTCGGCGGCGGGCAGAGCGCGGCAGAAATCTTCGAGGACCTGGCGAGCCGTTTCGACAATGTCGAAGCCAGTCTGGTGATTCGTGGCAGCGCGTTGAAGCCATCCGATGACAGCCCTTTCGTCAATCAGATCTTCAACCCGGCGTTCACCGACACCATCTTCAACCACAGCGAAGAACGTCGCGATGCGCTGTTCGCCGAGTTCCGCAACACCAACTATTCGGTGGTCGATACCGACCTGATCGAGACCATTTTCCAGCGCATGTACCAGCAGAAAGTCCGTGGCGAGCAGCGCCACCGGTTGCTGACCAACCGTGAAGTGGCCCACGCAGAAGTCAGGGCGGGCGGCGTCGAGCTGTTCCTGCGCGACGCACCGCATGACCAGATGCACAGCGAGTCCTTCGACGTTGTGGTGCTGGCCACCGGTTACCGCCGCGACTATCACCTGGAACTGCTGGCCGGGCTTGAAGAATACATCCAGGGTTCGAACGTCGACCGCAACTACCGCCTGCCACTGCGCGCGGGCAGCGAAGCGGGGATCTTCCTCCAGGGTTGCTGCGAAGACAGCCATGGCCTGAGCGACACGCTGCTGTCTGTGCTGGCCGTGCGTTCCCAGGAAGTGGTGGAATCGATCTTCGCCGAGTACGAACAGCCCTGTTCGAGTCGACCGGCGCAAAGCCACGAACGCGTGGCGTTGAAACTGGCCCGCTGATTCACGCCAGCCCCGCCGGACAAGTGGCCTCGCGGCCACCCAACCTTTCTCACAACGTTGCGGATGAGACCTTTTCGGTCGTCCGTGGGTTGAGCCTTGCCGAAACAAACAGGTGAAAGAATGAAATCCATACGAGATCAGGCCGCGCATTTTCCCGAACTGGTGGGCTTTTATGCGCAGAGCCAGCCGGACCGGATTGCCCTTCGACACATCCAGCACGAAGATCAGGAACCACTGCTGACCAGCTACGCACAGCTGGATCAGCAGGCGCGTTCGATTGCAGGTCTGCTGCAGCATCATCTGGGGCGAGAGGGCGGCGAGCGCTGCGTGCTGATTCTGCCGACTGGCGCAGATTATGCCGCTGCGTTTCTCGGCTGCCTGTACGCCAAGATCATCGCAGTGCCAGCGTTCGCCCCTGAATACAACCGCCAGACCCATCTGGACCGGCTGACCGGCATTATTCAGGACGCAGCGCCGGGCATGGTGCTGGGCCGTCGCGAGGATCTCGATAAATTCCAACACCTGTTGCAACCCTTCCTGCCAGCGGGCGGGCGTTTCGTTGCCATCGAAGACGTACACGGCTGGCAGGGATCTTTCCAGCCTTCGCTGATCGACACTTCGTCGCTGGCGTTTCTGCAATACACCTCGGGTTCCACCAGCGCGCCGAAGGGTGTGATGGTCTCGCACGACAACCTGATGGCCAACGAAGTGGCGATGGCCCGGCATTTCGTCACCGACGCTTCGACCGAAAGCTGGGTCAGCTGGCTGCCGCTGTACCACGACATGGGCCTGATGTGCGGCCTGCTGCTGCCGCTGTACTACGGCGGCACCTTGAACCTGATGTCGCCCAACTACTTCCTCGGTCGCCCGGCACGCTGGCTCGAAGTGATGAGCCAATACAACGGCACCTTCTCCGGCGGCCCTGACTTCGCTTACCGGCTGTGTGTGGAGCGGATCAAGCCCAGCGCCGTGAAGCACCTCCAACTGAACAACTGGAGCCTGGCATTCTCCGGCTCCGAGCCGATCCGCATCGCGACCCTGGATGCCTTCAGCGAGCATTTTGCGCCTGCCGGTTTTGATCGTCGCGCACTGACGCCAAGCTACGGATTGGCCGAAGCCACGCTGTTCGTCACTGCTGCCACTCGCGAAGTGCCGTTCGGCGTCAAACGCTTTGACGGCAGCCAGTTGGCCGCCGGTGAAGCTGATGAAGCACTCTTCGCCAACCAGCATTCCACCAGCCGACTGCCAGGGTGTGGCTGGTGCCGGGATGACCACGATCTGCGCATCGTCGATCCGGCCAGTCAGCAAGTCTTGCAGTCGGGCCAGGTCGGGGAGATCTGGATCGCGGGGCCTAGCGTGGCGCAGGGCTATTGGCAAAACACCAAGGCCACTGCCCAGACCTTCGTGCAGGAAGACGGCAAGCGCTGGTTGCGCAGCGGTGACCTTGGTATTGCCAGCGGTGGTGAACTGTTCATCACGGGTCGCCTGAAAGATCTGATCATTCTCAACGGTCAGAACCTCTACCCCCAGGACATCGAGCAGGCACTGGAGAAAAGCGTCCAGCTGCTGCGTCGCGGCCGCATCGCAGCGTTCCCGGTGACCGACGAGCAAGGCGCCGAAGGCGTTGGCCTGGCCCTGGAAATCAGTCGTAACGTGCGTCGCCTGATGAAGCCGCAGATGATCTGCGAAGCCGTGCGCGATGCCGTTTCCGAGCTGTTCCTCGTCGCGCCGAAAGTCATCGTGTTGCTGGAACCGGGCAGCTTGCCGCGCACCACCAGCGGCAAGCTGCAGCGTTCCGCGTGCCATGCCGGTTGGCAGAGCCGCAGCCTCGACAGCTTCGCGATCTGGCAAGACGGTCGTTTGCTGGACACGCATGCGCATGAGGACGTAGCCGATGCTGCGTCGCTGTTGCCGGAAGTCGTCGCGGCCTGGGCAGAAGTGCTGGGTAAGCAAGACCTCGTAGCCCACGATCATTTCTTCTCCCGAGGCGGCGACTCGGTCAGCGTGGTGCAGGTGCTGTCGCGTCTGAACAACGAACTGGGCCTCAAGCTTGAGCCGGCGCACCTGTTCGAGCACCCGACTCTCGGCGCCTTCAATGCCCACGTCGCCAGCCAGACCCGCAGCGGCAAGGCCCCGCAAGCGGTCGCCCGCATTTCCCGTGAGACGCCGCCGGAGCAGTCTTTCGCTCAACAGCGTTTGTGGTTCCTCGCGCAACTGGAACCGGACAGCAGTGCCTATCACCTGTGCGGCCAGTTGAGCCTGAGCGGGGCCATCGATGACGTGGCGCTACAGCGCAGTTTCGATGATCTGGTCGCGCGCCACGAAAGCCTGCGCACCACGTTCGCTATCGACGCCAATGAGGTGCTGGTGCAACGGATCCACGCCGCGCAGCCGGTGCGCATCGAGCACCATGATCTGAGCCTGCACGCGCAACCGCTGGAAGCCCTTGGCGAGCTGGCCAGGGCTGCTGTCGAACAGCCGATGGACCTGCAGACCGGCCCGCTGTGGCGGGTGCTCAATGTGCGCCTGGCGCCGAATCAGCAGCAGCTTGTATTGGTATTGCATCACATCATTTCGGATGGCTGGTCGGTGCAGGTCATCCTCAGGGATTTCGCCGCGCTGTACCGCGCTCATGCCCAGGGGCTGATTCCGGCGCTGGAACCATTGCCGATCCAGTACGCCGACTTCGCCGCCTGGCAGCGCCAACGCCTGACCGCTGGTGAAGGCTCGCGTCAGCTCAAGTACTGGCGCGAACGTCTGGGTGAAGCCCACCCGGTTTTGACCCTGCCGGCGGATCGTCCTCGGCCCGATCAGCAGAGCCATCGCGGCGCCCGTTACGCCATCGCGTTCGACAGCGCATTGAGTCAGGGCCTGCGCGATCTCGCCGCAAGCCATGGCGCCACATTGTTCATGGTCATGCTTGCGGCCTACAAGACGCTCTTGCAGCGTTATAGCAGTCAGACCGATTTGCGGGTCGGCGTGCCGGTGGCGGGGCGCACCTGCACCGAAGCCGAAGGCTTGATAGGGCTGTTCGTCAATACGCTGGTACTGCGTACCGAGGTGTCGCCCCAGCAGTCGTTCAGTGCGCTGATCGAAGCGGTGAAGCACACGGCGTTGGGCGCGCAGAACCATCAGGAGCTGCCGTTCGAACAACTGGTGGAAGCCTTGGGCGTGTCGCGCAACCTCAGCCACAACCCCCTGTGCCAGGTGAAATTCACCCAGCAGTTCCCGCTGCCGCAGAACGTTGAAATGGCCGGCATGCGCATGGACGTCAACCAGCTTGATGACTACTCCGCGCACTTCGATCTGGGGCTGGACATCACCGACGACGCCGACGGTATTCAGGCGGTGTTCACCTATGCTTGCGACCTGTTCGACGAGCCGCGTATCGCAGGTCTCGCCGCTGATTTGTTGCGCATCTGTGCCCAGGTCGTGAGCCAGCCGCAGAGCCGTTTGAGTCAGTTGCGGATTGGCGCGGTCGCTTCACGGGCAACTGCCGAAACGCTAACGTTTCCGGCGACGGACGTGCTGAGTCTGTGGGACGCCAGCGTCGGCGCACAGCCGCAGCATCTGGCGTTGCAGTGCGAGCAACAGCGCGCCAATTTTGCCTCGGTCGACGCCGATGCCAATCGCCTTGCGCTGTATCTGCGCCAGGCTGGAGTCGGGGTTGAAAGCCGCGTCGGCGTGGTGCTTGAGCGTTCCGTAGAGTTCGTCGTCAGCCTGCTGGCGATTCTCAAGACCGGTGCCGCCTATGTGCCGCTGGACCCGAAATGGCCCGCCGAGCGTCAGGCGTTCGTACTCGCCGACAGTGGCGCCCGCTGGCTGATCAGTCATGCCGCAGCGCCTGCTGATTTCAAGGGCGAAGTCATCGGCGTGGAAGCCGATGCTGCATGGCGTTCACAGCCTGCTACTGCGCTGAGCATACGTCTGCATCCCGAGCAAGCGGCCTATCTGATTTACACCTCGGGCACCAGTGGCACCCCCAAGGGCGTGGTCATCAGTCACGGCGCGCTGGCCGATTACGTTCAAGGCCTGCTCAAGCGTCTGGAACTCGCACCTGATGCAAGCATGGCGATGGTTTCGACCGTAGGCGCCGATCTGGGCCATACCGTGCTGTTCGGCGCGCTGTGCTCGGCGCGCACGCTGCACCTGATCAGCCCGGAACGGATCAACGACGCCGACCGCTTCGCCGCCTACATGGCCGAACACAAGGTCGGCGTTCTGAAGATCGTGCCAACGCATTTGAGCGGCCTGTTGCAAGCCTCCAACGCCGCAGACGTGCTGCCTCAACAGGCGCTGATTCTGGGGGGCGACGCGCTGCCTTGGGAACTGGTTTCGCAGGTCAAGGCCCTCAAACCAGCGTGTCGGGTGATCAACCACTACGGCCCGACTGAGACCACGGTCGGGGTCTTGAGCAACGAGCTGATCGATGCCGTACCGACCGGCCAGAGTGCACCGATTGGGCGTCCGCTGCCGAACGCCGTCGCGCTGATTCTCAATGCGCAGCTGGAACCGGTGGTGCAGGGCGATATCGGTGAGCTGTACATCGGCGGACCCGGTCTGGCCCGTGGTTATCACGACCGACCCGCCATGAGCGCAGCGGTCTTCATCCCTGATCCAAGAGGCAATGGCCGTCGCCTGTACCGCAGCGGCGACCGTGCGCGGTTGCTGGCCAACGGGGAGATTCAATTCCTCGGTCGCGCCGACGATCAGGTCAAGGTGCGTGGCTATCGCGTGGCCCTGGGTGAAATCGCTCAGCGCCTGCGACAGCTCGATGGCCTGCGCGATGCCCATGTTCGGGTCGATGACCGTGGTCAGTTGATCGCCTATGTCTTGATCACCAAGGGCACGCAGATCGACAGCGAAGCGCTGCGCGCTCAACTGGCCGAGAGCCTGCCGGATTACATGGTGCCAAGCCACGTGCTGGCCCTCGACTCTTTCCCGCTGACCGCCAACGGCAAGCTCGATCACGCTGCGCTGCCGACGCCGCAAGTGGTTTCCAACACGTTTGAAGCGCCCCATGACGGCGTCGAAGCGACGCTGGCCGCGCTCTGGGAAAAAGCTCTCAACGTTGCAGCGGTGGGCCGTCACGACAACTTCTTTACCCTCGGCGGCGACTCGATTCTCAGTCTGCAGATCATCGCCCGGGCCCGTCGTCAGGGGATTCGCCTGACGCCAAAACAGCTCTTCGAAAAACAGACCATCGCCGAGCTGGCGCAAGTCGCCGTGTTGTCCGAAGCCAAGCCGGCAGCGCCTGTCGTGGCGGCCGTGGTGCCCCGCGACTTTGCGTTGACGCCGATTCAGGCGCGTTTCTTCGCCTTGCCTCTCGCTCAGCGCCAGCACTGGAACCAGTCGCTGCTGCTGAACCTGCCGCAAGCGCTGGACGTTGCAGTACTTCAACGGTCGATCGCGGTCTTGCTGGTCCAGCATGACAGCTTGCGCCTGAGTTTCCATCAGGGCGACGACGGCCAGTGGCACCAGCGCTATCGCGACAGTGAACAGGCCGAGCGTGTGCTGTGGACCTGCGAACTGAGCCGCGACGAAGACCTTGCGTCTTTGAGCGACGAAGCTCAGCGCAGCCTGAACATCGAGAGCGGTCCGCTGTTGCGCGTAGTCCACGCCCGTCTGCCATCGGGTGAAGGGCGTCTGCTTTTGGCGATACATCATCTGGCGGTCGATGGCGTGTCATGGCGTGTGCTGCTGGAAGATTTGCAACATGCCTATAGCCGTCTGGCGAAAGGGCAAAGCGTCACGCTGGCGGAGAAGACCGCGAGCTTTCAGAGCTGGTCGCAATCGCTGCACGCATTGGCGCGCAGTCCCGAGCTGGAGGCGCAATTGCCATATTGGCAAGCGCTGCAAGCGGCCGACGCCTGTCTTCCAGGCGACACCTCGATTCAAAGCCGGGTCGGCGACAGCGAAACCATCGGCATGACCCTCGATACCAACGAAACCCGTCGACTACTCAGTCAGGCCCCAGCCGCGTATCGCACGCGCATCGATGACTTACTGCTGGCGGCGCTGTCCCAGGCGCTGGAGCAATGGACCGGGCGCCGCCGCCATGTCATCAGCCTTGAAGGCCATGGCCGCGAAGACACCAGGGGCGCACTGGACCTGAGCCGCAGCGTGGGCTGGTTCACCAGCCTGTATCCGTTGGCGCTGGAAGCCGGTGAGGATGCGGTCGCCACGCTGAAAGCAGTGAAGGAAGCCGTGCGTGCCGTGCCGGAAAAAGGTTTGGGTTATGGGGTGCTCAAGTACTTGTCGAAAGCTGACTTCCCAGAGCTGGTGGGGCAGGGCGTGACCTTCAATTACCTCGGCCGCTTCGACGACCGTTTTGATGATTCCGTGGACCCGCTGTTCTCGCTGTCGAGCCAGACCCTGAGCAATCTGCGGGACCCGCAGGGCCCGCTGGCCAACGCATTGGCAGTGGACGGTCAGGTGCGCGACGGCCAGCTGCATCTGGACTGGACCTTCAGCCGCGAGCGCTTCAGCCGCGACAGCATCGAGCAACTCGTGGCGCTGTATCGCGAGCAACTGCTGCAGTTGATCACCTATTGCAGCGATGAGAACAACGCAGGGCTGACGCCGTCCGACTTCCCGCTGGCAGGGCTCAATCAGGCGCAGCTGGACGCCCTTGCGATACCTGCACGGGAGATCGAAGACATCCTGCCGTTGGCGCCGATGCAACAGGGGATTCTGCTGCATAGCCTGCTGGAGCAGGGCAACGGCATCTACCTGATGCAGGATCAGTACGAAGTCGGCAGCGATGTGGATTTCGACGCCTTCAAGTTCGCCTGGCAGCAAGTGGTGCAGCGTCATCCGGCCCTGCGTACGGCGTTCCACGGGCTGGAAAGCGGCGTGCAGCGGCAGGTAGTGATGCGCCGCGTGCCGTCCCCGGCGCAACTGATCGACCTCAGTCATCTGTCTCGCGAAGCTGCCGAAGCGGAGCTGGATGACTTGCTCAGGGTCGAGCGCGAGCAGGGCTTCGACTTCGCCCGTGCGCCGTTGCTGCGCCTGCGTCTGGTCAAGTTTGGTAAAGCCGATTTCCGCATCGTGCAAAGTCACCATCACGCGCTGATCGATGCCTGGTGCCGTGGCCTGATGCTCACCGAGTTCTTCGCTCATTACCGAGCGTTCATCGACGGGCGTCACGTCAGCCTGCCTGCGGCGCGGCCGTATCGCGACTTTCTCGCCTGGCTGGCCGAGCAGGACGAAGCCGTCAGCCGCGATTACTGGCGCAACGCGCTGGCCGGTTTCACCGATGTCACGCCGCTGCCGTATCGCCACAGCCCTCAGCGCAACCTGCAGCACGAGCCGCAGATGCGCGACGTCACGCTGGCCCTCGGCGTCGAGCAGACCGCAAAACTCGCCGATCAGGCCCGTCAGCATCGCCTGACCGCCAACACCTTCGTGCAGGCCGCCTGGGCGCTGTTGCTGATGCGGCATGCCGATCGCGATGACGTGCTGTTCGGTGTCACCGTAGCGGGCCGCCCGACCGAACTGGAAGGCATCGAAGGCGCGCTTGGGTTGTTCATCAACACCTTGCCGCTCCGTCTCAAGCGTCCGAGTGTCAGCGCTTCTGCCCTGGAGCTGCTTAACGCACTGCAAGCGCAAAACGCCGAGATGCGTCAGCACGAACACCTGTCCCTGGCCGACATCCAGCTGCTGGCCGACACGCCGCGTGGCCAGCCGCTGTTCGACAGCCTGTTTGTCTTTGAAAACGTTCCGTTGGGCGCCGAGGTTCAGCAGGCCGTGAACGAATACCGGATCAACCCGCTGGCAAACCGTACCCACACCAACTACCCGTTGACCGTGGTGTTGCTTCCGGGCGAATCGCTGCAATTGCAGCTGACCTATGACACTCGCCTGTTCAACGACGTCGACATGACTTCGCTGGTCGGGCATTTCCATCGCCTGCTGACGCAGCTGATCGACAACCCACAACAGACATTGAGCCAGTTGCAGGTGCTGGAGCAGGCCGAGCGCGAGCAACTGCTGGAGCAGGGCCAAGGACCGGTACAGAAACACTGGTATGACATCAGCTACCTGGAGCGTTTCGAGTCCCGCGTGCAGGCGCACCCGAACCTGGAAGTGGCACGCTGCCAAGACGAGAGCCTGAGCTACAACGAGCTTAATATTGCGGCCAATCGCATTGGTCATGACCTGATCGATGCCGGCGTGCAGGGCGATGATGTGGTGGCTTTGTTTGCACCGCGTGGCTTGCCGCTGCTGAGCATGATTGTCGGCGCGTTCAAGGCTGGCGCTGCGTACCTGGCCCTGGACGACCGTCACCCGGCCGGGCGCAGTGCGAGGATGCTGGGCAGCAGTGCAGCGCCGGTATTGCTGACACCTCGCGATTGCCTGGGGCAGGTCGAGGCAATTCTCGAGCTGACCGAAGTCAAACCGCGTCTGTTGATTCTGGAGGACGTGCTTGCCGGTGGCGCCGAGAGCAATCCCGGTCGTTACGCCAGCGCCGAGCAACTGGCTTACCTGATCTACACCTCGGGCTCCACCGGCGAGCCTAAAGGGGTGATGGTCAACCAGCGTGGCATGCTCAACAACCAGATGTCCAAGCTGCCGTACCTGCGCTTGGGCGAGGGCGATGTGATCGCCCAGACCGCCGCCACCGGTTTCGATATTTCCGTGTGGCAGTTCCTGACTGCGCCGCTGTTCGGCGGGCGCGTGGAGATTCTGCCGGACTCGGTGGTTCACGATCCGCAGCGTCTGCTGGAGGAGGTCGTGGCCAATCAGGTCAGCGTGTTGGAGTGCGTACCCGCAGTGATCGACGGCATGCTCGCGGTGTCTGCGCACAAACTCGACGCCTTGCGCTGGTTGCTGCCAACCGGGGAGGCGCTGACCGTGGACCTGGCGACCCGCTGGTTCGCTCGTTACCCGAACGTGTTGCTGGTCAACGCCTACGGCCCGGCCGAATGCGCCGACGACGTGGCGTTGCACACCCTGACCGCAGCCCCTGCGGCCAGGGCCAGCATGCCGATTGGTCGTGCCACCGACAACAACCGCCTGTACGTGCTGGATTCCAGCCTGCAACTGGCGGCGCCGGGTGTGGTGGGCGAGCTGTACATCGGTGGCGTCGGCGTGGGTCGTGGCTATGCCGCACGGCCTGCGCTGACGGCCGAACGCTTCTTGCCGGACCCGTTCGGTGAAGCCGGCGCGCGGTTATATCGCAGTGGCGACCTGGCGCGCTGGAACGCCGACGGCGCACTTGAATACGTCGGTCGTGCGGACTTCCAGGTGAAGATCCGCGGCCAGCGCATCGAATTGGGCGAAATCGAGAACCTGTTGCTGGCCCAGCCTGCGGTTCACGACGCCGTGGTCAGCGCTCAACCGACGCCGCACGGTCCGCAACTGGTGGCGTACGTGGTCGCTGAAGCACAGCAGACGTTGTCTGCCGATGTGCTCAAGGCAGAGCTGGCCCAAGCGCTGCCGGCGTTCATGGTGCCGGCCCACGTGATGCTGCTCGACCGCCTGCCGCGCAACGCCAACGGCAAGCTCGACCGCAAGGCGCTGCCAGCGCTCAGTTGGCAAGAGCGAACCTTTGAAGCGCCGCAGGGCGAACGCGAAGAAATCCTCGCCGAACTCTGGCGGGGCCTGCTGAAAGTCGAGCGGGTAGGGCGCGATGACAACTTCTTTGAACTGGGCGGGCACTCGCTGCTGGCGACGCGTCTGTTGTCGCGCATTCGCGAGCGCCTGGGGGTGAGCATTCCGCTGGCGCAGGCCTTCGAAGCCACCACCGTTGCCGCACAGGCAGCCCTGATCGACACCTTGCAGGGGCAGACCCTGACGCTCGAGGGGCTCGATGCCCTGGACGAGTTAATGAACGAGCTGGAGGAAAGCAACTGATGTCGCAACCGAGCATGACTTCGCAAGGCAAGCTGCTGGCCCTGGCGACCCGTTTCCTGAGCCTCGGCGCCGCACAGCGCCGGATGTTCTTGAGCAAGCTGCGCGAACAGGGGCTGGATGCCTCGGCCTTGCCGATTCCCTCCGGCGTGGCGGGTGAGCGCAGCCCGACGTCTTTTTCCCAGCAGCGCCTGTGGTTCCTCGAGCAACTGGAACCGGGCAACAGCACTTACCACATGCCGGGCGCCTTGCGCCTGACAGGCACGCTGGATGTCATGGCCGTTCAGATCGCCTTCGACTCCGTGGCTCAGCGTCACGCCAGCCTGCGCACGGTGTTCGACACCGCTGAAGACGGCACGCCGCAGCAAGTCATTCAGCCGCCGCATGCCTTGCCATTCGAACAGCTGAACGCGACTGACGAAAGCGAGTTGCAAGCCCTGGCCGATGAGTTCGCCCGCCGTCCGTTCGATCTGGCGCAGGGCCCGCTGTGGCGCGTGGCGCTGGTCAAACGTTCGGCCCACGAGCATGTGCTGCTGGTCTGCCTGCACCACATCATTGCCGATGGCTGGTCTATTCAGGTGCTGTTGTTGGACTTCGTTCAGGCCTATCGCGCTTCGCTTCAAGGCGAAGACTCGGCTTTGCCGGAATTGCCGCTCAACTACGCCGACGTTGCCCTGTGGCAGCGCGCCTGCCTTGAAGCAGGCGAGGGCGCTCGTCAGCTCGACTATTGGAAACAACAACTCGGCGACGAGCCGCCAGTCCTGGAGCTGCCAACGGACCGTCCACGTCCGGCGCGCCGGAGTTTCCGTGGCGCGCGCTTGCCATTCAGCTTTGACGCTGCCTTGTCCGGCCGCATGCGTGAACTGGCAAAACAGCGCGGCGTGACGCTGTTCACCGTAATGCTCGCCGCCTATCAAGTGCTGCTGCAACGCTTGAGCGGGCAGAACGACTTGCGCATTGGCGTGCCGATTGCCGGCCGGCAGCGCGCCGAAACCGAAGGCTTGATCGGCTTCTTCGTCAACACCCAGATTCTGCGTGGCGAGGTCACTGCCGACGCCAGTTTCCAGCAGATCATCGACAACGTGCGCCTGGCCTCCCAAGGCGCACAGGCCAATCAGGACCTGCCGTTCGAGCGACTGGTGGACGCACTTGCGCCTGAGCGTAGCCTGAGCCACAACCCGCTGTTCCAGGTGCTGTACAACCATCAGCAGCGTCAGGACGAAGCCCTGCAATTGATGCCCGGCCTGAACGCCACCCTGATGCCGCTGGACAGCGGCAGCGCGCAGTTCGACCTGGCGTTGCACACGTGGGAAAACGCGGCGGGCGAACTGGCGGGCAACTGGAATTACGCTACCGATCTGTTTGACCATCGCAGCGTCGAGCGTCTGCATCAGCGTTTTGTGCAGCTGTTCGCGCAATTGCTGGAACAGCCGGAAGCGGCGATTGGTGATTTCGAACTGCTGGATTCGCAAGACCGTGCGCAACTGGCTCTGGTCAATGACACGGCGCGGGACTGGGCCGGCTCTTTTGAGCAAGCACATGAGCCTATCGTGCATCGCCAGTTCGAGCGGCTTGCGCAGCTGCATCCTGACCGCGAAGCCTTGCGTTGTGGCGATCAGGCGCTGACGTATCGGCAGCTTGATCAGCGGGCCAACCAGTTGGCGCATTACCTGCGCGAGGCGGGTGTGGATCGCGAAACGCTGGTCGGCGTGGCGGCATTGCGTTCGGTGGAGATGGTCGTGGCGCTGTATGCCGTGGTCAAGGCCGGGGCTGCGTATGTGCCGCTGGACCCGGAATACCCGGTTGATCGCTTGCGCTACATGCTGAAAGACGCGGGCATTGGTTTGCTGTTGAGCCACGATGCGGTGATCGACGATTTGCCGGTCATGGAAGGCTTGCAGGTGTTGAACCTGGATCGACTGGATCTGAGTAAGCAGCCTGTAACTGCTCCGGTTGTGGAGATTCATCTCGAACAACTGGCGTACATGATCTACACCTCCGGTTCGACCGGTAAGCCAAAAGGCGCGGGCAACACTCACGCCGCACTGTTCAACCGTCTGGCCTGGATGCAAGAAGCCTACAACCTCGACGCCACCGACGCGGTGTTGCAAAAAACGCCCTTCAGTTTCGACGTTTCGGTGTGGGAGTTCTTCTGGCCGCTGATGGTCGGCGCGCGTCTGGTCATGGCGCAGCCGGGGGATCATCGTGATCCTGCTCTGCTCACCGCTTTGATCGAGAAGCACCAGATCAGCACGCTGCACTTCGTGCCTTCGATGCTGGCTGCGTTCATGGCCCAGGACGATTTGTCTGGCTGCTCGTCGCTCAAACGCATCGTCTGCAGCGGGGAAGCGCTGCCCGCAGATCTGGCGCGGGACACGCTGCAGCGCCTGCCCAACGCGGGACTGTTCAACCTTTACGGCCCCACCGAAGCGGCCATCGACGTCACCCACTGGACCTGCCGCAACGAGCCGGGCACGTCTGTGCCCATCGGTCGACCCATTGCCAACCTGCAAATTCACATCCTAGACAGCCGCCTCAATCCGCAACCCATCGGCGTACCGGGCGAGTTGTACATCGGCGGCGACGGTCTCGCCCGTGGTTATCACCAGCGCCCAGGGCTGACCGCCGAGCGTTTCGTTGCCAGCCCGTTTGGTAGCGGCGAACGTCTGTACCGCACCGGCGACCTTGCACGCTGGCGTGCCGACGGCGCGGTGGAATACCTCGGCCGTCTCGATCACCAGATCAAACTGCGCGGCCTGCGTGTTGAGATCGGCGAAATCGAATCGGCGCTGCTGGATCATCCAGCGATCACTGAGGCGGTGGTGGTTGCGCGTCAACTGGCGACCGGCATGCAGCTGGTGGGCTATCTGGTCGCCGAAGCCTTCGACGAAGAGCAACTGCGCACCCGGTTGAAACACCGCCTGCCGGACTACATGGTCCCGGCGCATCTGGTGACGCTGGACAAATTCCCGCTGTCCGCCAACGGCAAACTGGACCGCAAGGCGCTGCCGGAGCCGCAATTGCAACAACGCGCGTTCGAAGCCCCTTTGGAAGGCGTGGAAAGCGAGCTGGCCGAGTTGTGGCAGAACTTGCTGAGCGTCGCCCAAGTGGGCCGCCAGGACAACTTCTTCGAGCTGGGCGGCGATTCGATCCTCAGCCTGCAAATCGTCTCTCGCGCCAAGAAGCGCGGGATTCAGCTGTCGCCACGGCAGATGTTCGAACGCCAGACCATCGCCGAACTGGCGCAGGTGGCCCAGGTCATCAATCGCGATGAAGCGGCGGCCGCTGCGCGCATCGAATTCAACCGCGACATCCCGCTGACGCCGATTCAGCACTGGTTCTTCGAACAACCGATGCGCCGCCGCAGCCACTGGAACCAGTCGCTGCTGCTGACCCCGAGCGAAACGCTGGAAACACCCGCACTGGCTCAAGCGCTGCAGGCGCTGGTCGATCACCACGACGCTTTGCGCATGGCTTTCGTGCAACAGGACAACGGCCACTGGCAACAGCGTTATTGCGCCGAAGGCCATGCCGATGGCTTGCTGTGGCAGCGTGAAGTCAGTGACGACCAATTAACTGCTGCGTGCGATGAAGCCCAAGCCAGCCTTGACCTCAAGGACGGTCCGCTGCTGCGCGCCGTGCATTTCAAGCTGGCTGAAGGCGGCGAGCGTCTTTTGCTGGTGGTGCATCATCTGGTGGTGGACGGTGTTTCCTGGCGCATCCTGCTGGAAGATCTGCACAACGCTTACACCCAGGCACAGGCTGGCTTGACCGTCGATCTCGGCGAGAAGGGCTTGCCGTTCCAGCGCTGGGCCAATCGCCTGCTGGACTTCGCTTACAGCGATGGGGTGCTGGCCGAAGCCGACTACTGGCGCACGCTGCCGAGCGCGCCGCAACTGCCGTCCGCCAACCCTCAGGGCAAGGCGCTCCAGGCTTCGGTGCAACAGCTGCATTTGCAGCTGGACACGGCGCGCAGCCACGCTCTGCTCAGTGAAGCCCCTGCGGCCTACCGCACTCAGATCAACGACCTGCTGCTGACTGCGCTGACCCGCGCGCTTGCGCAATGGAGTGGTGAATCTCGCGCGTTGATCGCGCTGGAAGGTCATGGCCGGGAAGACCTGTTCGATGGACTCGACCCGTCGCGCACCGTGGGCTGGTTCACCAGTCTTTACCCGGTCAGCTTGCACACCCACGGCCACCTCGACGCGGCACTCAAGCACACCAAGGAGACCCTGCGCGCCGTGCCCAACGGCGGCCTTGGTTATGGCCTGTTGCGTCATTTGCGCGGTGAAGCCTTGCCGTCGCTTGAAGGCTGCGTGCTCTTCAACTACATGGGACGCCTGCAGAAAAGCAGCGGCCTGTTCACCCTCGCGCCAGAAGGCAGTGGCGCCCAGCGTGCCGCCGACGCGCCAATGGCTTGCGAACTGTCCATCGATGCGCAGGTACGTGACGGCCAGTTCAGCCTGACCTGTAGCTACAGCCATGAGCGGCATGAGACGGCCTCGATTCAGCGCCTGCTCGACGTGTACGCAGTCGCCCTGGACGAAGTGATCGAGCACTGCCGCAGCCATTCGGCAGTCACGCCTTCGGACTTTCCGGCGCTGGACCTGGCCCAGGCGCAACTCGACACGTTGCCGGTCGCGGCCCGAGACATCGAGCAGCTGTATCCGCTGACGCCGATGCAGCAGGGGCTGCTGTTCCACAGTGAACTGGCTGATACCCAAAGCGCTGACCACGCTCGTGATCTGTACATCAATCAGGTGGCGCTGGACATCGATCACCTGCCGTTGGCGCGTTTCAAGTCAGCGTGGGCCGGGGCAGTGCAGCGTCACCCGATTCTGCGCGCGTCCTTCCTGCGTCTGGCTGGCAGCCAGACCCCGGTGCAACTGATCCGTCGCGACGCCGCTTTGGTGGTGCGCGAACTGGACCTGCGCGCCGGGCAACAAGCGCTGAACGATGTGCTGGCGGCTGAGCGGGAAACCCCGTTCCAGCTGCACGAAGCGCCGCTGATGCGGGCGTTGCTGGTGCGCCAGAGCGAGACGCTGTGGAAACTGGTGTGGACCTTCCACCACATCCTGCTCGATGGCTGGAGCAGTGCGGCGGTATTGGGTGAAGTGATTCAGGCGGCGATGTCCGACACCGCGCCGCAGCCCGCCGGGCATTACGGTGATTACGTAGAGTGGCTGCTTAGCCGCGACGCGCAACACAGCGCGAACTTCTGGCAGCAACATCTGGCCGGGTTCGAACAACCGACCATGATGGCGGCAGCCTTGACCGCGCCTACTTCAGCCACCGGGGAGCCGTTGCCGACGCAGGTGCTGGTCAAGTCGATGGACCTGGACAGCCAGCTGCTGCACGCCGCCGCACGTCGTCAGCGAGTGACCGTCAACACCTTGATTCAAGCGGTCTGGGTGCTGCTGTTGCAGCGTTATACGGGGCAACAACGCGTCGCATTCGGCGCCACGGTGTCCGGCCGTTCGGCACAGGTGCCGGGCATCGAGCGCATGCTCGGCCTGTTCATCAATACTCTGCCGCTGGTGCAAGCGCCGCAGGCGCAGCAGAAGGTCGGCGACTGGCTCAACGAGCTGCAAGCGCACAACCTGGAACTGCGCGAACACGAACACACGCCGCTGTTCGAAGCCCAGCGTTACGCCGGGCACGCCGGTCGTGACCTGTTCGACAGCCTGGTGGTGTTCGAGAACTACCCGGTGGACGCGGTATTGCGCGACAAACAGGCCGGGGGAGTGAATTTGGGCTCCGTCGAGCTGAGCGACAAGACCCACTATCCCCTGAGCCTTGCGGTGGTGGCGGGCGAGCAGGCCCATGTCCACGTCAACTACCACAGCAACGTGTTCAGCGCCGAGCAGATCGACAGCCTCTGCGGGCATTTCCAGAAACTGCTGGACGGCATCTGCCGTTTCCCGGATGCCTGTGTTGGCGATCTGTCGATGCTTACCGAGCACGACGTCAGCGTGATGCACGCGTGGAACAGGCCGCCGTTCTCGCCGTACGTCGATCGCCCGATCCACGAACTGATCGCTGATCATGCACGTCTGCGTCCGGATGCCATTGCCCTGGTGCACGGCGAGCAGCGGCTGACCTTCGCCGAGTTCGACCGCCGCGCCAATCAGCTCGCCCACGCCCTGCGTGCTCTCGGCATCGGCACCGAAGTGCGGGTGGCGATTGCCATGGAGCGCGGTGTCGATCTGTGGTTGTCGTTCTTCGCGGTACTGAAAGCCGGTGGCGCGTACATTCCGCTCGATCCGGATTACCCGACCGAACGTTTGCGCTACATGCTCGAAGACGGCGGCGTGAAGTTGCTGATCTCCCACGACGCGGCGCTGGATCGTGTGCCGGTGGGCGACGTGCCGCTGCTCAATCTTGATCAGCTGGACGTTTCCAAAGAGCCGGAAACTGCACCAGACGTGGTGATCCATCCGCAACAGCTGGCCTATCTGATCTACACCTCGGGCTCGACCGGCAAGCCGAAGGGAGCAGCCATCGCCCACGCCGATATCTCGATGCACATCCAGACCATCGGCGAGCGTTATCGCTTCACTCCGGATGACCGCAAATTCCACTTCCTGTCGATCAGCTTCGACGGCGCTCACGAAGGCTGGATGATGCCGATGTGTTATGGCGCTCGTGTCGTCTTGCGCGATCAGGAGCTGTGGAGCGTCGAGCAGACCTACGACACGCTGATTCGCGAAGGCATCACGGTGGCTTCGTTCCCACCGAGTTACCTGCGCCAGTTGTCCGACTGGGCGGGCATACAGGGCAAGGGGCCAGGGGTGAAAACCTACTGCTTCGCCGGTGAAGCCTTCAGCCGCGAAATGCTGCATGACGTGATTCGCAACTTGCAGCCGCTGTGGATCATCAACGGTTACGGCCCGACTGAAACCGTGGTCACGCCGACCCTGTGGCTGGCGTCATCGGAAACCGCCGATTTCACCACCGCCTATGCGCCAATCGGGGATCTGGTGGGGGATCGTCAGGGTTACGTGATGGACGCGGATCTTAACCCGCTGCCACAAGGCATTGCCGGTGAGCTGTATCTGGGCGGGGCCGTGGCGCGGGGGTATCTGGATCGTCCGGGCGCCACCGCCGAACGCTTCCTGCCGCACCCGTTCCGCGCAGGCGAACGTATCTATCGCAGTGGCGACCGTGTGCGCCTGAACAGCGAAGGCTTGCTGGAATATCTGGGCCGTATCGACCACCAGATCAAGATTCGCGGTTTCCGCATCGAGGCTGGCGAAATCGAGGCTGCACTCAAGGGTTGCGAGGGTGTGCGCGAAGCCTTGGTCATCGTGCGTGACAGTGCGAGTGGTAAGCGTCTGTTGGGTTACGTCGGTGGCAATCACCTCGACGAAGAACGTATCAAACAGCAACTCAAGGTGACGTTACCGGAATACATGATTCCGGCACACATCATCGTCATGGAGCGTCTGCCGCAGCTGCCGAACGGCAAACTGGATCGCAATGCGTTGCCAGATCCGCAGGTCAGCTCCAGCGACTACCAAGCGCCGCAAAGCGTGCTGGAAGCGCAACTCGCTGCGCTGTGGCAAACGCTGCTTGGCATCGCGGCCGTGGGCCGCAACGATCACTTCTTCGAACTCGGCGGCCACTCGCTGCTGGCGATGCAGTTGATCTCGCGCCTGCGTCACGAACACCAATTGAGCGTGCCACTGCGGGTGCTGTTCGAAGCGCCGCGTCTGGCTGATTTTGCTCAGCGCATCGCGCAACTGGAGCAGCCGGCGAAGCAAATCGAACTCACTGCACGCCACGCATCCCGCGCCGTCCAGTCATTCTCCCAGCAACGCTTGTGGTTCCTCGATCAATTGCAACCAGGGGGTCACGCCTACAACCTGCCGGGCGCTGTAAGTCTGCGTGGCGAGCTGAACGAAGCAGCGTTGCAGTCGGCCTTCGATGCACTGACCGCGCGCCATGAAGTCCTGCGCACGCGGTTCGCGGCCGGTGACGGTGTGCCGCTGCAACAGATCGAGCCGGCCAGTGTCGTGCGCATCGAGCGCCTGGACATCAGTACTGAGTCGGATCTGGAAGCCGCTTTCAACACACTGGCCCAAGACTTCGTCAAGCGTCCGTTCAACTTGTCGCAAAGCCCGGTCTGGCGCCTGGCGCTGGTGCGCGTGGCGGCAGGCGAACAACGTCTGCTGCTGTGCCTGCACCACATGATTTCTGATGGCTGGTCGGTGCGCGTGCTGTTGCAGGAGTTCTGCGAGCTGTACCGCGCGGCCGTGGAAAATCGCGCGCCACAGCTGGCGGAACTGCCAGTGCAATACGCCGACTTCGCGGCCTGGCAGCGTGAGTGGCTGGAGGCCGGCGAGGGCGAGCGACAGTTGCAGTACTGGCGCGAGCAGCTGGGTGATGAACATCCGGTCATGGAGCTGCCAACCGACCGTCCGCGTCCAGCGCAGCAGAGCTATCAGGGCGACCGCCTGCTGTTCAGCCTGGATGCCGAGTTCAGTCAGCGCATACGCACGTTTGCCAAACAGCAGGGCGTGACGCCGTTCATGGCGATCCTGTCGGCGTATCAGGTGCTGTTGCATCGCCTCAGCGGCCAGAACGATCTGCGCGTGGGCGTACCGATTGCCGGGCGTTCGCGTCTTGAGGTGGAAGGCCTGATCGGCTTCTTCGTCAGCACTCAGGTGTTGCGTGCCGAGGTGTCCGCCGAGCTGTCTTACCGCGAGGTGCTGGAGCAGGCCAAAACCACGACGCTCGGCGCCCAGGCGAACCAGGACCTGCCGTTCGAGCAGTTGGTCGAAGCCCTGCAACCGCAGCGCAGCCTGAGCCACAACCCGCTGTTCCAGGTGGCTTACGACCACCAGCAGCGTGACTTCGTGCCGCTGTCCGGGTTGCCGGGGCTTTACGCAGAAGTCCTGCCGCTGGACGACGGCAGTAGCCAGTTCGATCTGGCACTGAATACCTATGAAGACGCCGACGGGGCGTTGGGTGGTTCATGGAATTACGCTACCGACCTGTTTGACCATCGCAGCGTCGAGCGTCTGCATCAGCGTTTTGTGCAGCTGTTCGCGCAATTGCTGGAACAGCCGGAAGCGGCGATTGGTGATTTCGAACTGCTGGATTCGCAAGACCGTGCGCAAC
>Ga0308159_1001115_pt1 | contig 43611 bp, 43 predicted proteins | sample PhyCR1_FD_201040 | JGI IMG/M metagenome (GOLD analysis project Ga0308159, IMG submission 201040) | Phyllosphere microbial communities from UC Gill Tract Community Farm, Albany, California, United States - DLSLC.R1 | ecosystem: Host-associated > Plants > Phyllosphere > Unclassified | place: USA... | reverse complement strand
TGGGATTCCGTAAACTTAGTTCTTTTCATATTACCAATTAAAATTAATAGTTTTTCTAATAGCCTCGCTGCGCTCGGTCTAGAATTATACTTTTAAATGGTCTGAATTTGGGGAAGTGCACAAGGATATTTTAACGAAATCGTCTTAAAAATTAAAGAAGAGAGATTTTGACTAAGATAAAGGACATTCGGCAATTAAAAATACATTTGAGTAATGTTCAAATTACAATGAATGGATTGGGCTGTCATTGTCTTTTCTAGACAGTATTTTATTTTAAAAAATTAAGCCGTTTTTTTTAAGGGTATTAACTTATTCGCTGTAGGTTATGCCAATGCCATTAAAATTCAATCAACCAATGCCATCGCCTTTTCTTAACCGTCCCGAACTTATCATGTTCCTTGATTCATGCTGTTGACTTAAAAATTTTGTTCGATAGGCTTTCAAATTTACATGACATTTTAAATGCCCTTATCCTTGCAATATATGTCTGCAACAGTCTATTTTACGCTGGCTATTCTATGATTCTCTAAGATACTTCTAGAATGCTTCAATTAAAAAACAACAAAGTCTGTTTCACCATTTGGCAAACAAAACCAAATATCGAGGATTAATTTTTCACTTGTTTTACTGTTTGAAAAAGCTAATGCTGAATTTCCATCTGTTCTAACAAGCCGAACCAATTTGCCATTACCTGCATAAGATAAAACTTGGTCACTTTCCAAATCCATTATTTCAAATCCGTCATTTATATCATCCAAAATACTTTTTATACGCTGCTTAGTTTCTTGCTCACTTAAGTACATGGTCTTTGAATTTCTAGCTTCAACAATTTTAAGAACTTCAATAAGTGGTTTATAATCGCCTTCCTTCACTTTTGTAATCAAACGTTGATATGCCTTGATTAAAAAGGGTTTAATATCCGTTTTCAAATCTTTGATATTACGTAAAGTATTCCAGCTTTGTAATTCATAAGGTACTTCAGCAATAAAGTTAGTAGTATGATAAATAAATGGTTCCCCTACTTTGACTTTCGGTGTTTGATATTTTTCTGAACCTTTGACAAACATAAACTGTCCATTTTCTATATTTTGTTCTACGATCTTATATCTGATATAAGCTTCTGGATTTAGACTTTTTTTGCCGTCCAAAGGATAACCTTTAACTTCTATTTTTTGTAAGCCACTTCCAAAAACAGCTGCGTTAATAGGAATATCAGTGGCAGTCTGCCCATCCAAATTCATTGACAAAATTTCGATATCATTTACTTTAATCTGGAATTTACATGATGATGCACTAAAATCTAATTGATAATATGGATGTTTCATCGTTTTATTGCTAATTTGTTTTTGAAAGGTTCTTTTTAATTGCTGCCTTATGTCATATAAAGCATTATCTTTTTGTATTAAATTAACATAGGTTGTGTTGAAGGTTTGGAATTTTCTTTTTTCAAAGTTATAACCATAATCTATTTTGTGTATTGTATCAATTGTAAATTGAAGATTATGCTTAGATTGCAGGCTGCTTACTATTGTTTTCGAATCCTGATCATTTATCAGTTGGAGTGAAAACCCAATTACCTTTTTAGGTCGCTGCATCTCTAGTATCACTATCCGATTACGTTCTTTATACCTGTGGAAGTCAATCTCAGTATCAGGAAAAGGTTTACGATTTATGGTGTAATCTTGATCAAATGGCAGAAGGTAATAATTAATTCCTGCAATGGTTGTTTTTTCATAGCTGCTTAAATCGATTTTTTTTAAATTACTAATATCATCAACCGGCATCGGAGGCGATGTGGTGCATCCCATTAACAAACCAATAAATGCGCAAATTATTCTTAGATAAAATTCAAACCTAATCCTGCCATCTAAAAAATTTTTACCGCATAATTTCAACATAGGGTTATTTAAGTAAATCTGGGTAGCCCATTTTATAGTCATCATAAATTGTATTTATGTTTGTATCTGCAGAGTTCTCGATCCTTGTTCCTTTTTTTACAAATATAAAATTAGTGCTAAAAAAATTATTGCCATTTTTATCAACCGAAATCCCCTGACTAGTAAAAATCCAAGCATTAATTTTGGGAATATCCCAAAAATACGAGTTCCCATGGCCTCTGGTATCACTCTGATTATAATTTGGATATATTTTTTTTAGATAGTTAACGATATATTTAGTTTCTTCTTGATTAACAGAGTTATATTTAAATCCTATATAATTATCTTTATTCTTATTGGTAACAAATATGGATAGGTTATTATAATCAGCAACATTTCCGTTAGGGAAGGAATAAGTAGTAAGTTTAATTTCGCCTATATAATAATTGTCTAGTTTACTCGTATTGTAACATATTAACCCAAGATTGGGGTCTTGATTTTTTTTAAATTGTTTATCGTCTTGGATAATGCTTGAAAGATCTGCATCAAGCTTTAAGGATAAAAGATCGGTTTTGGTTTGTGATTGGCAAGAGATGATAGCTATTCCAATTAAGATAAAAAATAAGTATTTCATAATTTATTTTGACTAACGGTATGTTGGCGCTTGTTTCAAATAACTTCCTAAATTTTCCATAATAATATCCTCATGCTCTGCAACTAGGGTAATACTCAGTTTTTTAATTTTTTGTTCACAAAATCTAACTGCAAAAACCTAAAATAGCTGACCTTTTAAAAGTTAAAAAGATAGTTGATTTCTATACTCATGAATATCTAACCACAAGCTGTGAAATTAAAAATAAAGTTTATCGTCAAACCCGGCATTTTTATACAAAATCCTAAAAGTGTCTTTACCTTTTGGGATATAGAGGTATAATTTGTAAAAATATATATTTGGTTCTTGATATTGACCCTTAATTTCTCCCCATATTGGAGATCTTTGCCAAAATTTTCTATCGTCATTTGTCTGTTCCAGGCATACAATTTTACCATTGCCATAAAGCTTCATACTATAATTTTCCATAGGCTTAATTTAAACCCTGGAAATAAGAAACATTATTGGTTACACTAGAATAATATTTCAATCCATCTAAGGCAGGTTTTATAAATTCTGCTTCTTTTTGTATATAGTTGGCACCAGTAATTACTTCCGTATTAGCTTCAGTAATTGGTGGGGAGCCAGTTAGCGTTTCTTTTTCCTCTTTAGATTTTTTCTGCGCGCAGCCTATTGAGCTTGAAATTAAAAACATAATATTATTTATCCAGAGCTGATATACGCTTTTTCTGGCAATCTAATCTATTGACCAACAATATCATTAATATCGATACCTGAATTAGTATTCTTCACCCATTTATGATCTACAGGATTAAAGAAATATAAATCTAAATGATGATTATTTGCCAGGCCGATAGCCTGACCAAAACCTATAACATTTGTGCCTTTGGGAATGGAAATTTGTGGATTTGGATCTAACTCCCAATTGCCATGATCCTCTAAGTCATTATATAGGTAAACTGAATTATTTTTTACGAGGCCGATAGATAAGTTACCCAAGCCAAAAACATTATCGACACTATCCATCAGCTTTAATGTTTTTTTATCCTTTCTCATCCAATTACCTTTATCATCCTGTCTATAGAAAGTAACCTCATCATTTTTTAATATACATATCGACTTCCAATCATATTCTCCAAAACCAAATATTTTATCTATATCTTTTGGGATAGTTAAATGTTCATCCGGACTTAAATGCCAGCCATTATTTTCGTTCTTATAAAAATTTACTTCGTTTCTTATTACAACGCCAATGGTATAGGTATCTAAAAAAAATAAGCCATTATTATCCTTAGGAATAGTGAAACTATTTTTAGATTGCAAAACTAATTCATCATTTTCTATATCGTAAAAATCAAGTTTATTATCTTTGATTATTGCTATCGCTTGTTTACCGCCAACTACCTTAATCTCAGTACTTTCTTCATTATTATTATTTGATTGTGGCTTTTGCCCACAACCCATTAAGCCTAAAATTAATACAAGAAATATTAAAATTCTTCCCATAATCTCTTATCTTATTATCTCAAAATTAGTTTTACCTTTGGGAATGTGGAGATATAATTTACGAAAATGGGCAATTTTATTCCCATTTTCATTTTTAAATTGAATCCATAATGCTGATTTTCCTCTTAATTTTTTATCAAGTGATATTAGTTCCAAGCATACCAATTTCTTCCCGTATAAAACTAATTTATAATCATTCAGTGGCTGCAAATCATAACTGGGGTCAGCAAAAGGTTTAAGGTAGCTATTTAATGTCTCTTCTAAATCAATTTTCGAACTATATTCGGCCTGACTTGTCTCTATCTCTTTTTTCCCTATTAAATGAAAATACTCATCTTCTCTATGATCCTTGAATAATTGCCATACCTGCTTATATGCATTCTCAGTTTTTGCTAGTAATTTTTTTTGATCCCACTTACTCAGGTCTTCACTGTTCTCCCAGCCTTCATTCTTATAGGGAACGATAGCATCAAATGTAAATGCATACTCATAATACTCTTTCCCAGAGGCGATAAAGGTTTTCTGATCAGGCTTAGTCAGGTTTATGTGCTTCAACACTTCCTTTTCACTGGCAAACGCATTACCCACAGTATCTGCTTTGTTCCGCTGGAAAACTTCTATTTTCATACTAGTCCAGTCTAATAACGTTTTAAAACCTTCTCCCTCTTCGCGTTCGGTTTGCGGGTATAATTTATAAGTAATTTTTTGTTTACCACTTTTTTTTATGGCATAAAAAATATCAGTAGGTGTGACCATTTGCCCATCCTTAAAATATTTATAAACAGGCAAATCGTTTACCAAAATCTCAAAATAACAAGCTTGATGATTAATAAATAAGTAGTAATACGGTTCGTTGGGATAATGCTTAACAGCTTTAAGCATGGTTCCGATATAGTTTTTGCTTGTCAATTTTGGGCTGGTTTCCATGATTTCATTTTCAGACTGTGGCTTTTGCCCACAACCCATTAAGCCTAAAATTAAAACCACGAATAGTAAAATTCTGCCCATAAACCTATTATCTTATTACTTCGAAATTTGTTTTGCCTTTGGAAATGTGGAGGTAAAGACTTACAAAACTTCCTATAACATTACCATCCTCATCTTTATATTTTGCCCATAATGCTGATTCACCTCTTAACCTTGTATCCAGCGAATTTTGTTCTAAACAAACCAATCGCCCTTCCCCATATAAAACCAATTTGTAATTTTCTAATGGTTGCATTTTAAAATCTTTCTTCAATATGGGTTCCATATAACTCTGTAGTGATTCGGATACATCACGCTTTGTGCTATACTCACATTGGGCAGTTTCTTTTTCTCTATTAAATAGGAGAGCAAAAAAATCATCTTCTTTTTTATTATCCTTCATTTGCCAAACCTGTTTATAGGCATTTTCCGTTTTAATTAATAACTCTTTCTGATCCATTTTACTTAAATCAACACTATTTTCCCATGCTGTATTTTCATAGGGCACAATGGCATCAAAAGTAAAACTGTATTCATAATAATCTTTACCTTTGCCAATAAAGGTCTTACCATCAGGCTCAGTCAAGCTGATATGCTTAATAATCGGCTTCTCATTTGTAAAAGCATTTTTACCTGTATCTGCTTTATTGCGTTGGAATACTTCTATTTTTATTTTGTCCAATCTACCAATGTTTTAAGTCCTGCTCCCTCTTGACTTTCAGTTTGAGGATATAATTTGTAAGTAATGGTTTGCTTACCAGTTTTATTTATAGCAGAATAAATATCTATTGGCGTTATAACTTGTCCCAGATCATAATAACTATAAACTGGTAATCCATTCACTAATATCTCAAAATAACAGGCTTGATGGCTTACAAACAAATAATAATACGGCTCTTGAGGATAATGCTTAACTAATTTATGCATAGTCTCTACATAGTTTTTGCTTGTTAATTTAGGGCTGGTTTCCATGATTACATTTTCAGTGTGATGCTTTTGCCCACAACCCACTAAGCCTAAAATTAAAACCACGAATACTAAAATTCTGCCCATAAAGCTATTATCTTATTATCTCAAAATTTGTTTTGCCTTTGGGAATGTGGAGATATAATTTGACAAATTCATAAAATTGGGTACCATCTTCTTCTGATTTTGCCCAAAGCACTGATTTTCCTCTAAACTTTTTTTCAATAGAAGTTTGCTCTAGCCCAACCAATTTATTTCCGTATAAAACTAGTTTATAATCTTTTAAAGGTTGTAGATTATAGCTAGAATTTATAAATGGCGTCATATAATCAGCTAGCGTCTCTTCAGAATCATTTTTAGAGCTGTACTCGGCTTGGCTTGATTCTAATTCTTTTTTACCTATCAAATTAAAATACTCATCTTTTTTATGATCCTTGAGCAATTGCCATACCTGCTTATATGCATTCTCAGTTTTTGCTAGTAATTTGTTTTGATCCCACTTACTCAAGTCTTCACTGTTCTCCCAGCCTTCATTCTGATAGGGAACTGTAGCATCAAATGTAAATGTATACTCATAATAATCTTTCCCAGAGGCGATAAAGGTTTTCTGATCAGGCTTAGTCAGGTTTATATGCTTCAATACTTCCTTTTCACTGACAAACGCATTATCCGCAGTATCTGCTTTGTTACGCTGGAAAATTTCTATTTTCATACTGGTCCAGTTTAATAACGTTTTAAAACCTTCTCCCTCTTCGCGTTCGGTTTGCGGGTATAATTTATAAGTAATTTTTTGTTTACCACTTTTGTTTATGGCATAAAAAATATCAATAGGTGTGACCATTTGCCCATCCTTAAAATATTTGTAAACAGGCAAATCGTTCACCAAAATCTCAAAGTAACAGGCCTGATGATTTACAAACAAGTAATAATAAGGTTCTTGTGGATAATGCTTAACGGCTTTAAGAATGGTTTCGATATAGTTTTTGCTTGTCAATTTTGGGATGGTTTCCATAATCTCATTTTCAGATTGTGGCTTTTGCCCACAACCCATTAAGCCTAAAATTAAAATCAGGAATATTAAAATTCTTCCCATAAAGCTATTATCTTATTATCTCAAAATTTGTTTTGCCTTTAGGAATGTGTAGATAAAGACTTATAAAATTTCCTATAATATTGCCATCCTCATCTTTATATTTTGCCCATAAGGCAGATTCGCCTCTTAACCTTACATCTAGCGAATTCTGTTGTAAACAAACCAATCGCCCTCCTCCACATACAACCATTTTATAATTTTCCAATGGTTGCATCTTATAGTCTTTTTTTAATACCGGCTTCATATAACTCTGTAACGATTCAGTTAGATCATTTTCTGTGCTATACTCGCATTGGGCATTTTCCTTTTCTTTATTGTATAATAGCGCAAAGAAATCATCAACTTTTTTATCGTCCTTCATTTGCCAAACCTGCTTATAGGCATTTCCTACTTTGTGTAATAATTCTTTTTGATCCATTTTACTTAAATCCTTACTGTTTTCCCATGCTGTATTTTCATAGGGTACAATGGCATCAAAAGTAAAACTGTATTCATAATAATCTTTACCTTTGCCAATAAAGGTCTTACCATCAGGCTCAGTCAAGTTAATATGCTTAATAATCGGCTTCTCATTTGTAAAAGCATTTTTACCTGTATCTGCTTTATTGCGTTGGAATACTTCTATTTTTATTTTTGTCCAATTTACCAATGTTTTAAGTCCGGCTCCTTCTTGACTTTCAGTTTGAGGGTATAGTTTGTAAGTAATGGTTTGCTTACCAGTTTTGTTTATAGCAGAATAAATATCTATTGGCGTTATAATTTGCCCTGGTTTATAATATTTATATATAGGTAAACCATTCACTAATATCTCAAAATAACAAGCCTCATGGCTTACAAATAAGTAATAGAAAGGTTCATTAGGATAATGTTTAACCGTATTAAATATGGTCTGTACATAGTTTTTGCTTGTTAATTTAGGGCTGGTTTCCATGATTACATTTTCAGCGTGAGGCTTTTGCCCACAACCCATTAAGCGTAAAATTAAAACCAAGAATACTAAAACTCTCCCCATAAACTATTATCTAATTATCTCAAAATTAGTTTTGCCTTTGGGAATATGGAGGTAAAGCTTCTCGTAACTTCCAATTACATTACCATCCGCATCTTTAGATTTTGCCCATAATGCCAACTCTCCTCGCAACCTGGGGTCTAATGACGTCTGTTCAAGACAAACCAATTTCCCATCGCCATATAATTCCAATCTATAGTTCTCTAAAGGCTGCATTTCATAACTCGGATCTTTAAAAGCCTCTAAATAAGTGCTTAACTTTTCTTCTAGTCCAATTTTTAAATTATATTCAGCTTGGCTTGTTTCCAACTCTTTTTTACTTAATAAACTAAAATATTCATTTTCTTTTTTATCCTTAAGCAATTGCCAAACCTGCTTATAGGCATTCTCAGTTTTTAATAATAATTTTTTCTGATCCATCTTACTCAGGTCTTCACTATTCTCCCAGCCCTCATTTTGATAGGGAACAGTAGCATCAAATGTAAATGTATACTCATAATAATCTTTTCCAGACGCAATAAAGGTTTTCTGATCAGGCTTAGTCAGGTTTATATGCTTCAACACTTCCTTTTCACTGGCAAACGCATTACCCACAGTATCTGCTTTGTTCCGCTGGAAAACTTCTATTTTCATACTAGTCCAGTCTAATAACGTTTTAAAACCTTCTCCCTCTTCGCGTTCGGTTTGCGGGTATAATTTATAAGTAATTTTTTGTTTACCACTTTTTTTTATGGCATAAAAAATATCAATAGGTGTGACCATTTGCCCATCCTTAAAATATTTGTAAACAGGCAAATCGTTTACCAAAATCTCAAAGTAACAGGCCTGATGATTTACAAACAAGTAATAATAAGGTTCTTGTGGATAATGCTTAACGGCTTTAAGCATGGTTTCGATATAGTTTTTGCTTGTCAATTTTGGACTGGTTTCCATAATCTCATTTTTAATGGGTTTGCTAGAATTTGAGCAGCCTTGTACAATTAGGTAAAGGGCTAGCAATAAACAGATATTATTAATAGACTTCATTAATATAAATTTACTCGGTTTATAATGATATTACGGTGCTCAAAGAGCGTAAATTTGATTGGTTTTTGATCTTTGTTAGCTTGAAAAATTGTCTTATTTTTTAAGGAAGCATTTGCACTTATCGTCACAGATCCCTTTATCCCTGAAAAGTATATTTGATCTTGGTAATACGGCCCTGAATAAGCCTCAAAACCATAAGTTCGGGTATGCACTATAAATCCAGATACCTCTGCTGCAAATACGCTGTCAATTTTTAGACCACTTTTAAACGGAAGTAAAGGAAGCCACTTATCTACCACAATCCTATTTGTTACCCTAAGCTTAGCGGTTCCTTTTATAGATTCTGTTGAAATCACCTTTCCTTCTGTATTACTAAAGGCTTTGTTCAAAAAATTGGTTACCGTTACCTTTTGAAACCCTTGGTTTAGGGTTGCGGGTATTGCAAATTTCACATTATATTCTGCATTAATGGCACCGTTAAATTCAAGCGTAATCTGTGCATCTTTACCCGCCTTGTCTAACAACTCTTGTATACCTTCGTTAACCTTACTTTTTTTGTAGCCATCAATTTTGTCTTCAATCTGCTGTTCAGCTGCTTCTTGAAAAGATTTTGGTTCAGGCTTTTCAGGCTTTTTACCCATAGCCGCCTTAGTGATGAGTTTAGCCAAAGAAAAATCCTTTTTAAAATCGATACCAATTATCGGCTTTGCACTCACATTTTCCTCCAGCATAAAATAGACATTACCATCCGATTTTTTTTCATAATATACCCCCCGGTTATAAGCTACTTTCGGAAAAACAAAACTGAAGCCTAAACTATCCATCTTCTCCAACACATCAGAAACTTTTTTTGCAAGCCGTGCTGCCTTCTTTAGCTTAGGTAATTTGGCTACGGCACCCTCCCCCATGGTCAGTATGGTAATCAGCACTTCTACTACAATAACTAATAATGTTAGTGCTAAAATACCCACCTCAGTTACAATAGCATTATCACCGGTATAGTCATCCTTAACATTATATTGATTGCCAACCCAGTTTGATCGCTTTTCATAGCTTAAACCATACATTTTTGTATCTTCACGGATGTAATCAATTATCCACCTTTGTACAACAGAACCTCCGGGAACTAGAGGCACATAATCAATAAATCTTAAATAGAATTCTATATACTGTTCTAACTTTGCGTAAAGTCTTTCAATTCAGGAAAATTGGCCAGTCCATTAATTTCTCTACTCGAGTAGCCACCACCGTATGGATTTGGAGTGATTACTGATTCTCGTACGTGGTCGTATGTGTTTTTTAAACTGATTTGATTTTCTTTCGAAAAGCCATAGTTGATATAGAATTGTCGAAGTGCCTCTTTCTCCTTCCAAGTTTTTGTGTCATTTGGCTTGAGGTCAAAATAATCAAGCACCGTAGTATATTTATCCAAGTTGCCATATCCACCACCGATATCAGAGTGCGCACCGAGCATGCTAATCGTACTGTCAGCATCAGAAGGGGTGAAGGCAAAGTTTTGTCTCCATTCTGATGCTGCTTTGATGTGAAAAACATTTTTTATCCCCAATCCACCTAATTTCGTTTTAATGTCTCTTAAACTTTCTTGTATAATTGGTGCCATTATGGATAGAAAAGCAGCCTTATAACCTAGGTTTTCTTTCACAATACCATCGGAAATAACGGTTTCAAATAAACCTAAAAACCTAATTTCTATTGCGAATGTTTCTCCTATTGGCTGGTAGCCATTTTGTTTTAATAATTGCCTAGCAATCCACCTGATTGTGAGGAAACGATCTTTTTGCCTGATGGAATTAGATATTTATCATCAGGATCATTCACCATTTCATTCGCATAGGTGGCCTTCTTTTTAACTTCGTTACAAAAATGCCTTGCTGCAGATGCTCCTCGGCTAAAGCCAAAAACATCAAATACTATTTTATTTATCTTTTTCCCCTTAACGACGAGCAGTTGATCTTGGATCATTTTTTTTATACCCTCTTCCACGCGTCCGATGATCCCTCTCGGACCTCTGGCTAAGGCAGATCCCATTACATCATCCTCCAAATCGCACTTAGTCCCTATACCTTCTACGTATTGTTTTAAAATAACGTTCTTACCATATTCTTTATGTAATTCATCTCTATGTTCAGGTTTTTTTTCTTCCTTATATAAATCATACAGTTTAACTACATTAGAATATGGGTTCAAGTAACTATCCCGATCGGAGATTTTAATCTTATTTACTTTGCCATTAACATCTGTAATGGTTTTAATCGCATGGGCAGGAATGGTATTGGCAACATATTTGATATTATTTGAATTAATCTTGCTGTAATATTCCGTTTCCGAATTAAATCTATTGTTACCAGTTCCATCAAAAAACATCCCTTATAATAAATTTTATCTTTAGTAAGTCTGCAAGTCATTTTTGAAACAACTTGTTCACTTCCTGCGCCTATTTTTTGAATAAATTCACCATTTTAGTGACTTCTATATACATCTTTTCTATAGGTTTATCTATATTAGGACAATTATTACTCCTCTCATAATTTTTATCTCTGAAAATTGTGTGTCTAGCGAATAATTTCGAACCCATTATTGCCTTTTGGCAGGTGTATGTAAAAAGGAAAACCAAATTCTTCATCTGCTTCCTTTTTGAGATAAGAAATAATTGGGCTGTGATTTTCTCTTATTAGGTTTAACAATTTATTCTGTGCATAAAATTTTATTTTGGTTTGATTAGGAAATTCCTGTAAAATATAATCTTCCGCTGCCAGCATAGCGAACATGTTTTTTAATGCGCTCAAATTATCTTCTTCTAAATACATGGAAGTATCTGTTTCCTGATATCTTTTTTTTAATAGAGCGGATAATTCGTCGATTTTAGTATCCCTGAAAAGAAGGTATATTTTTAGATAAAAATCATTAACAAGTTTTAAGCTATTTTCATTTTTAACATCAATAATCTGGGATGCTATCCAACCTAATGTTTGATAAGGTACTTCAGCTTTAAAAACACCTCCTATTTTTAATTCCGTCAGTTTTTTTTCATTTAAAGCCGGAGCATCAAGCTTTGCTATCGTTTGTTGATTATCAAAATTACCATTTGCCGAGTCCAAAACGTTTATTTTAATCTTAGCTTCGGCATTAGGATTAATTTGTTCACCTTCAACAGGCTTTAAAACAAGACTAAAACTTTGATTTCCACTAGATAAAATAAAGTGGTTAATCGGATATTGAGAATGGATGCTACCTCCTTCGGTATGCGTATGAACAACTACATCGTTTACAATGAGGTCAAAATTTGCTAGTGAAATATTGTATTCTAGTAAATAATATGGTTCAGTCATAAAGGTTATTTTTTAAAAAGTTGTGCGTATGGACTATCATACTCTTTTAATAGTGGCTTAGCATATTCTTCAACAATGTGATCCATATATGCCTTTTTAGTTACGATCTTAATTGACATATTAAGGTTAGCATTAGTAGGATCTAGAACCAGTTGGGTTAATATATCGTCTTTGCTCCAAAACAATTGTTGGGGATATTGCATAGCCTTGTTATCAAATTCATCTGCAACTTCTTTAACAAGATGTGGCATAAGGCTTTTTAATAACGCAGGAGTTTCTTTTTCGTTGTCATCAAATTTTCTTTGATCATAAATAATGGAATCAGGAGTCGAATAACTTTTCAGCATATCCTTAAGTAAGTTCACAGCATCTTTATTATCCGGATGTACACTGATAAAACTCACAACGCCATTGTAAGTTACCACTTTCGTTTCTAAAACATCAGCGATTTTAGCTTTGTCGAAAGTTACATTATCGTTACCTGCGAAAAAATAATAGACTATCTTTTCTCCCTTATCAACCAATTGAACACCATCTTTTGTGGGCAGTTCAAAACGCCCTTTTTGTTCTCTTATATTCTTGGTAAATTCAGACAAATCCACCTTAGGCTTTTCAGCAAGGACCAAATCTTTTAAGTCAATTTTTTTTGGGCTACAGCCTAAAAAGATTAAACAAAATAAAAAAGCTATATTTTTCTTCATCAGTATATAAAATTAAACTAAATAATGTTTCGCAAATTTAACATCGTCATTTTTAACAAGAACAGCATCTCCATCAAAGCTAAAAGTTCTCTTAATAAAACCAAATTTAATTGTTGTTGCTGCAACAAAAGTGGCTTTTATGCCTCCGAACTCTGCTATTGGAGCCACATACACCCCATCTTTATCGGCACCTAATTTTACGCCGCCAGTAACGCTTGTTTTAGCGTCCGCCTTTACAATACCCGAAACCCCCATACTACCAGCTTCGGCTTTGGCTGTCGCCTTAAATTCGATGGTGACCTTGAGTTCACCGGAAATCTTGACCTCACCAGTTGTTTCTTTAGGGAATTTAACATTGATGATGGATTTCCCTGCAATATTAAGTGCCCCATTTACTGTAATCAAAAAGGTTATCTTAACATATTTGTTCATTTTATCCTTAATCCAAGTGAGTACTTCACCAGCCCCAGGACATATAGCATTTCCACCATATTTTAAAACAATATCAATTATATCAATACTGAGAGCGGCTTCTATAAGCGGTTTGGTTTCTGCGCCGATTTTGACAATTTCTCCAACAACTTTATTTGTTTTTTTTAAATACCATTGAGCAGATACCGCTAAAACAGGTGCCTTCACTTCGAACATGAACCTACCTTTGGCCAAACAGGAATTAGATACCCGATCTGCCATTTGCTTAACCTGATTTATAATCCTCAGGGTTTTAGCAATACGCTCCGACCACTCTTTACTAAATTCAACCTTTTGCTTTTCACCTGCTGACGTAGTCCATTCTCCTACAAATGATAGCTCAAACTTTTGAGCCATCTCACCAAAGTTTTCAGACCAGCCGGCATCTACTGCGGCGCCTATTGCTTTCTTTTTTGCTTCATCTAACTGATAACCATATAACTTATTACCGTAGGTGTAGGCAAAGTCTTGGGTATGCGACCATTTAAATTCTATGGTCCATTTTATATCAGAATAAACATGAATAGCAACGGTTGGGTTATTTGGAACTGAAAAATATCTACAGGTATGGATGTGGAGCTGGTAATTATTCATTATGCCATTACGCCTCGGCCATAGATAATTTAAAGGTATAACATTAAACTTACTCATAGTAGATACAGCAGGGATTATAATTTTACCCTTACTTTCTGATGTTACATCAAGGTTGATCAACTTAATGGTCTTATTATGCTTTTTTCGCTCGAAACATGCTTTGGTATCGAAATTTACAGGTTCTACTGTAATATTTTTGGGTTTATTGCCTACTATCGTTTCGTAAATAATAGTTTCTGCATTATGGCCGTAATACTCAAATTCAATATCTACACGCCTGTTGTTGGTATAGTTATATTCATCTTTATATTTAATGTTATCACGTCCCATTTTATCATCGGTAGGGTTTACTTCGCCATGGCCAATGGCCTTTATACGGTTAGGCTCCAGCTTCCCTTTGACAAAAAACTCCCTGACTGTCTTTGCTCTGTTCTCTGATAGTATGTTGTTATGATTCTGTTTACCAATTACACAGGCAAAACCATCAAGTTGTATGATGCTGTGCCTATGCTCCAACAAAAATTGCAATATATTATTCAGCTGTTTTAAACTCTCTGATAATAGTTCTGTACTGTCAAATTTAAAATAAATAGACTCGAGCGTTTTGTCCCTTTTATCACTAACATTTTTAATACCCTTTCCATTGTCGAATATAAGTTCCGGTTTGCCTCCTTCTTCAGTTAAATTTATTTGTTCGAATTTGCATAGCTCAAACCTTGCTTCATGTTTATCAGGTTGGTAGATGGTAACCAGAGTTCTGTTTTCGGGCGCTTCTACTACTCGCGATTTAAGTTTATCTTTTATTCTTAAAAAACGGGCATGCGCCGTATCACCCTTGCCACCTGTGTCCTCAATATATTTACCAGTTACCGGATGCACCACACGCACATAAAATTCTTCAACATCCGCTCTGTCATTCATTGAATGATACCAGGCATAAGTATTTGGGATTTTCAGGTTAATTTCGCCATCTATTACATTTACCCTGTAAATTTTCCGGGTTACCTCATCATCCTTTGGCCATAAGCCCATAGCGGACCTCAATTTTCTGAAAACCCTTACTTCTACGTTATCATAGCCATTTAAACCTTCTGTAAAGAGCCTGAGCCATATCAGTTCGCCGTAAGAAAACTGGTAAGTTTTGCGTACATCTGCTCCACCTTCATTTTGAGTCCACCTACTGTCTACTATTTTTGCCGGCGAGTCGCCCCTAATCTTTAACCCTGATTTACTATCAAAATTTCCGCTCCAAGTTGCTTCAATGTACCACAAATATGGGCCACATAGCTTTTTAGGAATTTTATACCCGTAATTAAAATTGCTGGGTATTGTTTTTTGTAGATCGATAATATTTCTCTCATTAAAAACAGCCCATTTTATGTCTTTCTTTTTGTCCTGGTCGATAGTACCAGGTTGCCATTCGCCTATTTTGAACCAAACATACTGATCGGGAGCCACCACGACTAACTGACCCGGTATTGATCCTTTATTAGCATTATATACTTTACCTTCACCAGTCCAAATAATTTTCTTTATTCCCTTTGCCATATGTTATTCTTTAACACTCGCTTCTACACCATTAAAGTTATTTGCAGATTCATCTAAAGATTCTGACATGGGGTTGAGCTGTGCTTGTACGTCTTTATTTGCATTATCAAAGTTTTGTTTTGAAGCCTCTGCTTTTTGGCCATGCTGAACAATTGAGATACAATCGGTACCGCCGATGGGGCAGGTGGCTTTGCTGTCTTCCAGCAAAATCTTACCTCCATTTGTAAGAATCGTATCCTCATAAAAGCCTGACCATTTAGTCACTACTGCATTACAGGGTTTATTGTACATTTTTGAACAGGAGCCAAACATATTTTTCTCGAAAGTTTGTCCAATATCCATTGTGGTTGCAATAGCTTTCTGACTTCCATCTTTATCATTCGCATATTCTTTGGTATGTGTAAGCACCTTTAATTTATCTGGTGCCGATCCAAATTTGCACATGCACTGTGCACCCTGAACTACAATATGTTTCTCTGCCATTTGTTACTTATTTAGTAAACGGTCCCAAAATCCTTTTCTTGAGGTTTGCCTATCAATCATTACCATTTCTGTTACCGGCAAACCTTTAACATTGGTATCCAGTTCAAAGTCCTGATCAAATTCTTCTCCACTTTTTGGAATCACCGTAATTTTCACCTTCACTTTTGATACAACTGGCGCACCATAACTAAAATCTGAAACTACCGATATCACTCTTCTGTATTTTGGATGTAAAAGGTAATATCCTTCATAATTACCTGTAGCCCTATTTGCAATATACAAATCGTCCTCTAAGGGTTTAATGATACCATTGTGCAATAATTCTATAGCTCCAAAGCTATTGGTTTTTCCGCTTAATTTTTCTTCTGTTATATAGCCCTCTACATTAAAACCATTGGCTATCGGAAATTTATATATCGATTCGGATGTACGGTGCTGTCCATATTCTTTATAAAGTGGTTTAAAAAAAGTCTGGATAAACCAATCATTCGAAAATGCAACCTGTATACTATCCGGATTGTTGAGCAATTTTTCCATTCGTTCGATATAATTTTCAACCAGACTGCCTTCAAAATCATTAAGGATTTTAATTTTTACAGATTGCCATCTTTTTAAGATTTCAGTACAGTTGTAAACAGTTTGGAAACCTCCGTTCTGATCAGCAGTAATTACAAGCGGATAAAATACCTTCCCGGCGGCATAGGCCAAACGATCGGCCACCAGATCGGGGAGGATTTCGTTAACAAATACATCTCCAATCCGATCGATCTGAAATAAAGCCTGCCCCGCTGTCCCAGGCTTTAAACGGGTTACCTGAACTTCGTACTTTACTTCGTTGCTATCTTCTTCGCCCTCGTTAAAAGTGATTAAAACGCCATACTTTACATACCGTTCTGCCAGCCAATCTAAACGAAGCGCATTTACACCTGAATAATATATTGTTTTATTTGAAATGTCCATTTTATTGATTGCGCTATCTATTTCACAAAAGGATTACATGTATAATATTAGTTTGATATTAATTAACTTTCAAAAACATCATAATACCAATCACCTCCATGCCTGAATAACATAGAAACCGTTAATAAAATAAGTAAGTAAAGGATAGATTGTTTAAGAAATTTATATTCTTTCTTTTCACTTAATTTTAAGTAATAGTTAGTAATTAAAAATAAAATGCCAGAGATGATACCTGAAGGAATTCCTCCATAAATAACCGCAATTGAAGTTCCCCATCCCCCTTCCTCAACTAAAAGCCAAAAGAGGAGCATGCTTATTAAAATACTTCCCAGCAATAAACCCATAACTTTTAGAAAATTCCCTTTTGATATTGCATAAATAATTATTGCTAGCCCAATTACTAAAATGGAAGGAGCATAAATTAAATCATCTAAGAAATCGGTTTTTTCAATAGGAAAAATAATCCCTACCGCAACAAGGCTAAGTGCTATGCCTATCCAAAGACTTTTATTTTTAACTTCCATATTATTTTCCTTTATAGCCCGGATTTACTCCTGAACTAAATGCACTTTTTAATCCTTTTTCAACTTTTTGGCCAAAACTGAGTATGACTTAAGCTATGGAATGTCATTGTCAAATACTCTATTGATCTTTATTTTTTTGCAATTCTATTAACCTTTATTATTCATAATATTAATGTTGTTTTTATCTGTTATGTCTTATTTATATCCTGGATTTATTCCTGAACTAAAAACATTTTTTTCTTTTCCCTTAAAAAGCATAGTTCTTTCGGTATAAGCTTCGAAATATTTCCATCCATTCTAGTAAGTACCCCACATTAAAATATTATTCAACAAAAGGGTTGTGAGTTAAACCGCTAATAGAAGTATACCATAAAAACCATATTCCATATAAAAAAAGTACTGCAATTAATAAAGCTGTGCTTAAGTATATAATCCAAGTCTTTTTCACTTTTTTAATCAAAAAATATATTATTAAATAAGAGATAGTAGGTCCTAAACTCCCAACAATTCCATATCTTACTATAGTATTTTTGATTGAAATAGCATTGATAATTGATTCGGACGAGCCAAACTCGATAACATACCAAATTGTAATTACTAGTGTGAATAAGAAAAATACAATAAGAGTATAAAGAATTATTTTGTACGTTTTGTTAATAATTATTTCTTTTTTAGCACCTCTTTGTCTTATATCTACCACCTGCCTTTCTAAACGAAAAGGGCTTATGCTTGAACAATACTCTGTTTCATTTGACATATCATTTTGTTATACCTTCATTCTCAATCATCGCCCCTATTTCATAAAAGGATTATTTAATAACGCATTAGATATCAGGTAAAAAGAAAGCGCCAAACTCACAATAGATAGTATCCCAAAAAACGCAACACAGCGGGTTAAGTATAGAACCCAAAGTGTTTTTATTTTTTTTATTAAAATATCTACTAGAACGAACAAAATGGCTGTCGGAATACTGATAACCAGCCCGAACTGCTTAATTGTTTTTAATATAGCCTCGAAAGTAATCGTATCAGCAAGAACACCGAAGCTATAAACAAAGTATAATGTAACTATTGCAGTAGCTAATAAAAGAACAATCAAAAATTTGATCAATAGCATAGGTATCTTTTTCATAATTATTTTTTCTTATAGCTAGTATTTATCCCTGAGCTAAATGCACCTCTTAACCCTGTTTCCACATCTTTCCAAAATTTAGTATGGCTTAAACTATGAGATATTACGGCTAAATAAGGCACTGTACCTGGTCTTGTAAGTAAATCCGGATGAGTTTTTTTATCTTTTTCTGCAACTAATGGTGCATGATATTTGGAAACAAGTTTTGAATATACTTGCAAATCTTTTCTCAGTTTAGTGATCTCGGTATCTAATTTGCCAAAAACCAAAGGTTCTATTACCTTATCTATTGCTAATGTGATCAACAATAAAGTAACCGGATCAATAAATTGACTAAATAAGCGCATCAAAAGTTCCTCCAGATTATTTCTTTGCATTGCTCCTACTGTACCAGAAATAAAGCTTGCGCATATTGCTTTTTTGCCACGGCTATGGTAAGGATCATGTATAGTAATATTAACATCCTGAACACTTAAGCCAGCCGCCTGAGCTGCTGGGGTCCATGCATTAACCTCAATACTATCTGTTAATCCGGTGTTTTCTGCAAATACTCTGGCCATTAAGTGCAAGATATAACTGTCTCGCTCATTGGTTTTTATATCAAATAACTCATTTAAAATAGCAACTCCTTGTGTTAACTTTAAATTTCCAACAAATTTAGCTTTGCTATAGGCATTATTTGTATTGGAAAAATTACCATATACATCATAAGTCCATTTTAAAAACGTATGAAGTAATGTCACAAACTCGTCTCTTTCTTTGTTTAAAGTCGGCTTGTTAACATTTATTCCTTTAATATATTTTATAAATTCCTGTGTGAGTACATTTGCGCCTTTAAAAGCTTTCGCCATTTCACGCCATACTATAGCTCCTTCTTTGTCAGACATCCAAATACCGATAAGATTAGATTTAAGGGCCTCGGTATCTATCCCCTCCAATATTTTAAGGCCATTTTCGAAATTTTTCACATGAAAATTCTGAAGAAATGCCTCTAAATTTACCAAACTAAAATCTGCAACAAGCTGTTGCGTTAAATCGTATTCGTTATGTACGTTAATAATTTTGCAGGCCTTATGCAGTTTTGCATGGTTTAGCTGATGTTTCTTTTTAAAAAAAGGAGTGGACAAGTAAGTAATGCTTTTAATTTTCCATAACTCAGGAAATGCTTTACCTTTCTCAGTATTAATTAAATTGGTAAACTCATTAATTACGTTTCCACCGTGAGAATGCCCTATTAAATGAAGGTGTACTTCTTTTCTTTTATATTTTGGATATTCTCTATTGATTAGGTTTAATAAACGCTCCGCTGCCTTATTTCTTTCCTGGGTATTATTATCTCCAGACCAGCTAAAAAATGTTCCTTCAATATGCAGATCGTGAAATTGCGGTTTTAACTCCTTTACTTTTGCCCAAAAATTTTCGACACTTTCTTCTTCACTACCCCAGTATTTGGTGTTTGCTTCATGTTTTAAACCTTTAGTATTAATGGGGTCGGTTGTGCCGGCAACCATCATCACCAAATCTGTAATCCTTTTATCCTTTGTGGTCTCAGGCACTACAAACCTCGGCTTCTTAAACATTACATTCGTCATAGCCTGCTTATTTACCGGTGATATTAATTTTTTTGTTCGATGCTAAAATCAAATTTTCACCTGTAGCAACAATCTCCACCTTTTCAGCATGTTCTTCATGTGTTTGCGATGTTGAAACATATTTATCCGAGATGATGATGAATAAGTTTCTAGCGGTTTTTTTGATGGCCATGTTAAAAAAGATTGGATTTTTCCGCACTATTAATCTCTACTGTTTTTTCTGAACTCTCTAAGAGCATATTTTCTTTGGTGCTAAAAATGGTTACCTTTTCTGCGTATTGTGTAGAGTCCATAGCGCTTCTGGTATATGCCTTTTCTATCATCTCATTTTTATTATTTGCTGTTTCGCGCATGTCTCCGGTGGCGCTGATACTGATATCTTTGCCTGCAGTTTGTATAATATCCTGATTGGCGCTTGATGTAATGTTCTCGCCCGCACTTTCTGAAATATTTTTACCTACACTAACATCCATATTCTCACCTACATTAATCTGCATGTTCTTGCAGTTTAAGGTCATGTTCTCCAAAGCAGTAATCGTAATATTATTTCCCTTTGTATCGATATGAATAATATTTTGATGGATATCCGTAATCTTTATCCCTTGAGAACCTGGATCATCATCAAATTCAACCAAATGCCCACTTCTGGTGATAATACTTTTTAAGTGATTTTTAATCAGCGGACTGCTATCCACACTCGAACTGTGATACACACTTCCCATAACCACTGGCCTGGCAATGTTTCCTTCTTCAAATGCGATCATGACCTGATCGTCGATCTCGGGAATAGCAAAGTAACCGCGGTTATTTCCACGTTCGCCAACACCTGCGCTTGGGGTAACCACGCGCAACCATTCGGTTACATCATTAGTTAAACATTCCCATTTAAACCTCACCTTAATACGTCCCTGACCTTGAGGATCGTTATTATCAACTACATCGGCCAGTTGCATATCAGGCTGTGGCCGTTCGAAATTTTTAACCAGAATTCTTTCCGTAGTGGCTATTTTGCCCTCGAACGTATTACTATATTTCCCGTTTTCATTGATGTAATGGTTAATACTGGTAATCAAAAACTTGCCTAAACTCTCAGAAGTAAACTCCAGCTCCTTACGAAGACTCATGGTAATTTCCGCAATGCTTCCAATGCTTAATTCAGCATTATCACCTTTGGCTTTGATTTTTAAAAGTTCACTCGTGTTTGCTTTTTCTTCATTTTCAACAAGATTCTTAATATCATTGCCATTGTCTACCCTGATTAAAGATGGCTGATTGAAAGTTTTGCTGTAAGTAAGGTTTGAGGCTTTGATGGCGTGAGATAAATCTGGGGTTCCATCAACTTTCCCGGTGCTTTCACTCTGAAGCATTTCATCTTGCTTAGGGTTGTATGCAAAGCGTTTATTTTTAATCGGACTAATTTCCATCGCATACTGCATCTCCTGCACATCTCTGCCATAGAATAAAGAAATCTCATCCTGGATATCTGGTTTGCCAAAATTGAGCTGCTTACCATCGTAGAAAAACCACTCATGATATTCGGCAGACAGACGGTTTAGAAAAGCAAAATCACTTTCTTTATACTGGATAATATAGTCCAATGTGGAACTTCTTGATGCATTGGCAACAACTTTTAAGTCATTCGCGGGAGTATCTTTCGTCGCCAATTTTACAATCTCATTTAGATCTTTGTCTAAATAAGATCCTAAATCCGGACCACGATCAATCAATATGCTGGGACTATAGCCGCTTACAATAATAATTCCATGATAGCCATGGCTTTGCGAAAGTTCAACTTTAGAAACCAAACCAATGAAATTTTGCATGCCTTCAGGAGAGTGTCCAAAGGATGCCGTTAGGGTTTTCCCAACAAAATCTCGGCTATCATCTAAGCTAATGAGCCCAGGTGCTCCCATCTGATCATGATTGAAACGAAGCTCGAAGTAATGGTGTTCGTTAAAAGCTTGTTTGAGACTAAAAGAAGCAAAATGGGTAATCTCTTTGTCTTCTATATTAATCTCTGTAATGAGTTTCTTTTCCATATTGATGATAAAATCAGTGGCTCAACTGTTACTTGAAACTTTATTAAAGAATGGAAGGCGGAATTCATTTAAGAATAATTCACTTTGCCGCGCTTGGTTTAAATAATGTTGGTTTATGCCAATGTTGCCCAACTAGGTTTTTTAAAACGATTGCATTAGCTTCCGAGTTGGTTACTAATTGCAGACCATTTCTGTTTTATGATAAGACCAGAAATCCTAGCATTGAACAATGAGTTTAGATGAGCGGTTTATTCAAAATAATATTTGATCGAAAAAAGCGACTGGCATAACCAATCGCTTTCTAAAATTTATAGGTTTTTAACTAACTAAGCTTTAGGCCAGTCGTTTTCATGTTCTGCATTACCCAATTTCAATTTACGGGCAGATACTACGAACGTAAGCGTCATCGGTGTGTTGTCATTTACAGCAATACCTTCGCTATATTGAACGATATAACCATCTTCAAAGGTTAATTCCTTCATCTTCGCATCCTCTTCACCTTTTTTAAAGGTAATGGTGCCGGATTGAGGCTTATATTGATTGTTAACCATCGATTCGATTACCGAAGTATCTTCAGTTGATTCAATTTCGATATTAATCGTACCGCCATATACACCTGATGATGGGCGACCTTTAGCGTCTACATCTCTGTTTAATGAAAAACTGCACTGTAATACATCAAATTCCTTTGAACCTAATGTTAATCTGGTTTTAAATGCCATTGTGGTAAGTTTTAATTTTTTGAAAAAATGAATTGTGGTTAGATGGGTTATAAGTTTAGATGGGTTAGATTAAATACGATAGCTAAACAATACTAACCGCTAACCCATACTAACCTTTCCCTTCTACGCTTTAGGCCAATCGTTTAGATGCTCCGCATTTCCTAATTTCAGCTTTCTGGCTGAGATCTGGAATTTAAGTGTCATCGGATGATCTCCTACGATGTTAATTCCTTCGGAATATTTAACAATGTAGCCATCTTCAAAATCAACTTCCTTCATTTTGGCATCTTCTTCCGTTTTCTTAATCAGAAGGGTTCCGGTAATGGGTTTGTACTGGTTATTTACCATCGCTTCGATTATAGAGGTATCCTCTGTTGATTCGATCTCAATGTCGATGGTACCGCCGTAAACTCCGGAAGATGGTCTTCCTTTAGCATCTACATCGCGGTTTAACGCATAGGCACAATGAAGTACATCGTACTCCTTGCCTGAAAAATTCAATCTAGCTTTGAAAGCCATAGTGTCTAAATTTAAAGGTTAATAATAGGTTACAGTAGCCATGCTACTATTAATAGTTACCCAAATATCAAGCCAGCAATTAATTAGACATTTCTAGACAATCTTTTTGGTGTTGAAAAAAAGACAATAACCGCTTTTAAACAATCACAAACGACATAAAAGCATACGCTATCTGTGGAAAACTCGTATCGAAAAAAGTATAGGAAATTTACAACACAACATTATATGATCCACAAAAGTGTAGCGTATGTCTACAATATGTAGCACTTTTGGGCATAATTATCTACAAAAACAAGATGTCTAAATAAGTTGCGTACCAAACTTTTCCATTTTTGCAACCCACTTCTGACTGTAATGGTTCTCTAAAGAATGTAACTCCCCAATTGTATTAGTAAGTACAGGAGTCATCTTACATTTCTCAAACACAGCTTTTTTTATTGATAGATAAGTTGTTTTTTTGTTTGCTTTCCACTCTTTAAAGGTGCCTTCATCTAAAATGGAAACAATCCGGGCTGACCGACCACTAAAATTATTATTAATATTATGGTTCTGGGTGGTAAAAATCTGATCTGGCATAAACAACCGATCAAAAAATCCTTTGATTTTAGCAGGGATATGATCAACATATACCGGGCAGAAAAGAACAACGTGATTACTTTGTCTGATGGCGTTTAAAGCTTTCTGCAAATCCGGTTCGAGTTCTGCAATTTGTCTGTTATTAAAAAGCTTATTGGAATTAAAGATAAGATCAATAATAGAAATTTCCCTCACCGTAGCGCCTACACTTTCAGCACCTTTTTTGTAGGCATTAATCAAAAAATCTGTGGATACCGTCTTCTCTATATCCCCATTTAGGATAAGTACTTGCTTCATTTATTATTGATATTAGCTTTTGAGGCGGTAGATGTTACAAAACTATAAAGTTTTTGTTAACCTAATGCATCAAAAACAAAAAAACCTGATCGTAATGATCAGGTTTTTAATTTTTATCAGAAATAGATAACTATATTCTAAATATACGAGATATCGCGATAGTTAGTTTGAAGCTTTTCAAGATCTCGTTCCGCAAGCCGAGATTATTTTATAAGCTTACTGCTGATTATATTCAGAAGCCCAGGTTGTATTTTCATCTTCACCTTTGTGCCCATCTAATTTCACTACAAAACTTTTTGCCGGGAAATATGGAGTAATGTGAATATCTAAATGAATCCTGTCTTTTTGTTGTTCATCACGTTCAAAACGCATAATCTTGAACCGCTCAATTAAACGATCTGCTCCCTGAATACCATCCAAAAACTTAACAATTTGACCACGCAAATCCTGCTCAGTTTTAGATGTCCAGTTTTCAAATGCTCTTCTATTTAAAAAGTCAAAAAGTACTTTAGTAATATAATCAAATACCCTAACAACTGAATAAGTTTGTAAGCCGATGTTATCTCCATTGAATAATGTTTTAGCAGAGAAGGCCATTACTTTCCCGTATTCATTAACCATTGGTACCAAACCAACGCGTTCTAAATGCGAAATTTCACTTTTCTTTAAATCGAACTTAACACCGTCAATTTCATTTATTGCACCGTGTTTTTTACCAGCCGTAACCTGAGACATTAAGGTATAATACATTTTTCCAGCCAATGCCGCTGAACCAGGTACTGTTAAATCATCTTCTTCTCCAACTTCAGCAACTTTACCCCTGCCTACCAACCAATTACATGTCATGATTACGTTTGAACGGAAAGCATCAGCTCCTGTTAGATTTGCAGCGGTAAATAAATCCAACACATCATCCGGCTGATCTAAATCCGCGAAATCAGTTACCAGCATGGCTTTGTTACTGTGTGCAATTTTTCCCCAACGCTCTACAACTTTGTTGGAGCCCATATAACCTGGCACTACCATTAGTGAATAATTTTTACGAAGGTCCAAACGATCGTAATTTTGCTTCAACTCATCGTCAACGTAATCAATAAAGCGTGGATTGTCCAGGTCTTTGATCTGATCCATTGATGCATTTAAAAGCACTACATTTTTAAGCTTGTCTGATTCAGTATTTTTATAGAATAAATGCACAGATCTGTAAGCCTGTTCTAATTCTCTGGAGCTCTCCAGCGCTGTTCCAATATTTTTATTTAAATTTTCTTCAGCTGCGTTTAGCTTCTCTGTACTTTTTTCAACCATATCTGCAACAGAGTTGGAAGATTCAAGCACATCAATCCAAAGCTGGATTTTCTTTTTTAGCTCCTCACGTTCTTTTCTTTTCTCATCTCCTGTTAAAAAGATTTGCTTTCTTGCCTTTCTTTCAGGGTTAAGATTTTGAAGTCCATCAACAGTGGTTTCTAATAAATCAAAACCACCAACTCTGGCAAGTTTTTCTAAATTTTCTTTAAGCGATGTTTTCTCTATTACTTTTCCTTCAGCTGGTTTAAAACCTGCCTGGGAAATATTTTGATCTGCGTTTAATTCTTGAGGGTTTGACATGTTTTCTTAGCGTTTAGATTATTTATTCTGCTCCAATTCATCCACGAAGTTCTTCAACGCACTAATGAAAGCGGTTTTAGTTTCTTCATCATCAAGCGTAGCTTTTAATGTTTTATTAGATTTTAACTGTTTGATTACATTAAGAGACATCTCCCGTTCGATATTTACATCTGTTAGGTAATTGCTTTGGTTGATGATATTTTTCACACCAAAATCGCTCAACTCAGTAAAGTTTATGGTTTCACCTACAGTAGAACCATCTTGTTTCTCGAAAGCTACTTTTACATTTGGTTTGTAATGATCAAATACTTCCTTAACTGTTTTCAAACCTTCAACCTTTTCTGGTTTAATAGGTTCGTTATCTGTTAATTTTTGTACAAAAAGTGTTTTGTTGTGGGCAATTTCTGCGAAAGCTTCCGAGGTATCTATTTTCCGCTCGTTTCCACCAATTTCATAATTAAACATAGTATGTTGTTTTAGGTTTAAGGTTAAATTTTTTATAATGATATAATAGTTAACGTTTTAACTCAATTTTTGTTCCAATATTACTGCTTCGGGTTGAATAATATTCCATTCTAACTTATCTTCTTCCGGATGTTTGCTCACTTCTATTTTTGAGCCTTTTTTGAGTTCGCCCGAAATGATATATTTTGAGATTGGACGGCGTAAAAGATTTCGAATTACTGCAGATAATTGTCTGGCACCGTACTTCGGAGTAAAACCATCTAAGGCAATCATCTTTTTAGCATCTTCTGCAATTTCAAATTCAATACCCATTTTGTTCAGCGATTGAACTAAGCTACTTAACTGAATTTCGAAAATACGCACAACATTGCTTTCGTTAATTGGCGCAAAAGGCACTATTTCGGAAATTCTGGCTAAAAATTCGGGGCGGAAATGTCCAGCCATTACTTCCATTAATTGATTGGAAGCCGGGATAACGCCTTTTCCAATTTGCTCTGCAATCCATTCGCTACCGATATTTGAGGTAAAAAGAATAAGAGAGTTACTGAAATCACCTTCTTTTCCTAAGCGATCGTGCATGTGCCCTTCATCCAGGATTTGCAAAAAGGTATCGAAAACTGATGGATGTGCTTTCTCAATTTCATCGAACAAGAGTACAGAATAGGGCTGTTGCCTAATTTTATTTACAAGCAAACCGCCTTCCTCATAACCTACATATCCCGGAGGCGCGCCATAAAGCAAAGCGGCACTGTGTTCTTCTTTAAATTCAGACATATCAAATCTGATCATTGCCTTTTCATCATTGAATAAAAATTCAGCGATAGATTTTGCCAGTTCAGTTTTACCTGTTCCGGTAGGCCCTAATAAAAAGAAGGATCCAATTGGCTGCCCTTTTTTGTTTAATCCACTTCTTGATTCTAAAATTGCATCAGAAACAGCTTTCAATGCCTGATCCTGTCCCACTACACGTTTTTTCAAGTATTGCTCCATGTTAAGCAATTTCTCCTTTTCACCAGCCTGTAACTTACCCATCGGGATGCCAGTTTTATAGGCAACGATTGAGGCAATATCCTGTTTCGTTATTTTATCGCTTTTTTCTGCTGCATATTCTTTTAACTCTTTCAAACTGCTGTTAATATACCCCTGATATTCATCAGCTGTTTCAAAAGCATCTGTTTGTGTTTCATCGGTTAGGCGACCTAATAAAACCGGACTTAATTTGTTTTGAAGTAAAGAATAAAGCCATTTAGCGTCTGCGAATTTTTCCGCTTCAGATTTTTCAACATCAGTATTTAATGCTTCTAAATCTGCCTCCAATCCAGTGATTACCTGATCTGAAGTATCATTCATCATCTTCATGGCCGCCATTGTTCTATCCAGCAAATCAAAGGCAGAATCTGGTAATCTTCTGTCTTTCATGTAACGCTTTGCCAGTCTTACACATTCGCCTAAAGCATCAGGCTCAATACTCAGTGTGTGGTGTTCTTCATATTTAACAGCAAGCTTTTGCAACATTTTTATAGTACTTTCTTCATTTGGTTCATTTACCTGAAGTACTTCAAAACGCCTGCTGAAAGCTTGTTCTGGTTCTATAATTTTACGATATTCATCAATAGTAGTTGCACCAATTACGGTGATTTCTCCACGTGCAAGTTCTGGCTTCAATAAATTCCCGATACCTGCACCTAACGGACCTTTACTATCCAATAACGTATGAATTTCATCAATAAAGAGTACTGCTTTCTCGAACTGTTTTACTTCTTTGATGATGTTTTTCAAACGGTCTTCTATTTCACCTTTGTATGATGCCCCAGCAATAAGAGACCCTAAATCCAATTCAAAAAGCTGAACAGGCTTTAAACTGTCGGGCACATTCTGGTTAATAATATCAATGGCGAATCCATCTACCAAAGCTGTTTTACCAACTCCTGCATCTCCAGTAAGAATCACATTTGGTTTAGTTCTTCTGCAAAGTATTTCCATCATCATGCGCGTTTCTTTATCGCGACCGATAATTGGATCAGTTTTAGAATCGCGAACCATTTGCAAACGATCAATGCAATATTTATGCAACGCATTTCCGGTACTTTTACTTTCAGCACCTGTTGATGATTTTTCCGGCGAAACTGCTCTTGCAATTTCCTCGTCTTTTACATAGAGGTCTAAAATTTCTCTTTCCTTTATCGGGAAGGACTTTAACTGATCTGGCTGAAAGCCGATTCCTGGCTTTATTAAAGCTGTTAAAACGCAAACTGGCGTAATTAAATCCAGGCCTAATTTGATGCGTACATTGTCTGCCTCCTCAAAAATGGCTGCAATTTCTGGTGCCCCACTTACCGTATCGCTAATGCTTCCTGATTTCGCCTGCTCTTCAATCCGAACTTCTGCCCATTCACTGATGTATTCTTCATCTTTTCCGATGGAGGCTACAAAGGATCTTAAGCCAACATCTTTATGCATCAATCCCCTAAGCAAATGAGCGGGTGTAAAAAATTCGTTTCTATACTCTTTGGCCAATGATTGCGCTATGTGCAAGGCAGTTTTTACTGATTCACTTAAATTTGTAATTGCCATTTACTTAATTGGTTACTGGCAAAACTGCCGGGTTAAAGTTATTTTCAGTGATGTAATAATATATTTTACCGTTCGATAAAAATTGCTGTTCAATTTGTGTAGCCCTTTTAATTTGTTGCACAGATTGATTCAATAATTTGATGTAGTTCTCAAACTGATCTAATGGCATTTTTGAGGTATTTTTTAAATCGCTTACCTTGTATTGCGAAAGAAACTCATTATTCAAAGGTAATCCAGTTACCAGTTTGATGTAGCTGGCTAACGTCATTGCCTTTATATCACCTGAGGATATATTCATCCCGAGCAGCTGTTTCGGCATTTTAACGTAATTTTTAACCAGCTTACTTCTAAAAGATGACTGATCTGCTTGTAAATTCTCTCCCAACATGATGGAGAAAATATCAATGATTTCTTTATACTCCATGTTGTTTAACACAATTGCATATTGTAATGTAGACCGATTGTTTTTTACTACATCTGCAGATAGGTTAGCAGTACTATAATACTTGAAGGCATTATGCGGCATCCGGTCTGCTACTTCCTGTCCAACTGGCGCAGGTAATAGACCTTCCACATCAGCTGAAAGGTTTTTACGGGAAATACCTGTTAAACGGAAGGCGCTATCCAGAGAACTAATCTGGTTATAGATATCCAGGTTCGTTTCTTTAACAAAACGGCGGAGCGCGATCGTCATACTTTGGTTTGAATTCACGGATCCTTTGGTTGGGAAAACTACCCCACCTTGAATCAAACTATTTTTAGGATAATCTAAATAATAGGAAATTGAATCCTGAAGGCTGGTGTTATAAGGTTGGAAACTTTTTAAGCCCTCGCCTTTAACCATAGTATTTTTTCTGTATTCTGCTGCACGGATGGCAGATTCTGACACTAGTTTACGAGATTGAATTACAAAATCATTGAAAGATTGGTTGAAATCGCTATAAACCTGAAGGGCTAATATCCTGGCATCTGCTTGGGCAACCTGTTCGCTTAATTCGTTAATTAAATAGTTATTTGTCCCGCCAATGTTTCCGGTACTTCCGACTAAGATAATCAGATTGGTTTCATTTTTCTTTGCCTTAAACTGACTAAGACCTGTTTTTAAGGCTTCAAATACTGGTCCTTCAGCAATTTCGCCATTACACCTAAGCGTGTTCTTGGCCTGATTAGACAAGAAAGACATCAGTTTTCTATAATCGTTTTGAATAGGGCTTACAAAAACTCCTTGTAAAGCACATCCAGCTTCGCCACGATAAACCACTCCTCCATAACTTACATTGGTACCTTTACCAAAATCGCCCATTATATTCTCGAAAGAAGCTATGGTATTAGTCATTCCGGAAAGGTACTTTTTCATTGAGCTACCACCATCTACAACAAACAAAACGTTTATTTTATTTTTATTTTTACGGAGTTTAAGGTAATCCTGATAAGAAAGCGAAGCACCGTTTATAGTTAAGATTTTATTGTCTTTTTTATTGTAAACATCAGGTGCAATCCCGACCGCGTAAGCACCCGCATCTTCAGAAATAACCGGTACGCTTTTTAGAATCAAATTTTCTCTTGGCAAAAGTGGATCGACAATGAAACTGGTGCCTTTATCGATGCCACCTTGAATGGCTATGGCAGTAGAATCGTCACTGCTATCAGTTCCTGGTTTAGCTGACGTAATGTATAAACGATCTCCCCAGCCGTGTACAGCCTCTGCAGATACCCAACCGTAGATGCTTTTCAGGGCAGTATCTGCCACTAATTGATCGTCAGATCCAATTAGGTATTTTTTTCCGTCTTCAGATTTTTTGTAGATGTAAGAGATTTCATGCAATCTCACTTTGGTGCGTCTATCTTTAAGCTCAGGTGTGTTATAAACCAAAATTGAATCTGTTGTATCAAAATAAAATTTTGGTTCAGTCAACGCATTTTTGCCATTCACAATTCCAATTGCTTTTTCTGCGTAACCCGTTTTCTGATTAGAAAAAGACCGTTGCCACAACAACAATTTAGATTTGGCAATCCACCCGTAACTGATCGCGCTTTTTTTATCGTTAATTTTCCGTCCTCTGATCATACCTGCTTTGTATTTGATCAGTTTTAAATAACCATTTTCTTCTTTTGACACATAAAAAGGCTCCATGAAACTAATTTTTTTCATGATGAGGCTTCCTCCTGGTGCTGTAGTGGTATAGTTATCTTCACGATCTGAAAAAACAACCCAGGGCAAATTGCTATTGCTGGTATTATCATTCACATTGATGGCTTCTGCCGGTCTTTCATATGCTTTCGGCATGTATTTTACTTTTTTGCCAAACGATGCCGGCGACTGCGCCTGGGCAAAGGATATTCCTAAAAACAGGATGGATAAGGCATAGTATTTTTTCATAATGGGTTGTAGATGAGCTTTAGAGGTTAAGAGGTTAATCTATTTAGTTTTGGCGGGTGATTCAGTAGCTGCTGTGGCTGCTGGCTGAGCGGTTCCCGAATGCTGTTTAATGTTTAACAAACTGGCACAGGTAGAATTTGGTTTAATGGTTAATTCAGCTTCATCAACAGCTATTTCTCCCCCAAATGTGAGTCCCATACAGTAAGAATAAATATCAGTTTGCTTTTTCTTCCCATTCATTTCCACATTCACTGTTACCTTTTCACTATTACACATGTATTTATTTACCAGGTAATAATAATTGGAATTGAAATCTGCACCATTTGCAATGGCCTGTAGCCTTGCCCTGATATCATCAATGGTTTTACGCTCTCCATCACCTGGGGCTACAAAATCATCTACTATTTCAGCATTAGGATCTGTAATCAGAATATTCAAATAGGCTGGTTTACGGCTTTTATCAGAACGGAGCCGCACAACATATTTACCTGGAGCGCGATAGGTATATAATGCTGTTTTTCCCTTCACATCTACCCTGCCAGTCTCTCCAAAAGACCATTCAAAATCTTTTCCTTCTCCATCACCCTCTAATCTAATTTCTTCATTTACCAGCCCGGCTGTTGGCCCGCTGATGGTTAATACGCTATCAACTACTGCAGTTCTAACGGTATCTCGCACTGTTATAGGAAACTCCTGACGTAACTCTCCATCAACCGTTAACCTTACAATATAAGTATCTGGCTTTGTATAATGGTAAGAACCGGTTTTTGTTGTGGCGCGTTCGCCATTTCCAAATTCCCATAACCATTTTGAGGCTTTAGGTGTATTATCGGTAAATACCAGATCTTCGTTTAAATAAATTTCGTCTTTTAAAATTCTCGCATCAATTGCTCTTTTTTCGAACAGTGAACTTTTAAATAAAAAGATCAGGCCTGTTAAAAGCAATACAGCCAGCAGGATGTATAAAATAACATAGCCTTGCGAATTTGAATTAACTTGCTTGGTGTTTGAGTCAGACATAGGTAGCGTTTTTATTTGTTTTAGGGGTTTATCTAGCGGAGATGGTTTGTTGTAATTGACGTCTGTTAGTTATGCAGTCGTCTAATTGTCTTTTATGCAATTCAATGTCACTTATGTTTCTGTTCTGTTCTTGCCTGTCGTAAAATAGCCGATCGTATAATTGCGCCGTTTGAACAAAGATTTTATAGCGCGAATCTGAGGCTTTACGGTCAAATGCAGATTTAATGGAACCCAGCGAAAGCTGAATATCATTCTTTAGAAAAACAGCCTGAACATTTGGATTGTAACGTGTAATCTGTTTAAAAGTGGTATCAATAGTGGGTACAGTTTCTTTGACCATATTTTCGAACAGCTCGTTTTCACTGATTTTTACTTCAAGTTCTTCTTTCGAGATCTCATATCTCGATTTATTGGTGTAAAAGATGCCGAAGCTCAAAAGCCCGACAGTAAAAACAAACAGCGCCACAAAGAATAAGAATTGTTCGCGTCTTTCTTTTATGCTTAATTTTATCATGATCGTTAATTATCGGCCGTATCTGCCATTTCTGATTCTGTTCGCTGCAGACTGATTCGCACGCTGGCAATCGTTGATTTGTTCTTTATAACGCTGTATATCGCCTCGTGATTTGATTAAAGAATCCTGCAAATCAGCCATTGCACCGACATTATTGTTCAGTTTGCCATACAGGTCAAAACTCGGGCTGTCTTCAGTCTTTCTGGATATGAGGTCTTTGATCCGGTTATTGGCAGTTTGAATATCACCAAGCAAAATCCCTTGCTTACTCATTTCATTTGCATTGTAATCCCGGTATTGCGCCAGTTCTTTGAATCGAACCAGAATAAGATCAAAATTGGTGTTGATATCTTTTCTTAAATAGGAAAGTTTTTCTGTTTCCTTTACCTTTTTATCTAGCAAAGCGTATTCATAATCAGATGCTGCAAAAAAGAGGTAAATACAAAAAATGGAAAAGATGGTTAAGAATAAAAAGTTCAGGATAAACTTGGTATAAGAGTTCCTTATTTCGATGGCGTTAATGGGTTTCATAGAGCTTTAAATGTTTCACTTAGCAGTAGCACAATAATTAATTTGACAATCAACACCACCTATAATCGCACAAGCACATTCGAATTAACTTTGCAATAACAATTTTCTATATTTGTTGTTTGGTTAAAGAAAACTATTTTTTTTGTTTTACATTTAACAAACTTTAAGCCAATTTTCTATGTCTGAAAATTTTTTCAATAAACCCTTCAGATTTAACTCCGTTTTTTCAGGCACTGGGCTTCAGCCAACTGACCTCGGAAAATCAATCTCGAACCATATAGAATTAATCATTTTCACCCGCTATGGCGAACACCGGTACAGGAGTGATTTTGGTTGTGAAATATGGGACCTTGACTTTGAGCTTATTGTGAGTGAAAGCCTCTGGGAGGAGAAATTCCGGAAATCGCTGCTTAAATCGATATCAGATTATGAATTCAGAATTTATAATATCGCAGTTGAAGTACGCATTACGGAGGTAGAAAATGTATACCCTTTACGTAAAATTACAGAGATCAAAAAGAAGGTAGATATCATTGTTAGAGCACTGATAAAAACCACAGGAGAAAAATATTTTTTTAGTACAGCATTATTCCTCAGCCCACTATCAACCTAAGTTAAAACGCCTCATTTATTCTACACATGAAACCAGTTTTTTATTCATCAAAAGATGAAATCCGAAATAGAATTTTAAAGAATGCCGAAGATTTCTGGAATGTAAAAGACAGTAATGATTTCGATCCGCTAGTGAAGCTGATCATTGAGGCCATTAGCAATGAGCTTTTCAATGTTGCCAATGATGTAAAAAATTTAGAGAACAGAATTTTCGATAAAATCAGTCGTATTTTAGCTCCAGATCACCTTACCTCCTCTTTGCCTGCGCATGCCATTATGCACGCCAAACCAATAGAGGAAGAAGATTATCTTTCACCTTACACACAGTTTGCTTTCAAAAAAAGTATCCAGCAGGAAAACGACAAAGCAAAGAAAACGGATATCTTTTTTAGTCCGTTGAACACCGTAAAAGTTAGTCACGCTTCAATTAAATATATCGCAACAGGCAATACACTTTTTAATGTTGAGCACTTAAGCAAGCAGCCCGTACTTAATACACTGCCGGGGTTTTCTGTAGAAAAGAACACTTTGTACATCGGCTTAAGCGGGATCAGGAACTGGATGGACTTCAATAAACTGAATTTCTTCTTCGACTGGAAAAATTATTCGGTTCCAGAAAATACTTACGACCTTCTTTCTCTGGGAAAGTGGTTTTATAAAGATAATGAGCTAACCGCGTACACAGAGCGTTTCATGGATGAGCCATTAACTGGGAAGGTTGAAGCGCCGTTTCACCACAAGCAATTACTTAATTTGATTAAAGCTGATGTGCTTCAGTACTATGGCAATCGTTTTATCACCTTAGGTGATCTTAATGACTTTACCATTGATGAGCAGAAGGAGTTACCTGCAGCTTTATCTACTATTTTCCAGCCTGCTGCGTTAAATCAGATTAATGCCAATGTGAAGTGGCTTAAGGTAACTTTTCCGGCTGCAATTAGTCAGGAAATGCTGAACGAACTTCATATCTATATCAATGCATTTCCGGTTGTGAATAAAAGGTTAAGTCAGATTAAGCATCGACTTAAAACGATGAATAACATTATCCCAATTAAAACAGAATCACTTGATCAGATGCTGGCTGTTGAAAACATCAATGATAATCATGGTCACAGCTACAATGAAATCCCTTTTACCAATGAAAACGAAAAAGGTGATGGTTCATTTTCAATCAGATATGGCGGAACTGAACGGTTTGATACCAGAAATGCGAAAGAGTTAGTGGATTATCTTTTTGAATTGTTAAGGGATGAAAAAGCGGCATTTTCTGCTTATGGCCCAGATTTCTTGAGTACGATGCTTAAAAACCTGGAACAAAACATTGCACTTATCGAACAGAAGAGTCGCTCCGCTTTGAAAGACATTAAAGAACTTCCCAGCTACATTGTGCTTAAACCGATTGATGATGCAGATATTTTATTTGTGGATTTGTGGGTTACCCAGGCTGAAGAGGCCAACCACATCAATGCAGGGAGCAGGCTTGTTGTTTATGACAACAATAAAGTTAACCAGGAAAGTATCTTTTTATTGAGCCAAACAAAGGGCGGACGTACAAAACTGAATGCATCTAACCGGGTGCAGGCTTACAAATATGGACTAACAACTGCTGATAGAATAATTACCAAGGCAGATGTAATTAACTTCTGCAAGTACGAATTAGGTCAAAATTTAAATGGAGTTACCCTTGCAAAAGGCATTATGATGGATAACAGACCCAATGCAGGGTTTATCAAAACAACTGATATCATCATTGAGCCGGCAGAAAACGTGAAACTGACTACTCAGGATTGGGAAGAACTTTTGAGTTTGACCTTAGCTAAATTGAAGCTAAGAAGCACGATGAATGTACATTACCGCATGCTATTGAAACCTTCAATTTTTAGAACGGTATAAGTTAAATGTAGACGGTGTAACCCAAATATGCACTTTCGCCATTTTCTGTGAGCAATGTTTCCTGATAATCAGAAGCCGTAAGCATTTCCACCGTAATTTCAGCATCAAGGGGCATCAGGTAACTAATGGCCATATCTAATATAGCCCTGTTTTTTTCCCCTGGGATAAAACTAATCAGTTCTTGAGGAGTGGTTGGCCCAATGTTGATGTGGTAGGCTTCGTTATCTGGTGTAAAATTGTTTCCGATGATGGTATCGATCCCAAGGGCACTTGTCCCAAGCTGCATTTGGAGATCGTCTGCAATTTTCACAGGCGCAAGATGGGCAGTAGCATCTACCAATACAATTGGCAAATTAAATAAGGCTGTAAGTACTTTAGACACAAATTCAATGTCGTTTCTTTTTTGTTGAATCTCTGGCAGTAAGTGCATCCAGATGATGCTCTGTTCTTTATTTAATAAGTTAAACTCATCCCAACCAAACTCAAAAATCTGGCTCAAATCAGAATAGGTAGTCTTTTTATCGAGCATATTTTCATATAACTCGGTCATGATCCTTACATGATTTATCTCGGCATCAAATGGTGTAAAAAATAGTCGCGCGTGCTTCTCTTCGTCCCTTCTATCCCGAATATCTTTAATCATCGATTCCTCATCCATGCCTGCACTTCCGGTTGGCGGCCTGTGGAAGAGCCCCTCGGGTAACATATCATACAAGCTTTCGCGATTGGTGGTAATGCGAATCCGGGTTTGCCTCCTTTTTTCAGAATAGTAGCTGCCGCTATCTTCTATGTCTTTAGCAAAAGCGCGTTTATCAGCCCCGTTGGGGATAATTTCTATCCGATCTGCATCTATGATATTTCTTTCAATTAAATCTGCAGCATGCGCTACCGCTTTATAATCTGTAAAGAGTTCGTTATGAATTAAAGTTTCTTTTTTCATCTAAACATTCAGCTTGCTTGTTTGTTAAGGGTTAAATTAATATTATAGAACAAATTAGCATTACAACCAAATACTAAAGATACTATATTTGTAACACATCACATCTAAAACTTTAATGGACGTTCAATCTTTTTTTATTCGCTTTCTATTATTCCCGCTGATTTTTATAGTCTCAACGGCAGTACTCTCCATCATCAATAAAAAGAATCAGTTTCTCAATAACAAAAGACTTATCGTAAGTGTTCTCCTCGTCGGCATTATCTTAGCAATTCCTGGCTTTTTAGGTTTTCTAAATTTCAACTTTATGCCTTGGGGATACATTATATGCTGTATTTTCTATATTTTAATGGGCACTGTATTCGTATATCTTCTTACGAAGCATTATCCTAAAGATGTGCTCGAACGCAAAGTGTTTATCTTTTTCGCTACGCTGATTTCGGCAATTTTGGCTGTTTATTTATATCAGCTTGCCTTTAACTGGTTGAGTAATGTACATTTTGGTTGGTGGGGAGCTGGCAGTATTGCCTGGTTTTTTGTTCCGCTCATGTTTTGGTGGGCTTATGTGTCATTGCTCAGCATCCCGTCAGAAATCTATAAGATTTGGAAATACCCTGCTACTCCTCTGGATATTAATATGGACCATGTAGATTTTAATAAGTTATTGGTTTTGGAACTAGAACTCTACAAGAGAAGCAGCGATTCAGAGCCACTAAAAGTTAAGGTTAAAGCGCCGGAAAACATGAACTTCGGCATCTGGTTCCATAAATTCATTGACGATTACAACTTAAAATTTGCAAAGAATCCTGTAGAATTCAGAGATGAAGACCATGATGGCTATCGCTGGATTTTCTTTATTAAAACGTCTTTCTTTAAACGGAATATTTTTATAGATCCAGATTTAGATATCACTGAAAATGGTATTTCAGAAAAAATGACCATCTATGCGAAACGTGTCTCTGAAAACGTTAACAAACCAGACGAAGTAGGAGAAAGTGCTATCTTTATTTAACCTCTAAAAACATTTACTATGATTAAGCCGCTAAAACATAAGTCCATCAACTGGATTAATGGAATGAAATTGTCCAGTAGTCATTTTACAGCTAATGATCTTTATTTACAAGACTTTGTAAGGGATTCGATTTCGCTCAACATCCACAATGGTAATTATGGATTTTTGCCGCCAGTTGTGGGCTATAACAGTTCTCATGATATCGAAATTGTAGAAAAGGCTACTAATCATATCGAAGTAAGGGTGAAATATTGTAATGCACTCACTCCTGAAGGTGTTCATATCGATATTTTGCAAAGCGATAATATGGATAACCTCATGCATAGCCATTATTTCGGACAGTCTGAACCACGCAACTACTATATCCTTTTGGTTGTGAATCCATTTAATCGTGTACCAGCAGGAACACCAGACCCAGAAGAAAGCCCTTTACGTTATCCAGAATTAGCAAAAGCCTATAGCATTGTGGTACTTCCGGAAAGTGAAATTTCCAGTCAGATGCCAGATAATTATTTCCTGACCATTGGACAAGTCTATCATGAAAACGGCCGGATTTCTATTAATAAAGATTATATCCCGCCAAGTTCTACCATCACGAGTCACCCAGCGCTGATTAGGTACTACGAATCGTTTAATGCCTTGCTGAATGACTTGCAGCTGGCTTCTTTTAAAATTATTGATAAAACCGGAGGCCGGGATAATATTACGCCATTGGGTAAAAATATCAGACTGATTTCAGAAAAGATAGTTGAATTTATTGCCGGGATTTTCTACGAATATCGCAATGTTGCCTATCGGGAATCGCCTACGGTATTGGTTGGTTATTTCTCTAGTTTGGCACATATATTTTTTACCGCAATTAAATTGATAGACCCTAAAGAGCGGGAAGAATTGCTTAAGTATTTCTATGAATGGAAAGACGTAACGCCAGGAAACTTCGAAGAATTATTAGCGAAGACGATCGAAATGGTTTATGACCATAAGCAGATTAATCAATCGATGACAACGATAAACGATTTCCTAACCGTTTTAGTTGCGCTTTGGAACAAATTGAGTGGCTTAGAATATATCGGCCAGCACAAAGAAAATATAGTAGTAGCAGAACAGCAAGTTGTACAGCAAGTACAGGCCAGAAAAACCTGGACACTCTTGGATTAACGTTCAGCTCACTTTTGATATCACTACACCGATCCATATTATAGCGAAGCGCATTTAGGTTAAATCTTAAATGCACCTCTTTGAAATGCTAAATGTTGATCGGTTTTTTTATGCCATATCATTTCTACTTATGTTGAGCTAACCCTGTTCAGGAAGCTCATTTAACCATCACCTAAAATCGGATTATCCTTCAGTGATTTCGATTAAAATGAGCATCCGTTTATAATAGATTAGTTTACCCCTCCTTTTTTACCATTTAGCCCCCGTATTTCAGACCTATATTTAGTTATATTTGATTACAGAAGAGACTGATTACAACTTCATTTTTCGTAAACAATACCGTATCATTAATTTCTAACCTATTTTTTATGCGTCTTTTCATTAGGTCTTGCCCTGGTTAATCGCTAACTGGTTTATCATAGCTGGTAACAAGTAAATCTTCAGGAAAGTAAGATCTAACAAGTAGCATCATGATTATGTACAACTAACCAAATATCAACCTAAAAACAAAAAAAATGATTAATCAAAAGACATTCAGATCAATTGCGCTGCTGCTTTGCCTATCAATGGCATCAATAGCCTGTAAAAAAGACAAAGAAATTGATGGAGACGCTGCAGCTGTAAAAGCCTGGGAAACGCTAATAGACGGCGATTCATTTGCCAGCTACGCAAACTTCGAAGCAAAATGGAATTATAATTATCCATGGGGCACTGACCATAACGGATCAGCACGCATGGTAGGAAGTTCCAGTAACCACAATCAAATTTCATTAAGCAGCGGAGCCATGACCATCACCGCCACGCGATTAGCCAGTTCGCCTGGTAATAGTACCGCCAATGGCTTCACAAATGTAGCGATCTGGTATAATTCAGGGGCTTGCTATGCTAAACAGCAAGTACTTATCAATGATCAGTTTCCGAGTTACACCATTTCTGGCGATTTTGCCGTACCTACGGCAAGGGGCACCTGGCCAGCCTTCTGGATTACAGGCGTTAACTCCTGGCCACCCGAAAGTGATATTATGGAGTTTAAAGGCAGTTCTACCAATTGGCAAAACACTTACGATGGCGGGTGGGAAAATAAGTTAACCAATGTTTCCAATGCTGGCGCTTACCATAATTATAAATGCTGGTACAATAAAATAAATGCTACGGACGTGGAATGTCATTATTATATTGATAATACCTGGGTAGCGAGACACGTTATGAGTAATTCGGTTAATAAACCTATGTGGTTAATTATCAACATGCAAATGGAACGCGATAGTGGCTCGCCAGGTCCATCTGGAAATACGTTATACAATATCAAGAACGTTTATATGGGTAGAGACAGAGCGTTCTAATTCCTGAAAAAATAAAAAGACTTTCTACTAATTATTAATTTACGTAAAGATTATTCATCTTGAGCCTACAGCAGTTCCTTCAATAGGCTCAAGGTGATATTCTTATTGTTACTAAGTCGCTTGTTCAAAAAAAATGAAATTAGTTTACTATTTTTTATTCTGTGTTCTATTTCTCAGCTGTAAAAAGCCTGAGGTGGTGCCTCCACCAAACGACATGAATCTTTTGCTGCAGAAAATTAACGTGCTGAGGCAGTCAGGTTGTAATTGCGGATCAGATTACATGCCGCAGGTAGCGCCACTGGCGGAAAATGCCTTATTGGATAACGCCGCAGCGGTACACACAAAAGATATGGATCAAAGGAATTATTTTGAACACGTATCTCCTGACGGCACCACGCCGCAAGAAAGGGCGATATTGTCTGGATACAAAGGACATGTTAAGGCTGAAAACCTGGGAAAAGGATATACAAATTCGGATCAGGTGCTCAACGCATGGAAAAACAGTGTGAGTCATTGCAAAGCAATGATGGATGGCCATAGTACGGAAGCTGGCATTGGCTTTAGCCGAAATTATTGGGCTGTATCTTTCGGAAACCCGTTATAACTTTGCATTTTAAACAAAAAAGCCTCAACTTTTTCAAGTTAAGGCTTTTGTTGCGGAATGGACGGGACTCGAACCCGCGACCTCCTGCGTGACAGGCAGGCATTCTAACCAGCTGAACTACCACTCCTGTTGTTTTCTTTTTAAAAGTTTAAACCTCTTTCCCCTTTCGAGGTTGCAAATATAGGGACAAATCCCTTAATTGCAAATTATTTTTTAAAATAGTTATAAAGCACTATCCTACAGCACCTTCCTGCATTTTCTCCGCATTTTCAGCAAACTGAAGTGCGTCTATAATTTCCTGAATGTCGCCATCCATGATGCTCGGTAGGTTGTACATGGTTAAACCGATGCGGTGTTCAGTTACCCTTCCTTGCGGGTAATTATACGTTCTGATTTTTGCCGAACGATCTCCTGTTGAAACCATTGTTTTACGTTTTGCAGCAATATCACCATTCTTTTTCTGCAATTCAATATCGTATAATTTACTTCGCAACATCTCCATTGCAATTACACGGTTACCCAACTGCGAACGTTCCTGTTGACAAACTACCACAATTCCAGACGGTTTGTGCGTAAGCTGAACCTTTGTTTCTACCTTATTTACGTTCTGTCCACCAGCACCTCCAGAACGAGATGTCTGCAACTCTATATCTGCTGGATTGATGTATAAATCAATCTCTTCTGCTTCCGGTAAAACGGCAACAGACGCTGCTGAAGTGTGTACACGACCCTGAGTTTCCGTATCCGGAACCCTTTGCACACGGTGTACACCGCTTTCGTACTTTAACTGACCGTAAACATCATCTCCGTTCACTTTCAAAATCACCTCTTTGTAACCACCAGCTGTACCTTCAGTTACATCAACGGTTTCCACTTTCCAGCCTTTGGTTTCAAAGTAGCGGGTATACATGCGGTACAAATCACCTGCAAAAAGCGCAGCCTCATCACCACCGGTACCTCCACGAATCTCAAATACGGCATTTTTAGCATCTTCAGGATCTTTGGGAATCAACATCAAACGGATGTTACTTTCCATTTCTTCCTGTTGTTTCAGTAACATGTCCAACTCCTCCTTAGCCATCTCACGCATTTCAGCATCCTTTTCAACTGATAAGATTTCTTTGTTTGCATCAATGTTGCTCATCACATTTTTGTAGATTTTATACTCATCTACAATTTTGCCTAAGTCTTTATATTCTTTATTTAAAGCCGCAAAACGTTTCATATCCTGGATTACATCCGGATTACTTAACGATTCTTCTACATCTTCCCAACGCAGCTTTATAGCTTCTAATTTATCTAACATATGATTATTCGTATTGAACTCTTCCACAATTGGCCACCGCCAAAAATTTCGGAAACGCAAAAATAAGGAAAAAAGCTGAATTAGTTTGAAACTGAACGCTTACAGTTTATTTAAAGCTTTGAAGATTCAAGGCATTTAAGATTTGGAGGTGAAATATTTAAGTTTCAGGTCAATACCGTCGAAAACAGCATAAGAATTAGATTCGAGCCACTCGCCAATATTTACATATCGGCTACCGTTACTTAAATTTAAATCTAAAGGAAGATGTCTGTGCCCAAAAATAAAATAGTCGAAATGTGCTTTCTGCAACTGCTCTTTCGCGTAAATAGCTAACCACTCCTTGTCTTCGCCCATAAAAACTTCTTTTTCTGTCTGCGCTGCCCTGCTTCCCCGGCTCCATCCATTCGCAATTCCAATTCCGAAATTAGGGTGCAAACGGGCGAAAAGCCATTGGCAAAGTTTACTTCTGAAAATTTTTCTTAGAAATTTATACTTCGCATCTCCCGGGCCTAATCCATCGCCATGATGCAGGTAAAACTTTTTATGGTTTCTATCGATAATCAGCTCATCGCTAATGATTTGCATCCCGATTTCCTGGGTAAAATAATCACGCACCCACATGTCATGATTTCCCTTAAAAAAGTAAATTTTAATACCTGAGTCAGACATTGCCGCTAACTTACCCTGTAAGCGGATAAATCCTTTCGGGATGACCTTGGCATATTCAAACCAAAAATCGAAAATATCGCCCATTAAGAACAACTCGCCACAAGTTGGCTCGATAAAATCTAGCCACTGCACAATCAAATCCTCGCGCTTCCTGCTTTCGGCATAATTTGGCGTACCTAAATGAAAATCAGAAGCGAAATAAATATTTTTGTCCATGTTTGCTTCAAAGGTAAAGGAAAAGAGTTGAAAGGTGAAAGAATAAGGAGCAAGGAATAAGGAGCAAGGCGGAAAGACTAAAGCGGAAAGCTTAAAGACCAAAGCGGAAAGACTAAAGACCAAAGCGGAAAGACTAAAGACCAAAGCGGAAAGACTAAAGACCAAAGCGGAAAGACTAAAGACCAAAGCGGAAAGACTAAAGACCAAA
>Ga0308159_1001111_pt1 | contig 43861 bp, 36 predicted proteins | sample PhyCR1_FD_201040 | JGI IMG/M metagenome (GOLD analysis project Ga0308159, IMG submission 201040) | Phyllosphere microbial communities from UC Gill Tract Community Farm, Albany, California, United States - DLSLC.R1 | ecosystem: Host-associated > Plants > Phyllosphere > Unclassified | place: USA... | reverse complement strand
CTATTAGACAGGCGCGTTTAGAGCACTGAACGCATTGCCTGCCTGACCATCGGGGTGTAGCTTAGCCTGGTAGAGCGCTACGTTCGGGACGTAGAGGCCGGAGGTTCGAATCCTCTCACCCCGACCAGAATTGCCTTGTAAATCAAGGACTTACGAAGCTCCGCATGTCGGGGCTTTGTCGTTTCTGGCGCCGTTGGTGGCAAATTGGTGGCAGACGGCTGCCCTGCGTCCCACCACCGCGCAAGATGGATAAACCAGTTCGCTAGACCGTGCTTCCAATTCACTGGAGCACGGCCCATGGCCTCCATCGAGAACAAGTCCCGCTTCGTCGTCACGGTCCAGCACCGCGACGACTTGACCAAGACCTTCGCGCACAGCCGCGAACGCGACCTCAAGACTTACGTCGCCCAGCTCAAGGCACAGGGCTACAAGCCCAAGCTCAGCCGCGCCAACGACAACTACATCGTCCGTGTGCGCGAGGCCGGCAGGACGAAGCAGTGCCTTCCAGCCCGTAGCGAGCAGGAGGCCATCGACATCAAGCAGCGCATCGAGCTGGAGCGCCGCAATGGTCTGTTCGTCGACTACTCGAAGGGTCGCAGCGTCACCTTCTCCGACCTGCTCGCGCGCTACTTGCGCGAGGAGTCGCCTCGTCACAAGGGTTTCGAGGTCGAGGGCTACATCATCAATGCCATGCTGGCTGATGCCGGTCTGCCCCGAGTTGACCTGGCTGACGCCTTTGCCGCTCACAGGAACCCTCACCCGACCCTGGCAGGCAAGAACTTCCGTCGGCAGCCGGGCAAGCGCGTTCGACTGCCCGCTCCGGCGACCTGCTTCATCCGCAAGCCCTTTGCCGACGTAGTGCCGGAAGACATCCACGACTACATCGACGACCGGTGCCAAGCCGTGGGTCCCGACACGGTCGACCGTGAGGTCGACATCTTTTCGGCTGTGTGCCACATGGCCATCGACAGCTGGCGCATCCCGGTCGCCAAGAGCCCGATGGACGGTGTGCGCCGGCCCAAGTACTTCAATGAGCGCAACCGAAGGTTCAAAGGCGACGAGGAGGCGCGGCTGCTCAATGCAGCCTACGACGAGGATGCACAGACCGCCATCAAGGTTCGACTCGAAGAACTCATGGTGAATGAGCGCGAGCTGTCGAGCGCTGCCCGGACGACGTATCGGCGCAAGACCATCGTGAAGGCGGCCCGCCAGCGCTACCTCGAGGACGCAGAGCAGACCTACACCCACATTCCCTGGATGGAAGCGTTCATCCAGTTCCAGCTCATGACCGGCGCACGGCTGAGTGAAACCCTGTCGATTCGGCGCGCGGACATCGACTTCGATGAACAGACGGCCTTCATCGCGGAGACGAAGAACGGCCGGCCTCGCAAGCTCGCGCTGCGACAGGACCTCATTCAATTGCTCCAGCAACTGCCACAGACCACAGAAGCCGTTTTCCCCATGAGCATCGATGCGGTGCGAAAGGCATGGTGCCGCATCTGCGAGGCAGCCAAGCTGGTTGGAGATGACGAGCTGCGCATTCATGACCTCCGCCACGAGGCCATCTCACGGATAGCCGATGCTGGCGGCAAGTTGCCCGGCGGATTCTCTCTGGCGGACTTGCAGGCTCTCAGCGGACACCGGGACACCCGAATGCTGCTGCGCTACACCCATCTGTGCATGCCGAGCCTGGCCAAGCGCTTGGACCTGGCGTTCGCCGACAAGGCGCAGACGGTGATTCACCGAGGCCAGCGTCGCCTCAAGAAGGGCGCGAGCGTCACGATGAAAGAACTCGTTGATGGCACGACAGCGAGTGGCGCGACTGCGACGGCGTCGCAGGCCCAGCCGCAGCAAGAAGCCAAGCCCGTCGAACTGGAGCAGCCCACCAACGTCGTGCCGTTCCGCCCGAGAAAGGTGGCATAGAGCCTTCGTGGGACGGCGATAAAAGTCCTGGCTACACGCTGTACCTCAATCACAGAGATGCACCGTGACCACCGAGTTCAAGCCGCTGACCAAAGAAGATGTTGCCGACGTCCTGGGCGTGTCCCTCCGCACGGTCGACAACTGGGTCAACGACGGCACACTCATCGCCCCTCGGAAGATTGGCAATCGCGTCTACTGGCACCCCCGCACCTTCTACGCGTGGCTGGACCAAGCCCTGTCGGCCCCAGCGTCTGGCGAGGAGCCGGCTACGCCGGACACCTCGGCGGGCGGACAGCCACCGAGAGCCACCACGCCGCCCAAGACCAAGGCTGCAGCATCCAGCAGGAGCGAGTCCGACGCCATTCGCGCACGAGACCGGGCAAAACTCGAGGCGCTACTGGCTTGAGAAGAAGACAGGTGCGTGACCCCACATGGCGCCCTCATAAAGAAGGACGCTCCCGGAACCAGCCCACCCTCCTCCCGTCATCCCCAGCGCGGTAGACAAAGTCGAACCGCCCGCATTCGGTCAGGACCTGAGGCCAGGAGCGACAGCCGTACTTGCTCGGGGTCTGGTCTGCATGGTGGGCCGCCATCCAGACGCAAGCCTTGTCCAGTTGGGTCCACCCACCCTCGGACAGCTCCTGGGCCGCCTCGCGCAGCACGCGGACGATGCCCGTGGCCGACCACTCGAAGGTCCCATCGGGAGCGATTCCGTTCACCATCATGTCGTGGAAGGCCTCGGTCTGCGCAAAGGCTGCCATGTGCGCTCGCGCCTCCTCCATGCTCTTGGCCCACCCAAGAAGTTCGGCGTGGTGTCGTTCGATGCGCTCGTAGCAGCTCTCGAGATGGCGCAAGGCGTCCTCACAACCCGCGTCGTTCCAGAGGTCGAATTGCTCGATGAAGTGATGCACCAGCTCGTTGCGCATCAGGACCAGTTCCTCAATCCCTGCCCGAACGTCAGCCAGCCGCTCCGGCGTCATGGTGATGCGGTAGCTCATGGCCATGGCGATACGGTCGGTGGGCACCTTGTCCTCGGGAAGCAGCTCACGCTCGAAGCCATCCGGCACTGCGTAGCTCTCGAACAAGGTCTTGACCAAGGTGCCTAGCGTCTTGTCCGAGACCTTCTCAATGTTCGCGGCCCGCTGCGCTTCCAGCGTGTCGACAGGCCCGGCCAGCTCGTGGTGTGCCAGCAGCGTCTTTATCAGCCGCTCGTACTGCTGCAGACGCAGCATGCACCGTCCCAGCCAACGCTGAACAGCAAGCTGCCCTTCAGGCCTGGGTTGGTCAATCATCGCGAGCCCCTGGTCAATGTCCCGGTCGGGTCGACGCGCCAAGGTGAAAGTCGCCCTGGCAGACGTTGTTTCGGATTAACAGAAACATATCCACCCACGCGCGCCCAAGACCAGCAGTTTCTGGTTTGCCGAAATTCTAGTTGAAGGATGAGTGCGGAGTCACTATATTTCGGACTAACAGAAATTCATTGACGGAAGCTCGCTCGAGAGGGGCTCCCAATTGAAACTCCGAAATGACCGACACATCGAGCCGCAGACCGACTCTCCTGAAGTCAGCCCCTGAGTTGGGCCCGGTTGTGCGCGAGCGCCGCAAGTCGCAGTCAATGCGCATCGACGATGCCGCCGGTCTGCTGGGTGTGTCGGTGGACCTCATGTCCAGGCTCGAGAACGGCCAAGGGTCGGTGCGTTTGGACAAAGCGCTGGCCGTACTCGACGGCCTGGGCTTGACGCTGATGGTGCTGCCCAAGGAGCACCCCTGGGCCCGCGAGGCTGCCGGAAGCCACCCATCGGCGCCGACCAGTGACGGCAAGGCCTGAGGTGGCAGGCATGACCCACACACTGCACGTCTGGGCGGAAGAGACCCGAATTGCCACCATCGAACACGAGGGGCGCGACGACCGCTGGAGCCTGAGCTATGCCGAGCCTTGGGTCGCTGATGCCCAGTCCTACCCGCTGTCTCCGGCCCTGCCCTTGACGCATCCCCCTGCCGACTACCCGTCGGCGTCCATCAAGCGCTTCATCGAGCATCTGCTGCCCGAAGGCAGGGCATTGGATGTGGCGGTCGCCTACAACGGCCTAGCCAAGACCAACATCTTTGGTCTCATCTGGGCACTGGGTGCCGAGACGGCAGGCGCTCTGCGCTTCACCGGCGATGCGGCGGCGGCACAGGCGGCGGGCGAACCCGTCTTGCGAGAAGTCTCCCGACAGGAACTCGACCAACGCATCGCCGAACGGGCGCACGTGCCGCTGACGGTGTGGGATGGCAAGGTACGCATGTCGGTGGCCGGCTTGCAAGACAAACTGCTGGTATACCTCGACCGACCGCTGAACGACGGTGGGCGGCTCTTCCTGGTGGATGGTCAGCGCCTGGCATCGACGCACATCCTCAAGCCCGACACCGACAACCCGAAGACGCCGCACCTGGCGGTCAATGAACACTTCTGCATGTCGCTGGCCCGCCGCATGGGCCTGCCGGCTGCCGAGGTGGCTCTGCTGCGCACACCCCGGCCGGTGCTGGTGGTGCAACGCTTCGACCGCGAGGTCGAGAACACCGGCAACCAGCGACGGGTTCATCGCCGGCACATCATCGACGCCTGCCAGGCCTGCGACCTCCCCGTCGCCTACAAGTACGAACGCAACCTGGGCAGTGCAGAAGCGGTGCGCCACATCCGAGACGGCGTGAGCTTCGAGCGCCTATTCGGCTGCGCCGACATCACGGCAAACAAAGCCGCCGCCAGGCTGACCATGCTGCGCTGGACACTCTTCCAGTTCCTTATTGGCAACAGCGATGCGCACGGCAAGAACTTCTCATTCTTCGTTCGCCCGGGCGGCCTGCTGGAGCCCACACCCTGGTACGACCTGGTGAGCGTCCTGCAGTACGACGGGTTCGACACCGAGTTGGCCATGGCCTATGGTGATGTGTTCAGCCACGCCGAGGTGTCGCCCTTCGCCTTGGCAGACTTCGCAGCACGATGCGGCATTGACCGCAAGCTGATGCGCCGGGAAGGCCAGCGGCTGGCAAAGCTGGCCGAAGCGGCGGCGGCGACTCAGGCTGAAGCCGCCGACTACGAAGGCGAGGCGGAGCGCGCATTCGTACAAGGCATCGCCAGATTTGTGGCGGAACAGGCTCAGCGGCTCACGCAATTGGTGGCGGACGCCGCGCGCTTGAAGGACGAGTACCTTTGAGAGCGAAGAGAAGGCCCCCGCAGCTCGCGCTAGCGGGGGCCGAAATCACGGGTGCCTTTGGACCTCTACGTCACTGAAGCGGGCCGGGGCTAACCCGGGCTTGTTACCTCGTTACCTCCGCCGCGACAGAAGCAGGCTTGGCAATCTTGGCCGCCTCGAACGCGATGATGAGCAGGGTCCCGGTCGGCTTGCCTTCGCGAGAGAGGTAGTAGTCCGTCTTGAGCTTGCCGGTGACCTTGACGAAGTCACCTTTATCGAGCGTCGGCTTGTCCTCCTTCATCACCCGCACCGTGTACCACGTCGGCTCGGTGTCCACGCCCCGCTGGCTCTCTGCGAGCCGGAACTCGAAGTAATCCCGCTGAGTCGTCTTGCTGCGCTTGCGGTCGGGCTGGGTCGCGACGTTTCCAAAAACTTGCATGCATGTGTCCTCGTGTCCGACGGAACGGCTCCGTCAAGACGTGTAGCAACTGCACTGTGACCGCGAAACCGCGAACACGCCGCTCAGTGCACGCCCTCCGACATGCGCTCCCCAGCCAGGGCTGGCACCACGACGGAGACGCTCACCGCCTCGACTTGAGAATGCTCGAACAGCGTTGGAATCGCGTCAGGTGCCGAGAGCATGACGACCGCCATCGGCAGTTCGGCGAGCAGCTCATCCGACAGCGCAGGTTGAGCCGCACAAAGCTCACGCAGCGGTGCAAGCTCGTCAGCCGTTGCCACACCAGGCAGGACCCAGCCTGCGCTGTCGCAGTCGTCGCCCAGCATGAAACCGTGCGGCTCATGCCGCAGAGCGTCGAGGTATTGCCGAACCTCTTCGCTCCACATGGGCAGGACGAAACGGTGCTGGTGTGCGCCTACCTGGTGGGTGAACAGGGCGTAGCCGCTGCCCGTTGGCGACGTGAACGCACTCGCCCGGTGGCCAACCTCATACACCTTCGACGACATCAGAAGCTCGAACATGCGGTGGTCGACATCGCCGCACAGCATCCAATGACCACGGAGCTGCTCGGCGATGCTGCGCTGCTCAGGAGCCATGCCTGCTTGAACCTCCACGGGCGACATGATGGTTGCGGGAAACAAGCGAGGGCGTTGGCCAGTGCCTCGGGCTGGCGGGTAGGTCAATGTCTTCAGGGAACTCATTCTTTGGCCTCGTGTGCGCGGTATTGCGCAACACGTGTAGCGACCCCGCCTTCAAGCCGGCAGACGTTCCTTCCTTCGACCCATCGCATCACGCCCTCGTTGATGCGCTTACCTCTTGCCGCTGGTCAAAGCCAGCAACATGGCGATACGGTCTGGCAGTAGCGGACCGCGCACTTCCAGATGCCGTTGTCAGGCGACACGCTGGTCATCAGAATGCTGCAGCAAGAAGACTTGGCTACATCGCCGTGATTGCCCGAGATGAGGACCCATACGAACCAACACCCGCCGTGCTGCAAACCACGATGTTCTTGCACGAGCGATGTGCAAACCGGACACGCGCGGAGCAAGAGCATGACCGTCGTTGAACTCATTGAAATCTTGGCGCGTTACGACCCGGGGACGCCTGTCCGCATAGCTGACGCTCACTCGCAGCGAGACGCGACGCGATTCGATGTTCAGCTCGTCGATGTTCCAGAGGCCGACGGCGGCCTGGCAGTGTGCATCTCCCCTCACGACCGAAGCTGCGCACGTCAGGTCAGGCCAGAGGTTCGGTGCCCGAGTTGCGGATGGGTGCATGTCGCCATCCCCCTTCATCACGCCGAGCAGTCAATCGTAGACGTCAACGTCGAGCATGCGAGGTCTGGCATTCCTGCAGTCGAGACCATCGAACGGTACCTCCGCTGCCGCCGCTGCGGCACAGCATCTGCGGGATTTACGCCAGCAGGACCCGATGACGCACCCGCGGGCTGCACGCTTCCGCCGGTGGTCGTCAGGTAGCGGCGAGGTGCCCATGACGTGGGGCTAACGCGCCACGCACGACACGTAGTTGCCGACTTGAGCATGGGTCGAGCGCGGCAGTTCATCACGCAAGCGCAAACGTGCGCGCGGGTGGCGGACTGCACGTCTTGGGGCTGTCATAGTTGCGGACCGTTCTGAGTCACTGCCGTCTTAGCGTTGACGGAGACTTGGACGGCTCGCCCAACGCGACAGCTCGCAGCAAAGGACTCGACGGTGAGGACCACGGACCGTCGCACACAGGTCGGCGCCAAGGCAGGAAATTCTCATCGAACCAGCCCGCGGTGGAGTGCTGGTTTCGTGCATCGACGCGGACCTTAGGCAACCAGACCGGCAGGTCCTGCACGATGACGCGCCCTACCATCACGTCGCGCAGTGCCTTGTGTGCGGGGCCCATGGGAATCTCCGTGGCCCTCCAGACCTCGTACTCGTCCGGCCGCTCGCAGGCTTTGAGCAGGCAACGGCCATCGTCCAGGCTCAGGGCGTCCTGGTCACGCTTTAGCGCAGCTAGGGTCGCGCTGACCCGATTGCGAATACGCGGAGTTCGGCAGAAGACGACCACCCGGCGCAAGACCGAACCAAGCGAGGTCGAGCGGCCGATGCTGAGCACCTCGGCTCCCAGGGATGCCGCTCGCTGTGAGCCACGGGCGCTGCAGTCGACCTCGATGGCGGTCAGCCCATCCTCTTCCAACACCACAGCGTCGGGTCGCAACGAAATGCGGCGTGCCTTGCCGCGCACCATTGCTGTCGCCACCAGCAGCCCACCGCGCATTGGAGAGCCCGGTTTCGCGCCCTGGTTGAGTCTGGCCAGCAACTCGCGTTCGGTCAGCGCCTGCAAGCCACGTTGCTCGGCGCAAAGCACCAGGCACTGCGCCCAGAGCAGATGCTCCGGATTCGTCATGTCGCTCACCCGACGCACCGAAGCCTGAGCTTCGATACCGCGCTCGGCCAGCCAGGCGACACCTTTGGCCGTGAGGCCGTAGGTCGTCTGGAATCGTGCCGTCCTGTAGCGCCTCAGCAGGTCGGCCCTGACCATGCCACGGACGGCACGCTGCGCGGCGCCCAAGGCTGTCTTGAACGGCCGCTCGGGGTAACACGCGACGGCGATGTCGAGCGTGCGGATGACCCTGAACCGATTCGCAAGGGTCAACGCGACGGTCCAGCTGCGCACCTGCAACTGGTCGGTCGAGAGCTGACTTGAGAGCCCGCGTTGAAGCCGCCCGCGCGGTGACTTGGTCAACCCGGCGATGCCAACAGTGGCAGGAGCAAAGGTGCCTCCGGGGTTGCCCGCTCCCTGCCTCTCGGTGGCGCGGTCGATGGCTGCCGTGTTACCTGCGTTACCTTCCTGCGAGTTCATAGACGTCGTCGCAGGGGCCACGGCTGGCGTATCTGTGATGGAGGGACAGGTCTCCTTGAGGGGTGAGTGCATGTGGTCAGCTTTCGCGAACAGGTTTTCTGAAGGCCGATGTGCGCTCGTTGGTGCGTGCGACGGCAGCGGCCGGCTCTGTCGTGTAGCCACCAGCACGTGTCACGGGTGACACCCACTGGCGAAAGCCTGCACACCTCGCCGCTGCCGTATTGACATTCGTACGGTCGGGGGCTGGCCGCACGGCCGTTCGAGGACATGGGGCAGCTGTGTTTTCCCCTCGTACGGCCTCGCACGCCTTGGGGGCGTGCGTCGGTCACGCTTTCGTCGCGACGTCTCTCAAAGTCACCGTTACGTCCGCCGGCTTCGCCGGTGCGAACCGCCGCCGCCCCAGAACGTCTTCTCCAAAGGTGACCGAGTCTTCAAGGGGCGGCTTGCCCAACTGTGCGTCCGGCAGGCCGTTCGGCCTTGGCTTACCCCATGCGCGGCGAGGCAGAAGTCCTGTCCACCGCACCCGTGGCCCCGGCCAAGCTGGCGCCGCGTGCGGCGCCGGTTCTCGCAATGTCGGCCCGCGCGGGGACGGCGGCGGTTCGCACCGCCTCGCCGGCCCAGTCGCGAGCAACTCGACCCTCGAACCTGCCTCTGCAAGGGCGTTTGCCTCCTCTTGCACGACGCAGGCGTCCAACCAGATGAGCACCGCTGGACGCGGCGCCGTCCATCGTCTGGTTCAGACGACAAAGGCCTATGGCGTCGCCGGGCCGGTCGTTCATGAAAAGCGTGCAGCCCGATGATGAGGGCGCCGTCAACGTGGCGCCGACCCGCTCCTCAACGCTGGCGCCTGGCACGCAGCGTGTCGCGCATATGCCGCTCGTAGCCCATGAGCACCGACCGCGGAACGTAGTTGAAGTGGCCAGGCTTGCCGACGGTCACCATCTCGTCCGGATAGCCCTCGGTCTCCAACAGCTGCCACATCACGTCCGGCGCGCACTCGACAACGCATTGAGCGTGCTCAACCGAGGTGAGCACGGTTGCACCGGGAAGGATGACCTCTGGAGACTCCGGTAGCGCCTGCACCAGCTGAAAGACGCGGACGGCCTCACCCTGTCGGGGAAGATGGCGCGGGCACAGTTCCAGCAGCGCGCAGGCGATGTCGCGCAGCGAGTCGTCGAACAAGTAGTCCGCCAAGGTCTCGAACTCGCGGCCCGCCCCGATGTCCCCACGGAGTCGAACGGCCATGGCACGCAGCGGCGACCAGGAATCACAGAGGCAGTCGATGCAGCACGAAGAAGACGTCGCGGTCTCCTCGGTGGCTTGGAAATCGTGTGAGGAAGGCGTACAGGGCATCGTGAGCTCCAAAGGTTGTTGATGCCCCGTATGGCGACCATGTTTATCCCTGTGGTACCGGTCCGTGTGCTTCAGCGGAAAGCTGTCCAGGCCAGCTGCGATGCCAAACCCGTTGAGCGTGGTAACTACACGTGGTGTCCCCTCACCAACCTGGAGTCCTCCATGCACAAGAAGACCCGCGGCAAGACCGCCTACCTGTACCGCTCGAGCTGGGTGCCCAAAGGCGCCAAGAACAACACCCACGGCTACTCACAGCAGACCTTCGTCGGCAGCCTGCCTGTCCATGCCTGCGCGCTGCCAAATGAGCTGGCATCACGGCTGACCGAGCCGGAGCGTGACTATGTCGAGGCCACGATTTGCCGCCCTGCTAGGGAGGCGGTCGAGCGTGCTCGCCGCGATGCCGAGCAACGTGACATTGACCCGTTGTGGCGACTGGCTGAGGCCGCGCGCTTTGCCGCCGAAGCTGCCGAGCGCAGCCAGCGCCGACGCGTGCATCGCCAGCGAGTTCAGGAAGTGAGTGATGCTCTCGCCAAAGTGCAAGTGCTCGACCCCATCGTCGAGACCAAGGCGCCGGATAGGCGACCGGACTCCTTGCAGGAGGCACTACATGCCATCCGCGCCGCGGCAGCGGCCGTTCGCAGCGGCGCCTATGGGCGTGCCCCCGAGAACGGTGTTCGGTCCACGCGGCCCTACCGGCTCTGGTCAGAAATCTACGAAGCCGTTTGCGGAACCGACGGCGACCCCAGCAACGGCAGCTTGATGCGCGCGTTGCAGGACCGAGGCTTCGCCAAGAGTCGCCAGCGCTGAGGGCCCGACGAGCTGGTGACTACACGTTGTGCATGCAGGTGCATGCGCCACAGGACATTGGAAACATGAGCCACTTGAATCATCAGTTCGACGAGACCGGAGAAACCGCTGAGGAGCGCGTCTCTCGCCTCTACGCATCCCCCGGCGGCCCACTCATTGGCTGGCTGTACGACGAGTGCCGTCGCCGACGTCAAGAGTTCCGGCAGATGGCTGACGAGCTGGGCGTCACGTACGGCTACATCAACCAGCTTCGCAGCGGCCTTCGGCACGTGCGGCAAATCAGCGACGAGTTCGCGGTCAGCTGCGCACGCTACCTTGGCGTCCCGCCGGTGGTGGTCAAGATGATTGCCGGCCGGATTCCCATGAGCGACTTCGTTCACCCACACGTACCGCTGGAAGACGCGTTGGACCGCGCTATGGCTCAGATGCTCGACGACCCGGTCGCCAGGCATGTGCTCCCCGCCGACATGTCGGGGCTGAGCCTAGAGGCCAAGCAGTCGCTGGTCGCGATGTACATGGAGTGCTCGGGCCGCGACTTGCTGGAAGCCCGCCAGCTTCCCGAGCTGGTGCGCTGGCTGCAGCGCGCGGCCACCATTCACGATGAGTCAGAAGGCGAGGCCATGCGAGGTCATAGGGACCTGGCAGCGGTCGGTTGAAAGGGACTCAGCGGCGGTGTGATTGAGGGGCGAGCTACGGCTCGCCCCATTTCTTTTCTGGAGGCAATAAAAGTCGGGGCTAGACGTGCCAGCTGGGGCCAATTTGATGCGCCAGCGGGCACGAGCGGGCGCAGCCGGTCGTTCACGTGCTCTGAACACCGGCGTGGAGCTATCGATGCCCGACAACACCAAACTCGTCCTCGAACTGGGAGACCTTGCAACCCTGCTGGGCCGCAGCCCGGAGACTATCCGCAAGGACCTGCACCGCAATCCTGCCGCCGTCCCGCCGCGGCTGGTCATCCCCGGCACCCGGCTGCTGCGCTGGCGTGCAGTTGACGTTCACGCGTGGCTGGCCAAGCGTGTCGAAGGAGCCCGCCATGCCTGAGCAAGCTCTGAAGAATCCGTTCTCCAGCCCGCTGAACATCGCTCACATGCTGCGCAATCCGCCGCCGCCACTTGACCACGTGTTGCCCGGGCTGCTGGCTGAAACGGTGGGGTTGGTCGTTGGCCCCGGTGCGGTCAGCAAAACGATGTTGGTCCTTCAGATGGCGATTGCCATGGCCACCGGCACACCGCTCCTGGGTGGTCTTGTCGGCGGCGCCGGGCCCCTCAGCGCTGCGCCAGCCCGGGTGGTCCTGGTTCTGGCCGAGGAATCTGCGCATGTGGTCTGGCACCGTCTGCACGCCATCGCCAGCGTCCAGTTGGCCGCCACTGGCATCGACCCTCACCACGCCGCCGAACTCCTGAGCCAGAACCTGGTCATCCATGCCCTGGCAGGCCAGGAGCAGGTGAACTTGCTGGGTGAGTGTTGGGAGAAGACGCCAGCCGGCGAGATGTTGCGGCGGGCTTGTGAAGGCGCCCGCCTGGTCATCCTCGACCCCATCCGCGACTTCCACAACGCCGACGAGAACGATGCCTCCGCCATGAAGAGCCTGGCTCGTCATATCGGGAGCTATGCCTGCTCAACTCATGCGGCGTGGCTGCTGGTGCATCACACCAACCGTGCTGCGGCGCTGCAGGACTACGGAGGCTCGGCAGATGCCGCGCGCGGCTCCACAGCGCTGCCGAACGCCGTGCGTTGGCAACTCAACCTCAGCAGGCCCACGCGCACGACCGCCAAGCAGTTCGGCCTCGCCAAGGAGCAGTTGCACCGCCACGTGCTCTTGGACATCCCGAAGGCCAACTACGTCGCCACGACGGACACCATGGTGCTGACGCGCGGACCACACGGCGTCCTGATGCTCGCCGAGGAGGCTGCATGACCCGCGCCGCAGGAAAGCATCCCTCAGCGGTGCCGAGGGTGGTGCGACTATCCCACCCGTTCGGCCTCTGCCAGCTATTTCGACCGCTGCCCAAGGACGGCTCGCCACGGCCCGTGTTGAACGAGACCTACCAGTACGGCGAGCTGAGCCTGCGCTTCAGCGCACGCGAAGCGCTGGGGGTACCAGAGCAGACGCTGCTGCTGGCCCTCCTCGAGCTAGCCCAGGAACAGCATCGGCGACGCCCCGCAGAGCACCACCTGGACCAGGCCGACCGCAGCGAAGTAGGCTCTCTGCTGTGGTCGTCCCTGCATGTCCACGCCGAGACTGGGGCAGTTCAGGACTTGCCACCCACCTTGAGGCTGGAGTGCTCGTGGAGCGAGCTGCATCGCCGTTGCGGCTCTGCCAGCGTGGGCGGCTCAGCGAACGATATTCGACGCGAGTCCCTGACGCGCCTCTGCGAGGTGACGGTTTGGGAACGCGACGGAATCACCCACACGGTGCGTTCCTGCCGCTTGGTGAGTTGGCTGGTCGGCGACAACCATCGCGTCCATGTGGCACTGAACCACCGACTCGCCGCGGCCTTGCTGTCGCCGGGGTACGCGCAGCTGCTCCTGTCGGAACGACTGACCCTGCCATCGAACACGGCCATGCTGATTCATGCGTTCCTGTCCACCTGTCTCGGCATGGGCAAGTCGATGTCCATCGGGTACGAGACCTTGGTGGAAAGGCTGTGGCCGTCGGGCGGAACTCCGGCAACGGCGAGCAAGCGCAAGCGCCGCATCAGCGACGTCAAGTTGGCAGTGCGCGCCATCGGCCGTCTGGAAAGCTGGGAGGTGAAACTGGAGCCGACAAAGGCGGAGGTGACCAGGAGGCGACCGAGCTCTGTCGCGACGAACGACACGCTGGCCGTCAAGGCAGCGCGCACCGAGCCGCCACGGCCAGCATCGGCCGCACGCGAAATGACGAGGCATGGGCATTTCGCGCTCTCGTCCTCGTCATATGGCGAGCAGCCGTTCTGGCAGAAGCTGAGCGCTGACAAGCCCTGGCCGTGAAATGACGAGGCCCGTACTACTTTGTAGTAGACAAGAGTGTGGGCCATGGCAGTGACCGGCCGATGGCCGCGCACCCTGCCTTCGCCGGAGTGCTTCGAGCCCTGGCGAGGGCGGTTGCCTCAACCACCAACCAGCTGACCCTGGACCTGGTCGGAGCACCCACCTTGCCGCGCGGCAAGACCGGCATTTCCAAGTTTGATGCGCTGAAGAAATGGGCGGGACAGCTGATGCTGTCCCGCCCGAAGTACGCCGCTGCGCGGCTACGGCAACGGCGTGTGGATGCCCTCTGTTCCCCGGGCTAGCGGCTCGCCTTGCCGGGTGTGCATCGCGCACTGATAGGTCTCCATCAGCAGCACCGCATTCACGCCCCTGGCCGCGACCATCACACGGATTTGTGTCGGCTGTCCTTGGCTGGCAGGCGGCAAGACAGCGTGCGGCGCCATCAACTTCATGCCACCCAGAACCATGCCGAACACCGCCTCCTCGGGTGATACGGCCTTTGGAGTCGCGCTGTTCATCAGGTCCTTCGGCCGACCGAACAGCCCGCCACCAGCCAAGAACGTCAGCCCGGTGGTCGACGTCGGGGACTCGACCAACATGAGCAGCCGGTCCTGCTCGATGGCCTCGCGCAGCCAATCCATCGCGCCAAGCTCCCACATCGGGACGACCCAGCGCCACTGGACGTGACCAATCTGCGTGACGAGCACGCACATCGGCAGTCCACGGTCCAGCTCAATCACCATGAACCGCATTGGCTGCGGCCTGTCCTGGCGGGCCATCAGCTCGATGTCCTGGTCACTCAGTACCGCCTGCAGCGCCCACCCTCGCGCTCGAAGGCTCGGGTACTGCTCCGCTGCCGTGGCGGCCACGTCCTCGGGAGTAAGCAGGGCCGCCGGGCGAGCGCGATGGCAGTTGCCGTACAGCTCGTTGAGAAATTGCAGATGGGCCGGTGAATGGCCAGTGCCTTGTCGCATAAGCGCTCCAAAAAGATGTCCTGTGGAGCGACGTGTAGCGACGGACTCGCATTCGATGGTCCTGACGCAAGGAGATTTCCATCGGCGGCTTGACCGGCCCGTGGTTGTGTCAGAAATTTGCAGTAAGCTAGCACTCCGATAGCGGTTTACTTACAGGAGCCATCCATGGCAACCGGCAAATCCGAGGTCGTCAGCGTTCGCGTGGAGCCGCATATCAAGGCTGCTCTGCAGTCGGCTGCCGAGCGTGAAATGCGCAGCCTCGCCAACATGGTGGAAGTCATGGTGGTCGCCTACTGCCGCGCGCAAGGCCATCCGCTTGAAGGCGTGCCCGACGAGACGCTGCCCAACACCAACATGCGAGGTAGCGCTGCGTGAGTGAGCAACGCCAGGCCCTCCTGACCCAACTGGGCTTCCGTTTCGGCCTGAACGGTCCGCATGCCGCGCGGACCATGATGCTGGACGACCTGCGCCTGCTGCTGGCCCACACGGCAGCCGATGCCGAACGGGCGGATTACGTCTCGGCCGTGGTCGACGCCAACGTCCTTGGTAAGGCGACCCGCAAGGCGCGCGAGCTCGCGCTGCGGCATCTGGCCACCCTGTACGCGCTGGACACTGCCAACCCCATCTTCCGTGCACTGAGGCACCTGTGGACCCGCAACGAGGCCGCGCAGCCGTTGCTGGCCCTCACCGTAGCCCTCGCGCGCGACCCACTTCTTCGAGGCTCGCAGCGCTTCATCCTGTCACTGGCTCCCGGGGCACCTGTTCCGCGTGATGCGGTAGAGGCGCACCTGAGCGCCGCCGACCCGGACCGGTTTAGCGCCGCCTCTCTGAAGTCCTTCGCCCAGAACGTCGCAGGCACTTGGACGGCATCCGGCCACCTACACGGTCGGGTGCGCAAGACCCGGGCCGTCGCCCAGGCGCAGCCGGAATCCATCACGTTGCTGTTGTTCCTGAGCTACCTGGAGGGCCGTACCGGGCAGCGTCTGTTCTCCTCTGATTGGATGAACTTGATGGATAGCTCACCTGATGAGCTAGAGGCACTTGCAAACTCGGCGTCACATCGGGGTTTGCTCGTCTTCATGAACGCCGGCGGCGTCAAGGAAGTGCGCTTTCCCAGCTACCTCACGCCTGAAGAAGAACGAATCCGCCAGGAGGTCTCCCATGTCGTCTAAGGTCGCCAAGCTGGTGTCCGCCTACCGCCAGCACCTCACCGTGCCTTGGCAGGCCGGCCTCGCGGCGATTCAGCGGGTCATCTTCGCGGTCTACGACAAGGCGGACGAGCTGCGCCTGCGCGCCAACGTCGAAGAGTTCGCGCTGGCCACCCAGCAGGCCGGCAAGCGCTGGCTGTTGCTCGACGTGACGAACGCCTTCCCCGAGTGGATGGCGGCCCAGGAGTACCGCGATGCGTACTTCGAGTCTCCGGAAGACCTGGCCGGTTATCAGACCGGCGAGCTGACGGAATTCGTCGCCGACCTCAACGCCAAACTCAAGACCCGCATCGAAGCCGAGGCCGGCGCTGACACCGTGGTGGCCCTGTTGGGCGTCGGCACGCTGTTCGGCCTCGCTCGCGTCTCGTCAGTGGTCGAAGGCATCAAAGAGGCCGTCGACGGACGCTTGTTGGTGTTCTTCCCCGGCGAGCACCACCCCGAGAACCACACCTACCGCCTACTCGATGCGCGAGACGGCTGGAATTACCTGGCTGTGCCGCTGCTGGCGCAGGACTGACCCGACACAACACACCGAAAAATCAGAGCAAGGACCACCATGCTGAACAGGGACATCTACAACAAGGCCCCGAAGGAAAACCGACTCGTCAACAACGGCGTCGCCGAGGTGTCGGAAGACCACTCCGCGGCCGCCCAGGACATCCTTCGCTACGAGCTTGAGACCTTCGTCTGCGACGGCCAGTACGAAAAGGGCCTGGAGACCATCCTCGACAAGTTCCTGGTGAACCTCGACGCCGGCACCGAGCAGCCGGGTGTCTGGATTTCCGGCTTCTATGGCAGCGGCAAGTCGCACTTGGCCAAAATGCTGCGCACCCTGTGGACCGACTACCAGTTCGCTGACGGGGCCACCGCCCGCAGCCTCGCCAAGCTGCCTACCGGCGTGTTCGAGCACCTGAAGGAGCTCAGCACCCAAGGCAAGCGGCACGGCACGCTGCATGCGGCCGCGGGCAAGCTCGGAGCCGGTGCGGGCGACAAGGTCCGCTTGGCGCTGCTCGGCATCGTGTTCAAGTCGAAGGGCTTGCCCGAGCAGTACAACCAGGCGCAACTCGTGCTGTGGATGAGCCGCGAAGGCATCCTACCCACGGTCGAGGCCGAGCTGAAGTCTGCTGGTCGTTCGCTGGCCCAAGAGCTGCCGCACATGTACGTATCCGGCCACCTGGCCAAGGCGCTGTTGAAAGCCCGGCCTGACCTGGCTCACACCGAAGCAGACGCCCGCAAGCTGCTCAAGGAGCAGTTCCCCCAGGTCACCGACGTCACCAGCGAGCAGATGACCACCGCCATCGAGGCGGCGCTCGCCGTCGATGGCAAGTTCCCGCTGACACTGGTGGTGCTCGACGAGGTACAGCAGTACATCGGTGCCGACGCAGAAAAGGCCTTCCAAGTTCAGGAAGTCACCGAGACCCTGTCCAAGCACTTCAACGGCAAGTTGCTCTTCGTCGGCACGGGGCAGTCAGCCCTTTCAGGCATGCCCAACCTACAGCGTCTGATGGGCCGCTTTCCAGTGCAGGTGATGCTGGGCGATTGGGACGTTGAGAACGTCACCCGTCAAATCATCCTGGCCAAGAAGCCGTCCGCGCAGCCCGAGGTAGAGCACGTCTGGCGCGCCAACCTCGGCGAAATCTCCCGCCATCTGCGCGGCACCAAGCTCGAGCACGTCACCGACGACGAGGACGTGATGACGTCGGACTACCCGCTGCTGCCCGTGCGTCGCCGTTTCTGGGAACGTGTTCTGCGGACCATCGACACCACGGGCACCGTGTCCCAGTTGCGCAGCCAGCTGCGTGTGGTGCATGAGGCGGTGCTGGCGACGGCCGACGCCCCACTGGGCCACGTCGTCTCCGGCGACTTCCTGTACGACCAGATTGCCGCGAACCTGGTCTCCACGGCGCAACTGCCCAAGGAGGTGTTCGAGAACGTCCAGCGCTTCGCAGCTGGCGACGCGCACGCCCAGCTCAAGGGCAAGCTGCTCAAGCTCATCTACCTCATCAACAAGCTGCCTGCTGATGCCGCGATGGACATCGGTCTGAAGGCGACAGAGGAAGCGCTGGCCGACCTGCTGGTCACCGACCTGTCAGCCGGCTCGTCGGAACTGCGCAAGCAGCTGCCGGCGCTGCTGGATGAACTGCAGAACAAGGACCGCCTGGTCATGGCCCTGGCCGGTGGCAGCGGCACCGAATTCCGCCTGCAGACCCGCGAGTCCAGTGCCTGGTACGACGAGTTTCGCGCGCAGGAGGCCGAGCTCAAGGCCGCCCCGCAGCGTGTCGAACAGAAGCGGGCCGACTTGCTCAAGGGCCGGTATGGCGAAGTGCTGAAAAAGGTCCGTGTCGTCCAGGGCAAGGACAACGTCGAGCGCCGCCTGACGCCCACGTACGACGACAGCCTGCCCAAGGACCACGACAAGAGCCTGTACCTGTGGATTCAGGACGGCTGGCAGACGGAGGAGAAGTCCGTCATTGCCGAAGCCAAGGCCAAGAGTGCCGACAACCCCACGCTCTTCGCCTTCCTTCCTGCCCAGCACAAGACCGAGCTGACCAACGCCATCGTGGCGCTGGAGGCCGCCCGTACGACGCTGCAGAAGAAAGGCAGCCCGGCCACCGAGGAGGGGCGCGACGCCCAGCGCTCGATGGAGAGCCGCCAGCGCACCGCCGAGAAAGAACTGGCCGAGTTGCTGGACCAACTGATGGCCGGCGTACGCGTGTTCCAGGCTGGCGGGCAGGAGGCGCAGGACGGCAACGACCTGGCCGACCGCATCAACCGCGCCGCCAAGTCCTCGGCCATCCGCCTCTACAGCCAGTTCGATGCAGCCGACCACGACCTGTGGAGCAAAGTCCTCGACGAGGCCCGAAAGGGCAACCTGGAGGCCCTCAAGTTCGTCGGACACACCCAGGAAGCCGACAAGCACCCGGTCTGCCAGAAGCTGCTCGCCTACATTGGTCCCGGCAAGAAGGGGGCCGAGATTCGCGACAACTTCGAAGCCCCACCCTTCGGCTGGCCCCGCGACGCCATTGACGGCGCGCTCTACGCTCTGCTGGCTGCGGGTCACATCAAGGCCACCGACGCCGCGGCCAAGGCGGTGGACGCCAAGAGCCTGGACCGCGCCAAGCTGACCCAGACCAGCTTCCAGCGCGAGAGTGTCAACATCACGCCGCCGCAGCTCATCAAGATTCGCTCGCTGTTCAGCGCCGTGGGTGTGCCCTGCCAGCCCAAGGAAGAGCTGGTCAAGGTGCCCGCCCTGATGGCCAAACTGCGCGACCAGGCGAGCAAGGCCGGTGGTCTCGCGCCCGCCCCCGAGGCCCCGAAGCTGGCCGCGTTGGAAGCCATCGAGGCCCAGACCGGCAATGCGCAGCTGCTGGAGTTGTTCACCCGCTACGACGAGCTGGTGGGCCTGTCCAAGACCTGGACCAAGACTGCCGACGACATCGCCAAGCGCCTGCCGGTGTGGCGCAAGCTGAACGACCTGCTGCGCCATGCCAAGGCATTGGGGCCCTACGCCGCGCTGAAGGCAGAGGTGGACGCCATCGCCACCCAACGCAGCCTCCTGGCCGACCCGGACCCGGTGCGCCCCCTGCTGGACAAAACGGTGGACCTGCTGCGCCAGGCGCTGAACGCCAAGCTCGACGGTTTCCAACAGACCTTCACGCTGCAGCAGGCCCAGCTACATGCTGACGCGGACTGGAAGAAGCTCAACGACGCGCAACGCGCAGACTTGGGCGCCCAGCACCACCTGTCGGCACCCGGTTCACTGCAACTCGGCACGCCTGAGCAGTTGCAGGACGCTTTGGACGAGTGCGACCTGGAGCACTGGGTTTCCAAGACCCAGGCGCTGCCCAGCCGCTTCGAGGCCGCGCGCCACGCCGCTGTGCAACTGCTAAAGCCCAACGTCGTCCACGTCACGCTGCCCAGGCGGACCCTGAACGACCAAGCCGAGCTGAAAGCCTGGCTGGCCGAGGTGGAAGCCCTGTTGGACGCCAAGCTGAAGCAAGGCCCCGTGGCGCTCTAAGCGAAGACAAGAGGAGGCCAGGTCACACCGGTACCCGTTACCTCGTTACCCGGGTTACGTCCAAAACAAGACACAGAACGCCATGTCGACCCACAGCATCAACAACCAGCCGCTGGTCAAGCCCCTGCGCAGCCAGCTCGAAGCCACCGTCAAATCCGCCCGCGACGTGGCCGAGAAAGGCGCGCACGCCGCCCTGAGCCAACTCGCCGTCGGCGAAGCCAGCGCCCCCGGCTACCTGACAGACGACCTCAAGGCCCTGCGCCGCCGCCTGCGGGCCCACGGCCGCGCGCTGGGCGACAAGAAGGCCAGCGACGACACCCAGGCCCTGCAGCACCTGGTCTGGGAAGTGGCCTATGAGCACTGGCACCGCATGCTGTTCGCCCGCTTCCTGGCGGAGAACGGCCTGCTGCTGTGGGAGCCAGGCGCGGCGGTGTCGCTGGACGACTGCGAGGCCCTGGTGCAAGAAGCCGACCCGGCGATGAACCTGGGCGCCAAGACGAAGTGGGAACTGGCCGGCAAGCTGGCCGCGCGCATGCTGCCGCAGGTGTTCAAGCCGCAGAGCCCGGTGTTCGAGCTGGCCTTCGCGCCCGAGCACCAGCGCGAGCTGGAGCGCCTGCTGGCCGCGCTACCGCCCGAGGTGTTCAAGGCCAGCGACAGCCTGGGCTGGGTCTACCAGTTCTGGCAGGCCAAGCGCAAGGACGAGGTCAACGCCTCCGAAGTGAAGATTGGCGCCGATGAATTGCCCGCCGTCACCCAGCTCTTCACCGAGCCCTACATGGTGGACTTCCTGCTCCACAACTCGCTGGGCGCCTGGTGGGTGACACGCCACCCCGGCAAGACCTGCCCGGTGCCGCTGACCTACCTGCGCACGCTGGACGACGGCACGCCCGCCGCCGGGAAGTTCGAAGGCTGGCCCAACCGGCTGGGCGAGTTCAAGCTGCTAGACCCGTGTTGCGGCTCGGGCCACTTCCTGGTGGCGGCCTTTCTGCTGCTGGTGCCCATGCGCATGGCAGCCGAGGGCCTGAGCGCGATGGACGCGGTGGACGCCGTGCTGGCCGACAACCTGCACGGACTGGAACTGGACGCCCGCTGCGTGGAAATCGCCGTCTTCGCGCTGGCTCTGGCAGCCTGGCGCTTCCCGGACGAGAACGGTGACCCGCTGGGCGTGCGTACCGACATGCCCGCGCCGCAAGTGGCTTGCTGCGGCCTGAAGGTGGCGGCCAAGCCCGAGGACTGGATGGCCCTGGTGCCGGATGACGCCGCCAACGCCGTCTACCTGCGGCAGGAACTGCGCCTGCTGCATGCCAGCTTCGCCCAGGCGCCGCTGCTAGGTAGCCTGCTAGACCCGGCGCGCAGCCTGAAGAACGACCTGGCCACGTCCAGCTTTGAGACGCTGCGCGACTTGCTCGGGCGTGCGCTGGCCACCGAGCGGCCAGCTACGCTGTGGGGGCAGGCCAGTGAGTTGCAGGATGACAGCTGGGACTTGGCGCTCACCGCCAAGGGCCTGCTGGATGCGGCCCGGCTGCTGGATGGGCGTTACCACATGGTGGTGACCAACGTGCCGTACTTGGCCCGCGGAAACCAGCTGGATGCGTTGAGGGACTACTGCGAGACCCACTACCCCGAAGCCAAGAACGACTTGGCCAATGTATTTCTGGAGCGTTGTCTGGAGCTTAGTCTCGACCAAGGCGCCGGGGTCGTCCAAATCGTCATGCCGCAAAACTGGCTGTTCCTGACCAGCTACAAGAAGCAGCGTGAATCGCTCCTCAAGAGCGTGCAGTGGAACCTCTTGGGGCGGCTGGGGCCCGGGGCGTTTGAGACCATCACTGGTGAAGTAGTGCAGGCCATCCTGCTCACCCAAACTAACGCCAAGGCAGTACAAGGGTTTGAGTTGCATGGCGTGGACGCAAGCGCGCCCAAGACCGCTCAGGAGAAGGCTGGGCTTCTGCGAGAAGGCGCGATATTGGCCGCAGGTCAATGGGCACAGCTGAAGAATCCAGACGCGCGTATTGCGTTCGACGAGGCTTCCAGCCTGCCACTTTTGAGCGCCTATGCTGACGGGCTCGTTGGTCTTCAGACCAGCGACGACCCAATGTTTGTCGCAGCAGTTTGGGAAGTGCCTCGTATCGACCGGCGCGTTTGGGAGCTGATGCAGGGTACGCCGACAGAGTTGAGGGTTGACGCTGGAGCCTCCTGGCTCGTGCGCTGGGAGCAAGGCAACGGACTTCTGCTTTCACTGCCAACTGCTTATCCAACCAAGGGGCTTAAGGCGATTGGCAAGCAAGGCATCGCAATTCATCGCATGCAAGTGCTCTTCCCGTACCGGTACGAAAAGGAGCGCTTTCACCAGAATGTTGCAGTCATCGTGCCGAAGGACGAACGGCATATGTCGGCCATTTGGAACTTCTGCCTGTCAGATGAGTACAACCGAGCTGTGAGGCAGATTGACCAAACGCTGAAGGTCACCAACGCCACACTTGTCAAAGTTCCCTTTGACCTCGCTCGGTGGCGGCAGGTAGCCGCCGAGCGTTCCCCGACCGGTCTGCCCAAGCCGTACTCCGATGACCCTACCCAATGGGTGTTTCACGGCCACCCTCAGTCCGCAATTGACCCGCTTCAAGTTGCCGTCGCCCGTCTGGCAGGCTACCGCTGGCCCGCCGAGACCGACACGGCGATGGAACTGGCCGACGAAGCCCGAACCTGGATTGCCCGCTGCGACTCACTGGCCGAGCACACCGACGACGACGGCATCGTCTGCCTGCCCTCGGTGCGCGGCGAAGCGCCCGCGCATGACCGCCTGCTCAAGCTGCTGATTGCCGCCTGGGAAACCGTGCAGCCCGGTAGTTGGAAGCCCGCCGTGCTCGACAAGCTACTGGCCGATGCCGACTGCGCCGGCAAGGGACTGGACGTCTGGCTGCGCGAGAAGTTCTTCGAGCAGCACGCCAAGCGCTTCCACCATCGCCCCTTCATCTGGCACGTGTGGGACGGGCAGAAGGACGGCTTCGCCGCGCTGGTGAACTACCACCAGCTCGACCACAAGAAGCTGGAGCGCCTCATCCACACCTACCTGGGCGACTGGATTCGCCAGCAGGAGGCCGGCGTGCGCGACCGCATCGACGGCGCGCAGCAGCGCCTGGCCGCGGCCCAGGACCTGAAGCGGCGCCTGGAACTCATCCTCGAAGGTGAGCCGCCCTTCGACATCTTCGTGCGCTGGAAAAAGCTCTCCGAGCAGCCCATCGGCTGGAACCCTGACCTCAACGACGGCGTGCGGCTCAACATCCGCCCTTTCATGACCGCCGAGGTGCTGCGCCACAACAAGAAGCCCAAGCTCAACATCACCTGGGACAAGGACCGCGGCAAGGACGTGGAAAGCGCGCCGTGGTTCGAGAATTTTGGCGGTGACCGCATCAACGACCATCACCTGACGGTGGCGGAGAAGCAAGCAGCACGGGAGGCACGCCGTGGCTGACTACGAAGGGATGCGATGGTTCAAGTGCGACTTCCAGGTTCAAACGCCTGAGGATGCTGCGCACTGGGGTGATGCAGACACTCGCCTCCCGGAGCCACGGCGGCCGATGCTGGCGCCGGCGCCGGATGCCAACGGCGTTGTGGGGCCGGCGAAGCCCGATGAGAGCCGCCTCCAGGAGATTGCGCGGGCCTACCTCCGCCGCTGTCAAGAGGTGGGTCTCGAGCTGATTGGCGTCACGGACCACAACTTCTCACAGAAGACGGACCCGCGAGACTGGTTCCTGACGCATCTGGTGGAGCAGAACAAGTCGGTCGCCAGGGACTTGGGGCGACAGCCGTTGCACATCCTTCCGGGGTTCGAGGTGGACATCGGCTACCACGTGCTTTGCCTGTTCGAGCCGGCGAGGAAAGAGCGCGACATCCGGCGGGTGAACAAGCTGCTCTGCAAGCTGGGTCTCGATGAGGCTGAGCGATTTCTGCAGGGGCAGCCCAAGCATCTCCGGCGAGCCGGGGCCAACGTCTCCCTCAAGGACCTGATTGACCTGGTGCAAGGCGAACACAACGGCATCGTCATCGCTGCACACGCCGACCAGACGGACGGCATCTTGGAAAGCGCCCGCAACGCTGAGGACTACAAGAACAAGAAGCTGCTGGCCCTGGAGGTGACGGCGAATCCGCCGGCAAGACGCGTCCTGGATGTCGTCGAAGGGCGTGACCGCGCTTGGTCCAGGCCCGACTGTCATCCAGCTTACGTGATGTCGTCGGATGCCAAGTCGCTCCAGCAGGATGCGCAAGGCCAGCCCATCGCCAATTCACTGGGCTACCGGCACACCTGGCTCAAGATGTCCAAGCCCTCTGTCGAGGCGCTTCGTCAGGCGTTCCTGGACCCCCTGTCTCGAATTCAACTGCTGGGAGCCCGCCCCAGCGACGCCCAGGTGCATCCGCGCATCACCAAGGTCGCGGTCAAGGGTGCGAAGTTCCTGGAGGACCAGGAGGTTTGCTTCTCCGAAGGCTTCAACTGCGTCATCGGTGGTCGCGGTAGCGGCAAGTCATCGCTTCTGGAATACGTGAGGTTCGCGTTCGTTCCTGAAGAGCCTGCTGCGAAGGGTGAGGAAGACGACCCGTCTCTGCAGCGCAAGCGCAAGCTGCTGAAGGACTCACTGACGCCTGAGGCAGAACTTCGGGTCACCTTCGAGGTGGGCAACGGGGTGTCGGACACCTTGGTCTACGCGCCAGGGAGGCCCGCAGGCCAGCAACGGTGGCTGGATGGTCGCGAAGTGGCTGACCTGAACACCGTGCTTCGACAGCTCCAGCTTCAGTTCTTCAGCCAAGGCGAGCTCAGCCGCATGACGAACGGCGCACAGGGCCAGGCTCAGGTCTTGGCGCTGATTGACACGGCCGCCGGAGCATCGCTGTTGGAGCTCAAGGCGACCGAGCGCGACCTCAAGGCGCGCCTGATGGCGCTCTTCCAGAGCACACGCGACGCCGCCCGCCTGCACGCTGAGGTCGCCGAGGCGCAGCAAGAGGCCGTCGAGCTGGAGCGGCAGTTGAAGGCGCGCGAGGCGGTCCAGGAGGACTCGCAACTGAACCAGCTCGCACTGGAGGCACGCAGGCACCTCAACCGCATGAAGTCGGCGGATGCACCTGTAGTGGAAGCGGTGAACCAGGTACTGCAGCAGTTGGGCACGCCGCTGGAGCCGTTATCCGCCAGTTCGGACAACTGGCCGAATGCGGCTTGGTTCAAGGGCGTCACGATGCAGATGGAGCAGGCGCGGGCGGACTTGGCCGCGGCCATCAGCAATGCCATGACAGGCTACCAGCAGGCGATTTCCGCCTGCCTTGGGGAAGGTGCCACCCAAGCAACCGAGCAAGAACTTGCCGCCGTGCAGGAGCGTTTCCGCGCAGCATGCGTGGCGAGTGGCATCCGGGAAGAGGACATCGCTCGGATGCAGGACCTGGAAGAAAAGCGCCAAGAGAAGCTGAAGTTGGTCGAGGAGCGGCAGAAGCGACTGGCCGAGGTGCGGATTGAAGCGGACAAGTTTCCTCAGGTGCTCAGCGAGCTGCACGCGGTCTGGCGCTCGCAGTTCGATGCCCGCCGGGCGACGGCCGAAGCCATCCAGGCCGCGGTGGCCTCCCAGACCGTTCGCCTCACCACAGCCCTCATGGCCGACGAAGCGTCCTTCAAGGCTGCCTGGGCGCGGTTGGCTCCAGCGGACAAGCGCGGCAAGCTCGCCCGCCGATGGGAAGACTACGGTGACGAGCTCTTTCGAGAGTGGGGACGCCGGGGCGAAGCGTCCGTCTGGGAGACGTTGGAAGCGGCGAGGACAGACACGGGCGTGCTGGAGACCGTGCTCCTTGAGGGCCTGCACCAAGCGTTGTTCGTTCACCTCGACAGCGACAACGTCCGGCCCCTTTGGGAGGACGTGCGCCTCTCTCGGGTGAGCGACGGCATCGACGTTGAGCTGTTGCGCGAGGACCGAAGCGTTGCTGGTTCCATGAGCGGCGCCCTTTCAGAAGGGCAGCGAAATACCGTCCTGCTGAACCTGATGCTGGCGCGCGGGGAAGGCCCCATCGTGATTGACCAGCCCGAGGACGAGTTGGACTCGAGCTTCATCTACCGGACCCTTGTTCGCGACCTGAGGGCAGCAAAGAGCAAGCGGCAGCTGATAGTCGCCACGCACAACGCCAATCTGCCGGTCAACGCGGACGCGGAGCAAATCTACGCCCTCGAAGCCCGGGACGGGCGTGGCAAGCCCCGCGCACAGGGCGGCCTCGACCGGAAGGGCGTGGCCGAGGCGGTGCTGGACATCATGGAAGGCTCGGAGCAGGCCTTCAAGCAGCGCAGCGAGAAGTACCACTTCTGACAAGAGAACAGGGAGCAAGAACAGATGGCCACCAGAGCCCAAGCATTGCAGCACCTCCGTTTGGCCATGGCCAACCCGGCGGCGGACTTCCGAGAAGGTCAGTGGGAGGCCATCGACCACATCGTCAATCAACGCGGAAAGGTGCTCTGCGTCCAGCGAACCGGCTGGGGCAAGAGCATGGTGTATTTCGTCTCCGCAAAGCTCATGCGTGCGCAAGGCGCCGGGGTCACGCTCATCATCTCGCCGCTCTTGGCACTGATGCGCAACCAGATTGAGGCGGCGCAGCGACTCGGGCTGAGGGCTCTCACGGTCAACTCGACCAACCAGGAAGACTGGGGCCATGTTCGCAACGAACTACTGGCCGACCACGTCGACCTACTGCTGATTTCGCCGGAACGACTGGCCAACGACGAGTTCGTGGCCGGGACATTGCAACCCATCGCCGCCCGAATCGGGCTGTTGGTCATCGACGAGGCGCACTGCATTTCGGACTGGGGGCATGACTTCCGGCCGGACTACCGGCGCATCGGTCAGGTGTTGGCCCGGCTTCCCGCCAACATCGCGGTACTGGCAACTACGGCGACGGCCAATCGTCGTGTGGAGCAGGACGTGGCAGCCCAACTTGGTGGTGCCGTGGCCGTCCAGCGTGGCCCTCTGGTTCGCGAAAGCCTTGCGCTGCAGAACATGCGCATGCCAGGCCCCGCCGACCGTCTCGCCTGGTTGGCTGACCAGATTCCCCAACTTCCTGGAAGCGGCATCGTCTACACGCTGACCACCCGCGACGCCGACCGCGTCGCCGAGTGGTTGCGCTTGAACGGCATTGATGCACACGCTTACCACGCAGGCAAGACGGACGACGAACGGCAAGAGCTCGAACAGGCCCTCCTGCTCAATCACGTCAAGTGCCTGGTTGCGACGACGGCGCTGGGCATGGGCTATGACAAGCCGGACCTGAACTTCGTCATTCACTACCAGACGCCCGGCAACGTAGTGGCCTATTACCAGCAGGTCGGTCGAGCCGGACGGGCGATACCGCTTGCCTACGGCGTGCTGCTTTCGGGGGATGAAGAGGACGACATCAACGAGTACTTCCGAGACTCCGCGTTCCCGCCCGAGTGGCAGGTCAATCGCATCTTGGAGGCGCTGGAGGCAGCGGACGAAGGCTTGAAAGTGCGCGAGATTGAACGTGCCGTCAACCTCCGCCAATCGCAGATTGAGAAGGTGCTGAAGCTGCTGGTGGTCGAGCCCCTGTCGCCGGTGCTCCGCATCGACGGGGCGTGGTACCGAACCCCCAACGCGTTCCAACTCGACCGCCAGCGGATTGCTCACCTGACAGCCCAGCGAGAGGCGGAATGGGCACAGATGAAGCGCTATCTGGCCAACGAGCGCTGCCTGATGCAGTTCCTGGCCGAGGCCTTGGACGACCCCAATGCGCAACCATGTGGGCGATGTGCGGTCTGCTTGGGAAGGCCGGTGCTGCCCGTCGAACTCCAGCGTGGCACGTACATTGCCGCCCAGCGTTTCGTTCGGCATAGCGAGATGGTGCTGGAGCTGAAGAAGCAGTGGGACATCTCGGCCCTCGCCCAATACCAGGCCATGTTCGGCTGGCGTGCGATGAACATTCCGGCCCCGCTACGCGGCGAAGAAGGGCGCGTGCTTTCGCGCTGGGGAGAACCGGTCTGGGGGGAACTGGTTGCCCACGGCAAGGCCCAAGGGCGGTTCGATGACGAGCTGGTCGATGCAACGGTGGACCTGCTACGAAATCGGTGGGCGGATGCGGCTCCGGTGGCATGGGTGACGTGCATCCCCTCCACGCGTCATCCGAATCTGGTCCCGGACTTCGCAGCGCGGTTGGCAGCAGCGCTCGGCGTTCCTTTCCGCGCGGTCATCAAAAAATCGCGCGAAACTGAGCCTCAAAAGAACATGGAGAACCGCTTCCACCAGTGCAATAACCTGGACGGGGCATTCACGGTTTATCCCGAGGCCGGTACCGAAGATGCAGTCTTGCTGGTTGACGATGTCGTCGATTCAGCATGGACCTTGACGTTGGCTGCGGCCCTGCTTCGAGAGGCGGGCACCGCTGCGGTATATCCATTCGCTCTGGCTACCACCACGGCGAAGTGAAATGAGATTGTTATGAGCCACCAGGCGTTGAGCGCAGATACCGAAGTTGTCCTCCTGTTGTGCGGACGGTTTGGCGGGGAGCGGCAGGAGCCGTTCCCGCCGCTGTCGACGCGTGAGTACGGCGAATTTGCCAAGTGGCTGAATGTGCGGAGCCTTCGCCCAGCCGACCTGCTGACTGATGCCGGCAAGGCTCAGCTTCAGGCGCTGCACGAAGCCAAGTTGGAGAGGAAGCGCGTCGAGTTCCTTCTAGAGCGCGGCACTGCAATGGCTCTCGCGCTCGAGCGCTGGAGCCGCGGCGGCCTCTGGGTCATCTCGCGCGGCGATGCGGAATTCCCCAAGCGTTTGAAGCGCCACCTGAAGCATGCGGCGCCGCCACTTCTCTACGGCGCCGGAAAAAAAGAGCTTCTTGACATGGGGGGGCTCGCCATCATCGGCTCAAGAGACGCCACGGAAGGCGCGCTGGACTTCACGCGGGAGGTTGCTGCGAGATGTGCGCAAGAGGGTATGGGCGTAGTGTCGGGTGGTGCGCGCGGCGTCGACGCAGCCGCCATGCAAGGTTCGACCGAGGCTGGCGGATACACCATCGGCGTTCTGGCTGCCGACCTTTTGAAGACCAGCGTCAACCGACAGAACCGCCTGGGCCTGCAGGAAGGCCGACTGGTGCTCGTTTCGCCGTTCTATCCGGAAGCTGGCTTCAATGCCGGCAACGCGATGGGGCGCAATAAGTACATCTATGCGCTGTCGGACAGGGCGCTGGTGATTGACTCGGCGCTGGGCAGTGGTGGCACCTGGGAGGGTGCACTGGAAGCGCTCGCCCAGCAGTGGGTGCCGCTCTACGTCCGGACGCCGGGAAATGGCCCAGGAAACGCGGCGCTGGTGGACAAGGGAGGCGTCGCCTTTACCTTCGTACCTGGACAAGGAGAGTCGTTGCTCGACTACTTTGAGCGCTTGGCACCGATTGCCAACAAGGCTTCCGAGCCAGCACCACCTCAGCAATCTTTGCTGTCTGTCGACGCGAGTTCCGATGACACCACACTTCCGAATGCTGTGGTGCCAAGCGGGGGCGATGAAACGCCAGTCGTCGACACATCGGCGGAATCGTCTCAACAGCCGTCCTACGGGTCCGACAGCGCGACAAACGAGGGCTTAGAGCCGTCAGCGCCAACGAGTGCTGTCGAACTCAAGGTCGACACCTTGGCCCAAGCCCCGGTCTGCGTTCCTGGCGACTCGATGCCGACCACGCTGGACATGTACGGGGATTTCCTGACAAAGCTGTCCCTTGCCCTGCACAGTGGACCCTTGTCGGAGGATGAAGTTGCCGAGCGTCTCGTTCTGGAAAAGGGGCAGGCGAAGGTTTGGCTCAAGAAGGCCGTTGAAGCCGGTCAGGTAGAAAAACTGAAAAAGCCCGTCCGTTATGCGCGTGGGCGTCAGTCTTCGCTGCTCGGCTGAAGAGCGGAGAAAAACGATGACTTCTCCGACACTCTTACAAGCACTGGCCGCTGCGCTCAAAGACGCGTTGAAAGTCAACGGTTCGGTGCAAGTCAGACCCGCCGCGGTCTTGTGGACGGACGCCGAGGCACAGTGGACCCCGGCGCTGAATGGGCTGAACGCTGAAGGTATTGGCGTCGCCACGCTGGGGCCCTACGAACCGCAGGTGCGCCAAGGACCGGCGATATGGTTGAAGTGCGCCGTCGCGGGGCAAATACCAGACCTAAGCGGCGACAACAGACCCAGCGTTCTCTACTTGCCCGGCGTGAGCCGTTCGGACCTGCGTGCCATCGAAAGCTGTCCTCGTGACATCCAGCCATTGGCCGAGTTGCAATACCGCGGAGTTTTTTGGAGCCAGGCCAACGGAAAGGACTGGACGCTCAATGCGTTCTTGGGCTCGAAATCCGGCGGCCTTGGGCTAGAGGTCTCGCAGGACAAGGCAACGCAAGACGCCTTGACTCAGGCGATGGCTGCTGGTGTGCTGCTCGACTGCCGTCTTGACGACCTCAAGCAGAGGTCCATCAATTCGGAGTGGCTACTGAGCTTGCTGGCGCCGAACCCCACACGAGACCTCCTGCAGTGGATGAACGCGCCCGAACCAACACGCCACCACTGGGGCGACGTACTGTGGGATGTGTTCACGAAGCGCTGTAAGTCCGACTTCGGCTTCGACCCGGTGGCCGATGGGGTGCTGGTGGCGGCCGAGCGCCTGGCTAAGGGAGAAGGCAAATGGGCGGCCGTTGCTGTGCTGTACCGAGACTCGTTCGCCAGCTTCCCGAACGTCTATCCGTTGCTGGCCAAGGTGCAGGCGCCGCAAATGGGGCTCTTCCCGGACCAGGAACAACTGGCTGGTTACCCGCAGGCCAACGAGGAAAGTGAGAACACCCTGCGCTACACCTTGGCCGCCTGCGGGAGCATGGATGCGGGCCAGGCGCGCGCCGCAGTTTCTGCAGCCGAGAAGGAGCATGGGCTGCGTCGCGGCTGGTTGTGGTCGCGCATGGGGCGGTCACCGCTGGCCGCCGCGTTGGAGCATCTGGCAGAGGTCGCCCAGCGAAGCGCAGCCCTACCCTTCGGGCAGACGCCGGCAGAGCTGGCCGCCAGTTACCAGCAGTCGGGCTGGCAAGTCGACCAAGCTGCGCTGAAGGCGCTCGGCTGCGTTCAGGCCAAGAACGATGTTGAACCCGTGGGGGCGGCCTTGCGCGCGATGTACTTGCCCTGGTTGGAAGAGTCCGCGCGGAGGCTGCAGGAAGCGGTCAAGGCCGGAGGTGGCTTGAAGGCGCTGCCGACACAAGACACCGGAACGCTGCCGGGCGGAACCTGCACGGTCTTCGTCGACGGCCTTCGCTATGACGTCGCTCGACTGCTGGAGCAGCGCCTGTCGTCATGGGGAACCACCAGCCTACAAGCCAAGTGGACCAGCATGCCCTCGGTCACGGCCTCCGGTAAGGCTTGGTGTTCGCCGGTAGCCGGATTCATCGCTGGGACGGTTGACGATGTCGACTTCGAACCCAGGGTGGCCGCAGACGGTAAACCTCTTTCGGCTCACAACTTCCGGAAGCTGCTGGCCGAGCAAGGTGTCGCTCCCTTGGAGAAGCACGAGACCGGGAACCCTATGGGTCGAGCCTGGACCGAAGCCGGTGACCTGGACCACTACGGGCACGAGCACGGCATCCGCTTGGCGCGGGACATGTCGACCCAGCTTGACCAGGTGGTTGAACGCATTGCCGAGTTGGCCGACGCTGGCTGGAAGCGCATCCGCGTGGTCACCGACCACGGCTGGCTGTTGGTTCCGGGCGGGCTGCCGAAGTCTGAGCTGGCAAAGCACCAGGCTGAGACGCGGTGGGGACGCTGCGCCGTCCTCAAGGACAGCGCCTATGGAACACCGCTGACGTTCGGCTGGGACTGGTGCAAAGACGTGCAGGTGGCTTACGCACCTGGGGTCACCAATTTCATGGCCGGCGCAGACTACGCGCATGGCGGAATCAGCCTCCAGGAGTGCCTGGTCCCGGTCCTGCAGCTGGAGTGTGCCGGTGCGACCGGACCCGATGCGTCGGTGACGATTCAGTCGGTCTCCTGGAAGGGCTTGCGCTGCACGGTGGTGGTGGCCGGTGTCTCGGCCGGCCAACGGGTGGATATCCGCACCAAGGCGGCGCTGGCATCCAGTTCACTGGCAGCGAGCAAGCCGTTGGACGGCGGCAAAGCCAGCTTGGCGGTGGCGGATGATGAGCAGATGGGCGCGGCGGCCGTGGTCGTGGTGCTTGGGCCTGACGGCGAGGTTCTGCAGAAGCAGGCGACCACGGTAGGAGAAAAGTGACGATGCAACTAGACGACCTAGACCGCAAGGCCACCTCTGCCTACGAGGGCTATGTCGTGCGCAAGGACCTGGTGCGCACCTTCAGCCGCCAGTTTCCCGTGCCCACCTACGTGGTCGAGTTCCTGCTCGGCCGCTACTGCGCGACAACCGACGAAGCCGAAATCCAGGAAGGCTTGGACATCGTGCAGCGACAGCTCGGCTCTCGCACCGTCAAGGCCGGTGAGGAGGAGCTTTTCAAGGCCCGGGCACGTGAGTCGGGCTCCGTGAAAATCATCGACATCATCACGGCCCGGCTGGACTCGAAGACCGATTCCTACGTGGCCACCTTGCCCAGCCTGCGGCTGAACGAGGTACGGTTGACGCCGGAGATGGTCAAGGAGAACGAGCGCATGTTGACCGGCGGCTTCTACGCCGAGGTCACCTTGGGCTATGACGCCTCCATTGCCCAGGAGAAAGGCGGACGCCCCTTCGGCGTGGATGCGCTGCGCGCCATCCAGTTGTCCAAGCGCGAGGTTTTGGATGTGCTGGCCAAGGGTCGCGAGCAGTTCACGACGGCCGAGTGGCGCGACCTGCTGCTGCGCAGTGTCGGCTTCGAGCCGGAGACCCTGCCCGAGCGCGCCAAGGATGCGTTGCTGCTGCGCATGGTCCCCTTCGTCGAGCGCAACTACAACCTGGTTGAACTGGGGCCGCGCGGCACCGGCAAGTCGCACCTCTTCCAACAGGTGTCTCCGTATGCGCACCTCATCTCCGGCGGCAAGGCCACGGTGGCGCGCATGTTCGTAAACAACGCTAGCGGGCAGCGTGGACTGGTATGCCAGTACGACGTGGTGTGCTTCGACGAGGTGTCGGGCGTCTCCTTTGACCAGAAGGACGGCGTGAACATCATGAAGGGCTACATGGAGAGCGGTGAGTTCTCCCGTGGCAAGGAGAGCATCCGCGCTGATGGCTCCATCGTGCTGGTGGGCAACTTCGACGTGGATGTGGAGCACCAGCAGCGGGTCGGCCACCTGTTCGGCCCGCTGCCGCCGGAAATGCGCGACGACACCGCGTTCATGGACCGCATCCACTGCTTCCTGCCGGGCTGGGATGTGCCCAAGCTCAACCCCGGACTGTTCACGCAGCACTTTGGTCTGGTCAGCGACTTCCTGTCCGAGTGCTTCACGCAGCTGCGAAACCAGAGCCGGGTCTCAACCCTGCAGGGGCGCGTCTACTGGGGTGGTGCGCTCTCTGGCCGAGACCTCAACGGCGTCAACAAGACGGTCAGCGGGCTGCTGAAGCTGCTCTACCCGAACAGCGAGACGTCGGTCAGCGACGAGGACCTGGAATGGGCTGTCCGCCTGGCGCTGGAGGTACGGCGCCGCGTGAAGGAGCAGCAGAAGCGCATTGGCGCTGCCGAGTTCCGCAACACTCACTTCAGCTACACGATGGGCGCCGAAGGCGTCGAGAAGTTCGTCAGCACGCCGGAGCTTCAGAGCCAGGGCGGCATCGGCGACGAACCGCTGGAGTGCGGGCAGATTTGGACGCTGAGCCCGGGCGGCCAGGATGAGCATCCGGGGCTGTTCCGCTTGGAAGCTACCGAAGGGCCCGGCGGCGGCGTGCGGGTGCTGAACAACCCAGTACCAGCCCCGTTCAAAGAGTCGATTCGCTGCGCCGAGCAGAACCTCTACGCGCGCGCGCAGCAGCTGGTCGGCGACCGGGACCCGCGTTCGCACGAGTTCTCGGTGCAACTGCGTGGCTTCGACGCCGCCAAGTCCGGCGCGAAGACCGGTGTGGCAGCCCTCATCGCGTTGTCCAGTGCGCTGCTGAAGAAGTCAGTCCGCGGCGGCCTGGTGGTGGTCGGCGAGGTGACCTTGGGCGGCACCATCGAGCCCATTCACAACGCGGTGACGCTGGCTGAGATTGCTGTCGAGAAGGGAGCGAAGTCGCTGCTGCTGCCAGTCTCGTGCCGTCGGCAGCTGTTCGAACTGTCCGACGAGATGGCGACCAAGCTTGACATCGAGTTCTATCAGGACGGGCGTGATGCACTGCTGAAGGCGCTAGCGGATTGACGAGGCCACTCGTCTGCCGCTGCAGATGTCGCGAGCTGGCACGACTGGTCGAGCAGTTCTCGGCTCAAACAGCAAGCACTTGAGCTAGCAAGTCCTGCTCGGCTTTAGGTACACCCATGCGAGCAGAAGACAGCGCAGCCTCCACCAATTCCTTCGCCTTGGACCTAGGCCAGCCTGCCCGGTGGGCACCTGCAATGATGAGGCGCAAGCTGCTCACAACAATGAGGCCAGGAGCGTCAGACGCGGCGCGACTTCGAGCTTTTCGTTCATCAAGGACAATGCACGCGCCGCGCGACGAGATGGCCAGCGCAGCGCTTTCGCCGTCATCAAGGCGCCTTCCTAGCGGCCCTGACACGTAGTCCAAGTACACCTCGTACTCGTCATCGGTCATCCTTGCCACTTCGAGCAGGCCTTGAGACTGGAGCTCGTCGAGCAGCGGTTCAACCTTCAGGCCCGGTACAGGATGCCTGCGTACCTCCTTGAGGGTACGTTCCTCGACCAAGCTTTGATACCCCAGCGCTCGCAGGACCTCTACGGGCCGGTGTGTTCCCAGCAGGTTGATGATGACGCTTGCATCAAGGACCGGTTGGCCCTGAGGTAGGTGGTCACTCAGCCAAGTCAAGCACCATCTCCCCGCTGCCTGATTCGGCGTCCTGCAATGCTCGGCGTACATCCACCAGACTGAGCTCAAGCATGGACGCAATCTGCTGCTCAGACAGTAGCTCGCGGTTGTAGGCCGCACCAGCGAGCAGCAGCGTTCGTGGGGTGAAAGGCGTCACATCCTCCTCCAGCGCCATCTCTTCGGCGACGCGTTCCCTATGTTCAAGGCCGATACCTTGGTCCCGAAGGGACTCATAGGTTCCTTGAGGCAACATTTCCAGACTCTCCATGCGACGAGTCATCGCTTCGATGGAAACTCCGAAGAACAAGGCGAGCATCAGCAATTGCCGAACGGAGAACTCACCCGAAAGCTCTTTAAGCTCCTTGGCCTTCCGGCGTACCGCTGCGGCTGGTGCCAGGAAGGCAACACCCAGAAGGTCGCAGAAGCGCTCCGTACGGTCGGTGGAGCGGCCGCCCTCGAAGTGCACAGCGATACCAGTGGTTCGCGTCAAGACGTGCCCCGCCTCATGGACCGCAGTCACCCGGCGGCGAGGAAGGATGTGCTTGGAATTGAGAAGGACGAATCCACCGAGTTTTTCATCGAAGGCTACCGCTCCCGAGATGCGGGGAGGCAGCGGGCGCTCAAACACGCGCAGCCCCATTTCGAACTCCATGAGAGCCCACAAATTCTGGATGGGCCCCAGACCAATTCCGAAGCGTGAACGCAAGTTGAGCGCCGCATCCTCAGCGTGACGCTCGAGGGCCCCGGTCTTCGGCACCTCGATGAGGGGGAGGTCGATTGGGCGTCGAGGCTGTCCGAGCAACGACTCAATCTGCAGCGATGAGTTCGCGAGGCGATTGAGCATGTTTGCAACGAGAATTTCTTCGGCAGCGGCCTTGGCTGAAGGCGTGCTGCGGAACTGAACCTCCAGCTCCATCGGCGCCTCACCTTGGTCAAGGAGGTCGCCTTCGGCAATTTCATACAACTCAGCGAACTGACGAAGCTCACGACTGGATATGCCGCGCTTGCCGGCCTCAATGGCTACAAGAGTGGTTCGGGCAATTCCCAGCTTCGTTGCAACTGCTTCTTGGGTCAACCTATGCAGCGTACGGGCATGGCGAAGCTTCGCGCCCAGGACCTCTGGGCGAACAGTGATGTCGGCCATGTCAGTTCCTTGCGAGGTCCGTGACCCAGGAGGAAGGGCCACAAACCTCGAGGAACTGCACCCACTCGGTCCTGTGTTGGTGCAGGAACTTCTCCATCTTTTCTCTCACTTCTTCTTGTGGCTCGCCAAGGGCACGAGACAGGCTGGCAACCTCCGTGACCACCCGAATGCTTCGGGGGTTCTCTGCCAGGTCTGCAAGGCGCTGCATGGCGCGGATGCTGTTGAGGGCGACGTCGTGTTTGGCCGCCATGGTTCGGGGAGTGCCCCCGGAAAACGAAGCCTCGAATGACGAGGCGGTCAGGTCATGTGCTTCGTACTCCGTGGAGTCTGCGAGCTGCGCCCAGTGGGCCGCCACTCTTCGGAGAATGCAGTTTCCGCAGACTCCGCAATGCATGTGGCGCTTGCCGCGGCTCGAATGCCGTGCGTCGTAGGAGCAGGAGCGATGTCCGCCGAGCCATGATTCAGTCGCAGGGCTGTGCTTGGCAAGCCCAGCGAGTACCTGGCCCTTGGTCATGAACAGGGCGGGATGCTCAATGGGTACGAAGACTCCAGTCAGCGCTTCGACGAGCGCTGAAAGACGCGAGGTAAAGCCCGGGTGACAACTTCGGTGAGGGGCCTCTAGACCCAACGGAACGAGCGACCCGCCCAAGCTGCCCTGGCCATTTTCCGGGATGACCACCTTCGCAGGCTGGGCCATGGCGGCGCCCTGGCAAGCCAACATGTCGTAGATAAGGGGGCGCGAGCGAAAGGTTGGCTCCGTGCGATGCGGCTCGCGAAAGTGGTACGCCACCTTGACTGCGTTCAAGTCGTTTTCACGCGCTCGTCCCAGCTTCTTCCAATCTGGAAGATTTTGCGCCGCCTGGACATTGACCAATATGAGCTCGGTATCTGGGGTCTCCCGCTGTATTTGGGAGGCCAAGGCAAACGAGTCCAAGCCGCTGCTGTAGGGCATGAAAACACGCTCTCGGTCGGGAGGCGCCAGCAGCGGTGCCTGCGCTGGTGACACCGGCCCCCCAGGACGGTGCCTGAAGTCGAAGCTCCATCGGTCGCCGGTCAGGTACCCCAGAGCGTCTACCAGCGCTTCGGTTACCCGACGTGACTGCCAGAGGTCCCTTTCGTAGACCGGTACTTCCAAGTCGAGCGAGCGTGCCCATCCAGAGCCATGCAGTCTCGGGCTGGCACGGTCAGCAGTTCGGACGGCACTTAGCACCGCAGCGACGTCTTCTTGCAGCGCCGAACCAGCATTGAAACAGTACCGGTGAACATGGTCGGCCGAGATGCGGACATGCTCACCCAGCTTCAGGCGAAGAGGATTCTTCGCACGTCGGGGCAGCCGCCCCTCGTAGAGTACGACGGAGTAGCTTGGCAGGTCTGCCAAATGAGGGGAGCCTTGCGTGCGCATGGTCAAAAGCTCACTGCAAGTGGGGTGCGAAGGCCGTCTTCAACGGAGGGCTTAGGGGAACGTCTTTTTGGACCCGGTCGTTCGGGCAAATTGCAGTTGTGAATCTCCGAGTACAGCTTTCGCCGCAATTGACCCGCATGCTGACCAGGCCGCTCGTGTGCGACGCGTGCCGCCGCGGCTTCAATTCCATCCTCGAGGGCTGCTTCAAAGACAGCACTTCGAACTTGTCTGGCGACATCTGCGCCAGACTCGGAGTTCATAAGGATGGCGTACGCCACTTCGCAGGCCCGGCGCGCGAAGTGGTCAGGCGCCGTTGCCTCAAGGTACCGAAGTGACCGCTCCAGCCGCTCTTGTCCAAACATGTCTTGCTGCTGTGCGTTGAGAACTGCTTGGAACGACGCACCCCAGTCGGAGTCCCAGCAAGCGCCGACGGTTGCCCACAAGGCACGCGTCATGAGGTCGGCGAGATTCCCACGCATGGCGGGGCTGCTGGCTGCTTTGACAACCGCTCGCCAAGGGCTCCTGAGCGGCAGTGAGTGGTGGAGGTCGTCGCGCATGAGGCACTCCTGACATCGTCCCCACCACTGTACCGCAGAGCGATGACAATGTCAAAACTTTATCAAAATATTGTCTGACAATGTCGGACCAACAAGCCGACGTCCGGGAATCGGACTGCGCAGCCGCTTGGTCAGGGTTGCTCCCCTTGGGGTGTCTCGCACCTGAGGGTGCCACACTCAATGTGCGTCCACCGGGTCGCCTCGCGTTGGCCCAAACCGACAACTCAAAGTGTGCCGAGCTGGGTCCTTTGGCGGCGCATGCTGACCTCAGGGGAATCAATCCGTACCGACGTTTTGTTGTCGTGAATTCTTGCGCGCAGCTGCCCCCCTGCGCCTTCTACGCGCTTGTTCCTTTGCGAGTAGTGGCATAGGCTGGAAGAAGTTAAAATAGCACCCGCTGTTCGGAAAAATCCGAATAGCGTACGAAGAGTCGCACGACTCTTCTTTCTGCGCCAGCTGTGCGCGTAGAACCTTGCAGCGAAAGCTGCCTTCCCCCCATGTGGAAGTACCGGACGCAGTGACCTTCGAGGTTGCTTGCGCGGCGCCATGCGCCCCGGTTCTTTCACAATCTGCACACAGCACATCCGCCGGCATCCCCGCTCGCACCGGACCCGGAGGCTCTGCTGTATCCGTTCTCTCGTACGGTCAACACGAGCGGCGGGCACGGCCCCGCAGGAAATGGTATCGAGGCGCCGAAAGGCCTCGACAGGCGAATCCTCCTGCATTCATCGAGGCGCACCGCCTCCCACACACTTCCTGGGCTCCTCGCCGCGACCTGCCTGCAGCCGCTGTCCGCAGCCGGTCCGCAGCCGGTCCGCAGCCGGTCCGCAGCGCAGCTTCCTCGAGTCCAGCAGACACCATCGCGGCCAGTCCTCGAACTGGCTGCCCCATGCCACACGGCCAAAGGAACATCACCATGAAGAACGAAACCTCTAACCCCCGAGCCAACGCCGTCCGCTGGAGCGCCAACAAGCGCAGCCTCAACATCGACCTGCTCCCGAGCGTGACACTGGACGACATCAAGGGCATAGCCCAGAGGGCCGTCGACCAAGCCGACGCGCAGCGAGCGGAACGCCGGATGGCGGCGATGGCTCTGGCCAGTGTTCGGCATTGCCCCGTGCTCGTGATGGCGTTGGTCGCCTGCTCCATCCAGCGCGACGACAGCCTCGACCAGATGTGCCAACTCATCGGCCTGCGCTACGGTCAACTGCGCTTGCTGTTGGAGGGCAGCCACGACATCGCACGGCAATCCCCTGAGTTCTACGGAGCCTGCGCCACCTATCTGTCCTGCAGTACCTTGAGCATCGAGTTCCTGGCTGGACGCGTGGAGCGCGAAGACTTGGTGTCACCCGACAATCAAGATGACCAGCACTGGCAAACGGCCCGCGAGACGGCGGATGGCATCGGACTGCGTGCCTTGCAGACATTGGCCGATGCGAACAGCCGCCTGCCGGCCCCCAAGGTGTCCAGCCTGCCCGAGTGGCTGAGCAAGGCGAACTGACTGACTCGGCTGCCGACCAACACTGCTGCTACGTTGGTCGGTTGACCCAGTTCGGGTGGGCTTTGATTGCCATCGGTAATGATGCCCGCCACAATGAGAACACATTGACCGGCCCAACTCTGCGGCCGAGATATGCAAGCCCCGGCGAACGCCGCGAGGCAAGCAAAAGACCGTGGCACCTGGCCTCGGTGGGGCAAGACCCCTGCGGGACCACCGTCGGCATTGACCGCCGGTCGCGAGAACGCATTCCCATCCCAGCGTCACGACACCGACCCTAGCCTTCCTCTTGGGGGCGGGCGTCACTTCGAGCCACACGAGCCTACCGCCGAATACGCAAAGGCCCGTTGTGCTGGGATTCCAGTTGACTGGTCCTTGACGGCCCGCGCAGTCGCGTACCACCGGACCGACGAGAGAACAACGCCATGAACGACATTCACCACGCCACTCACCAACAGAACTGCGTGCTGCCCCGCACCAAGGGAGCCGCTTACCCTACTAGCATCCGAATCCTTCACGACTTGGGACTCTGCGAAGCCACTGCGTCGGAAGCCGCTTGGCCAGCCCTTGAGCAGTGGGCGACGATGAACGAGGCCATGGAGGAGAGCCGATTCGAGACCATTGGTGGCAGTCCGATGAGGACCCTTCGGCACGAGCTCCACCTTCCAGATGCCCGCGCGGCCGCCAAGCTACACACGACGGTCCCTTTGGAAGACCTGTCACTGGCAGTACAGGGGGACGAGCAACTCACCGAGACGCTGCCGGACCGTCGCCTCACGCTGGTCGGCCCCTGTCTATGCACGACCATGGAGTTGACCAAGCGAACGTCTGCGCTCATCGTCGCTGCAGCGCACTTCGGTGGTCGGTACGAGGGCTATCAGGAGGTCTGGGACCTCAAAGTGGGCGATGCACCGGGGGTCGTGCGGACCAACCTGGCGAACTGGCCCGCGGTCTCTGCGGCGGCTCAGGCTGCGGCACCGCGACATCTCAAAGCCAGAACGGAATGCATGCAGGATGCAATGCTCGTGCGAGCGCTGCTTGCACCCTGGACCATCTCCTGGAAAGACAACGACTCTCTGAGCATGCTGCTGGCACTGGGCCCGGCTACTCGAATTGGCGCAGACCGCGAAATCGAGGTCGAGCTCACACCCGACGCACCATGTGTCGACCACCTGGCGTGGATGCTGAATCAAGTGCCTGACCTGCACGTAGCGGCCGAGTCGCTCACGCGCGCCGAGCGCTACACCGGGCGTCGGTTACCGGGTGGACTCATCGAGCGAATGGCGCCACCGACTGAAGAACGCCAGGCCCTGGTTGAGCGCTTGGGTGCCCTGCATGAGTCACTGCAGATGATGGTCGAGAGCGTTGAGGCGGCGCGGGACGCCGTGCGTGGAACGCTCCCCCGCGTCGGACTATCGGCGGCAAAGGCGAAGCACGGCAGGTGCAAGAAGAGCCGCGGATAGCCGTCCCAGCCGTCAGCGCAGTTCCATACAGCCGCCGCGGTTGAGCGGGCCATCCGGCGGGCCGCATCACGCCACCGCGGCTGTCAGCGGTGGCCTTCCTTGGTGGATGTGTCTGCGCCGGGCTGCACCTGCTCGCCCGACTCGTCCGCCGGGGCGCGAGCGAGCATCAGGTCCTGCGCAAGCAGCGCCGCGAGCCGTTCCTCGGCGGAGTCTCCCTCGGCCCATGCTCGGGCAGCCTCCTGAAGTCGGGCGTCGTGTTCCCCGACGGTGGTCGGCGCGGGTTTGCCGTCTGCAGAAAGAGCTGCGAAGGTTTCGCGCTCCTTGGCTGTCAAGCGGATGGTGTCTTTGTGTCGAAGCACTGCCAATGTCCTCCGCAAGCCCGCCCGGTCAGCGGAGTGCCCAGTTCTGAAGCAGGTCTTGGGTGTTCGCCTGCACGTCGAACTGCTTGTGGAACTTGCGGAGTGCATTGCCTCGCAGGAACTCCCTGCGCACATCCAATTTCGGGACGGCAGGGTCGACGACCACCTCGCCCTCGAAGGCGAACAGGCCCAACACGGCCTCTTTGCGGATGGTCGCCGTGAGGAAGCCCGGAATCTCCTTTTTGGAGCGACAGTTCAACCTGGCGAATCGGAGTGGCTCGTTGACATCACGCGTCCATGAGAAGCCGTCCTCGAAATGGTCGATGCCAGTGGAGACACCTCGATAGACCGTGAACGTGTCGGGCAGGCTTTCGTAGAGCGCGTTCATGTCTTCGTCCTCGCTGGACGAATGGTCCAGAAGCGTGTGGCGGTCCGCTGCCTGGAACATCTCCCGCATTTGCGCTGCCGAGAGGACCACGCAGGCCATCATGCCACGTGCGCCAGCTTGCCAGGCCACCGACAGTACCGCCGCCCAGACCTTGCTCGAAATCCGGCCCGCCTTGTACTCCGCCCACATGTACATGGCGTACTCGAACACCAGAACGACGTTGAACTCTCGCCACCCCTCGTAGGTGCGGAAGTACATTGCCGAGAAGTTGTCGACCTCTTCGTCGCTGGCATAGGGGGCCAGGTTCTTCTGCACCATTTCCAAAGCATTGCCGTAGAGGTGGTGGGCAGGGTCGGCGATGCGTTCAAGCCAGGTGTCGGTATCGATGGCCGTGGTTGTGTTACGCACGCGCCCGGTCTGACGGTCGATGAGCGTGGTGCGGTAGGTGAAATTCAATGTCTGCTCCGTCGTGTACCTTGCGATGAGCAGGTCTGGCCACTGCGAAGCATCGAGATTTCACGTCGAAACACCTCAGGCCAGGCGCAGCTACCTCGCCTCGTCTTAGATATCGGCACTCCGATTGACTTCTTGAGTGGGCCCGCAGGCCGGACGCTCGTGTACCCTTGCAGCCGGTGCCCGTCGCGCGCCATCCGTCCGCACCGGAGAAGTAGCCCCAGCGACATCCCGATACCCATTGACCGACCAGACACCTCTTCGCAGGCGCTGCGGTTTCCAGCTTGGCATCACCTAAGCGCCCACCTGAGCCGCGCAGCAGACTTCGGCTCCGGGCCGCTGCCATCGGGATGGTTGGATGGGCTGAGCGCTGCGGTCCTCTTGGTGACTAGGGCAGAAGCCGAGGTGACCATACCGCCTGCCCAGTTGGATGCCTTCGAGGCGCTGGGCGAGACGCTGGCCATGCTGACGGATACGCCCAAGCAGAAGGTGCTGGACGAGGTCTCGGCAGCGCTGTGCGCCGGGCGAACCTGGCGCGAGGTGCGTCAGCGCAGCCCATTGGACGCGAGTGCGCCGCTATACCGCTTCGTCGTCCATGAGCAGGATGCCGAGGGGGGACTCGGCGGCTGCTTCGAGGAGAGCGCAGCCTGCAGCCAATTGGTAGAGCAGCTAGACGCCAACTGGCAGGGCTACGACGGATTCACCAAGGCGCAGAAAAGGCGTGCCCGCGGCTGGATAGAAGCCACGCTGGCCATGCAACCGACCTTCCTGGAAGCCAGCCTGGCCCTGGCCTGGATACAGAACGACGCCGGCGAGGCACAGGCTTCGACCACGGCTAGAGCAGCGGTGCGCCAAGCCGAGGCCCTGATTCCCAAAGGCTTCAATGGACTCATCCGCTGGGGCCATCTGGGCAACCGGTTCTATCACCGGCTCCTGTGGCTGCAGCTCCGACTGCACCACGAGCAAGGTGCCAGCGACGCCGCAGCCCGGGTTGCGCGCAAGATGCTGCGGCTGAACCCGAACGACAACCTCGGGGTTCGCTACGCCCTGCCCTTACTTCTGCTGGAACAGGGTGAAGTCGCGGCTGCCCGGCGGTCGCTGAAGGCCGTGGCGGATGAGCCCGGACTGACAGCTGCTGCGACGCGGGCCTTCGTCGCCTTTGCCGAGGAGAAGCCGGCCGATTTCCGACGCGAGCTGACCACGGCGCTGTTCACGCTGCCCATCCTGCGCGCCTTCCTGCTCAAGGACAACCGGGCCTTGCCAGACGGCGAGAGTGGCTACCGGCAGATGCAGCCGGACATGGAGACCTTCGCTGAGCTGGCCTGGCCCACCTACTGCATCCTTCCCGGTCTAAGAAAGGCCTGTACCGACTTCCTGGCCGAGCCCGCTGTTCTGGCGGCGGAGCGGGAACTGGCAGCGTATTGGAAGAGCTACTGGGAGGACCGTCGGACCCCGGGTGCCGAGCGGCGAGGCTCTGCAGAGGGATGGGCTCAGTTGCTCGCGCTGAACATCGACAAGATTGGTCCGAAGCCCCGGCGCGACAGACCTCGCAACCGGGAAGCGCCGACGGTGAACTCACCGTCAAGACGGCCCGAAATTTGAGCATCGGGGACCTTCTGCGGCCCCTCTACGGACGACGTACGAAGCTTCTACGGTCCTCGCAGTGGGTGGCAAATTGGTGGCACGACGCCATTCTTGCCACCTACCGCAGCTGCACGCAGCCGAACGCAGGCGCGTGCAAGTTGTTGATTTACAATAAACGGTCCCAACCCAGGAGCGCGGTCTGGGGCTGGGTTACCCCGTTCGGGACGTAGAGGCCGGAGGTTCGAATCCTCTCACCCCGACCATTTTCCAAGGTCCACGCATGGCGGCGTGGTTTCCTTGCACCCCCCTCCTCCCCCTGTATTTCTTGCCCTGGCGCGATGTT
>Ga0308159_1001110_pt1 | contig 43871 bp, 37 predicted proteins | sample PhyCR1_FD_201040 | JGI IMG/M metagenome (GOLD analysis project Ga0308159, IMG submission 201040) | Phyllosphere microbial communities from UC Gill Tract Community Farm, Albany, California, United States - DLSLC.R1 | ecosystem: Host-associated > Plants > Phyllosphere > Unclassified | place: USA... | reverse complement strand
CGTCCCGCCTCTCCCGCCGGATCTGCTTGCGCTTGCGGCTGGAGAGGGCGTTGAGGAAGTCGTCGAACGTCGCGTAGCCGTTGTTGTGCCAGTGGAACTGGGTGCCGAGGCGTTGCAGCCAGCCGGCCTCGCCCAGCGCCTGCCACTCGGCTTCCGTGCAGAAGGTGACGTGGCAGGAGGAGAGGCCGAGCTCCTGCGTGACCTGTGCCAGGGCACCGGCCAGGGCTTCAGGTGGCAGGCCGTCGCGCGTCAGCAGGCGCGGGCCGGGGACCGGGCTGAAGGGGGAGGCCACTTGCAGCTTGGGGTAGTACTGGCCGCCGGCACGCTGGAAGGCGTCGGCCCAGCCGTGGTCGAACACATACTCGCCATAGGAATGGTTCTTGGCGTAGGCGGGGGCGGCGGCCAGCAGGCGGCCAGCGGGGTCCCGCAAGGCGATGTGCTGCGGCAGCCAGCCGGTGCGGGCGCTGACGGAGCCGGATTCCTCCAGCGCCAGCAGGAAGGCGTGGCTGACGAACGGGTTGCCGGTGCCGGCGCAGGCATCCCATTCCAGGGCCGGGATCTCGGCGATGGAGGGGTGGAGGCGCAGGGTCAGTTCGGTCTGGTCATCCGCCATGCAGCACCTCCATTTCGCTTTTGCGATATGGCGATTGGGTGGGGGTTGTCACTCCCCGTGTGGGGATGGAGGCTGGGGAAAGGCATTCCTTCCCTCCCACAAACGCACAGGTTTGCGCCCATCGCCTTTTTGCGAGTTTTTGGGCGGCTTCGGTGTCTTGGATCGGGCTTGTAGGGTGCCGGTGGTCCTGGGGCGGATCGACATTTGGGCTGAGGCGGAAGGGGGAGGTCAGGGGAAAGAATTCCCCTGCGTAAACGTGTACGTTTACGCCATCTTTTTTCTACGAGTTTGGCGTCAGGCTTCAGGACTGAGGAGGGAGCCTATGAGCAATACAAAAGGCCGTGCGGGCTGAATCCTCAGTCGCCGGAGGTCATGGACCTCCGGCGCACCTGGCCGTCTCTCAGACCAGACCCATCAACAGCCCCACCCGAACGACTCACGGAAAGAAAAGAAGGGGTCCGGGGAATTCCTTCCCCGGCCTTCCTGTCCTCAGCCGAACACCGAGGTCAGCGCCCGGTCCACCGCGCCGGTGATCTGGTCGATATCGTCCGGCGTCGCGATCAGCGCGGGGCTGAAGCACAGCGTGTTGTTCAGCCCGGGCAGGGAGCGGTTGGTCATGCCGATGATGACGCCTTCCTTCATGCAGTGGGCGACCACGGCGGCGACCTTGGCTTCTTCCATCGGCTCCTTGGTCTGGCGGTCGGCCACCAGTTCGGCGCCGCAGAACAGGCCGGCGCCGCGCACGTCGCCGATGGCGCGGTGGCGCTCCATCAGGTTGTGCAGGTTGGCCATCATGCGCTCGCCCATGCGGGTGGTGTTACCGAGGAGGTCTTCGTCCTCGAGGATGCGCATGTTCTCCAGCGCCGCCGCCGGGCCGGCGAGGCAGCCGCCATAGGTGGAGATGTCGCGGAAGTAGGAGAGCGGGTCGGACGGGTCGTCCTTGAACATGTCGAACACCGCTTCGGTCGTCACGGTGCAGGAGATGGCGGCGTAGCCGGAGGCGACGCCCTTCGCCATGGTCACGAAGTCCGGCTTGATGCCGTATTGCTGGTAGCCGAACCAAGCGCCGGTGCGGCCCATGCCGCAGACGACCTCATCGATATGCAGCAGGATGCTGTACTTCTTGCAGATCTCCTGCACCCGGTCCCAGTAGCCCTTCGGGGGCGTGATGACGCCGCCGCCGGCCGTCACCGGCTCCAGGCACAGCAGGCCGATATTGTCGGGGCCCTCGCGGAGGATGACGTCCTCGATCGCGTTGGCGGCGGCCAGGCCGTAATCGGCGGCGTCGGGGTACTGGTTGCGGTATTCGAGGCAGTGCGGCACCTCGATGAAGCCATCCGGGTACGGGCCGTAATGGGCGGCGCGCTGCGGCTGGCCGCAGGCGGCCAGGGCGCCGAAGGTGGTGCCGTGGTAATCACGCTCCCGGAACAGGATCTTCCACTTCTTGCCGCCGTGATGGCGCGCGGCCATCTGGCGCACCATCTTGAACACCTTCTCGTTCGCCTCGGACCCCGAGTTCGAATAGTAGACGCGGGTCAGGCCCGGCATCTTCTCTATCAGCTTCTGGGCGAAGCGCGCGCCGGGCTCGCTGCCCGCGCTGCCGGCGAAGTAGTTCAGCTTGACCAACTGCTCCCGCACCGCATCGGCGATCGATTCACGGCCATAGCCGACATTGACGGTCCAGACGCCGCCGGAGACGGCATCGAGGAACTCCTGCCCCTTCGCGTCCCACAGGCGCATGCCGCGGCCCTCGATCATGATGCGGGGATCGACGGTCTCGTACTGCTTGTGCTGGGAGAGGTGGTGCCAGACATGGGCGCGATCGGCCTCGATCAGGCCGGCGATGTCGTTGGGCTTGGGCACGTAGTTCATGATGGACCTCTCAACACGGGACGCGAGTTCGACGCAGGACACCGAGGGGGGATTGATGCACCAAGTGGGCGGTTTAGGAAGGGGGTGCTTGCGGGTGGGGTCGCAACCGGGGGGAATGAATTCCCCCCGGGCCCCCTTCTTTTCTTTTTGCGGTGTTTTGGGGGGTTGTTCCTGGCGTGAGGCAGGAGTGCGCCGAAGGGCTTGGACCCCCGGTGGCTAACGGTTCAGCCCACGTGGCCTTTTGGATTCATTGAATCTGCGCCTTTGGGCGCCCGCCCGCAGTCCTGCCCAACTGACAGAAAAAAGATGGGGGCCCGGGGGAATTCCTTCCCCCGGCCTTCCTTCAGCGCTGACCACCCTCCGGCCGGCATGCCGCGGCGCTGGCCCCGGCGAGGCGCAGCATGCGGCGGGCGGCGATGGTGGCGCCGGCGGCGCCGCCGGCCAGCTTGGCGGCGTGGCCTTCCATGAATTGCTCGAAGCCGGCCTCGGCCACCAGGTCGGTGCCGGCGGCGAGGCCGGCGGAGATGCCGAGGCGGCGCAGCAGGCGCCAGAGCATGGCGGTGCCGGGGCGCAGGCCGTGCAACACCGCCACCTGCCGCATCAGCCGCAGGCCGAGGATGCCCATGGCGGCGGCGTCCATGGCCGGGGATGGCAGGATGGCGGTGACGACGAAGACCTGGCGGGCGGATTGCCAGCCCAGCGCCTTCACCTTGGCATCCAGCACCGGGAACAGCGTGGCGCGCAGCAGGCCGCGAGCTTCGTCCAGCGTGGTGGCGCGCAGGATCTGCGCGGCGGCGGGGGCGGCTTCGGGCAGGCGCCGCGCCACGTCCTGCACCCAGGCGCGCAAGGCGGCGGGGGGCGCGGCGCCGCCGGGGGTGGTGCGGAGTTCCAGCGCCAGCCTATCCAGCGCCTTGAGGCGGCGCAGCGCCCGCCATTCGCGGCCGAGAGCCAGCAGCACGGCGCCCCCTGCCCCGGTACCGAGCGCGATGCCGAGCCAGCCGAGGATGGGCGAGGTGGCGAACAGGTCCTGCAGCATCAGCGCGAGGCCAAGGCCGAAGGTGCCGAGCACCAGGGCGCCGGTGGCGCCGGCCATCAGGCCAAGGGCACCGAACCAGGAAGGCGGCCGCTCGATCGGCAGGTCCAGCGTGGCGGGCACGCCGTGCTGGATGGGGCCGCCGAGGCCGGGGCTTTCGGGGCCCAGTTCCAGGATGGCGGGGCCGAGATTAAGCGGTGGCTCGGCCAGGGCGGTGGGGCGCTGGGGCGTGGCGGTGGGTTCGTCGGCCCAGCCGGGGGCTGTGGCGTGGTGGGGTTGCGGGCCCAGCGGTTGAGGGCTGGGCGCCTGAAGGTTGGGCGCCGGCGAGTTCGGCGTCGGCGGGTACGGCGCCCGGGTACCGGGCGCTGAGGCGTTGGACGCCGAAGGGTTAGGCGCGGGGGGATTGGGCGCGGGGCGGTTGGGGGTGGGCGGGGTCACAGCGCGTCCTCCAGCAGCCAGGACAGCAGGGCGTCCAGGCCAAGATTCGGCAGGCCATCGCGGCCATCCGGGTCGATCAGCGGCGGGCGCAGGGCGGGTAGTTCGAAGAAGGGGCGGGCCCAGAACGGGTCGCCCGCCGGCGGGGCGGTAGTGGGGATGTGGCCGGGGCGGAAGGGGCGGCGCCGGTCCTCCCCCAGCGGCACGCCGAGGACGACGGGCAGGCCGTCATGCGTCGCGTCCTCCGTACAGCGCAGGGCGGCGATGGCGCGGTGGGTGGTGGTGCGGCGGTCCTCCCCCGGCGTCGCCATCATGCTGGCGAACAGGGCTTCCAGTGCCGGGCGCTGCGCGGCGGGGACGTGGTCCGCCTTGCTGGCGACGAAGCCGACGCGCTTGAGCGTGGACAGGCCGAACCAGCGGGAACGGGACCGGGCATCGTAGGCGGCGGCGATCTGGGCGACGGCATGGCGTGAATCCTCGAACGCGCCCTGCCCGGCCCAGAGGGCGCCGAGCACGTCCACCAGCACCACCTGGCGGTCGAACCGGGCGAACCAGGGGTCGAAGAAATTCTGCCGCATGTCGTCCCGGTAGGCGGCGAAACGGCGGGCCAGCAGGTCCCGCAGGCTGCCGGAGGGGGCGCTGCCAGCGCCCGGCAGGGGGAAGAACCACATCATCGGGCTCTCGCCGCGCGGGCCGGGGCGAAGGAAGCGGCCCGGCTGCAGCCAGCGCAGGCCGAAGCGGTCCCGCGCCTGTTCCAGCAGGGTGAGGTAGAGGCGGTGGCCGCGCCGGGCGACGGCCTCGTCCGCCGGGGCGGCGGCGTCCAGCGTGGCGATGAAGTCCAGGAAGTCCTTCGCCACTTCGAGGCGCGGCGGGGTGCTGAGCAGTGCGATGGTCTCCGCCGACCACTGGGCGAAGTCCTGGTCGAGCAGAGGGAGGTCGAGCAGCCATTCGCCGGGGTAGTCCAGCAGTTCCAGCCGCACGCGGCGGGGACCAAGGATGCGGGCGGGGCCGCTGCGTTCCAGCGACAGGGTGAGGCTGGCGCTGGCGAGGTCACTGGTGCGGGGCGGCCAGTGCGGGGTGGTGCCGGCGAGGTCGCGCAGCTTGTCCGCCGCGTCGAACCAGTCGAGCGACTGGGTGCCGGCGGGTTCCAGCTGCACGCTGCGGAGCGCGGTGCCGTTGGCCGCGAGTTGCGCCGTGAGGGCGGGCAGCGTCTGCCGGCCCCGGCCCATCGCCATCAAATTGGCGATCAGCGAGGTGATGAACACGGTTTTGCCCGACCGGCTGAGGCCGGTGATGGCGACGCGGAGCGTGGTCTCGTTGAGCATCCGCTCGGCTTCGTCCGTGATGCCGGACACGAGCCGGAGCATCCCGCCGCCGAGATCCTCGCCTATCCTGAACAGACCTGATGCCATTCCAGCCTTCCGTGCCGTGCCCCCTGATGTGCGGATGCGGCCGGCCCGCGGCAAGGCTCCGGCCCACGGCGTGATCGCGGCGCCGGCGTGGGGTGGCAGGCGATAGCGGGGGCGGGAAGCGGCGGGAGGGTGGGAAAGGCCCGTGCTCGCGTCTCGGCGGCCAAGAAAGCGGCAAGTCCAGGCTAGAGCTTGGCGGGATAAGTCACCAGGGAATTTCGCGCCAGGGTTGAGAGGGCTGCGGACACCGCCTAAGAGCGAAGGACACCGGAAGTTGTGCCCACCCGCCGATGTTCTTTATTCCCGATACGGACACGCTGCGGCTGAGCAGCACGCTGTTGACCGTCGCCTTTACCGCCGTGTTCCTGATGCTGTGGCTGGGGCGGCGGCAGGACCGCTTCCTGTTGCACTGGGCCGCCAGCGCCGCGCTGTATGCCGGGGTGCTGGTGGCGTTCGAGATGTTCGAGCGCGGGCCGACGCCCGGCCTGGGCGGGATGCTGTATGCCGCGCTGGCCGGGTGCAATGCGCTGCTGTTGAGCGGTGCGCGGCAGTTCGAGGGCAAGCGTCCCTTCCCGCTCTGGTTGTGGGTGCCGCTGCCCTTGGGCTTCCTAGGCTATGCGGCGCCCTTCTGGCTGGCTGCCGCCGGCATGGACCTGCCGGTGCCGGAGGGCGGGCGCATCGGTGGTTTCCTGGCACTGCTGGCCTCGGTCGGCAGCGTGGGGGTGCTGTTGTTGCGCGGGGCACATGGCAGGCGCGGCCGGCGCATCGCCGGGCTGGCGGTGCTGGCTTATGTGCCTGGCTATATCGTGGCCATCCTGCTGCAGTTGCAGGAGGAGATGGCGCTGCAGCGGATCGCGCTGCTGCCGATGCTGTCGGACCAGGTGCTGCTGGCCATCCTGTATCTCGGGCTGCTCAGCATGCCGGGGGAGCGGGCCGAGGCGGAGCTGCGCGAGGCGGCGCAGCGGGACCCGCTAACCGGCGCCTGGAACCGGGCCGGCATGGCGGCGCTGGAGCCACGGCTGCTGGCCGGTGGCGGGGCGTTGATCGTCATCGACATCGACCACTTCAAGGCGATCAACGACCGGCACGGGCATGCGATGGGGGATGCCGTGCTCTCCTCCTTCGCCGCACATATGGCGGCGCTGGCGCTGGAACAGGGCGGGCGGCTGGTGCGGCTGGGCGGCGACGAATTCGTGGTGCTGATGGCCGGCGCCACGATGGATACGGCGGAACGGCTGGCGATGCGGATGCACGGCGTGGCCCTGGCCGGAATTGCCGGACTGCCACCCTACACGATCAGCCTGGGCATCACCCTGCTGCGCGCCGGGGAGAGCAGCCTGATCGAGGCGATCGCCCGGGCGGACGAGCGGCTGTACCGGGCGAAGTTCCTGGGGCGGAACCGGATGGCTTCGTGAGGGGCGGTTTTGGGGGGAGGTTAAGGCTGGGGGAAGGAATTCCCCCAGGCCCCCATCTTTCTTCTTCGAGTTTGGTTGGCCGCCTGTGTGGAGCGGATGCTGTCTTATTATAATAACTTAAGCTTAAGCACGTGGTGCGAATGGCGGCTGTCGCCCAGCGTGGCCATGGAGACCTCCCTGTCCGCACGCAGGCCAAGGCCAAACTGACAGAGAGAAGATGGGGGTCTGGGGGAATTCCTTCCCCCCAGCCTTAACCTTCCTCCCCCGCCCCTGTCAGGACGTCTCGAAGCGCTTGGCGTAGTAGAACTTCGCCTGGCCGGGGGCGGGGTAGTCCGCCAGGGTGCCGAAGCGGACATAGCCTTGCTTCTCGTAGAAGGCGGGGGCCTGGAAGCTGTTGGTATCCAGGTAGGCGCCGATGCAGCCACGGGTGCGGGCTTCGGCTTCCGCTGCCGCCAGCAGGCGGGCGCCGAGGCCACCGCCGCGCAGGTCGTCCGGCAGGAAGAAATTGTCCACGTAGAGCCAGCTGTAGCGGGTGCGGCCGTTGAGGCCGCCGCGTACCGCGCCGGTGACGGGGTCCCGCACCAGGACTTCCAGGGGGCGGGTGTCGTCCGGGCCGACGAAGGTGCGGTTATGGTCGAACAGGCCGCGCAACAGCGCGGCGCCGATGGCGGGGTCGCCATCGGCGGTGATCTCGAAGGCGGGGCTATCGGTGGTGACGGCGGGCATCGGGAGGCCTCATGGCGTGAGCCTGGCCGCCTGCCTCAGCCGGAAGCGTGGGCCACGCGGTCGGGGTAAGGAAGGGAGCAGGCCGCGTGCGCGGGCGAACGCGGCCTGGGTGGTATCAGAGGACTTCGAACATCCCTTCGACCTCGACCGCCGCGTCTCCGGGCAGGGAGGGGACGCCGATGGTGGAGCGGGCGTGGCGGCCGATATCGCCGAACACTTCCACCGCGAGGTCGGAGGCGCCGTTCATGACCTGGGCGTGCTGGGTGAAATCCGGCCCGGCGGCGATGAAGCCGCCGAGGCGGACGACCTTCTGCACCCGGTCCAGATCCCCGCCCAGGGCGGCTTTGACCTGGGCCAGAACGTTGATCAGGCAGAGGCGGGCGGCGGCGCGGGCGTCTTCCAGCGACACCTGGGCGCCGACCTTGCCGGTGAACAGGATCTTGCCTTCCTGCAGCGGGATCTGGCCGGAGACGACCAACAGGTTGGGGCCGGCGAAGTTGAAGCCGACATAGTTGGCGATCGGCGCCGCGGGCGTGGGCAGGGTGATGCCCAGCGTGGCGAGGCGGCCTTCGACTTGTCCGGTCATGACTTGCGGTCTCCTCAAGCGTGTTCGTCGCAGGTTGAATCAACCAGGGACGTGAATCACGCGATCAAACAAAGACATAGAGCAGGGTGCGGGTGGTTGGGCCTTCTTCACCGTGCTTCAGGGTGGGCCGGCATTCAGCCCTAAGGGGAGGGAAAAGCCAAGGCGACGGCCGGGGAAGAATTCCCCGGACCCCTTCTTTTTTCTTCGAGCTTGGCGTGGCGCTTCAGGATCGAGAGCGGACGCTGATTGATGATTTTCATCATGGGCCACAAGGGCTGAACCGTCAGTCGCCGGAGGTCCAGGACCTCCGGCGCACCCAGCCGTCGTTTCAGCGCACAGCTCCGACAATCCGCCCGAAAACTCGAAAAAAGAAGATGGGGTCCGGGGAATTCCTTCCCCGGCCTTGTCTTTTACCTGCCTGCTCGGTGCCAGTCAGCCGACGAGGCGGAGGCCACCGCGCCGGGCGGCGGGGGATGGGCGGGCAGGCAGGTCCAGCGGCAGCTGGGGTGCGGCCTCGCGCTGGGCCGGGGTGGCCGGGGCGGCCTCGGCGGCGACGTCTTCCTCGGACGGGTCGGGCCAGAGGTGGCGGGCCTCGGCGCCGTCCAGGTAGCTGATGGCAATGCGGCGGAAGGCCCAGTCCAGCACCGAGGTGGCGCGGCGGATATCCGGGTCACCCTCCACCGTGCCGGCAGGGCCGCCGCTGCTGTAGGCGACGGCGGCGACGTAGTCCGACAACGGCATGCCGCGGGCGAGGCCGAGATTCACCACGCTGAGGAAGCTGTCCATCAGGCCGCGGAAGGCGATGCCGTCCCGCGCCATGGCGAGGCCGATGGCGGCGAGGCCGCCGCCGGCATGCTCGGTGGTGGTCAGGGTGACGCGGTGGCCGGCCAGGGTGACGCGCCAGACCTGGCCGCGTGCGGTGGCGGGGCGCGGCGGCGCCAGCGGGCGGGCCGGCTGCGGCACGGCGGCGGGGGCCGGGGTGGCGGCGTGCAGATATGGGCGGACGGCGGCTTCCATCGCCGTGCGGGCGGATTGCGGCGCCGGGGCCAGCAGGCTGGCGGCATCGCCATGCAGGGCAGCGGCACGGCGGGCGGCGCGGGTGGGCTGCTCGGACACCGTGCCGTCCGCCGCGTGGGCGAAGCGGGTGGGGCCCTGGGCGGGGGCGAGGCCACCGGTCTCGGCGCCCAGCAGGGCCTCGGCGGCGTCGGGCGGCGTCAGGGCCAGCAGGCCGGCGTGGCGCAGGCCGAAGCTGCGGCCGGCATCCTCAAGCGCCCGGCGGGCGGCGGCGGCGAGGCCGGGCACGGCGCAGGCGGCGGGCGGGGCGGGCCAGAACAGGCAGGCCGATTCGCGGGCGCCGAAGCGCTCGGCCAGCACGGCGCTAGCGGATTCGGCCGCGCCGCGCGTCAGGGCGGTGATGCAGGCGGCGGCATCCCGCGCCTGGGACGAGTCGTAGGCGAGGCCGAGGCCGGCGAGCAGGCCGGCGAGGTCGGCATAGCCGAGTCGCAGCACATGGGCCTTGCCGCCGGTCAGGATATCCAGCGCGCGGATGCCGGTGCCGATGGCCGTGGTGTAGGCGGCGATGTCGAAGCCGCCGGCATCATCAAGGAAGGCGGGCAGGTTGAGCACGAAGCGCGGCTCGGGCTTCGAGTCGTTGCGCCAGACGCTGGCGCCGGGGGCACCGCGGCGGGCGGCGAGCAGGGCGCGGAGCGACTCCGCCAGCGGGGCTTGCTCGTCCTCCCGCAGCAGCGAGAGGCGCAGGCCGCGGGCCAGCAGGCGGGCGATCCAGGCCTCGGCCAGGCCGGGCAGCGAGGTGCCGCCCTGCCCCGGTGCCAGCGCGGCCAGGGCCATGCCGGCTTCGTCTTCCCACGATGCGGGCAGGGCGACGGCGCGCGAGGGCGCGTCGGGGTCCGCCGCCGCGCGCATGCGCCGCAGCGCCATTCCAGACCAGATGGTGCCTGCCGTGAGTGCCATGGGCGCATGGTATGCGGTGGGCGCGCGGTGCGGAAGCCGTATCGAGGCGGAAATCGGACTCTTATCAGCGCGGTAAGCAGCGGTTGATACGCTACGACACAGCGGGAAGCGCAGCCCGGTCTTTCGCCCAGGCGCCGCATGTGCGAAGGAAGCACCCTGTAGAGCTTCGCAACCCGACCGACCTTGCCCACCCGCGCCGCCAGCGACGCATCCTGTCCCCCCGTCTGCTATGGAACCGACCGCGTCATGTCCTTCCTGCATCGGCTGACCACCGGCTTCGCCGTCAGCGAGGTCGGTACCGACCGTTTTGGCAATACCTACTACGAGAGCAAGCGCGACTGGCTGAACTACGGCCGCAAGCGCCGCTACGTGATGTATGCCAAGGCGCCGGACCCGACCATGGTACCGCCCGAGTGGCATTGCTGGCTGCACCACGTGACCGACCAGCCGCTGTCCGAGCAGAAGCGCTACCCGTGGCAGATGGAGCATGAGCCGAACCGGACGGGCACCGCCCTGGCCTACCGGCCGCCGGGCCACGACCATGCGGGTGGCCAGCGCCAGGCGGCGGCGGGCGACTACGAGGCCTGGACGCCCGGCGGCTGAGGCCATGCCGGTTTCCGGGACGAGGGTGGCCTGGCCATCCCAGCCCCGGGAATCCTCGCCCAGGCCGCACCGGTCCGGGCAACCCAGGCAGCGCCTGCCTGTTGGGTCCATCCTGGACCGGGCCATTCCGGCCGCTGGTCCGACCTTGCTCGCTGAACATTAAGTAGCTGAGACAACACACATGCAGCGCAGAAGCCTTGCCGAGATCCTGACCGGCGCCGTCGTGCTGCTGGTGGCCCTTGGCTTCCTGGTCTACGCGGTCGGCAATTCCGGCCGCAGCCTGGCCGGCACCAACGGCATCAACCTGACCGCGCGGTTCGACCGGATCGACGGGCTGCAGCCGGGTGCCGACGTGCGCATCGGCGGCGTCAAGGTCGGCAGCGTCGTCGGCCAGCGTATCGACCCCACCACCTTCCTGGTGGTGCTGCAGATGCAGGTGGATGGCGCGCTGCGGCTGCCGACCGATACCTCGGCCGAGATCACCTCCGAGAGCCTGCTGGGGGGCAAGTATCTCTCCCTGGTGCCGGGCGGCGAGGACAAGACGCTGGGCAATGGCGATACCATCACCATCACCCAGTCGGCCGTCAGCCTCGAGTCGCTGCTGGGCCGCTTCATCTTCTCTGTGACGCAGATGAATGCGAACCGGGAAGAGGAAGGCCAGCAGCAGCAACAGCAGCAGGAAAGCGGCGCCAACGCACCGGCGACGCCGGCCCCTGCCCCGCGCGCGGCGCCGCAGGGCGGCCGCGCCCCGTGAGCGGCGGCGATGAGTGACGCCCCGTGAGCCTGACGCCGCCTGACCTGTGGCCGGGAGCGGACGGCCAGCCCGTCTCCTGCCGCGAGAAGCTGAAGGTCCTGGCGGAAAACCACGCGGAGGCCACCCAGGTCCTGCGCGACGTGTTCGAGGATGCCGTGTTGATGGGCGTGGACGAGGCGGCGATGCGCCGCATCCTGACCGGGCTGGTGGAGAACCTGCCCTCCCCCCGCAAGCCTACCGGCAGCCAGGGTGGCGCGGCATGAAGGCCGCCCGCTTCGCCCTGCTGGCGGCCCTGCTGCTCGGCGCCCCCGCCATCCACCCCGCCCAGGCGCAGATGGACGCGGGATGGGACGCCAAGCGCGAAGCCGAGTTGCAGGCGCTGGACAAGGTGACGGCGCGCATCACCATCCTGAAGCTGCAGCTCAACCAGCCGATTACCTTCGGCACGCTGCGCATCACCGTGCGGGCCTGCAATGCCCGGCCACCGGAGGAAGTGGCCGACGCCGCCGCCTGGCTGGAAGTGCAGGACACCCGCAACGACGCCGGCGGCAAGCCGGTGTTCCAGGGCTGGATGTTCGCCAACGCCCCCGGCATCGCGATGCTGGAGCACCCGGTCTACGATCTGCGCGTGCTGGAGTGCCGCTGAGGCACCACTAGGTGGCGGGGCGATCTGTTCCGGGCAGGTAGTTGGAGAAGGCTGGGGAATGAATTCCCCAGACCCCATCTTCTTTTTGCGAGTTTGGCGTCTCGCTGCAGGGCTGCGAGCGGACGCTGCTTGATGATTTGAAAGATGAGGCCACAAGGGCTGAATCCTCAGTCGCCGGAGGTCCAGGACCTCCGGCGCACCCAGCCGTCTTCCAAGACTGCGCCCTTAGCAGCCACCCCCGCATAAACTCGAAAAAAGAAAAGAAGGGGCCCGGGGAATTCTTTCCCCGCCCTTACCTTCTCTCCCCTACACCCGAGCACCCCTCCCAAAAACGTGACCCCTGGAAGCCCTGTGCGGGCAGCAGGCGGGATGGTGCGTGGTGGCGCTGAAGCTCTGCCATGGGGGTTTGCGAAGGGACGGAAGACGGCCATATCCCTGGGATGACGCAGCAGACCGCCCCTTCCGACCTGCCGCCATTGCCCGATGCGCGGGCGGCTTTGTTCCTCGATTTTGATGGCACGCTGATCGACATCGCGGCGCGGCCCGATGCGGTGGTGGTGCCGCCGGACCTGCCGGTGTTGCTGGGCCGCCTGTCCGTGGCCCTGGGCGGCGCGGTGGCGATTGTCACCGGCCGGGGGCTGGAGGTGGCGCGTGCCCTGACCGGTGCGCCGGAGCCGTGCCCCTGGAGCTTCGCCGCCGAGCACGGGACGGTGCTGGCGGCCACGTCTGGCATTCCGCCTTTGCCGGAGCCGGAAGGGCCGCCAGCGGCCTGGCGCGAGGCCGCCGCCGCCTTTGCCGCATCGCGGCCGGGGCTGCTGCTGGAGGAGAAGACATACGGCTTCGTGCTGCATTTCCGCGCGGTGCCGGAGCGGGCGGAGGAGACGACCGCCTTCCTCCGCGGGATGGCCGAGGGCTCGGCCTTCCAGGTGATCCCGGCGCATGCGGCCGCCGAGTTGCGGCCGAAGGGCAGCGACAAGGGCAGCGCGGTGGCGTGGATGATGCGCTATGCGCCCTTCGCCGGGCGGGTGCCGGTGTTCATTGGCGATGACGTGACGGATGAGGACGGCATGCGGGTGGCCCGTGCCCACGGTGGCGAAGGCTACCGGGTGCCGGAGCGCTTCCCGGCCGGCCCGGCCGATGTGCGCGCGTGGCTAACGCGGCTGGCGGAGCAGCTGGAGGCCGCCGGGCCTGCCGCAAATAGCGGCTCCACCATCGCAGCCGGCGCCGCATGAGCCAGGCGCTGGATCTGGCGCCGGTCGGCAATGGCATCATCGCAGGGTTGTTCGACCGGCTGGGGCGCTGTTCCTGGCTGTGCTGGCCGCGCCTGGATGGCGACCCGGTGTTCTGCGCCCTGCTGGGTGGCGAAGAGCCGCAGGACGGCTTCATGGAATGCGAGCTGATCGGCCTGCGTTCCAGCCGCCAGACCTATCACCGCAACACGGCGGTGCTGGAGACCATCCTGGAGGATGAGAAGGGCGGGCGGCTGCGCATCATCGACGCCGCGCCGCGCTTCCGCCGCTTCGGCCGCAGCTTCCGCCCGCCGATGCTGGTGCGGCGGATCGAGCCGCTCTCCGGCTCCCCGCTGATCCGGCTGCGCATCCGGCCGAAGGGGAATTGGGGGCGGGAGGCGCCGATCCGGCGTTCCGGCTCCAACCACCTGCGGTATTTCACCGATACCTCTGCGCTGCGCGTGACCACCGATGCGCCGCTGGCGTGCCTGGCCGAAGAGGCGCCGTTCCTGCTGGACCAGCCGGTCTCGCTGATCATCGGGCCGGACGAGACGGTGCCGGAGAACACCGATTCGCTGGTGCAGGAGTTCATCCGCGAGACCGAGGCCTATTGGCTGGACTGGTCCCGCGGGCTGCACCTGCCCTTCGAGTGGCAGGATGCGGTGATCCGCGCCGCGATCACGCTGAAGCTGTGCACCTTCGAGGAGACCGGGGCGATCGTGGCGGCGCTGACCACCTCGATCCCCGAGGCGCCGAATACGGAGCGGAACTGGGACTACCGGTATTGCTGGTTGCGGGATGCCTTCTTCACCGTGCAGGCGCTGAACCGGCTGGGCGCCACCCGCACCATGGAGGACTACATCCGCTACGTGACCAACGTGGTGGCGATTTCCCCCGGGGGCGTGCTGCGGCCGTGCTATCCGCTGGTGCCGTCCCTGCCGATGACCGAGCATATCGCCGAGGCGCTGCCGGGGTTCCTGGGCATGGGGCCGGTGCGCGTCGGCAACCAGGCGGCGGAGCAGATCCAGAACGACGTCTATGGCTCTGTCATCATGGCGGCGGCGCAGATGTTCTTCGACGAGCGGCTGCCGCGCCCGGCGGGGGAGCCGTTGTTCCGCCTGCTGGAGACGTTGGGCGAGCATGCGGAGAAGCTGGCGCTGCAGCCCGATGCCGGCATCTGGGAGTACCGGGGGCGGGAGCGGGTGCACACCTTCTCCGCCGCCATGTGCTGGGCCGGGCTGGCGCGGCTGGCAGGCATCGCCAAGCATCTGGGGCTGGAGACGGAGGCGGAGCGCTGGGCGGCTTCCGCCCGCAGCCTGCACGCGACGATCTGCGAACGGGCCTTCCGGCCGGAGCTGAACAGTTTCGTCGAGAGTTTTGAATCGGACGGCATGGACGCGGCGCTGTTGCTGCTGGCCGAGATCGGCTTCGTGCCGGCTACCGACCCGCGCTTCCTGGGCACGCTGGACCGGGTGCGGGACAAGCTGCTGCATGAAGGTTTTATCTACCGGTACGACATGGAAGATGATTTCGGGAAACCCGAAACAGCCTTCCTCGTTTGTTCCTTTTGGTACGTTGACGCGCTTGCTGCGGCTGGCCGCACAGAAGAAGCGCGGTCTATGTTCGGGAGCATTCTGTCATGCCGGAATCATCTTGGGCTCTTGGCCGAGGATCTGGACCCGAAGCGGAACCACCTGTGGGGGAACTTCCCACAGACCTATTCGCACGTTGGCCTGATCCTTTCGGCGATGCGTTTGAGCCGTTCTTGGGAGCACGGTCTGTGGGGCGATTAATCGTAGTTTCCAACCGCGTGGCCTTGCCGCGACGTGGGGAACCCACGGCGGGCGGCCTGGCGGTTGCGTTGAAGGATGTTCTCAAATCCAATGGTGGTCTGTGGTTCGGCTGGAGCGGGGACACCCTGAAGGGCCCCACGACCGGTGAGCTGAAGGCGATGCGCCACCAGGGCATCGACTACGCCACCGTCGACCTGAACGAGAACGACTACAAAGGCTTTTACGCCGGCTACTCCAACAACATCCTCTGGCCGCTGTTCCACTTCCGGCTGGGCCTGCTGGAATACGACCGCAGGCAGGCCGAGGCATACCGGCGCGTCAACCGGGACTTCGCCAAGGCGCTGATGCCGCTGCTGGGGCCGGACGACACCATCTGGATCCACGACTACCAGCTGATTCCGATGGCGGCGGAGTTGCGGGCGTTGGGCGCCAAGCAGCGCATCGGCTTCTTCCTGCACATCCCCTTCCCACCCTGGGCCGTATTCTCCGCCCTGCCGGATGCCGAGGTGCTGTTGCGGGACCTGCTGGCCTACGACCTGGTGGGCGTACAGACGCGGCGTGACCTGGCCGGCATGACGAACTGCATGCAGGACGGCCTGGGGCTAGAGCTGGATGCCGGCGGCGGCGTCACCTCGCTGCGCGACGGGGTGAAGCGGCGGACGCAGCTTTCAGCCCACGCGATCGGCATCGATACCCGCGGCTTCGCCACCACCGCGCGCAAGGCCGCCTTCGGCACCGACGCGCAGCGGATGAAGGACAGCATGGGCGACCGGCAGTTGATCGTCGGCGCGGAGCGGTTGGACTACACCAAAGGCCTGCCGCACCGGCTGCGCGGTTTCGGTGCTCTGCTGGCGAACTTCCCGGAGCACCTGAACCGCGTGACCTACCTGCAGGTGGCCGCCCGCAGCCGCAACGAGGTGGCGACCTACCGCGACCTGCGGCGGGAGCTGGACCAGTTGGCCGGGCGTATCAACGGCGACTACGCCGAGTTCGACTGGACGCCGGTGCGTTACGTCGCCCGCGCCGTGGCGCGCGATACCCTGGCCGGCTTCTACCGCGCCGCCGATGTGGGGCTGGTGACGCCGCTGCGCGATGGCATGAACCTGGTGGCGAAGGAATACGTCGCGGCCCAGGACCCCGAGAAGCCGGGCGTGCTGGTGCTGTCCTCCTTCGCCGGAGCGGCCGAGAGCATGGATGGCGCGCTGCTGGTGAACCCGCTGGACGCCGAGGCCATGGCGGCACAGCTGGACCGCGCGCTGAAGATGCCGCTGGGCGAGCGCAAGGAACGCTGGACCTCGATGATGCTGGGGCTGGAGGAGCAGACGGCTTCCCGCTGGGCGGAGAACTTCCTGGCGGAACTGGCCGAGCAGGAAGTGGCGGAACCCCCGGCGGCGGTGGAGTTCACGGCGGCGGGGACGGTGCGGAACTGAGGCTTGGGTAGGGCGCGCAGGCAGTGTGAAGGAAGAAAGGAAGGCTGGGGAAGGAATTCCCCAGGCCCTTTCTTTTTCTTCTGCGAGTCTGGGTTGGGGCTTGAGAACTGGGATGGTTCTGGTGATTTTATTAATGGGTTGCGCCGGCTGAGGTGGCGGTCGCCGGAGGTTTAGGACCTCCGGCGCAATCGGGCCGGTCTCGCCCTTTCTTTTCGAAAACTCAAAAAAAGAAGATGGGGTCTGGGGAATTCCTTCCCCAGCCTTGTCTCCTACTGGATGCGCGGCGTCGGCGTGACGTGCACCGGGTGGGACACGTTCAGCGGGTTGTTAATGATCAGGCCGCGATCGGGGTAGTAATCGACGAACAGGTTGATGCGGGCATTGCGGCCCTTGTTGCGGACCGAGTGGCGGACGCGATTGTTAAAGTCGTAGGCGTGGCCCATGTCCATGGTGAACTTGCGGCCGTCGATCTTGTACTCGACCGTGGGCGTACTGCTTAGCGAGACGTGGATGCGGTGGGCGCGGGTGGCCATGGCGTGGCCGTCGATATGCGGGGCGATCTGGCCACCGCCTTTCAGCCGGACCAGGGCGAGGCGGGAGATGACGCCGCGGGGCGTCCGAAGCGGCGCGATGGCCTGCTGGATCACCGGTTCCAGCACATCCTTGAACTTCAGCCAGTCCGGCATGGTGTAGATGGGCCAGAAGTCGGTGTCTTCCCGCGCGATTGGGAGGAACTGCTCCGGGTCGTGGCCCTTGGACTTGGCCCAGACATAGACCAGGTCCTCGAAGTGCTGGAGGTTACTGTTGGAGGCCGAGGGGTGCCATTCGGTCTTCATGACGATGTTGTCGGTGGCGGAATGGGCCTCGGCCGCCAGGATGTCCTGGCGCATCGTGTTGCCGGTCCAGTCCTCTTCCGTCAGCGTCGAGAGGCGGGCGATGAGGTCCTTGACGTCGACAACACCGAGATCTTTGAGTGGCGCACCAATATCCATGGGGCTCCTCCGGTTTTTTCAAGTCCCGGAGGGTTGCGCTTCTTGTCGCGGATGGTCAATCAGGCGTTCCCGCACAAATTGATGACATTTCATACACGTTGGTAATGGACGATACGGCTGCGATTGGCCGTCAGCGCCACGCCTGCGCCGTCGAAGCGTAGCGAATATTGCTTGGGCCAGGGGCCATCCGCTGTTTCCGCCAGCAGGCGACCCTCGCCGAGCAGGCGCAGGCTGGCGCGGGTGCGGGCGGGGCCGGTGCCCATGAACAGGCCGTCGCCTTCGATATCGAAATCCGCGTGGTAGTCGGGGCAGGACCATCGGCCCTGGACCTGTTCCAGGATGCTGTCCGGCACCACCGGCAGGAAGAAGCGGCGGACATGGCCGATCTCGCCCTCGATGCCGCCATCGGCGGCGCGGAGCCGCATGGGCAGGTGGGCGGAGAGCGAGACGGCCCAGCCATCGCCGGATTCGTACAGGGCTTCCGCAGCGCCGAGGAAGCTGGCGGTGTTGCCCTTCACTTCCAGCCAGTGGCCGGTGCCGGGCTCGGCGTAGAGGCCCTCGGGCAAGGTGGCGGCGGGCGGCAGGGGCTGGTCCAGCAGCGCGGCCAGGGTGCGCAGCGCCATGGCGTAGGAGGCCACGTCCTCCCGGTTCGCCACCACGACCACGCCGGCGCCGGCTTCGGGCGCCAGCAGCAGGTAGGTCTTGTAGCCGACATGGGAGCCGCCGTGGCCGACCAGCGCGACCTCCCCCAGCGTGCCGTGGGTGAGGCCGAGGCCGTAGCGGGTGGCGCGGCCGTCCGAGAGGTGGCGCAGCGCCGCCTGCTCGGCCAGCACGCCAGCGGCGGGGCCGTGGTCGGCCAGCACGGCCTGGCCCCAGATGGCCAGGGCGCGGGCGCTGCCGGTGAGGCTGCCGGAGGCGGAGAGATGCAGGCCGGCGGCGGCCAGTTGCCAGCCCTCGCCGCCGCGCCAGTAGCCGGGGGCCAGGCCGGGCACGGTGTCGGCCCAGCGCTCCGGCGCGTGCCAGTCGATGCCGAGGACGGGGGCGATCTCGGTTTGCAGGAAGTCCTCGAACCGGTGGCCCTGGCGGGCCAGGGCGGTCTCGACCAGCCGGTAGCCGGTGTTGGAGTAGGAGACCTCGGTCCCCGCCGGGAAGTTCAGCGCGCCCAGGCTGGCGATGAACTCCAGCAGCGGCGCGGCCTCGGTGGTGGCGTGGTAGGGCAGGCCGAGCAGGCTGAGGGTTTCCCGCACGTCCGGCAGGCCGCCGGTCATGTCCAGCGCGCGGCCGACGGTGACTTCGGCCATCGGGCCGCGCAGTTCCGGCAGGTGGCGGCCGAGCCGGTCCTCCAGCCCTACCTGCGCGCGGTGGTGGCGCTGCATGGCGGCGAAGACATGCTTGGTGACGGAGGCGTAGCGGACCACCGTGTCGGACGAGAACAGGGTGCGGGTGGCCAGGCTCTCCATCCCCGCGGCGACGGCGACGTGGATCTTGCGGGTGTCGAAGGCCAGGATGGCGCCGCCCGGCGCATCTCCCTCATTCCAGCCGGCCACCAGGGCGGAAGCGGCATCGGCGGCGGCGGACCAGTTGGCGGTGGGCATGAGGGGGCGAGGCTCCGGATGGCGACGTTGGTTGGATAGTTAAGGCTGTGGGAAGGAATTCCCCCAGGCCACCTTCTTCTTTTTTTGGGTTTTGAGGGTGCTGCTGGCGGGGTGCGCCGGGGGACTATGTCCTCCGGCGACTGAGGGTTCAACCTGGGTGGCGGTTTGGATTCTTTGAGCATGTCCGCCGCGGGGAGAAGCGGCGAGACTGTTCCGGCTTTCTGTTTGATCGCCTGATTCACAGGCGTGTCTTCAAATCACTCGAGCGGGGAAGCCGGGTAGTGATCTCCCCCTCATCGAGGAACTCAACGGAGCAGTCGCCAAAGGCTGCTCAGGCCCTTGGCGTTGGCCCATGCAAAAGTCTTTACGCCATTGAATAAAAAGAAAAGAAGTGGGGGCCTGGGGGAGAATTAATTCTCCCCCAGCCTTCCCTTCAGCCCTTCCGCACGTCCGCGTAGGAATTGCTATCCGGCAGCGTGCCGAGGCGGACCCCCTGCACGCCCTTGCGGCAGGCGGCGGTGTTGGTGGTCTGCAGCATGAAGACGAAGGGGCTCTGCTGCATGTGGTCCCGCTGCAGCTGGTCGTAGAGCGCCAGGCGCTTGGCGGCATCGGCTTCCTTCAGCGCGTCCAGCGAGCGCTGGGTGAAGGCGGCGTCGGACCAGGAATTTCGCCAGGCGAGCGTGCGGTTGCGAGCGTTGGTGCCGTTGTCCGGGTTGACGCAGAAGGCCTCGGCATTGGTGTTGGGGTCGAAGTAGTCGGCGCCCCAGGCGGTCAGCGCCATCTCGTGCTGGCGGGCGCGGGTCTTGGTCAGGACCTGGCGGTTTTCGCCCGGCATCAGACGCAGGCGGATGCCGATGGCGGCAAGGTCCGCCTGCAGCGCCTGGGCCATGTCCGGGTAGGGCTGGGCCGAGTAGTGGTCCATGACGATCTCGAACCCATCCGCCACGCCGGCTTCGGCCAGGAGGGCCTTCGCCTTGGCGACGTCCTTCTGGAAGGGTGTGTCCGTCACGGCGGAAGGGAAGCCGACGGGCAGGAAGCTCTGGTGCACGGCGTGGGTAAGCGAGACCAGGTTGGCCTGGATGCCGCGATAGTCGATGGCCCACTTGATGGCCTGGCGCACCTGCGGCTTGGCCAGTTGCGGATGGGCGACGTTCAGCTGGATCAGCACCAGGGAGGCGGCGGCCTTGCGGACCAGGGCGTAGTTGTCGTCGCCCTGCAGGGCGCGCAGCTGCTCGGTGGTCAGGTTGCGGGCGATGTCGGCATCCCCGTTGCGCAGCAGCAGGAGCTGGGCGGAGGGGTCCACCACATGGCGCAGGATGATGCGGCGGATGGGGCCGCGCCTGGCCTGGGCGGGGCTGGCTTCCAGCATCGCGCTCTCACTGGCCTTCCAGCTGCGCATCACCCAGCCGCCGGAGCCGGCGGAGTTGTTCCTGAGCCAGCCATTGCCAAGGTCGTCGCCCTGAGCGTTGGCCAGCACCACCTTCTTCTCCACCACCGAGCCGACATTGGCGGAGAGGCAGTACAGCGCGAAGGCGGGGGATGCGGTGCCGTCCAGCTCCACCACCAGGGTGCGGGGGCCCGTGGCGCGGATGCGCTGCTCCACATTCTCCTTGGTGAAGCCGAACTGGTTGATGATGAAGGCCGGGCTCTTGTCCAGCTTCACGGCGCGGGCGAGGGAGAAGGCCACGTCCTCCGCCGTCACCGCCGCGCCGGAAGAGAAGGCGGCATCGGATTTCAGCGTGAAGGTGATGGTCTTGCGGTCGTCCGACACGGCCCAGGATTCGGCGAGGTCGCCGTTCAGTTCCTCGGGCTTCTCGGGGTTCGGGCGGACCAGCTTCTGGTACATGTTGCCGGCGATCTCGGCCGCCACGGCCTCGAAGCTCTCCTGCGGGTCCAGGCTGGTCACGTTGTCCAGTTGCTGCGCCACCACCAGGACATTGCCGGGCGTCGCGGCACTGGCACGGGACAGCGCGTCATAGCTGAAGAATGAGGCCGCCGAGGCCAGGGCCAGGAAGCTGCGCCGGTCCATGATGGGGTATTCCTTTGCCTTTCCCGCCGGAAGGCTGGCGGGTCGGGCTGGGATATACGCCTGCATCGGGGTGGCGCCAAAGAGGGGTGGGGGGAGAAGGACAGAGGGAGAATGAATTCTCCCTCCGGACCTCCCTCTTCTTCTTTTTTTGCGAGTTTGGGTGGGGCTGGATGCCGAAGGGCGCGCTGGTTCGGCGGGGTAATTTTATTCGATAGGAGACTTGGGCGGGAGCGGTAGCGCCGGATGCTTGCCCCCCCTGACGCGAACAGGCGCGCCAGAGACGCCCCACTCGCGCTCAAACTCGCAGAAAAAAGAAGGGGGCTCGGGGGAATTCCTTCCCCCGACCTTCTCACCCCACCTCAGCCAGTTCCGCCGCCACATGCTGGCGGGAGCGCATCAGCGGCTGGATGCGTTGGCCGAAATCCTCGATGCCCTGGATGAAGTCATCGAAGGTCAGCATGACGCCGGCGAGGCCCGGCACTTCCGCCAGTTCGTCCATCATGCGGGCGACGGAGGCGTAGGAGCCGACCAGGGTGCCCATGTTCAGGTTGATGGCGCCTTCCGGCAGCGCATACTGGCGGACATTGGTATCGTCGCCCGAGCGCTTGTCGGCCGAGGTCTGGCCGGCCATCCAGGCGATGGCCTCGGTATCGGCGCCTTCCTTGTAGTGTTCCCACTTGGCGCGGGCGGCCTCGTCCGTCTCGTCCGCGATGATCATGAACAGTGCGAAGGAGCCGATCTCCCGCCCCGTCTTCGCTGCTTCCTGCTGTACCCGCGCGGTGACGGCGGAGACCGCCTTGGGGGTGTTCACGCCCTGGCCGATGCAGAAATTATAGTCCGCGTGCTTGGCCATGAATTCCAGCCCGGCCTGGCTCTGGCCGGCGCAGACCACCTTGATGCCCTGCTGCGGCAGCGGGCTGAGGCGGCAATCCTCCATCTGGAAGAAATCACCGCGGAAGTCGGACTGGCCGGTGCTCCACAGATCCTCCAGCACCTGCGCGTATTCGGACAGGTGCTCATATCGGCGGCTGTAGTGCTCATCGCCCGGCCACAGGCCCATCTGCGAATATTCCGGGCGCTGCCAGCCGGTGATGAGATTCACGCCGAAGCGCCCGGGGGCGATGGAATCGATCGTGGTGGCCATGCGCGCGACGATCGCCGGCGGCAACACCAGCGACGCAGCGGTGGCGAACAGCTTGATGCGGTCCGTGACAGCGGCCAGCCCCGCCATCAGCGTAAAGGATTCCAGGTTGTGGTCCCAGAACTCGGTCTTGCCGCCAAAGCCACGCAACTTGATCATCGAAAGCAGGAAATCGAACCCATAGTGCTCGGCACGCTGGGCGATCTGCTTGTTCATCGCGAAACTGGGCTTGTACTGCGGCGCATTGGTGGAAATCAGCCAACCATTGTTACCGATGGGGATGAAAACGCCGATGTCCATTCCGCCTGGCTCCTTGCACGGGGATTCTTGAGCCGGAACGGCAAGCAAGGATCGCGCCAGGAGGGGTGGGGTGGTCAGAGATAGGATTGGGGAAGAGGAAAGGCCGGGGAAAGAATTCCCCGGACCCCTTCTTTTTTTTCTTCGAGTTTGGCGACGCGCTTCAGGACTGAGAGCGGGCACTGCTTGATGATTTTAATAATGGGCCACGCGGGCTGAACCGTCAGTCGCCGGAGGTCTAGGACCTCCGGCGCACCCAGCCGTCGTTTCAGCGCACGGCTCCGACAATGCCGCCCGAAAACTTGAAAAAAGAAGATGGGGTCCGGGGAATTCTTTCCCCGGCCTTGCCTCTCTTCCCCTTCCCTTCCCGCCAGCACCTTCAGGCCGGTGGCAGGGGAATCCAGGCGCTAGGTGGTTCGCCGGGTTGGGCGGTGAAGCGGCAGCCGGGCTGGGGCTGGTCCCAGCTGCGGGCGATGGGGGCGCGGGACAGGTGGGCGCGCAGCAGGGCGCCGACGCCGCCATGGGCGATGACGGCGACGGGGCCGGGTGGCGCGGCGGACAGCACGTCGGTGATGGCGGCGGCGATGCGGGACTGGGCGTCGATGGCGCGTTCCCAGCCGCGGATGCTGGCTTCGGGCTGGGCGAAGAAGGCGTCGGCCACTTGCTGGAATTCGGCTTCGGGCAGGTAGCCGGTGGCGCTGCGGTCGTTCTCGCCCAGGCCGGGGTGCACGCGCACGGGCAGGCCGAGACGGGCGGCGAGGATGCCGGCGCCTTCGATGGCCTTGGCTTCGGTGCTGGCCCAGATGCTGGCGAGGCTGGCCATCTCCGGCAGGGCGGCCAGGGCGCGCATGCGGGCGATGCCGCGTGGGGACAGCACCCAGCGCGGCACGGGCACCCCGGGGTCGATCACGACCTCGGGGTGGGTGATGAAGTGCAGGATCAGCGGGGGCCGCGGCGGCGGTTGGCGGCCAGTTCGTCCGGGCTGAGGACGAAGCCGATGAGCACGTTGCGGCGGGCGGCCTCGGCCGGGGTGCCGGCCAGGGTGATGCTGACTTCCTCGCCCCGGCTGGTGACCTTGGCGACGTTGGGTGGGAATTCGACGCGGAGCGTGTAGGCGGCGCGGGAGAGCACCTGGTCGTTATCCCCCACCACAGCCACCATGTAGGGGATGTCGGCCGTCGGGCCGGCGGAGGCCGGGCCACGCTCGGCGGTGAAGTTCGGGGTCAGGGTGACGACCAGCCCGTCCCGCTTGGGGGCGTAGTCGCACTTGGCCTGGAAGCCGGAGATCGAGGCATTGACCACCAGCGCCGTCAGATCCGCCTGGGAGCCCTGGCGGAAGCGGGTGAGATCGGCGGCGTCCGAGATGATGCCGACATTCGGGCAGGGGGCGGTGGCGTGGGCCATCAGGTCCCGCCCACTGTCCCCGCCGCAGGCCGTGAGGGCGATCGGCAGGGCCAGCAGGGCCACGCCCCGCATGCGGCCGATTCCCCGCCCCGTCTCCCGCTTCGCCCAGTTCAGAAGGTTCCGCGCCTTGACCATGCTGCCACTCTTCCCCTTAGTGCGGCCGGATGGATGGTGGGCGACCGTGCCCCCCGCCGCATCGCCGCGACCGATCTGCCCCGCAACCACCACGCCTCCGGCCCAGACGCAAGCATGACCGCCTCGCCCGCCTCCGACAACACCGCCCTGCCGCCCCTTCAGGGGCGCACCGCCGAGGCATCCCTTCAGGGACGTGTCGCCGAGACGTCCCGCGAGGGCCGTGCCGAGGGTGTGGCCAAGCCGCCCCTGCATGTGCTGCTGGCCGGCCCGCGCGGCTTTTGCGCCGGCGTGGACCGCGCCATCAAGATCGTCGAGCAGGCGATCCAGAAATTCGGGCCGCCGGTCTATGTGCGGCACGAGATCGTGCACAACAAATTCGTCGTCGAGAATTTGGAGGCCCAGGGGGCCGTGTTCGTCGAGGAGCTGGACGAGGTGCCGCTGGATGCGCCGGTGGTGTTCAGTGCCCATGGCGTACCGAAATCGGTGCCCGCCGAGGCGCGCCGGCGCAACATGCTGTACCTGGACGCCACCTGCCCGCTGGTGAGCAAGGTGCACCGGGAGGCCGAGCGCCACCAGGGTGCCGGGCGCCACATCCTGCTGATCGGGCATGAGGGGCACCCGGAGGTGATCGGCACCATGGGGCAGTTGCCGGAGGGCACGGCCACCATCGTCGAGACGGTGGAGGATGCCGAGACGGTGCAGCCGCCACCGGGGCCGCTGGCCTTCACCACCCAGACCACGCTGTCCGTGGACGACACGGCGGAGATCGTCGCCACGCTGCAGCGGCGCTTCCCGCATCTGGTCGGGCCGGGGAAGGAAGATATCTGCTACGCCACCACCAACCGGCAGGCGGCGGTGAAGGCCATTGCCGGGCGGGCCGGGCTGTTCGTGGTGGTGGGGGCGCCGAATTCCTCCAACAGTGTGCGGTTGCGGGAGGTGGCGGAACGCGCCGGCTGCCCACGCGCCATCATGGTGCAGCGGGGCGCGGAGCTGGACCCGGCGCAGGCCGATGGCGTTGCCGTGGTCGGGCTGACGGCCGGCGCCAGCGCACCGGAGGTGCTGGTGGACGAGGTGCTGAACCGGTTGCGGGAGCGCTTCACCGTGACCACCGAGGAAGTGGTGGTGGCGGTGGAGGACATCATCTTCCGGGTGCCGCCGATGCACCGGCCAGGTTCGACAAAAGAGGCGCGCTGAGACCCCCATGGCTGTCTACACCGAGATTTCCGACGAGGCGTTGCGCGCCTACCTCGCTGAGTATGGCATTGGCGAGCTGGTGGCGTTCCGCGGCATCGCGGAGGGGGTGGAGAACAGCAACTACGCCCTGAAGACCACCGCGGGCGACTTCATCCTGACGCTGTACGAGAAGCGGGTGGACCCGGCGGAGCTGCCCTGGTTCCTCGGCCTGATGCGGCACCTGGCCGCGCGGGGCCTGTCCTGCCCGCAGCCGGTAGCGGCGCGGGATGGGGAAGCGCTGCGCGAGCTGTGCGGCCGGCCTGCCGCCATCTGCACCTTCCTGCCCGGCGTCTGGCCCCGGCGGGTGCGGCAGGAGCATTGTGCGCCGCTGGGGGCCGCGCTAGCGGAGCTGCATGCCTCCGGCGCCGGCTTCGCCGAGGCGCGGCCGAACAGCCTGGGCCCGCAGGCCTGGGCGCCGTTGCTGGATGGCTGCCGGGAGGGCGGCGACGAGGTGCTGCCAGGGCTGGTCGCCGAGTTGGACGGGCATCTGGACGGCATTCTGCGCGAGTGGCCGCGGGACCTGCCGCGCGGGCATATCCATGCGGACCTGTTCCCCGACAACGTGTTCTTCCTGGGCGACGAGAGCGGCGTGCCGCGCGTGTCCGGGTTGATCGACTTCTATTTCGCCTGCACCGACTTCCTGGCCTACGACCTGGCGATCTGCCTGAATGCCTGGTGCTTCGAGCCGGACTACGCCTTCAACATCACCAAGGCGCGGGCGATGATCGCGGCCTACCAGAGCATCCGCCCGCTGAGCGAGGCGGAGCTGGCGGCGTTGCCGGTGTTGTGCCGTGGCTCCGCAATGCGCTTCCTGCTGACGCGGCTGTACGACTGGACCCATACGCCGGCGGGGGCGATGGTGACGCGCAAGGACCCGCTGGAATACCTGAAGCGCCTGCGCTTCCACGCCGCAGCCCGGGATGTGCGCGCCTATGGCCTCTGACGTTTTTGAAACCGCGCCGCCCGAGGCGGCGGAGCGCGTGGTCGAGATCTGGACCGATGGCGGCTGCAAGCCGAACCCGGGGCCGGGCGGCTGGGCGGCGATCCTGAAGTTCGGCGACGTGGAGAGGGAACTTTCCGGCCACGACCCGAAGACCACCAACAACCGCATGGAGCTGACGGCGGCGGCGGCGGCGCTGGAGGCGTTGAAGCGGCCCTGCACCGTGGTGCTGCACACGGACAGCGAATACGTCCGCAACGGCATCAGCCGCTGGATCCATGGCTGGGTGCGCAACAACTGGCGCAACGCGGCCAAGGACCCTGTGGCCAACTACGAACTCTGGCAGCGCCTGCTGGCGGCGGCGAAGCCGCACAAGGTGGAGTGGCGCTGGGTGCGCGGCCATGCGGGCGACCCGATGAACGAGCGGGCGGACCAGCTGGCGACGATCGCGCGGGATTCCGGCGGGTAGGTTTTGGTGTCGGGCGAGGCCGAGACCTCGCTCGGGCTGCGCTGCTGGCCTCGCGTAGGTGGGCTTCCCTCGCCGCGGTTGGGAAGGACGCGGCCCGGCGATACGACCGGGCCGGTTATCCGGCGGGGCATTCGGGCCAGCGGCCCCCGAGCAGAAAGCCGCCCCGCGTCAGCTCCGCCGCACGTTCCAGAACAGTGACGGCCCGCCCTTCAGGACGCCGGTGATGCTGCGGCGATAGGCCTGCTGCGGCCGTTGGAGGCCGAGCGGGATGAAGGGCGCTTCTTCCCATACGTTCTGCTGCAGGGCCTCGGCGATCTGCTTTTCCGCGGCAGGGTCGGTGGCCTCGAACCACTGGTCGCGGAGCGCCTCCCGCGCCGGGCTGGTGGGCCAGCCGGACCAGGCGTTGGGGCCGTTGCCGCGCAGCGGCTGGTGGCTGCCGGGGACGGAGGTGTCCATCCCTTCCCAGGTGGTGCAGAAGGCGCTGAAGCCGCCCTGCTCCACCGGGCCGCGATTGGTGCGGCGCTGGATCTGCGTGCCCCAGTCCATCGACAGCAGGTCCACGTTGAAGCCGACGCGGCGCATCAGGTCGGCCGCCACTTCCGTCATGGCCTGCAGGTTGGGCAGGTCGGTCGCCGAGAGCAGCACCACGCGTTCGTTGTTGTAGCCGGAGGCGCGGAGCAATTGCCGGGCCTTTTCCACGTCGCGCGGGCTGGTCAGGGTCTCCATCCCGGCGTCGTTGGCCAGGGGCGCGCCGGGGGTGAAGGCGCCGGCGGGGATGCGGTACAAATCGGGGTCGGTGCCCATCGCGGCCTGCATGAAGGCTTCCTGGTCCACCGCCGGGAACAGCGCGCGGCGGACGGCCGGATTGTCGAAGGGCGAGTGCAGGTGGTTGAAGCGCAGCACGCCGAAGGCACCGAAGCTGTTGATGGTCTCCACCACGATCTGCCGGTTGCGCCGCAGGACCGGCAGCAGGTCCGGAAGCGGCGTTTCCCACCAGTCGATCTCGTCGTTCTGCAGGGCGGCGGCGGCGGTGGCGGCATCGGGCATCACGCGCCACTCGACCCGGTCGAAATGCACCGGCTTGCCGCCGGCCAGCAGGTCGGGCGCCTCCTGGCGCGGCTGGTAGGCGGCGTTGCGCTCGAACACCGCCAGGCTGCCCGCCACCCACTCGTCGCGCAGGAAGCGGAAGGGGCCGCTGCCGCCGATGTCGGTGACCTGGGTGAAGGGGTCGGTCTGCGCCGCGCGTTCCGGCATGATGGCGCAGATATTGGCGCCGACCTTGCCCAGCGCCCAGGTCAGCCCGGCCCAGGGCCGCTTGATGCGGATGGTGAAGCGGTCGTCCGACACCGGTGCCATCTCATCGAGCAGCGCGTCAAGGCGCTGGCCGAGCACGTCGCGCTTCGACCAGCGGCGGATGGAGGCGATGCAGTCGCGGGCGCGCACCGGCTCCCCATCATGGAAGCGCAGGCCCGGGCGCAGGGTGATGGTGTGGGTCAGCCCGTCGGCGGAGACCTCGTGCCCGGCGGCCATCTGCGGCCGGACCTGGAAGTCGGCGCCGATGCCGAACAGCGTGTCATAGATCATCAGCCCGGCGTTGCGGGAAAGCACCGAGGTGCCCCAGATCGGGTCCACGCTGGCGAGGTTGCCCTGTGGCGCGAAGCGCAGCGTCCGCGCGCGGCCCTGTGCCAGGGCGGGGGCGGCGATGTGGCCGGCGCCGAGGGCCGTGGCTGCGCCGGCGGCCGTCTTCAGAAGCGTTCTGCGGTAGGTCATGCCGGTGCCCTCTGCCTGGACGCCCGAGCCGGGACGGTCCGGCGGAAAGAGTGCCCGCCGGAATGTTCCGCGACAAGGGCGTGCTGGCCCCGCCCCCCCCCCGCCTGCCTATGCGGCGGCGAGGCGCGCGCGGCGGCGCATCAGCAGCGTCGTCACGATCAGCACGTTCGCCATGTTCCACGCGACGCCGTTGAGGAAGGCGGCGGCGTAGCTGCCGGTCGCATCGAAGATCACGCCGGACAGCCAGCCGCCGAGCGCCATGCCCACCAGCGTCGCCATCAGCACGATGCCGACGCGCGTGCCGGCCTCGGAGGCCGGGAAGCTTTCCCGCACGATGACGGCGTAGGAGGGGACGATGCCGCCCTGCACCAGGCCGAACAGCGCCGACAGCGTGTAGAGGGAGGCGAGGCCGTCGAAGAACAGGAACAGCGACAGGGCCAAGCCTTGCAGCACGGAGCCCAGCAGCAGCGTGCGCAGCCCGCCGATCCGGTCCGCGATCAGGCCCGAGGCGAGGCGGGAGGCGATGCCGCAGGCCAGCATCAGCGAGAGCATCTGCGCGCCCCGGGCGACGCCGTAGCCGAGATCCCCGCAATAGGCGACGATATGCACCTGCGGCATCGCCATGGCGACGCAGCAGGCGACGCCGGCGGCGGAGAGGACGACCGTCGCCCCGGTGGGGGAGAGGCCGAAGGGCCTGCTTTCGCCTGCATCCTTCGGCAGACCGCTGCCATGCGTGCCGGGGGCGCGGGCGCGCAGCAGCAGGGCGAGCGGCAGCATCGTCACCAGGCAGATGGCGCCGACGACGAGATGGGCGGTGCGCCACCCATAGGCGCCGATCAGCCAGCTGAGGACGGGCGGCCAGACGGCGCCCGCGAGGTAGTTGCCGGAGGCGGCGATCGCCACCGCGATGCCGCGCCGCCGGCGGAACCACAGCGACGCATCGGCCACTAGCGGCGCGAAGGCGGCGGAAGCGCCGAGCATGCCGATGAACAGGCCCTGCGCCAGGGTGTAGACGGTCATCGATGGCGCCAGCCCCGCCAGGGCATATCCGGCGGCCAGCATCAGCGTGGCGCCGAGCAGCGGCTTCATCGGGCCGAGGCGGTCGGTCAGGCGGCCCATCAGGATGCCGCCGGCGCCGAAGCCGAGCATGGTGAGCGTGTAGGGTACCGAGGCGGCGCCGCGGGTGATGCCGAACTCCGCCTGGACATAGGGCAGCGCGACGATCACCGACCACATGCCGACGCCGCCGATGGTGGAGAGCGCCACGATGGCGGCGAGCCGCAGCCAGGCGGTGCGGGAATCCAGCAGGTCGGCCTGGCTCATGGTGCCGCCCCGTGCGGGAGGAGAGGGGCCGCCTGCCGGACGGGGCGCGTCATGATGGCCGCCTGCGCGGAGCCATCCGGCGATGGCGTTGGATCGGAATTGTCACGGAGCGCCTCGCCTTGCGGTGGCCGGTTATAGGGCGGCGCCCCAGAGGGGTGCCGGCTGCCGGCCTTTCCGCACGATGATGCAGGCCGTTGGGCGGGCCGTCCATGCCCCCCCCTGCCCCGGCTGGTGTGGTGGTCTCGCCGGGCCGAAGGACGATGCAGCGGCCCATGGCCCGGAAGCGCGGCCTTCGCAGACGGTGGCGGGGCATGCGGCGTTCATGCGCGAGTATGGCAGGATGTTCGGCCCCGCTCCCCCGGCACGGGCGTGGAGGCCCTGAGGCTGTCCGCCAATGCGCCGGGGTCGTGCTGTGAGCAGGAGGCGCCGCTGATGAGCATGGGTCCGGTGACGCCTGATGGCCGCTACTTCGTCGTCCGCGGCCGCTTGTGGCGATGTTCCGACCCCGCCCTGCCGGCCGGGCGGCGCGACGAGCTGGTGAAGGAGCTGATGGCGGCACGGCGGGCCAAGCAGGCTGCGATGCGGAACTCGGATGACGCGGCGCGGGAGGCGGCCCGGGCCAGGGTGGACGCGGCGAAGCACGAGCTGGGCGAGCGTGGCCCGGTTTGGTGGGATGACGGTGCCCCCGACTACAACCGCTGCATGGCGCGGACGACGCCGTATGCGGACTGGGCTGCCGCGCTGCCCGCCGGCAAGAACGGCCAGTCCTGACGGCGCTTGAGGGCGGGTGGATGCGGGCGGCGGCCGGGGGGTGGAGAGAGGGGGCCGAAGGCGACTAGCATGGCGGCTGGCCAGGGCGTCCTGGCGCTGCCCGGTTTCGGGCGCCGCTGGCGAGATCATCGGAGAGACGAGATGGACCAGGCTTCCAGCTATTTCCCGCCCAAGGTCTGGGTGAACGACCAGCAGAACGGCGGGGCTTTCGCCGGCATCAACCGACCGACCGCCGGCGCGCGGCAGGAGAAGGAGCTGCCGGTCGGGCGGCATCCGTTGCAGCTCTACTCGCTGGGCACCCCCAACGGCGTGAAGGTGACCATCATGCTGGAGGAGCTGCTGGCGGCCGGCCATGGCGGCGCCGAGTATGACGCCTGGCTGATCGAGATCGGCAAGGGCGACCAGTTCGGCAGCGGCTTCGTGGCGGTCAATCCCAACTCCAAGATCCCGGCCCTGGTGGACCGCAGCGGGGCGGAGCCGGTGCGGGTGTTCGAATCCGGCGCCATCCTGGTGCATCTGGCGGAGAAGTTCGGCGCCTTCCTGCCGCAGGCGGGTGCGGCGCGGGCGGAGTGCCTGTCCTGGCTGTTCTGGCAGGTGGGCAGCGGGCCGTTCCTGGGTGGCGGCTTCGGGCATTTCTATGCCTATGCGCCGGAGAAGCTGGAATACCCGATCAACCGCTTCGCCATGGAGGCCAAGCGGCAGCTCGACGTGCTCGACCAGCGGCTGGCGGTCAGCGAGTACATCGCGGGTTCGGAGTACACCGTGGCGGACATGGCGATCTGGCCCTGGTACGGGTTGCTGGCCAAGGGCGACCTGTATGGCGACGCCGGGACGTTCCTACAGGTGGACCAGTACCAGCACCTGCAGCGCTGGACGGCGCTGGTGGGCAGCCGGCCGGCGGTGCAGCGCGGCGCGATGGTGAACAAGGCCAGTGGCGATCCGTCGCGGCAGTTGCGGGAGCGGCATGACGCCAGCGATTTCGCCGCCGTTGCGCAGCAGGGCGGTTCGGCTTCGGCCTGAGGCGGCGGGTCCGGCCGATCTGTCGGGCGCGCCTGGCGTGACCGATCGGCTGGTTGCGCGGGGCTTGCCGCCGGGGGTGCTGCCGGGGTGCCGGGGTGCCGTGGGTGGCACCTTTCCTACCCTGGCGGCACCAGGCGAAGCCTGCCGTGGCGGGCGCTGGCCATGGCGGGTGATGGGGGTGCGTTGTTCCGGGGGTGGGCTTCGGCCTATCTCCCGCCCCAGAATCCTACAAGGCGGTTGCCCGATGCATCATCCCCATTCCGGCATGCCGCCCGGCGCCAGGGGCCCGGCCATTCCGGCGACGGTCTGGATGCTGGGCTTCGTCAGCCTGCTGATGGATGTCTCCTCCGAGATGGTGCAGACCCTGCTGCCGCTTTACCTGGTGGGCGGCCTTGGCGCCTCGGCCATGCTGGTCGGCTTCATCGAGGGGCTGTCCGTCGCCGTCGCGACCGCCACCAAGTTCCTGTCGGGCCTGTTCGTGGACTGGAGCCGCCGCAGCAAGCCACTGGCGGTGCTGGGCTACGGCCTCGGGGCGCTCTCGCGGCTGATCTTTCCGTTGGCGGCCAGCGTCGATCTCATCATCCTGGCCAAGGCCATGGACCGGGTGGGCAAGGGCATCCGCGGCACGCCGCGTGATGCGATGATCGCGGCGGTCAGCCCGCCCGAGATCCGGGGCGCCAGCTTCGGGCTTCGCAAGTCGCTCGACACGGTGGGCGGCTTCGTTGGTCCGTTGCTCGCTGTGCTGGTGATGATGGTGATGGCCGGGGACATCGTGACCGTGTTCTGGCTGGCGGCCATTCCGGCGGCGCTGGCCATGGCGGTCCTGGTCCTTGGCGTGCGGGAGCCGGCGGGGAAGCCTGCGGCCAGGCGTGCCGATTTCCGGCTGTCGCAGGCGCTGCATCTGAACCACGCCGTCTGGGCGGTGATCGGCATCGCCGCGGTGATCATGCTGGCGCGGTTCAGCGAGGCCTTCGTGTTGCTGAAATCGCTGGAGGCGGGCTTCCTGCCGACCTGGGTGCCGCTTTCGATGGTGATCATGCACGCGGTGTACGGGCTGGCGGCCTACCCGGTCGGCCGGCTGTCCGACCGCATCGGCACCACGGGGCTGCTGCTGTGGAGCCTGGCCTTCCTGGTCGCCGCGCATCTGATCCTAGCCTTTGCCGGCTCGGCCTGGGTGTACATTCTCGGCACGGTCTTCTGGGGGCTGCATATGGGCTTCTCGCAGGGCCTGCTGGGCGCGATGATCGCCGGGGCCACGCCGGACGGGTTGAAGGGTAGCGCCTTCGGCGCCTTCAATCTGGTGACGGGTGTGGTGGTCCTGCTGGGCAACACGGCGGCGGGCTGGTTCTGGCAGAGCTTCGGGTCGGCGGTGCCGTTTCTCGTGGGCGCGGGGTTGTCGGTGCTGGCCATGCTGTTGCTGGCGATGGGCGGGCGGCGGCCGGTGGCGGCGTAGCCCGCTACGCTGTGCCTGCTTTGGGAGATCATCGATGCAGGCAGCGTCGTTTGAGACGGGGTGTGGAGCGAATGCGGTAGGGACTGGCCGGAAGCGGTAGCCTTTTCCGCGCTGTGCCGAGACGAAGTGTGCGTGGGCAGCACGTCCTGGCGTCTTTGTTGGAAGGCGTGAGGATCAGCAGTGCTGGCTTGCGGGCCTTCGCCGTGCAGGAAGGCTCTGTGTCCAGCCTGCGCGTTTCAGCCGATGGCGAGACCATTGCCCACTAGGACCGATCCCGTTTCCCTGGAATGATCCGTGGCAATGACGGCGCCGATGCGGCCTCCCGGGCCTGCCGAGGCGCGGAGTTCGAAGGAGATGGTGTTGCTCGATCGTCTGTTGGAGATCCTCAGGGCACGGTTCGGTTCCGCGCCCGCGCTTCAGGCCACGCCGGAGGGCGCCGAGACGCTGGCGGCGATGGCGAACCGCCGGGTCATGCGGCGATACGCCGACAAGCCCGTCGACCCGGCGTTGCTGGAGACGCTGTGCGCGGTGGCGCTGGCGGCGCCGTCGAAATCGGACCTGCAGCAGGCGGATATCATCATCATCTCCGGCCAGGAGCAGCGGGAGAAGCTGCACGCGCTGATCCCGGACAATCCCTGGGCGCGCGAGGCGCCGGCGTTCCTGGTGTTCTGCGCCAACAACCGACGGCATCGGCTGATGTTCGAGTGGCGGCAGCAGGCCTTCGTGAACGACCATCTGGACCCGCTGTTCAATGCATCGGTCGATGCGGGCATCGTGCTGGCGACGTTCATCGCCGCGGCGGATCGGGTTGGGTTGGGGACCTGCCCGGTCAGCGCCATCCGCAACCGGGCGGCGGAGGTGTCCGAGCTTCTCGGCCTGCCGGACCATGTGTTCCCGGTGGCGGGGTTGGGGGTGGGGTGGCCGTCCTTCGCGGGTGTGCTCAGTCCGCGCCTGGGGCTCGACGTCACGGTCCATCACGACCGCTACGACGAGAGTGGCCTGCAGGACAAGATCGCCGATTACGACACGCGGCGTGCCGCCGTGCAGCCCTATGCGACGCAGCGATACACGGAGCGGTTCGGGCAGGCGGAGGCGTATGGCTGGTCGGAGGACAAGGTCCGGCAGTACTCGGTGCCGGAGCGGGCGGAGTTCGGTGCGTTCATCCGCAAGAAGGGGTTCAAGGCGGATTGAGGCCAGCGCGCCAGCCGGGGCCGCCAGGGTCAGGGTCATGACGGCCGTGGGGCTTGGCGGCAGGGGGTTTGCCGTGTGCGGCTGGGGCGCCGGCGATGTTGGCGGCGCAATGCCTGGTGCCCACGAGCGCATCGGGTGCGCATTTGTCCTGGTGCGATCGGCATCGTGGCGTGCGGGCCTTCAGCGCGACGGGGCGACGCCGTTGCGCTGATGGGGGCTCGATGCTTCGGGATCGGCTTGGTGGCTATCCGGGTGGGAAGCGTCGCCCCAGCCAGGAGAGAGCCAGGCGGTTCAGCTCCTGTGGCTTCTCTTCCGGCGTCCAGTGCCAGCAATCGGCGACGGTGTGCTTTTCCAGGTCCGGCACATGGGCTTCCATGCCGACCGTCATGCTCGGCCGCAGCACCACGTCGTTGGCGGCCGAGACCATCATGGACGGCACGCCGATGGTCTGGTCGATGCCAAGGCCCGCCTGCCAGTTCCGCGAGAGGTTGCGGTACCAGTTGATGGCGGGGGTGAAGCCGGTGCGCGCGAACGCCCGGGCATAGACGTCCAGTTCTTGCGGGCTCAGCACGTCCTCGCCCGGCAATCTCTCCGGCATTGGCTGGCCGTAATATTCCATGTTCGCGGCCTCGCGCGGCAGGTTGTTCCAGTCGGCGGGGGTGATGAGGCGCTTGCGGTAGGCGCTTCGCAGGGCGCCGCGCGGGTCCTGGTCCATCGCGTCGTCGGCGATACGGCCGTCCTGGAACATCAGCACGTACATGGCGGGGCTGTAGACCTGGCGCATCTGGGCGATCGGGTCGAGCATCGGGTCGGCGACGAAGTCCTGGCCGTGCGGGCGGGCGGGTTTGACGATGTCGGGGTGCAGCCACAGCATCCAGTGCGGGATGTGCGGCGTGTTGGCCGCGATGACCCCGGCGACGCGCTGCCGGTGGAGAAGCGCCATCTGCCAGGCCAGCAATCCGCCCCAGTCATGGCCCATGAACACCGCCTTCGGGATACCGAGCGCGTCGAGCAGGCCGGCGAGGTCGTTGGTCAGGTTGGCGATGTCGTAGGCCTCGACCGCGTTCGGCGCGCTGCTGCGCCCATAGCCGCGCAGGTCGGGGGCGATGACACGGTAGCCGGCCGCGACGAGCGCCGGGATCTGGTGCCGCCAGGTGAAGGCCAGGCCAGGGAAGCCGTGCAGCAGCACGACGGGCGGGCCGGAGCCGGCCTCGTACACCGCCAGGTCGATGCCGTTGGCCTTGACCATGCGCAGCCCTGGCATGGCCGCCTGCTGCGCGGAAGCGGGCAGGATGGGGGCCAGGGCGGCCGCGGCGGAGCCGATGAGCAGGCCCCGGCGGGATAGGCCGGACGTGGCTGGCCCGGCGTCAGCGTTGGGCGCGGTCCGGGCGTCTTGCGCGGCGCGGCTGGGCAGCGTTGGGGTTGTGCGCATCAGGGAGCCTCCAGCGTCAGGATATCCCCGCCGGTTTGCCTCAGGCGGGCGAGGTAGGCGGCGGGGTCGAGCAGTTGGTAGGGGAAGTAGAGCCCGGCCGGTGTCGCCGGCTTGCCGTCGAGGCCGAGCAGGCGTTCGAGGATCATGGCGACCCCGAGCCCGGTCAGCGGCGCCGATCCGCCGCGATGGACAACGGCTTGGCGGGTGCGGAGCGTGTGGCCGGCGTGATGCTCCCCGGCCAGTTCGATGATGATCTCGGTCGACATCGCCTCGCCCCGGCGGCGGGTGGAGCTGATGCCGGTGGCGATGTTGAACTGGACGTTCGGCGCGCCGGTCGCCGTCGCCAGGCCGGGGACGTCGATGGAGGAGAAGCCGGCGGCCTGCATCTCCGTGCCGTCGATGGCGCGGAAGGTGGCCTTGGCGTCCTTGGCGGCGCGCCAGACGTAGCGGCCGTCGCGGCGCGTGAAGGCGGCGGGCAAAATGCTGTTCAGGCGCGCGAAATCCTCGGCGACGGCCGGGCCGCCGGTATCCTGTTCGTCGATCAGCGCGAAGATGGCGATGTCGTCCACCCGGCGGAATGCCTTGGCGGCTTCGAGCGTGGGGATGGTCGTGGCGCCGACGAGCCATTCGTAGCCGAGCACCACCGGGGCGGCGCCCGGGCGGTGCATGAAGGCGGCGATCTCGGGCGCGATCTCGTAGATGCCGGAGGAGATGCTGAGATGGGGCACCCCGCGCGCCTGCGCGAAGCGGAGGCCGGCGAGGCGGTCGTCCGAGAACAGCACGGCGACGGCGCTGACCGGGCGGCCGCCGAGACCGAGATCGTCGGCGGTGAGGTCGGGCGCCACGCCTTCCGCCTGGCCGATGCGGGCGGCGGCGTCGCGGGCCTTGGCGAGGTCGCGGCCGCCGATCAGCAGCGGCAGGCCGGGGTGGGCGGTGCGCAGGTGTTGCGCGGTCCAGTGCCCGATGGCGCCGGAGCCGCCCATGAGCAGGATGGGAGCCGATGACATTGTCGGGCCTCCTTGTCTGGGGTTATAAAGCTACCTTTAGTAGGTAAGTAACCTACCTACTTTTAGTAGGTTGCGCAAATTGGGCACCAAAGTGGAAAAATCCCTGCAGGCGGCGGGCCGGCGCGCGGTGGGGCGCAGGCTCACCAAGGACGAGCGGCGGCGTCAGCTGCTCGACACGGCATTGCTGATTGTCCGGGAGGAGGGCGCGGACCGCCTGACCCTGGGGCACCTGGCCGTGCGTGCCGGTGTCTCCAAGCCCGTGGCCTACGACCATTTCGAGACCCGGTCCGCCCTGCTGATCGAGCTCTACCGGTGGATCGATATGGAGCGGGTCAATGCCTTCCGGGCGGCGATGGCCACCGCGGAGCGGAGCCTTGGCGAGACCGTCGACTGCCTGGCCGTCGCCTACATCCATTGTGCCGCCGACAAGACCGATGAGTTCCACGCCGTCGGGGCAGCGCTGGCGGGCAGCGAGGAGAAGGCGAAGGTCTTCCAGGAGCTGCTCGAAAACTCCGTCCGGATGTTCGTGTCGGTGTTGACGCCGCACAGCACCGTCCCGGCCTCGGAGCTGGAGCGGCGCTGCATCGGGCTGGTGGGCGCGGGCGAGGCGCTTTCGGCGGCGCTGGTACGCGGCAATTTCACTGAGGCTGAAGCTGCCACGGCCTTTGCAGCGCTGATCACGGGTGGGTTGCGCGCGCCGGCCGCGTGAGGGGCACGCCCGGATGTAAGAATCGTTCCTGCCCCGCACGGCCAGCCATGGGCTGACTGCAATGTGGTCTGTTCGGGTGCGTGCCTGGCACACGCTCGGTGGAGAGGAAGGCCGGGGAAGGAATTCCCTTGGCCCCTTCTTTTTTCTGCGAGTCTTTTGAGGATGGCCTGGGGCGTTGTCAGCTTTTTTGAACGGGGCGTGTCGGAGGTCGGCACCACTGGCAGCCGGGGGTTCAGCCGTGGTGGCCCATTTTGAATATCATGAGTGGCGTTCACCCTCGGTCCGGGACGTGACGCAAAGCCTGCGAAAGAAAGACGGGACTCCATTCCCCTGATCTTCCCTTCCTGACCCTGGATATTTCAGCCGGCGCGGATCAGGCTGCGACGCATGAGACCCATCGAAGCCGACTCGCGCCCGTGCGGCGATAGCGGGGCGCGGAACGGCGCCCGGCGGGGTGCGAAGGTGCCCAGGCGGGTGCTGCCGACCCTGGTGGTGTCGCAGTTCTGCGGCACCTCGCTGTGGTTCGCCGCCAATGCGGTGATGCCGGACCTGCAGCGCGACTGGGGCCTGCCGGCCACGGCGGCGGGCAGCCTGAGCTCCGCCGTGCAGTTGGGCTTCGTCTGCGGCACGCTGGTCTTCGCCCTGTTGATGTTGGCGGACCGGCTGCGGCCAACCTGGCTGTTCTGCGGCTGCTCCCTGCTGGGGGCGCTGGCCAATGCGGGGATCGTGCTGCTGGACGGGGCGTGGTGGCCGTTGCTGGCGCTGCGCTTCACCGTGGGCTTCCTGCTGGCCGGGATCTATCCGGTCGGCATGCGGATTGCCGCCGGGTGGTACCGGGAGGGGCTGGGCGCGGCGCTGGGCGTGCTGATCGGCGCGCTGGTGCTGGGTACCGCCCTGCCGCATGGCGTGCGTGCCCTGGCCGGCGGCGAGTTGGGGGGCGGCGTGGCCTTGCCGTGGCAGGCGCTGTTGCTGGGCGTATCCGCCCTGGCGGCGCTGGGCGGCCTGGCGACGCTGCTGCTGGTGCCGGCCAATCCGGATGCGCCCAGTGGTGCCGCCATCCGCCTGCGCGGCCTGGCTGCCACCTGGCGCGATGCGCGGCTGCGGGCCTCCGTCTTCGGCTATTTTGGCCATATGTGGGAGCTTTACACGCTCTACGTGCTGTTGCCGCTGATCCTCGCCACGCGGCTGGCGGGCACCGCCGTCAGTGCCGGGGCGTTCTGGGCCATCGCGGCCGGTGCGGTGGGCTGCGTGGGGGGTGGGCTGCTGGCGCGGCGCTTCGGCAGCGCGCGGATCGCCGCCTTCCAGTTGGCGGCCAGCGGCGCCTGCGCGTTGGCGGCGCCGTTGCTGCTGGGGGCGCCGTTACCGCTGTTCCTGGCGTGGCTGCTGCTTTGGGGAATGATGGCGGCGGGGGATTCGCCGCAATTCTCCGCGCTGACGGCGCGGAACGCCCCGCCGGCGGCGATGGGCAGCGTGCTGACGTTGGTCAATTGCGTCGGCTTCGCCATCACGGTGTTCAGCATTGAGTTGTTCACGCGGCTGGCGGGGGTGGCGTCATTGGCATCGGTGCTGCCCTGGCTGGCGGCGGGGCCGGCGCTGGGCCTGCTGATGCTGCGGCCGTTGCTGCGGGGGGCCCCTGCCCCGGCGCCGTCCGGGCCGAAGGCTGGCTGAGGACCGGGCGCTTCGGGTTCCGGGCCACTGGCGCCCGGTGCATGAACGAACGGCGCACGGGCGAACGGCGCGCGGGCGAATGGCGCACGGCTGGTCAGGAATCATGAACCTTCGTGCGGGCATGATGCGCTGGAACGCTCGAAGAGAGACAGCCGCCATGATTCCGTGCCCCGGGCTGACCGCCATCGCCCACGACCTGCGCCAAGCCCATGCGCCGCTCGAGGCCGATTTCAGTGCCGCCGGGCGCCAGTTGGAACGGGCCGCAGGCTCCCTGGGCGGCCTGGGGCGCTGCTTCGACGAACTGGGCACGCAGTTGCGCGGGCCGCAATTGCAGGACGCCATCGCGCAGTTGGAACGCGCCGCCGGGCAGGTGCGCGGCATCGATGCCGTGCTGCGGGTGGAGCGCCAGGTGCTGGAACGGATGGGTGGGCAGCTGGGCACCATCGGCGGCGCCCTGGGGCGGCTGGACAGCACCGTGCGCGCCGTGGGCATGCTGACCGTCTCGGCCAAGGTATGCGCGTCCGGCCTTGGTGAATCGCGCGAGGATCTTTCCGCCTTCACCACCGAGATCGCCCGGCTGTTCGACCTCTCCCGCCAGAGCCTGGAGAAGTTCCAGCACGTGGTGGTGCAGTTGCAGGAGCAGGTGCGCGGCGGGCTGGCGCGGCAGGACGGCTTCGCGCGGCAGCAGGCCGAGGCGCTGCAGGGCATCCCGGGCTGGCTGGCCGAGGGCGTGGGCGCGGTGGACCGCCGGCTGCGCGCGGGGGCGGAGGCCTCCACCGAGGTTTCCGCGCGGTCCGCCGCCATCGCGCGGCGCGTGGCGGAATCGGTGATGGCGCTGCAGATTGCCGACACCACCCGCCAGCGGGTGGAGCATGTGGAGGAAGCGGTGCTGGCGCTGGCGCGGCACCGGATGCCGGATGACACCGCCGATGCGGCGCTGGTGCGGGCGCATGTGTGCCACCTGCAATCCGCCTTGTTGCAGAATGCGGCGCAGGAACACGCGGCCCAGTGCGAGCGCGTGGACGGCGCCCTGCGCGCCATGGCGGCGGATGCGCGCGCGATCTGCCAACTGGGCCACGAGGCCTATGGCAGCAACGACCGGCGCGGCAGCCTGTTGGGGCCGCTGGAGGCGACGGTGCGCCAGGCGCAGGCGCTGCTGCGCGAGTTCCGCACCGCGCAGGCGGAGGTGGATAGCATGGCGCGCGGCATTGCATCCTCCGTCACGCAACTGGTCAGCCAGATCGCCACGGTGCGGGGGCTGGAGACCGACCTGCGGCTGATGAGCCTGAACATGACACTGAAATCCGGCCGCCTGCACGACGCCGGCCGCACCCTGCACACCATTGCCCGCGAGCTGCGCAGTTGCGCCGACCAGACCACGCAGATCGTCGCGCAGATTGCCGAGGACCTGACCAGCGTGACCGCCCTGGCGCAGGACCGCGTCGACCGTGGACGAAGCGCCGAGGAAACGGCGCTGGACCAGCTGGGCGGGCTGATAGCCGGTGCCATGACGCGGCTGGAGGAGACAAGCCAGCAGATAGGACTGGCGCTGGTGACGTTGGAGGAAGAGGGCAATGGCGCAGCGACCGCCCTGGCAGCGGCCGAGACGGCGCTGAAGGCGGTGAACGTGCCGGACATGCTGCGCGGCGCCGCCACAAGGCTGCTGGCCCTGGCCGGCGGCCCGGCGTCCGACGAGGCGAAAGTGGCGCGCATCCGCCCGATGCTGCCGGCCGGCGCTAGCTACACCATGGAAAGCGAACGCCAGGTGCAGGCGCGGCTGGCCGGGGGCAGCGCGGCCCCTGCGGCGGCCCCTGCTGATCTGGAGGATATTCTGTTCTAGGGATGTGTGGGAGGGAGGAAGGCTGGGGAAAGAATTCCCCAGACCCCATCTTTTCTTTCTTCGAGTTTTTCCGGCGTGGCTGTTGGAAGGTCGGGTCTGGTTTGAGACCCGGCGGGGGATGCGCTGGAGGTCTGAGACCTCCGGCGACTGAGGGCTCAGCGCCTGTGGCATTTTTAATTTCACTAAGGCGCCCGCCTTCAGTCATTGGCGGTGCACCAACTCCCAGAAAAAAGATGGGGCCTGGGGAATTCCTTCCCCAGCCTTCCCTTTCTCAGACTGCCCGCGAGGGCCAAACCTTCAGGCAAGCCGCAACCTGACTTCGGCCGTATCGGTGCGGAAATGCAGCAGCATGCCGCGATGCCCGCCGGTGCGGCGCGCCAGGAGTGGGATACCGTGGCGGTGCAGGGCATCCAGGCCGGCCGAGATGTTCTGCGCACCGATATCGCCAAAGGCCGAGGCGCCGCCGAACAATTTGGCGCGCAAATGCGGGCGGTGGCTGCCGCCATCCAGCATGGCTTGCAGGAGTAGGTCGTTGGCGATTGCGCCATAGCGGCCGGTGGTGCCGCCGTGTGGCAGCGCGGTGTGGTTGATGCCGCCGCGTTGGCGCACCGGGTCCCACAAGCAGAGGGAGACGCAGGAGCCGAGAACGGTGGTGACCCAGTGCGGTGCCGCCGGGCAGGCGACCTCGCCGACGGCCAGGAACAGGCGTGGCAGCCTGGCCCAGCTTTTCAATGCGGCCTGGCGCGGAGGATCTCGGCGGCGAGGCTTTCCAGCGGCAGCACTTTTTCGACCGCGCCCAGGGCGATGGCTTCCTTCGGCATGCCGAAGACGACCGAGGTGGCCTCATCCTGCGCCACGGTATGGGCGCCGGCCTTGCGCATTTCCAGCAGGCCCCGGGCGCCATCATCGCCCATGCCGGTCATGATGATGCCGGTGGCGTTGCCGCCGGCGTATTGTGCGGCGGAGCGGAACAGCACGTCCACCGAGGGGCGGTGGCGGGAGACCAGGGGACCGTCCTTCACCTCCACATGGTAGCGCGCGCCGCTGCGGCGCAGCAGCATGTGCCGGGCGCCGGGGGCGATGAGCACGCGGCCGCGGAGGACGGTGTCGCCATCGGCGGCCTCCTTGACCTCCACGGCGCAGATGCCGTTGAGGCGGTGGGCGAAGGCGGCGGTGAAGCGTTCCGGCATGTGCTGCACGACGACGATGCCGGGGCAATCGGCCGGCAGGGCTTCCAGCACCTCACGCAGCGCTTCCGTGCCGCCGGTGGAGGCGCCGATGCAGATGACGGATTCGGTGGTGCGTGCCATGGCGTGCCGGGTGCTGGGCGGCGGCAGCATGGCGTCGGCGGTGAGCTTCTTCTCGACCGCGCGTGGCTCGGCGCGTGGGCGGGGGCCGCGGTTCAGCCGGGCGCGGGCGGCGCCCTTGATGGTGTCGCAGATGCGGATGCGCGATTCCAGCAGGCCTTGCCGCGTGTCGAGCTTCGGCTTCAGCAGGATGTCGACCGCGCCGGCCTCCAGCGCCTGCATCAGCGTCTCGGAACGGGCTTCGACCAGAGAGGAGCACATGACGACCGGGATGGGCCGCTGCGCCATGATCTTGCGGAGGAAGGTGATGCCGTCCATGCGCGGCATCTCGACATCCAGGGTGATGACGTCCGGCACTTCCTGCTGGATGCGCTTGGCGGCCACGAAGGGATCGGAGGCGGCGCCGAGGACCTCGATCTCCGGGTCGGATTCCAGGATATCGGTGAGGGTCTGCCGTACGACGGCGGAATCGTCGACGATCAGCACGCGGATCTTGCCAGCCATGCTCAGATCCTGCGGAATACGGTGGCGGCGGCGGGTTCCACCGGCAGGCCGAAGCCGGCCAGGGATTCCGAGTGGCCGAGGAACAGGTAGCCGCCCGGGCGCAGTTGCGCGCAGATGCGTTGCAGCACCGCCTGCTGGGTCGGCTTGTCGAAATAGATGAGCACGTTGCGGCAGAAGGCGACGTCCATCTCCCCATCCAGTCGGTAGGCGCTGTCCATCAGGTTCAGCCAGCGGTAGCGGACCATCTGCCGCAGCTCAGGCGCCACGCGCACCAGACCGGCCGAGGCGCCGCGCCCCCGCCGCAGGTAGCGGGCCCGCATGGGGGGTGGTACCGGCGCCGCCATCTCCTCCGGATAGATGCCGAGCAGGGCGGTTTCCAGCACGCGGGTGGAGATATCCGTGCCGAGGACGGAGGCGGTGAAACGGCCCTGGCTGGCGGCGGCGTCCAGCACCATGGCCAGGGTGTAGGGCTCGGCGCCGGTGGAGGCGGCGACGCTCCAGACCTTCAGCGTGGGCGTGCGGCCGCGCGGGGCGTCCTTCAGCAGGGACGGGATAACCTGGTCGGCGAGGATGCGGAAATGCTCCGGCTCCCGGAAGAATTCGGTCTTGTTGGTGGTGACGACATCGATCAGCGCCACGGCTTCCTGCGCCAGGCCGTCGCGGTCGAACAGATGGGCGCAGTAGTCACGCAGGTCGTGGCAGCCGGTGGCGGCCACGCGCTTGCGCAGCCGCCCTTCCAGCATCGTTTGCTTGCTGCGCGGCATCTTGATGCCGCTGTATTCTTCGATGAACTTCGCCAGGCGCAGGAAGTCGGCGTCCCGCAGCCGGTCGAGGCCATCGGCCATGTCCTGCGCCATGAGGTCAGTACCGTTCGAAGTCGCTGTCGCGGGCGTCGGGGCCGGCGGACATGTCGAGTGCCACGCCATGACCCTGCGCGGCGGGGCGCGGCTTCGGCCGGGCCGCGGCCGGACGCTTGGCCACGCTGCGCGCCGCTACCTGCGCCCGCTGCGCCGGGTGGGCCACCGGTACCGGCCGCACCTTCTCCACCCCCACGCCGCGCGATGCCGCCGCTTCCGTGCGGAAATAGGCGATGCTGGCCTGCAGTTGCTCCGCCTGCGCCGCCAGT